>Ga0209345_10006893_pt1 | contig 10193 bp, 9 predicted proteins | sample Cruoilmetagenom7_FD_187294 | JGI IMG/M metagenome (GOLD analysis project Ga0209345, IMG submission 187294) | Oil polluted marine microbial communities from Coal Oil Point, Santa Barbara, California, USA - Sample 7 (SPAdes) (version 2) | ecosystem: Environmental > Aquatic > Marine > Oil seeps ... | reverse complement strand
ATGCCCGGCAATGGCCGCGAGCACAGATGGGTGTGGTAAACCGCGCCATCGGGCGTCTCGACCATCTGGCCATGACCGGCGCGCTGCAGCACCGCGTCGGGCGCATCCTTGGAGGTCATCAGGAACGTGTCGGGATGCAGCTCGTAAGGGCCGGTCAGATTGCGCGACCGTGCCATGGTGACGGCGTGATCATAGCCGGTGCCGCCTTCGGCCACGGTGATGTAGTACCAGCCGTCGCGCCTGAACAGGTGTGCGCCTTCAACCAGGCCATGAGAACTGCCGGCAAAGATGTTGACCGGTTCGCCGATCAGCTTGCCTGCGCCGGCATCATATTCCTGCGCCAGGATGCCTGCGAAAGCCGGGTGCTTCGGGTTACCGCCAACCGAATCTGTGCGGTGATTCCAGACCATGTTGAGGAACCATTTGCGGCCGTCATCATCGTGAAACAGCGACGGGTCGAAGCCGGACGAGTTGATGTAGACCGGATCGGACCAGGGGCCTGCAATATCGGGCGCGGTGACGATGTAGTTGTGCGCGTCCTTGAAGTTGCCGTCGAGCCGTTTGACGTCGGTGTAGACCAGCCAGAACAGGCCGTCGGCCCAGGACAGGCACGGTGCCCAGATGCCGCAGGAATCGGGGTTGCCGCGCATGTCGAGCTGGCTGGCGCGATCGAGCGGGCGGCAGACCAGCCGCCAGTTGACCAGATCTGTCGAGTGATGGATCTGGACGCCGGGATACCACTCGAAGGTCGAAGTGGCGATATAATAGTCCGGTCCTGCCCGGCAGATCGAGGGGTCCGGATTGAAGCCGGGCAGAATCGGATTTCTGATCATTTTCTCTTGGGTCCTTCACGCTCGGAGGATGCCGCCCACAGGTTGATGTCGGCATCGCGGGCATAGGTATCGATTTCAGCCAGTTCTGCCTCGGTGAAATCCTGCTTTTCGAGCGCACCGACGCAGTCGATGATCTGCTGCGGGCGGCTGGCGCCAATCAGCGCTGAGGTAACGCGGCCACCGCGCAGCACCCAGGCCAACGCCATCTGCGCCAGCGTCTGGCCGCGGCGCTTGGCAATTTCGTTGAGCGCGCGGATGTTGCCAAGATTGCGCTCGTTGAGGAAACCTGCGTTGAGCGACTTTTCCTGCGCGGCGCGGCTGTTCTCGGGAATGCCGTTGAGATACTTGCCGGTCAGCATGCCCTGGGCCAGCGGCGAGAAGACGATCGATCCGATGCCCTCTTCGTCGAGCGTGTCGAGCAGGCCGTCATCCTCGACCCAGCGGTTGATCATCGAATAGCTCGGCTGATGAATGAGGCACGGCGTGCCAAGCTGCTTGAGGATCGCGGCGGCTTGCTTGGTCCGCTTCGAATTGTAGCTGGAGATACCGGCATAGAGCGCACGGCCCGAGCGGACGATGTGATCGAGCGCCATCATGGTTTCTTCCAGCGGCGTGTCGGGGTCGAAACGGTGCGAATAGAAGATATCGACATAGTCGAGGCCCATGCGCTTGAGGCTCTGGTCGCAACTCGAGACGAGGTACTTGCGGCTGCCCCATTCGCCGTAAGGCCCGGGCCACATGCCGTAGCCCGCCTTGGACGAGATGATCATTTCGTCGCGCAGGCCATGGAAATCGGTCTTGAGGATTTCGCCGAAAGCCGTTTCGGCCGAGCCGGGAGGCGGGCCGTAATTGTTGGCGAGATCGAAATGGGTGATGCCCAGATCGAACGCGGTGCGGCACAGTTCGCGCTTGAGCTCATGCGGGGTATCCCCGCCGAAATTGTGCCAGAGACCGAGCGAAATCGCCGGCAGCTTGAGGCCGGACCGGCCGGTCCGGCGATAGCTCATGGAGTCGTAACGGTCGGGAGCAGGTGTCCACATGGTCAGACGTCTTTCTTGTTGAGGAGCGCCGCTGCCTCTTCGATACCGAGAGGTGCCGGTTGCTCGCAGCTGGTGGAGGGACGAATGAATTCGCCGGTTTCCCCAGAATGAAGGATCGCGGTCATAACGTCCACCACGTGAAGCGCAAACTCCAGCGAACAGCGGTGCGGCCGGTTTTCGAGGATGGCCATCGCCATGTCGGCGAGACCCGCCGTGCGGTAGTTGGCCATCATGCCCTGATTGTGCTTCTGGTTGGGCACGCCGAGCGGATGATCCCATTCAGGCAAAGCGCGGGCTTCGCCGCCCTGCCCGACGAGTTCGACCTTGCCGCCAAAGAAGTTCGGATCGGGAACGATCAGGCTGGCTTCTGTGCCATAGAGCTCCATCGGCCGGTGGCCGTGAGCCTTCACATCCCAGCTGGCGCCAAGGGTGACAACCGCACCATTGGCAAATTCGAGAATGGCGTGCACCGTCGTCGGGGTCTCGACCGTGATCATCTCGCCGTTGCGCGGCTCGGAGGTGATCTTGCGCTCAGGGCTCGGGATCGAGGACATGGCCGCGACGCGGGCAACCGGCCCGATCAGCTGTACAAGGTTGGAAATATAGTAAGGCCCGAGGTCCAGCACCGGGCCGCCGCCGGGCTTGAAGAAGAAATCCGGATTGGGATGCCAGTGCTCCATGCCCGGGCTGAGCACATGACAGGTACCGCCGGTGATGCGGCCGGCAGCGCCCGTTTCAACCAGGTGGCGCGCCAGCTGGTGGGCACCCCCGAGGAAGGTGTCGGGGGCGGAACCGACACGCAGGCCCTTCCTGGCGGCCCGGTCGGCGAGATCGCGGCCTTCTTCAACGGAAAGCACGAAGGGCTTTTCCGAATAGACATGCTTGCCCGCGTCCAGCACCTGGGCCGATACCGCGTAGTGCACTGCCGGTACCGTCAGATTGACGACCATGTCGATATCGTCGGCGGCGAGCAGATCCTCGACACTTTCTGCCCGGATGCCATATTCCGCCGCGCGGGCCCTGGCTGCCTCCGGGTTGATATCGGCGCAGGCGCGGACCTCGATGCCCTTGAACAGGGGCGCAAGGCCCAGGTAGGAAGTCGAGATATTGCCGCAGCCGATGATGCCTACACCAAGAACTTTCGTCATGCCGGTTACTCCGTCGCGCCGCGGCACCAGTCGAGCGATCGCGAAGCGAACCGGCTGGCGTCAGAAGGATTGTCGTGCTCCATGATATAGAGCGTGGCCGGTGTGTGAGCCTTCAGCTCCCTGAACAGTCCCGGCCAGTCGACCGTGCCATGGCCGACATCGGCCCAGCCGTCTTCATCGGCTGCTTCACCGGCGGCGGCAATGTCCTTGACGTGCACCGCGGTGATCCGTTTGCCGTGCCGGGCAATCCAGTCCATCGCATCCGCGCCGCCGCGAATGACCCATGCAATATCGGCTTCCCAATCCATGTCCGGCGCCGTTTCCAGCAGGATCTGCATCGGCACCGACCCGTCGGCCAGCGGCACAAATTCAAAGTCATGGTTGTGCCAGCCGAAACCGAAGCCCGCCGCGCGCACCTTTTCGCCGACCGCGCCGAGGCGGGCGGCAAACGCCTGCCAGCCGGCCTTGTCGGCGGGACGTTTGTCTGCGGCGATATGAGGGCAGTAGATCCGCTCCACGCCAAGGATCGAGGCGGTCTTGAAGACGTCGTCGATATCGCCTTCCAGCGCGTCGATGGAGAAATGCCCGGATGGCATTGCCAGGCCGTTTTGGTCCAAGAGCTTGCGAAAAGCGGACGGGTCCTCATAGACCCCGCCAAAGCCCTCGACATTTTTGTAGCCCGTGCGGGCGAGCATCGCCAGGACGTCCGGCCAGGGCTGGAAATTGCGGGCACTGTAGAGCTGAAACGAGAAATTCATCGGATTGGACTTTCCTGATTATGCCTTGTCTGAATAGCGTCTGGTTTGCTGTTTGATCATCGACCGGGGAAGACCGGTCGAAATTGCTGCAAAGTCGAATGCCCCGGCCGGAACGAGAGGCTCGTCGCCTCAGAGCCGGAGTTCGGTCGCCGCGTCGAAAATCGAGGCCTTGGCCGGATCGAAGCCGATCCGGACGGTCTGGCCGGGGTGCAGTTCGCTCTGGCCGTCAACACGGAAGCGGAATTCCCTGCGATCGAGCACGGCCCAGACAAGGGTGTCTGCTCCCATCGGTTCGACAACCTCGATTTCGACATCGGCGCTGAAGGGCTCGTCCGAAGCGGCGGGCCCGCAGGTCACGTGTTCCGGCCTGATCCCGAAGATGGCCTTGCCCGGCCGGTCATTGCTGACAAAGGGATACCGCGACAGCGCAATCCGGCTGGAGTCGAAACCGAAGACCGGATCAGCGTCCCCTGAAATCTCGCCTTCGATGAAATTCATCCCGGGCGACCCCATGAAGCCCGCGACATAGAGATTGACCGGGCGATTGTAGATCTCGTTGGGGGTATCGAGCTGCTGGATGATGCCGTTGCGCATGATGGCGATCCGGTCGGCCAGGGTCAGCGCCTCGATCTGGTCATGGGTCACATAGACCATGGTGTTCTTGAGCCGGTGATGCAGCCGCTTGATCTCCACGCGCAGTTCGGCGCGCAGCTTGGCATCGAGATTGGACAGCGGCTCGTCGAACAGGAACACGTCGACATCGCGCACAAGGGCACGACCGATGGCGACGCGCTGGCGCTGACCGCCGGAGAGCTGTGCCGGCTTGCGCTGGAGCAAAGGCTCGATCTGCAGGACTTCGGCCGCCCGGGCGATGCGCTTGGCGATCTCGTCCTTCGGCATCCGGGCGTTCTTCAGGCCGAACGCCAGGTTCCCCTCGACCGACATCTGCGGATAGAGCGCATAGGACTGGAACACCATGCCGATACCGCGCTCGCTCGGCTCGGCCCAGGTCACGTTGTTGCCGCCGATGAAGATCTGGCCATCGGAGATATCCAGCAAACCGGCGATGCAGTTGAGCAATGTGGACTTGCCACAGCCCGATGGTCCGAGAAGCACCAGGAACTCGCCTTCATCGATGTCGATGTTGAGCGATTTGAGGACTTCGAGAGATCCGAATTTCAAGGTCAGATCGCGGATCGATACACTGGTCACGTTTATTACCCTTTCACCGCGCCGGCGGCGATGCCGCGCACGAAAAGCTTGCCGGAGACGAAATAGATGATCAGGGGAACGAGCCCGGTGATGATGGTCGCAGCCATGTTCACATTGTACTCCTTCACGCCCTGAACCGAGTTGACGATGTTGTTGAGCTGAACCGTCATCGGGTAGACATCGGGCTTGGTGTAGACCACGCCGAAGAGGAAATCGTTCCAGATGCCGGTGATCTGGATGATCATGGCGACGACGAAGATCGGCAGGCTCATCGGCAGCATGATCTTGAAATAGATGCCCCAGAATCCGGCGCCATCGACCCGCGCCGCCTTGAACAGCTCTTCGGGCACCGATGTGAAGTAGTTGCGGAACAGCAGCGTCAGGATCGGCATGCCGAAGATGGTGTGCACCAGGATGAGGCCCGACAAGGTGCCGTAGATGCCGAGTTCGCGCAGCAGGATGACGATCGGATAGAGCATCACCTGGTAGGGAATGAAGGCGCCGAAGATCAGGATGGTGAAGAACACATCCGCGCCCTTGAAACGCCAGTTGGCAAGCGCGTAGCCGTTCACCGATGCGATGGCGATCGACAGGACGACCGAGGGTATGGTGATGCGCACCGAGTTCCAGAAGCCGCGCGACAGGCCATCGCAATTGAGGCCGGTACAGGCCGTGGCCCAGGCTTTCACCCAGGGCTCGAAGGTGACCTCCACCGGCGGGGCAAAGATGTTGCCGAGCCGGATTTCGGGCATGCCCTTGAGCGAGGTGACGATCATCACGTAGAGCGGCAACAGGTAGTAGACCGAGACCACCAGCAAGGTGCCGTAGATCATTATGTTGCGTGGAGAAACGGCACGTTTCGGCTTGCCGCCGCGCGGGCCATCAACCATCCCGGCCGGAACGGCGGGACGTGTGGCGGGATTGGTCACGTCAGTCACGCTGGCGTCCTCCGAATTCCATGTAGGCCCAGGGGATGAGGACGATGAGAACCGCAAGCAGCATCATCGTCGAGCCGGCAAAGCCCTGGCCGAGATTCTGCGACAGGAACATCGCGTCATAGACGTATTTCGCCGGAACTTCCGATGCGATGCCGGGTCCACCCGATGTCTGGGCGACGACGAGGTCGTAGAGCTTGACGATGCCGGAAGCGATGATCACCAGCGTGGTGACGAAGACCGGCCGCATCATCGGGATGACGATGAAGATATAGGTTTTCCAGGCCGGGATGCCGTCGACGCGGGCGGCCTTCCAGATGTCCTCGTCGATGCCGCGCAGACCTGCGAGCATCAGGCACATGATAAGGCCGGTGCCCTGCCACAGCCCGGCAATGAGAATGCCGAAAATGACGATGTTCTGGTTGTTGAGCGGATCGAACGAGAAGCTTTCCCATCCGGCGGAACGAACCACCTTCTGGATGCCGAAATCAGGGTTGAGGATCCACTGCCAGACCAGCCCGGTAACGATGAAGGACAGGGCGAAGGGATAGAGCAGGATCGTCCTGAAGGTGTTCTCGAAGCGGATTTTCTGATCGAGAAGGGCGGCGAGCACAAAGCCGATAACCAGCGAGAAGACCAGCGAACACAGCCCGTAGATGAACAGGTTCTCGATCGCGATCATCCATTTGGAACTCGACCAGAGACGTTCATACTGATCAAGGCCGATGAAGTTGGCCTTGGGCAGCAGCTTGGATTTTGTAAACGAAAAAACAACAGTCCAGATGGTCCCGCCCATGAACACCACGAGGGCGGTCAGGATCATCGGAATGGCGGCAATCTTGGCCGCCTTGTTGCGAAACAGGCGTATCGGACGCTGCGCGGCCGCAGGCGTGCTGGTCGTGGTCATCGACGCTCTCCAGGTGACTGATGTCCGCCGGCCCGCGCGAGCGGACCGGCGGCGCGATCAAGAACTTGATCAGTCAGCGTCTTCGACGATAGCGGCGTAGCGCTTCTGGGCATCTTCCGGAGTGATGCTCTTGTCGTTCAGGAACTCGACCATGAGATCGTTGAACTGGGTCTGCGTATCGGCAGAGAACACCATGTCGCCGGAGGGCAGAAGGTTGCCGGTCTTGAGGATTTCAAGACCCTTCTTCATGCAGTCATTGGCTGCGGAGAGGTCGATATCGCCCCGGATCGGCAACGATCCCTTTTTCAGGTTGAAGGCAACCTGGGCCTGCTTCGAGATCATCATCGAAGCCAGTTCGAGCTGAGCCGCGGCCTTTTCAGGATCCTTCAGTTTCGGGAAATAGAAGGCATCGCCACCGGTCGAGAGATACTCGTGAACGCCAAGGCCCGGAAGGCAGGTGTAATCCTTGCCGGCCACCTGGTTGGCGACCTGGAATTCACCCTGCGCCCAGTCGCCCATGATCTGGCCGCCTGCGGTACCGGTGATGACCATGTTGGTGGCCTGGTTCCAGTCCTGGACATTGGAGCCATCAGCCATTTCGCGGGCATCCGCCATGGCCTGGAAAACCTTGGCCATCTCCGGACCGTTGGCTGCTTCCACGTCCTTGTTCAGGTTGATCTGCTTCCACAGGTCAAGACCGCCGACACCGATCTGAACGGCGCCGAAGAGCAGGTTCGACTGCCAGGGCTGCTGACCGAGAGCGAGCGGCTGAATGCCGGCTTCGCGCAGTTTTGGCGCGGCGGCAACATATTCTTCCCAGTTCTTGGGAACAGCAACGCCGGCCTTTTCGAAGGCGGCGTGGGACAGCCACAGCCACTGCGGCGAATGGATGTTGACGGGCACGCAGTAGATGCGGCCGTCCAGGGTGCAGCTGTCGAGCAGGCTTGGCGGATTGACGATGTCCTTCCAGCCTTCCTTCTCGGCCAGCTCCGTCAGGTCGAGCATCAGCCCGGCTTCAATCAGTTCCTCGGCCTGGCGGCCATGGTTGAACTGGGTCGCAGCCATCGGATCACCACCGGTGATGCGGGAAATCATCACCGGGCGGGCAGTGCCGCCACCACCGGCGATGGCGCCGTCGACCCACTTGTTGCCAGTGGCATCAAACATCTTTGCGAATTCGGCAACCGCTGCGGCTTCACCGCCGGACGTCCACCAATGGGTGACTTCCAGATCAGTCGCGTTGACGGATGTCGAGAGTGCGAGCGCAGAGGCGCCGGCCAGAAAAAGCTTGAATGTGTTCATCGAGTTCCCTCCCAGGAATGTTCCTCCTCCCGGCCTCGTTGCTCACGCAGCGTTCCGGGCCCACCGGTGTCCTCACACCGTTTTTAAATCGATTACATTGGCGATGAAAATGCTGCACTGCAATCGATTACATAAAGGTTGACCGCGATGAGAATTGGAGTCAAGTGATATTTGCGGAACGTGCCTCAAGCGCGTTTCGCAGAACCGGGAATACAGCTCATCATGGAACCAAAAGCCCCTAAAATCACCGATGTGGCAAGGCTCGCAGGGGTCTCCACAGCGACCGTGAGCAGGGCTTTGAGCAAGCCGGAAACCGTAGCGGAATCAACACGTAACACCGTTCTTGCAGCGGCCGAGAAGGCCGGGTACCGGGTCAATCTCTCGGCCCGCAACCTGCGGCGTCAGCGCACCGGCGCGATTGTCGTTCTGGTGCCAAATCTGGGCAATCCGTTTTTCTCGGAGATCCTCGCGGGGATCGAAACGGCGCTGTCGGAAGTCGACATCAACATGCTGGTCGTCGACACAAGACAGGCCCACACCAAGCCGCAGCTGGTTCTGGAATATCTGCACGCAACGCGGGCCGACGGAATCATCGCGCTGGACGGTTCGCTGCCGGATGAAATTCTCTCGGTGGCAAGTTCCGGCACCGGGGCGCCGCCGATCATCTTTGCCTGCGAATGGACTCCGAAGGGCGAGTTTTCGTCGGTCCGCGCCAACAACACCCATGGCGCAGAACTGGCGATTGCACATCTTGCCGGGCTGGGTCACCGCAGGTTCGGAATGCTGGCCGGCCCGCAAGACAATGTGCTGACCCACACGCGAAGTGCGGGTGTCCGGCTGGAGATGGCAAGATGCGGGTTTGCGCTGGATCCGTCGCATCTGTTTTCCGGCGATTTCACGCTGGAATCGGGTGCGCGCGCGGCCCAGGAATGGCTTGAACTCGACCAGCGCCCCAGCGCGCTGTTTTGCCAATCCGACCAGATGGCCTTCGGCTTCATCTCGGAACTGGCCCGGAACGATGTCTCGGTTCCCGACGATGTCTCGGTGGTCGGATTTGACGACATCGACATCGCCCGCCGCTTCATTCCGGCGCTGACCACCGTTCGCCAGCCGCGCAAGAAGCTGGGCCTGTGTGCAGCCAGGATGCTGATTGACCATGTCCGGACAAACACCAGTCCGGCGATCGAGACGACAATCCTGGAAGTTGAGCTCATCGTGCGGGACAGCACCAAGGCATTTGCCGGTTGAAACACCGGGGAATATTCCTTATATAAGAGATTATTGATGTTTACGGAACGGGATGCCGGAGATGCTTGAATCACAAGACATGCTCGAAATGGAACCGCGCATGGGCGAAGCGGCAAAGCTGATGGAGATGCTGTCGCAGCCGGTGCGGTTGCGGATTCTCTGCATCCTGCTGGACGGCGAACAGAGCGTGCTGAAACTGGCCGACATGGCCGGCTTGTCGCAACCGGCGATGTCGCACCATCTGCGCAAGCTGCGTGATGCCGACCTGGTCAACACCAGACGCGATGCCCAGACCATCTACTATTCGCTCAAGGGCAAGGAAGTGGGCGCGGTGCTGGAAGTTCTGCACAACCTCTATTGCAGCCCTTCGGGGAAACCCGCCTGCTGAGCATTCGCTCTCTCCTGGCGGACCTTGAGGCATGACATTCCGTCTCCCGCCGGCCAAGCTGTCCCTGGCTTGGCGTCCGGACGATCCGTCCACCACGCGGGCAGCCACACCCTTACGCATTGTTCCGCTTCATCTGGACTTAGAAGTAGTCGATCTGGCTTTATCTGCCCGGCTTGACATTTAGTCGGCTGCGCGGTCCGTTTAGCCTGCGATCGCGGAGGCGGACGCTGTCGGTTTGCCTTGCGGGGCGAAGACGAAAACGTGGTGCGACCGGATGATCGGGCAGCACGTCTTGGGGAGGGTGAATGAACCAGACCAGCAGGGCTCCGGGCGCGGCTGACGGCAAGACAGAGATTCGCAAGACAACCTGTTACATGTGCGCCTGCCGCTGCGGCATCAATGTCCACATGGCGGAAGGCAAG
>Ga0209345_10006892_pt1 | contig 10194 bp, 8 predicted proteins | sample Cruoilmetagenom7_FD_187294 | JGI IMG/M metagenome (GOLD analysis project Ga0209345, IMG submission 187294) | Oil polluted marine microbial communities from Coal Oil Point, Santa Barbara, California, USA - Sample 7 (SPAdes) (version 2) | ecosystem: Environmental > Aquatic > Marine > Oil seeps ... | reverse complement strand
TTGCGAGATTCTGATGTCGGTAAACATGTTAATCGACAAGTAATTTCTATTGCTAAACAAATGGAAGCTGAACTGACAGCACAAGCAACGCCCATTAAGGTCGAGCGTGACAAATTATTAGTCGAGCTTAAAACTATGAGTGTTGAGGCAATGAAACTTCGCCCGGACCTTCAGCAACGGGCTAAAGTTTTGCAGGAAAAAATGCAAAAAACCCAAGTTGAGGAAAAATATAAGCAAACTGAATTGCAAATAACGGAACAAAAAGCCTTGGTGAAAATTAATGCTAAGTTAGAGGTTATATTGCAGGCAATTGTCACAGAGAAAAAAGCTGACGTTATCGTTGATCGTTCAGTTGTTATTTTCACAAGTGAAGCTGCTGACATTACAGATGAAATTCTTAGTCGGTTGAACGCGCAAATGAAAACCGTACCTGTTGTACGAGAGCGTTTGCCGCGCAAACCTTTGCCAAAACAAATTAGCAGACCTACACAGTAAAATAAAAAGAGAGTAAGATGGATAAACGGTTTTACAAACACCTGGGTCCATTTTCGCTCTTAGAGTTACTGGACGGGTTGGATGTTGACATCCCCGAAGGCCAATTTTGCGATATATCTATAGAAAATGCAGCTCCGTCGGATCTGGCAGGGGCTAGCGATATATCTTTTGTCGACGGTAAAGGTGCCACAAGGAAGGCTGCGGATTGTAGAGCAGCCGTCTGCCTTGTGAGCGCGCAAAATGCAGAACATATTGGAAAAGCGGGCGGCTTGCCTTTGGTTTCTAAATACCCGCAAGCTGATTTTTCAGTAATCTTAGGACGCCTTTACAAAGCCTTGGGGTATGGGGACGGTGCTAACAATATTTTCAAAGATGTCGACATCGGTAGAGGTGTCGTCATAGGAGACGGCGCACAAATTGGCGCCGGCACACGTATCGGGCCAAACTCGGTTATCGGGCCTGGTGTTGTTATTGGCGAAAATTGCGAAATCGGATCCAATGTGGTCATTGAATTTTCAGTCATTGGCAATAATTGTAAAATATACCACGGTGCCGTCCTTGGCGGAGCTGGATTTGGCGTGGCTAAAAGTGCAATGGGCGGCATGGATATACCTCATATCGGCATAGTGGAACTCGGGAATGATATTACCGTCGGGTGCCAAACAACCATTGACCGCGCCATGTTTGGCAGCACAAATATTGGTGATGGTACGAAATTGGATAACGGCATACAAATTGCCCATAATGTCAAAATAGGCCGCAATTGCTTATTCGCAGGCCATGTCGGTATAGCAGGTAGCTGTAATATTGGTGACGGTGTCATTATGGGTGGGCGAGCAGGGCTCCCTGACCATATTAATGTTGGGGACGGCGCTATGTTAGTCGCAAATGCAGGGCCAATTCGTGACGTTCCTGCGGGTGAAGTGTGGGGCGGTCAACCTGCAACGCCTATACGTGAGCAATTACGGCAACTCAGCGCCATACGCAAACTTGCCAAGCCAAAACCAAAATCGTGAGTTTCGATTTACCGCTAGAGCATGCAGATATTGAGCGTTATTTACCGCACCGCAAACCGATGTTGATGCTGGACAGGGTCGTTGAATTTGACGGCGAAACCATTGTCACCGAGATTGATACGCAGCCGGAAGCAATGTATTTTGATGGCCATTTCCCGAATAACCCCATCATGCCGGGTGTTATCATCATGGAATGTATTGGTCAGTCCGGGGCATTACTCGCCGCACTGCGCGGTGATTTTGATCACAATGATCACCTGCTCGCCTTTACTGGTTTTGAGAAAACAAGGTTTCGCAAATTTGTGAAGCCTAATGAAACGCTTCGTGTCTATTGCAAATTAGACAAACAGCGTAGACATCTCTATAAATTTTCAGGTCGAGCAGAGGTGAACGGCGAGTTGGTTATGCAGTTGGCATTTTCAGCTGCTCTTGCCAACAAAAACGAGGAATAGTTATGGGTGTAAATATTCATCCTTCTGCGCATGTAGATAAGCGTGCACAACTTGAGGACGGTGTTGAAATCGGCCCGCTTTGTGTGGTTGGCCCAGATGTAAAACTTGCCAAAAATGTTAAGCTTGTCAGCCAAGTTAACATCGCCGGTGATACGGAAGTGGGAGCAGATTGCCAGTTTTACCCATTCGTTTCTCTTGGCCACCCCCCACAGGACACTAAGCACCAAGGCGGCTCTGTTAGCCTTAAAATTGGCGCACGTACCATTTTGCGCGAACTCGTCAATATCCACCCAGGCTCAGACGCAGGGCGTCCTGAAACAATTATTGGTGATGATTGCTACTTTATGGTCGGGACGCATGTCGCCCATGAAGGCCTTGTGGGTAATAATGTCATCCTGTCCAATGGCACTCAAGTCGGTGGCTGTGTAACCATTGGTGACAATGTCATCATCGGCGGACTTTGCGCTGTGCATCAATTTACCCGTATAGGGAACAATGCCTTCATTGGCGGTATGACCACGGTTGTTAAAGATGTCATCCCGTTCGGCATTTCCGTCGGCAATAAGCAGGTTTTAAACGGCTTGAATGTTGTTGGTTTGAAGCGTTCCGGATTTTCCAAAGCACAAATTCATGATCTCCGTACCGCCTATCAGACTATTTTCGCCAATGAGGGCAATTTTAAGGATCGTTTATCCGAAGTCGAAGCAAAATATGCGGACCACGCACAGGTTATGAAAATTGTTGAGTTCATTAAAACAGGTGATAAACGCCCGATTTGCTTGCCCGGCAAAGTATAAAAATGGCGACGGCCAATGAAACTAACCCCAAGAAAATTGGACTAATCGCAGGCGGCGGTGCACTTCCCCATGAAGTCATCAAGGACGCTCAGGATCAAGGCTATGACATATATGTTGCCGCATTACGCAGCTTTTCAAAGCCTGAAGACTTTGATGTCGCTTCGGATGCATATGGATTTGTAGAATTTAGAAAGCTGGTTAAGCAGTTCAAACAAAAAAAATGCACACATGTTGTCATGGCGGGGAATGTCGCCCGCCCCGATTTTTCCACGATCAAACCAGGTATTCGCGATTTACCGCTTTTGGCAAAAGCAGTAAAAGCTGCCAGCAAAGGTGATGACGGCTTACTTAAATTCGTAGTCTCATTGTTTGAGACCGAAGGATTTGATATTTTAGCACCCCAAGATATTTGTAAATCCACTTTGATGCCGATTGGGGCATTGGGAAAAACAAAACCCACACATGCACATCTACAGGACATTGAAAAAGCCATGAACATTGCTGTGCTGATTGGTTCAGCCGACATTGGGCAGGGTGCAGTTGTCAACAAAGGTCTCGTACTGGCCGTTGAGGCCCAAGAAGGCACCGATAAAATGCTGGAACGGGTTGCACAACTCCCGATAGCCGTGCGCGGCGGTATATTGGCAAAGTGTTTGAAACCGGGACAGGAAGTCCGCGTGGATATGCCGACAATTGGCCTGACTACCATTGCATTAGCATCGAAAGCCGGAATAGACGGGATTGTATTGGTTGCGGGTAAGGCGTTCGTAATGAACCGCGCCGAAGTGGCCGCTTCAGCAGATAAATACGGGATTTTCATCTATGGTGCAGAACCGGATGGCTAAACCGCATATATATATAGTCGCCGCCGAAAAATCGGGCGATGAACTTGGGGCTGGCATGGTGCGCCAGTTGCGTAAACAAACGGACGGTAAAGTCACTCTATCCGCCATAGGTGGTTCAGCACTGGCTGCGGAAGGATTGGACAGTGCTATCGATATTAGTCCGCTGTCTATTCTCGGATTCGTTGAAGGGCTGAAATCCTACCCTGTTATTATGGAGCGTGTCGCAGAGGCCACTGCGGCGATAATGACCTCTGGTGCGGATGCGGCCGTATTGATCGACAGTTGGGGTTTTATGGCGCGCGTAGCAAAACGCCTTAAAAAACAAGGATTTAATGGTCAAATCATAAAGTACGTCGCCCCGCAAGTTTGGGCTATGCGCGAAGGACGATCTAAAATTCTGGCAGGTATTGTCGATCATTTGCTGACCATCCACAGCTTTGATGCGCCGTATTTTACCAAGCATGGGCTCAACACAATTTATGTGGGCAACCCTGTATTTGACGATAATTATGACAGTGGGGACGGTGCAGGGCTGCGGGCCGAGTACAATATAGGCAAAGATGGTCCTGTGCTTGTCATGCTATTTGGCAGCCGGCTTTCTGAAATTCAGCGGTTAGCCGAACCATTTGCTGACGCCGTGAAGATATTGAAAAAAACTATACCCAATTTGACCATCGTCTCGCCTGTATCCGACACAATTTCCGAAGACGTCATGGCGGCTGCGGCGCAATATCCCGACTTACAGGATGTAATCTTGCTCAAAGAGAACCGTAAATTAGACTGCTTTGGCGCCGCCGATGCCGCCATTGCATGTTCAGGGACGGTCACAAGCCAATTGGCTATCGCAGGCGTACCGACCGTAGTGGGGTATAAGTTGAACGGACTGACCTATTTCATCGCAAAGTTTTTGTTCAAACCAAACCATATTTCTATCGTCAACATTGCCGCCGACGAATTGCTCATGCCTGAATTCATGCAGAAGGACTGCAATGGCAATAACCTCGCCAATGTAGCGCTTAGCTATTTGCAAAATTCACAAACCCGCACAGATGCAAGCAACGCACTCAAAGCAGCCACAACAAAAATGCGCCGTGGTAATAGCGGGAAGGGTCAAGGAAATTCAAACGCAAGAGCGGCAAGAGCGGTGTTGGAGATATTGGCCTGAGCGAGGATAGTTGGTTTGTTAACAAAAACGCTCGCCGTGTCACTCAATTTACGTTAATATGAGAAATGCCTAAATATACATCTGATGATATAAAAATAATAGATGCTCTAGACCATATTAGAACAAATCCTTGGATGTATGTCCGTAATCTAAAGGAACCATTGCCTAATATTTTAAGTTATTTTGCAGAGAGTTTCATTCATTTGGGGGTTAAGCGGTTCAGCATACAAGATGAGGAAAATTTCTTTATAATAAAGACAGAAACTGATTGGTTTGAAAACAGCAATGTTACTCTCTCTAAAGTTTTCAGCGGTACGCATGGTTATGATAATAAAGGTTGGGTAGAAAGAGGTGAAGTATTTTTAACCGCCTTTTATATTCCTTATTTCACAACGGGAAAAGCTGGTGATTATGGCGATAAAAATTTGATGGCTGAATTCAGTCGGATTCATTCATCTGAACTTTTAAAATATAATGGGCGTTTGCTTTTGATTTCAAAACAACAAATTGTGCCTGACAACCACGGAATTATATTTAATAAACCTCCGCAGTCATTGGCCGAACTTGAAAACCAAAGACGATGGTTGGACGAGATTATTGCCCATACAAAGCAAAACGATAGCTAGAAAAAATGGGTGTTACCGATCACCCATCTTCACATAATCGCGCTCAGGTGCCCCTGTGTAGATTTGTCTTGGGCGGCCGATGCGTTGGGATTTGTCTTCTAGCATTTCATTCCACTGGGAAATCCAACCAACAGTACGTGCCAGCGCAAAGAGCACTGTGAACATAGAGGTCGGGAAACCAAGGGCTGAGAGAACTGTACCGGAGTAGAAATCCACATTCGGGAATAATTTTTTCTCGATAAAGTACTCGTCGCTTAATGCGATACGCTCTAGCTCAACAGCTACATCAAGGATTGGATTATCGGTGATATTAAGCTCTGCCAGAACCGCATGAGCAGTTTTTTGCATAACCTTAGCGCGCGGATCATAGTTTTTATAAACACGGTGACCAAAGCCCATAAGGCGGAATGGATCGTTGCGGTCCTTGGCGCGCGCGATAAATTCAGGGATACGGTCAACTGTGCCGATTTCTTTGAGCATGTTGAGGCAAGCCTCGTTGGCACCACCATGTGATGGCCCCCACAGACAAGCAACACCCGCTGCAATACAAGCGAACGGATTGGCACCGGATGAACCGGCAAGGCGCACGGTCGAAGTCGAAGCGTTTTGCTCATGGTCGGCGTGCAGGATAAAGATTTTATCCATAGCATCGGCGATCACCGGGCTAACCACATATTCTTCGGTCGGAACAGAAAAACACATTTTAAGGAAATTCGCAGAATAGCTCAGCGTGTTATCAGGATAAACATGTGGCTGGCCGATAGAGTATTTATAGGCACGCGCCGCAATAGTCGGCATTTTTGCGATCAGGCGGTGTACGGCTAAATCCCGCTCTGCATTATCATTGATGTTAGTCGAGTCGGGGTAGAACGCAGACAGCGCCCCAACGGTTGCGCAGACCATAGCCATAGGATGCGCGTCCCGACGGAAACCGTGGAAGAAGCGCTCGACCTGTTCGTGTAACATGGTGTGATTGGTGATGGTATTGGTGAATTCTTTGCTCTGCTCTTCAGTCGGTAATTCACCGTGTATCAACAGGTAGGAAGTTTCTAGAAAAGTGGATTCTTCGGCGAGCTGTTCGATAGGATAACCACGATATAAAAGTTGCCCTTTATCGCCGTCGATAAATGTAATCTGGCTTTCTGTACTGGCAGTAGACGTATAGCCTGGATCAAAAGTGAAATGACCTGAATTTTTGTAGAGGGTGCGCACATCCACCGCGTCTGGCCCCATAGAGCCACCATATACTGGTAATTCAAAGCTATTGCCCCCGAGTTCGACTTTGGCTGTGCCGCGATTTTCAATTTTATTTTCCATGAGTTCCTCTTTTCCTAATTCTAAAAATACGTATTCAGGCAGTCTTCAATCCGCCCCAGAGCTTCATCCCGCCCTAATAATTCCAGTACAAGCGACAAATCCGGTGACGGTGCCCCTCCGGTTAAACAAGCGCGCAAAGGTGCACCAATCTTGCCAAACCCAATATCTTCTTTGGCAATATATGCCTGTAGGTGTTCCAAAATATTTGGATCGACCCATACGTCTTCTGTAATGCCTTTTAGCACAGAATGCAAATCTCTTAGTCGGGATTCTGTGTCAGGCTTTAACGGTTTTTTGGCTTTCCCGGTGATCTCGATAGGCCGCTCTCTCGTCACAAAGTAAGCTTTATCCGCCAGTTCGATTAAGGTGTTTGCCCGAGATGTAATATGGGGCAAGGTAGCAGTTAGTCGTTTGGTCTGCGCAGCGTTCAACGGCCCTTCATTTTTGTCTGCAAAGAATTTTTGCCCGTAAGATAAAAGCGTGTCCACATCCGTCCGCACCATATGCTCGCCGTTAATGAATGCCATTTTGTCAAAATCTAGTCGGGCAGGAGCTTTGTTGATGTCGGTAAGTTCGAAAATTTCCGTGACCTCAGCGTCGTCAAACACTTCCATGTCGCCATGGCTCCAGCCAAGACGGGTCAGATAATTACGCATACCGGCGGGAATATATCCCATATCTGCATAAGCATCGACACCGAGCGCACCGTGACGTTTGGATAATTTTTTACCATCCGGCCCAAAGATAAGCGGTACATGGGAAAATTCCGGAACATCCCAGCCAAGTGCTTGATAGATCAATTTTTGCCGACCCGCATTGATCAAATGGTCATCGCCGCGAATAACATGGGTCACACCCATATCATGATCGTCCACGACAACGGCCAACATATAGACGGGACTACCATCTGCACGCAGCAGAATAAGATCGTCAAAGTCTTTGTTGTTCCAAGTGATACTGCCTTGGACTTGGTCATTGATATTCGTTTCGCCGTCAGGGACTTTGAAGCGGACAACAAAGGGTGCGTCTTTAGGAGGCTTGTTGGAGGTTGGCTCACCATCTCGCCAACTGGAGCGAAAGGCTCGACCTTCGTCGTGTGACTTTTGGCGTTCCTCAGCAATCTCGTCAGGTGTGAGATAGCAGGGATATGCGTGCCCACTTTCAATCAGAGCTTCGGCGGCGGCGTGGTGTTTGTCAGCGTTCTGACTTTGATAAACAATGTCGCCGTCATGGCTCAGACCGAGCCAGTCCATGCCGTACAGAATTGCTTGTGTAGCCTCTGCGGTTGAACGTTTCTTATCTGTATCTTCGACCCGCAAGAGAAACTCGCCGCCGTGTCTTTTGGCAAAGTAATAGCTGAACAAGGCCGTACGCGCACCGCCAATATGCAGAAAACCTGTAGGCGAAGGCGCAAAACGTGTTACAACTTTGGCGGTTCTTTGTTTGGGGGACATAATTAGACCAGTAAGAGTTCAAGATAGGGGAGCTTACCATAAAACCTGCATGGATTAACAGGATAAACACACCTCAATTGCGAAGTTTTTTCGCAAAATTTGACGGTGTTAGCAGTACATTTGTGCGCACCCTGTCCCGCGCGCGGTTTGAATGGTGTCTCGTTGCATTTGGTGTTGGCATTGCGGCTTATTTTGGCTGGTCGGTGGAGCCTAACTTGTTATTGGCGGCCACCATATCTCTTATTTTATTTACGTTGCTGTTATTTCTACGCGAACGCCCGGCCATACATGAACTCATTTTACTGGCGCTATTCCTAAGCGCCGGCTTCACCCGCGCCGTGCATCATACAAAATCAGCCGAAGCACCGACATTGCCCGAGGCGCGCCGCGCTTATACATTCACGGGCTGGATCGAAGATATTCGCAGTTCCGGTAAGCTACAGCATTTTTACGTGCGCGTGCAATCCGCCGAACGGCTGACCCCAGAGCAAATACCCAAACGGGTGCGGGTACGCATCAAGCCATACGGTTTCAAACCGGGGGATAGTGTCCAGTTTAAAGCCCTGATGGCCGCACCCCCCGGTCCGGCCATAGTTGGCGGTTATGATTCCGCGCGGGCCTCTTATTACAAAGGGATTGGCGGATACGGCTTTGCCATTTCCAAACCACAAACCGTAGAACTAAACAAACTTCCCATAGGCCAACAAGCCAAGCGCAAATTGGTCAAATTTCGCTATGCGCTTTCGCGGCGCATCCAAGCCCGCGCGCCGCCGCGCACGGCTGGCTTACAATCGGCATTACTGACGGGTGATCGCTCCGGCATTCCGTCTGAACAATCCGATGCCTTGCGCAAAGCAGGGCTTGCCCATTTACTCGCGATTTCAGGTCTGCATATGGGGCTGTTGGCGGGCGGCGCGTATTATTTGGCCTCGTTGTTTTTCGCCAGTATCGGGCGTTTATCTCGCCGTTATGATATGCGCAAATGGGCGGCCGTGGTCGGCATCATAATCGCGAGCAGTTATCTACTTATCTCGGGGGCTAGCGTTTCGACCCAACGTGCCTTTATCATGGCCGTGATTATATTCATGGCCGTTATTTTTGATCGCCGCGCCGTGTCCATGCGCTCGGTCGCTTTGGCGGCGGCGATTACATTGATGCTGCATCCCGAAAGCTTGCTCAGCGCAGGTTTTCAAATGTCGTTCTCGGCGACGGCGGCCTTGGTCGCGGTTTACCGCAATTGGGCAGACCACCGCGAGTTCAACAGTAAATCCAGTCAGGGGCGCGGCAACATTTTCCGCCGTATATGGAACGGCTTTATCGGCATATCCGTCACCAGTTTTGTTGCCGGTGCAGCCACGGGTGGTTTTGCGGCTTTGCATTTTCACCGTTTCGCACGGCTCGGGTTTATTGCAAATCTGTTCGCTATGCCGATGTTTACTTTGGTGGTGATGCCCGCAGGGTTTTTGGCGGTTTTATTGGTACCGTTCGGGCTCGACAAAGCCCCGCTTTGGATCATGGGCATTGGGTTGGATTATGTGGTTGCCGTTGCGACTTGGGTCAGTTCCATGAAGTGGGCATTGGTCTATATCAAGGGTGCCAATGCCGCCGTGATAAGTATATTTTCGCTCGGGTTTATTTTCCTGTGCCTTGGGCCTAAGAAAATACGCATAGTTGGAAGCGTGACCATATTGGTATCGTGCATTATGTGGGCGGGGATTGACCGCCCTGATATGCGCATTTCCGCTGAAGCCCGCATTGCGTTTTGGGATCCGGACGAAGTGGATGTACTCAGGGTTGACCGCAAACGCGGCGACGGTTTTGGCCGCGACAGGTTTGTTGAACAGGCGGGTTTAGAAACCGCTGAAAAGCGTTCCTATATGGATACGGAAAGTCTGTGTGATACGCTGGGATGTCGCATAAACCTCAAAGGGCAAACCATCAGTATTGTACACGAACCCGAAGGCGTGCGCAAAGCCTGCACCGATTCTGATTTGGTGATATTGACCCTAAGAGAGGCCGGCCCGCGT
>Ga0209345_10006891_pt1 | contig 10196 bp, 11 predicted proteins | sample Cruoilmetagenom7_FD_187294 | JGI IMG/M metagenome (GOLD analysis project Ga0209345, IMG submission 187294) | Oil polluted marine microbial communities from Coal Oil Point, Santa Barbara, California, USA - Sample 7 (SPAdes) (version 2) | ecosystem: Environmental > Aquatic > Marine > Oil seeps ... | reverse complement strand
TGCCCGCCTCCAGGAACTCCTTCGACCAGCTATAGTACATGCCCTGTGCGATACCTTCCTGGCGGCACAGCTCAGCGATGCTGTCTTCGCCGCGCAACCCGGCGAGAACGATCCTGATCTTCTCCTCGGCCGAATACCGCTTCCGCGTCTGACGTCTAATGTCCTTGATGCTGCGGTCAGTAGCTTCTGTCTTACGTCCCATGTGGCACTCCTCAGTGGTGAGGATGAGCCTAAAAACACTCAGTTAAAAAATGCTCTCAGATTGTTCCAGGGGGGCTGACGTCGGACAATGTGCGTCGTCATATAATTTGGAACAGTTGAGCGCTTGATCTAAGCGAGTGATTGGCCCATCGCTACGGCTTGGCGATGTTGCAAGCTTCGTATTTCGAATGTCTGTCGTTTGATCCTTTCTCTTTCCAACAAGATGACCTTGTCGGCGTCGGTGCATAATACGTGCAACAGGTAGTCACTTTGATTGATACGCGGCTGTGATTGGCTGCTTATCCCTCAGCAACCGACACGTTCTACTCGATTTGATCATTTCTCAGATGGGCCAACAAGCGACATCCTCAACATGACGTCGCATTGACCAGTTGACCAAAGTCAAGGCAATCGACCTGCAGTTTCATTAGTATTGTGCGTTGATCGGCGAATTAGGAATGACCCATGGCCGAAGAGCTGAATTTGACAGGAAAATGCATGTGCGGTGCGGTCAAGATATTTGCGACCGCCGACAAGCCTGATGTTGCCGCTTGTCATTGCGATATGTGCCGACGCTGGTCGGCAGGGCCATTTCTGGAAGTGACTTGTCAAAAAGTAACGTTTGAGGGTGACGAGAACATTGGTCGAATACGCTCGTCTGACTGGGCTGAGCGCGGCTTTTGCACCAAATGTGGGTCGAGCCTCTTTTATCAGGCAGTCGAAAGCAGTGACTATCAAGTCTCCGCCGGTCTGTTCGACGACCAATCGATGTTGCGAGAAATGTCTTTGCAGGTTTTCACTGATAGCAAGCCACCGTATTATGAGTTTGCCAACAAGACCAAAATGATGACTGCTGCGGAAACCTATGCCGCATTTGCCCCTCCACCAGATTGATCCAATACTTCTCACTGTGATCCCACATCTATGACGACGATTCCGGTCTTCTGACCTTTGCCCACATAGCGATAGGCATCGGCGATGGCCTCTAGAGGATAGGTGCGGTCAACGACAGCGCGATACGCGCCGGTGTCCATGAGCTTTCTCATGTTTTCGAGAAAGTCCTGACGAGACACCGGAAACGGAATGTTGACGCGCCTGCTACCGGTGAGGCGCTGCCATATGGATAACAGGACGTTCTGCCAACAGGGACCAAGGTCGGTCGCCGAAAAACGGGCGGCAGGCTTCATTAATTTGCGACATTGACCATAGGTCGTCTTGCCGACCGCATCCAAGATGGCATCGAATGTGTCACCAATCTGGGTAAAATCTTCGGTCGTGTAGTCGATCACGCGGTCCGCGCCAAGAGATGCCGCAAGCTCAACATGCCGGGCACCGACTACCGCCGTTACCGTCGCGCCACGGGCTTTGGCAAGCTGCACAGCCGCCACGCCGATGGCACCTGACGCTCCATAGATCAGGATGCTCTGTCCGGCCTCAAGGCCGAGCCACCGCAAATTGGTGTCGGCATACCATGCACCTTCGCAGACGACGGCCTCATCATACGACGTGTTGGCCGGCATTTTCGCAATCTGTCCATCTACGCTGACACAGAGGTACTCTGCGTGTGCGCCAAAAGTCTCGGTCGACATGCCGAACACACGATCGCCGGCCTTGTATGCTGTAACACCAAGCCCGACGGTTTCGACCGTGCCGGCGAAATCCATGCCCAGAATGATGAGTTTTGGCCGCAACAGCCCGGCTGTAACGCGAACGAAAAACGGATGCGGCTCCAGCATACCGCAGTCGGTCCGGCTGACCGTCGTGGCCCGGACCTTGACGAGGACTTCACCCGCTGCGGGAAGAGGTCTCGGCACATCCCGAATTTCTAGGACGTCCGGCGATCCGTAGCTTGCACTGATAGCTGCCCTCATCGTCCGACCCACCTCCATAACAATGCATCCAACAATGCTTCGATCTTGGTCACCTTGATTCTGCGCAAGACCCAACTACTGCCCATCACATAAGCTCGGCGACAGGTCGTGTAGTTCCGGGACACCCTTATGAAAGCGATTGTCTTCACACGTTATGGACCACCCGAAAGGCTCGAACTTATGGACGTGCCCCGGCCCGAACCAGAAGCACGTGAGGTGCTTGTGCGCGTTCATGCGTCGTCGATCAATTCATGGGATTGGGAGTATCTCAACGGCACACCGTTCATCAACCGACTCTTCTTCGGGTTATTCAAGCCGAGGCATGGCAAACAAAGACTGGGAGCCGACATTGCCGGGACGGTGGAGGCCGTTGGTCGAGACGTCACGCGCTTTCGGCCGGGCGATGAAGTGTTCGGAGACCTATGGGACAAATGGGGTGGCTTCGCGGAATATGCCTGCACCAATGAAACGGCCATCGAGCGTAAGCCCGGAAACGTGACTTTCGAGCAAGCAGCCGCTGTGCCGCAGGCCGGTGTCCTCGCACTGCTAGGGATTCGAAAGGTCGAGCAGATAAATCCTGGCGACGCGGTTCTGATCAACGGCGCTGGCGGCGGAGTCGGTACATTCGCAATCCAACTGGCCAAACTCACCGATGCGGATGTCACTGGAGTCGACGCCGCCCACAAGCTCGAAGTGGTCCGCAATGTCGGGGCCGACCACATCATCGATTATACGCAACAAGATTTTACATCAACCGGCGAAACCTATGATCTGATTATTGACTGCCAGGGCACGCGGCCAATGTCCTCCATCAAACGCGCGCTGAAGCCCGGCGGAACCTATGCCGTTGTTGGCGCACAAATGAAACGAGTTCGCCAGATGTGGTTTGCAAGCGCGCTTAGTAACATCACGGGCGAGACAAGACGGCTGCGGCTGGTTGCCGAGGGGCCAAACAAAGGGTTGGCTGATCTCGCCTCGCTGCTTGAAGCTGGGCAACTTGTCCCGGTCATTGACAAGACCTACCGGCTTGAACAGGTCCCTGAAGCACTCGCCTATTTCGGCAGCGGCCAACACAAGGGCAAAATCGCCATAACCATCCGACAGTAGTCGAACTTCGCAAACACAAACCGGCTTGCAATGCTCCCGACGAGCTTTTGATTTGGATATGAGGCGCTCATGGATGGCTGAAGAAATGTGTCAGTGGATGTTCGCCGACTCGATCCGAGATCAGGTTCTGTTGGGAGTCTCGAGCCGACCGTCTTAGCTACCGACAACGCTGATTTGAACTTGTCCAATGCCGCAGGATCGTGCGACGGGACAATGATGAGTTCCGGCAACTTTCGCTTCAATTGACGAACCTTTGCGTACGACTGCCGAAGCTGACTCGCATCGCCCGTGCCCGGAACCTTGTTCTCCATCAACATTTCCGCGCTGTAGGCAAGATCCCCGATCAGAAGTAGCGGTGGCAGTTGCTGTGAGCGTACGAGCAGCGAGCTTGAGCCCGGTGTATGGCCGGGCGTCGGCAGCAGGATGAGTGACCCGTCACCCATTACGTCATAGGAACCGCCGAATGGCGCGAACAATGGATCGTCGGTCGGTGAGTATTCGACCGGGTGCCAATTCGCAGTTGGCAGTTGGATATGCTCAGGAAGGATCCACTCCCGTTCAGGATGGGGTTCGGAAAGAACGTCCCATTCCTCTCTGCTCACGACGAGTTCCGCCTGTGGAATGTGCGCTATCCCGCCGACATGATCGAAATGCAAATGTGAGAACACAGCCTTCTTGATGTTTTCGGGCGAGAAACCTGCATGACGCAGTTTTCTGTCCAGCCGGTCTTCCTCGCCAATACGAAACCGGAAGAGTCTCTTCAGCAGGAACCTACCAATTGAGCTCGATATGTAATTTGGGTCAGTGGCAATTGCTGGATCGAGACCGGTGTCAAACAGGACCAAGCCGTCACGATGTTCGATAACAAACAGATTGATGGGGATGTCCATCCAGCTCCGCGATGTGAGCACCCACCACCATAGTGGTAGCCAGGTTCCACGCTGATGTTCCGGATGGGCCTCGGCCGACCCGGTTGACAGCAGAGTGATAGACTTGACGATCTGATCGTTTGTCGCGCTCGCAGAGGTACCTTCAGGTTCGGCCAGAGTCCGCGTGATATTCTCTGAGATTGCGCTTCTCGACGAGTTGTCGGTCATCGCTTTGCCTTCCTAAAGTTCGAAGAACTCAGTGTGGCCGAAGCCCTTTCGATAATCGAGCAAGGAAATGAACTGCGGCTCAATGCGGAACATCGCCAGTGCATCGGGTGGCATGTCCGGCGGCGTATACTTTTCGATCTGGGGGAATTTTTTGAACAACAGAGCGCCGACCTTGTCCTGTTCCGCCTTGTCGGCAATCAAAACGGCTGCCCCCGAGATGGAGACGCCTTCAATTTCATCCCAGGTTGTGTAGGGCCGATTGATTGTCAGCGACACCTTGTTGTTGGACGCAATGTTCCGGGCCTTCTGTGAATCAGAAGTCGTTCCGAAATAGATCGTCAAGCCATCGTTCACGTAGCTGACTGTGGTTGCTTGCGGATAGCCGTCGTTGCGAACTGTCGCGATCGTCAGGTCATCGATGTCGTCAATGATCGAGATGATTTGCTTGCGGGTTGCAGTGTCCATATCTCTGCCTCAGGTCTGCTGGGACGATCACATCAGCATGCCGGGGAGAGACTGGAAGTGCTTTGATACGCATCAACACAGATTGCGGTCCGGGCTCAGGAACGAAACACGGGCAACGATGCATTCGTCGGTCGAGATATAGGCTGCCTACTCCTTGGGCAAAGGAGGCCCAGTGTAAACAGATGGAATGTCCCAGACCTCGACAACACGACCATCGACGATGCGCCAGACGAGCACCACATCCGTTACGATCGATTGCCCCTGCAGGGTTAGCCGGTTCTTATTGTGCATGACGACCAATTCATCCCCCATAGCGGAGATCGAGATCGGCTCCACCCGGAATGTCCCGGCGGTCACCGCACCGATCTTTTCGAAGAAGGAGCGGATGCCGTCCATACCAACGTAGTCACCCTGAATGTCGGGCAAGCGGGGATTGATGTAGTGGAAGACCGCGTCCGGCGCGAACAGCTCTGTGGCGTCGGCCAGATTGCCGGGTTTCATGCCTTTGAACAACAAGATGTTGGGATGTTCCTCGGCCATGGAGACGTTCCTTTAATCGTCAACGGTCACTTGAACCTCTGGAAGACACGTGGATCGATTGCCGCCGCGCCGAGCATGCCGCCATAGAGCGCGCCTGCAATGCCGGGGATCATGACGCCCTGGCCCGTCAGAAACAGGCCTGGCACCGGGGTGCGGGCTTTGAGTGCTTCGGACAGAACCCGGCGAGGCGTTGTTTCGACACCATAGAACCCGCCCTTCTCGTGGCCCGTGAAAAGAGCGGTTGCGAGGGGCGTGCCGAGTTCCTGATAAACGATCATCGGTGCCAGAGCGGGAAACCTCTTGGCGAAGAACGCCATCAACTTGGCTTCAATATCCTGCTTGAAAGCCGCCCATTCTTCCGGGCGCTCGTCGGCGCCGCCATCTGCGAAACCTGCGACGGCCGACCAGTCGGCGAGAACCATCATTTGACCGGTATGCTTATTCGATGGACCGGCGTCGTGTGTCGGATCCTTGAGAGATGGGAACGATACAAATGCCATCGGCAAAGGCGAGGTGGTTGCCCAAATCGCTTCATCGGTGTCCCAGCTTTCGTGGAACCAGTGGTTCGAGCGCGTCGCACCGTGTCGCGCGATGTCGCCTTCGAAGCCAAGATACACTTCGAAATGGCAGACTGACGGTTTGAAGGTCGAAATTTCCCGTGCCCATTCCTGCGCACCAATATCCTCCGGTAGCAATCTTTTGACTGTTTCACCTGCCCCCGCTGCCGAGACAATGACCGGCGCTTGAAATTCCTCGCCCGAGGTTGTGCGCACGCCAACTGCTTTGCCATCTTCGATCAGGATTGCATTCACCGGCGTGCCGGCGCGCGCGCTGCCACCGGCTGCCTCAATGACTGGAACAAGTCCTTTCGCGATGGCTGCTGCCCCACCTACCGGATAACCTGCCCCATCGAGATAGTGACTCATGACTGCGGCATGTACGCCAAAGCTGGCTTCCTTAGGCTTGCCGCCGTAGGTGCCCCACTGCGCGGATAGCACAGCGGCGAGCTTTGCATCGGAAACGGTGTCTGCAATCACTTCGCTGGTTGTGCGCGCGCACCAACGCTCGATCTTACTCTCGTTCCACCACCGGTGCGCAGAGCGGAAGGGTTCGGGCATGGAGCGTTCGGCGGCAGCCATTCGCAAGGCCGCATCAGCCGATTCCAGTGCCTCAAAATATGCGTCTATTTCGGCCGCTTTGTCGGGGAAGCGGTCCTTGAGTTCCATCTTGTACGCTGCAGCGGGCCGGGCCACGGAGATATTGAATTCATCCGGAAAATGCAGCGTGTCATAGACGGTGCCGACAGAGCGGAACTCAATCGTTCCACCGCTCAACCAATCCAGGATCTTGCCGGCGGGCTGATCCTGACCAAACAAGCCACAATAGTGGAGCCCAACATCCCAGGAGAATCCGTTCCGAGAGAAGGAGTGAGTCAGGCCGCCGATTGTTTGAGCCTGTTCGAGAAGCAGAACCTTGCAATCCAGCCGCGACAGCGCCGTGGCCGTCGTCATCCCGCCCATACCGGAGCCGATCACAATGACATCGAAGTCGTTTGTTGGAAGAGTAGCTATCATTCGACTACGCGTACCCCTCCGCCATGTGAGTGACGTTGACTTGCGTCAATCACTAGAGGGTACTTAGCCGTTCAGAAAGCATCGTGAGACCAGACAAAAAGAAACGAAGTGCGCAGTCCAGTCACTCAAAACGGAGGAACCATATGCAATCGAAAACGGTTGATCCAGGCAAGGTTCAGACGGCAACGCCCCGCGAGTGGCTTGGCGTGATCATGATCCATCTTTCCATACCTCTGATCTTATTGGCCTGCGGAGGGAATATCCATTGGTGGCAGGCCTGGGTCTTTTCTCTGCTCATCGTTGCAGCCGGTATCGGAGGGCGCATCTGGGCAGAATGGCGGCATCCAGGGTTATTGGCGGAACGAACCCGATCCCTAAAGGCTCCAGATGTCAAAGCATGGGATAAAGTCCTTGCACCGCTGATGGCATTGACCCTCGCCTTCCCGCCGGTCATCGTGGCGGGGCTGGATCACCGCTTTGGGTGGTCACCCGTGTTCCCCACATGGCTCAACATCACTGGTATCCTCTTGATCGCACTTGGATACGCCTTCGCTGCGTGGGCTTTTGCAGAGAACCGCTTCTTCTCGAGCATGATGCGCATCCAGACCGACCGAGGACATGTGGTATGTGACAGCGGCCCATACCGGATCGTCCGGCACCCGGGTTATGCCGGTAACCTTCTGGCAATGCCGGGCATTGTGCTGGCCTTGGGCTCTGCCTGGACACTTATTCCATTGGGGGTCGCACTGGTTGTCGCTGTAATCAGAACCGCACTCGAAGACCGGACTCTACAGGAAGAGTTGCCGGGATATCAGGAGTACACAAGCCGCGTAAGATATCGGTTGTTTCCTGGAGTTTACTAATGAGCCCCCCCGCCAGGGATTACATAAAAACGTAGCAAAAAAGGTATCCACAGCAGCTATGCGTTTCAGCCTTCTTAGTACATTGGCATTCTTCGTCGGCGGGCTCTGGACAGCCTGGGGTGGACGGAAGCGGATAGAAGCCAAGCAGCTCCGCAACCTGCGGCATCTCGTGGAAAAGGCGCGGCGCGACTCCCCTTTGTTCCGCAGGCTTTATGCGGATCTGGGACTATCAAGCGAGGTCGAACTGCGCGAATTGCCGGTGACCCGCAAACCTGATCTCATGAGGGAATTCGACGACTGGCTGACGATTCGTTCTCTTCCCCTCGACAGCGCCCGCGATCATCTCCGGGATATCCGGAAGCTTGGCGTGCCTATCGACGACGTCGCCATTTTCCGGACCTCCGGGACATCAGGGGAACCAGCGGTCATCGTATTGCCCTCATCGTTTCTGGAGTTTTCCTATGGAATTTCGATGGCACGCTTCGATCGATACCAGTGGAAGCTCATCCGGGAAGTCCGGAAGGCTGGCGTGAATGTGTCCATCACTGGCGGCAACGGTCATTTTGCCGGCGTCGGGTTCAACAAATTGATGAACCGTCTGAGTCCGAGGCTGGCAGGCCAGTGGGCGTTCATCGAGGCCGAACAGCCGATCGGCCGGATCGTGGAACGACTCAACGCAATGACGAAGATCGCCTTGATCCTGACTTACCCAAGTATGCTGACCATCCTCGCCAAAGAAAAGGAAGCCGGGCGACTTCAGATCGAGCCGGCGCTTTTCAAAACGGGAGGCGAGACACTCACGGACGATCTTCGCGAGCGGGTCCGCCGGGCCTTCCCGTCGCTGAAACACAGTATCGTTGACGCCTATGCCTGCACCGAGTGCCTGGCGCCATCGTTCGAGTGCAGCCGCGGGCGGCAGCATGTAAACGAAGATTGGGTCATCCTCGAAGCGGTCGACGAAGCGATGCGGCCCGTTCCCGATGGCAGGCTGTCGGCGACCGTGCTGCTGACGGTGCTCGCCAACGATGTTCAACCCTTCATCCGATATGACCTCGGCGACTGCCTTCGTTTCTACACGGACCTCTGCCCCTGTGGGTCGCCGTTCCGCAGTTTTCAGGTGGAAGGGCGCGAGGCGACGGTCGTTCGTGTGGGCGAGGTGATGCTGTCGCCGCTCGTCTTCGATCTGGAGCATGAGCACGCACGGCGCGTCCAGCTGGTCCAGACGAGCGAGAGAGATTTCGAGGTGCGAATAGAACCGGCCGATGAGGCGCCGTCAGGGGTTGTCTTTGAAGAAGTCATCCAGTCGGTGAAACGAGTGTTTCGCGATAACGGCCTGGAGGACATCGCGGTGCGGGAAAGCCAAACACCGCCCGCATTCACAGCGAGCGGCAAGTTCCATGAAGTACTGCCTTTGCGAGGTCCAGGGTGAGCAGGTTAGCGCCTCCCAGCTCCGCCCTCCAAGGGATTTCATGTTGCAGATCGGCCCGAGCTTTGCCACCGCAACGGTGCTTGGACGGCAGGTCTTTGATCATTCCTACCATTGCCAAGACTGGCAATATTGCATCTGCTCAGGTCCGCTTCGAGGAGGGCGTGCCGATGATGCGATGCAAAGCAAAAAAACTGGCGACAGCCGCTTGGGGTCAACCTGGGAAAGGCTCGCGCCGAGCATAGCTCTACCGGTTATCACTCAGCAACCGACTAAGAGTGCTCAAACTGAGTTGTTTCCCTGAGGGCCAATTACAGACTTCGGCCACCGATCTGGCCGTCCAGTGCCCAATCAGCGAACTGCAATCGCATTACCTGTTCACCGACCGGTTTGGTCGTCCGGGTAAAGGCAATGATAAAGGTAAGGTTGAGGGTCTGGTTGGTTACGCTCGACGCAACTTCCTTGTGCCGGTCCCGGTGTTCGATAGTTTTGATGCGCTGAACGCGGATCTCGCTGACCGTTGCCGGAAGCGCCAGGCGGATCGGCTGCGCGGTCACGCAAACACGATCGGTGAACGTTTGACGCATGATCTTGCCGTCTTTCAGAAGCCATTGCCGGCGCCTTACGATGCGTGTGACAAACGCCCGGGCCGCGTCAGCTCTCTGTCGCTCGTGCGCTATCGCAACAACGACTACTCGGTGCCGACGGCCTATGGGCACCAAAAAGTTCTGATCCGTGGCTACGTGCATGAGGTAGTGATCTCATGTGGGGCCGAAGTCATTGCACGCCATGCGCGTTCGTATGAGCGCGAGGACTTTGTCTTCAATCCGCTGCATTATCTGGCCCTGCTCGAACAAAAGACCAATGCACTTGATCAAGCGGCACCGCTCAAAGATTGGAAGCTGCCTGACGCGTTTGCAGTGCTGCGCCGATTGCTCGAAGCGCGCATGGTGTAAGGTGCGGCTACTCGTGAGACATCCGTTTTTTTTCGATTATAGCTTTTCCCTGAGCGCTTCGTAAGGCGTTTTGCCATTGTGTGCACCGTGCGGTCT
>Ga0209345_10006889_pt1 | contig 10198 bp, 8 predicted proteins | sample Cruoilmetagenom7_FD_187294 | JGI IMG/M metagenome (GOLD analysis project Ga0209345, IMG submission 187294) | Oil polluted marine microbial communities from Coal Oil Point, Santa Barbara, California, USA - Sample 7 (SPAdes) (version 2) | ecosystem: Environmental > Aquatic > Marine > Oil seeps ... | reverse complement strand
CAATATCCCGGGCATCGAAGCCGACTGCGGCGGTGCTTGCGCCTGTTCGACCTGCCATGTCTATGTGGACCCGGCATGGGCCGACAAGCTGCCGGCCAAGGACGATATGGAAGAGGATATGCTCGATTTTGCCTATGAGCCCGACCCTGCACGTTCGCGCCTGACCTGCCAGCTTAAGGTCACTGACGCATTGGACGGCCTGCGCGTGCAGATGCCAGAAAAGCAGATTTGATGCGCGCGGTCGGAGCGGCCCTGCTGGCACTGATCGCCACCAGCGCTGCAGCAGAGCCGATTACTGCCGCGCGCTTTACCGATCCGACAGAGCGCTACACCCACGGTATTCTTGGGGATGCTCTGGAATGGGGCGGGTTGAAGCTTACTCTGGCGGATGGCACAGCGCGGCAAATTACCCTGCCGCGCGACCATGTATTCGAAGACACCGCGCCGCGGCTTGCGGATGTCACCGGTGATGGATCGCCGGAAGTGATCGTGGTTGAAACCGACGTGAACTTTGGCGCGGCTTTGGCCATCTATGGCGCCGAGGGTAAACTGGCCGAAACACCTCATATCGGTCAGAGCAACCGCTGGCTTGCGCCCATTGGTATCGCTGACCTTGATGGGGATGGCGCGGTCGAGATTGCCTATATTGACCGACCCCACCTGGCACGGGTGCTCCGCGTTTGGCGCTACAAAGACGGGGGGCTGACGGACATCGCCCGCCTTGAAGGTCTGACCAACCACCGCATCGGCGAGCGCAACATCTCTGGCGGCATCCGCGATTGCGGGGCAGGGCCAGAAATGGTCGTGGCCAATGCGGATTGGTCCCAGATCGTCGCGGTTAGCATGCAGGAGGGCGTGTTGCGCCAACGTGTGGTCGGCCCCCATCAAGGGCCAGACAGCTTTGCAGCGGCCCTGACCTGCGACTAACCTCTGCGCGCTTGACGCTCAGCCAAGCGCGCGCCAGCCGATGTCGCGGCGGCAGAAGCCCTCGGGCCAATCGATCCCATCAACCATCGCGTAGGCGCGCTTTTGCGCCTCGGCCAAAGTCGCGCCCCGCGCCGTGACGTTCAGCACCCGGCCCCCATTTGCAAGGATCGCACCGTTGCGTGCTACGGTGCCCGCGTGGAACACCATATTGGCGCTGTCTTCGGGCAGGTCCTTTAGCCCTTTGATCTCGCTGCCCTTTAGGTAGTCGCCGGGGTAGCCATCAGCCGCCATCACCACGGTCAACGCATGGTCTTCGGCCCAGTTCACCTGCATGTCGGCCAAGGTGCCCTTGGCGGTCGCCTGCACCAAATCAAAGGCCTGTGCGCCCAGGCGCATCATCAGCACCTGACATTCAGGGTCGCCAAACCGCACGTTGTACTCCACCAGCCGTGGTGCACCGTCTTTGATCATCAACCCGGCATAGAGCACGCCTTGGTAGGGCATGCCGCGTTTGGCCATTTCGGCCATACAAGGGCGGATGATTTCATCAAGCGCACGCTCGGCAATCTCGTTGCTGAGCACCGGGGCCGGGGAGTATGCGCCCATGCCGCCGGTGTTGGGGCCGGTATCGCCCTCGCCGACGCGCTTGTGGTCTTGGGCGGTGCCGATGGGCAGCACCGTCTCGCCGTCGCAGAGCACAAAGAAGGATGCCTCTTCGCCTTCCATGAACTCTTCGATCACAACTTCGGTCCCCGCATCGCCAAAGGCACCGTCGAACATCTCGTCCACCGCGGCTAGCGCTTCGGCGTCTGTCATCGCGATGATCACCCCTTTGCCTGCGGCCAGACCGTCGGCTTTGATCACGATCGGCGCGCCTTGCACCTGCACATAGGCGCGGGCGCTGGCGGCGTCGGTGAAATGGCCGTAGACCGCCGTGGGGGCGTTGCAGGCGTCGCAGATTTCCTTGGTGAAGGCTTTGGAGGCCTCTAGGGCCGCCGCCGCTTGCGAAGGGCCAAAGACATCGAACCCGGCCGCGCGCAGATCGTCGCCAACCCCGACCGCAAGCGGCGCTTCGGGGCCGATGATGACGAAATCGATGTTGTTGCTTTCGCAAAAAGCGACCACTGCGGCCCCGTCCATAATGTCGAGCGCGGCACATTGGGCAATCGCGGCGATCCCTGCATTGCCGGGGGCCACAATCAGCTTGTCGCATTTGGGGTTCTGCATGACTGCCCAAGCGAGGGAATGTTCCCGCCCGCCGCTGCCGAGGATCAGGATATTCATGGCGCGCACTCCCTTGGCCTTCGTTTGCGGGCGTTCTAAGCTGGGCAATCTACAGACACAAGGACTTGGCGACTGATGGACCTGTTTGACGACCCCGCCGCAGCCGGAAATAGCCCCGAATTCACAGTTACCGAGCTTTCGGGCGCGATCAAACGAGTGATTGAGGGCGAGTTTGCGCATGTCCGCATCCGGGGTGAGGTCGGGCGGGTCAGCCGTCCGCGGTCGGGCCATGTGTATCTTGACCTTAAGGACGACCGCTCGGTAATTTCCGGCATCATCTGGAAAGGGGTCACGGCGCGGCTGGAAACCCAGCCCGAAGAGGGGATGGAGGTCATCGCCACCGGGCGGATCACCACTTTCGCCGGTCAATCAAAGTACCAGATCGTCATTGAGGACATCAAACCTGCGGGAATGGGCGCGCTGATGGCGTTGCTGGAAAAGCGCAAGGCCGTATTGGCGGCAGAGGGTCTCTTTGCCCCCGAACGCAAACGCCCGCTGCCCTATCTGCCCGAGATTATCGGTGTGGTGACTTCGCCCTCGGGCGCGGTGATCCGCGATATTTTACACCGCCTACGGGATCGTTTTCCGCGCAAGGTGCTGGTCTGGCCTGTGGCTGTACAGGGTGCGAAATGCGCGGCGGAAGTGGCCCGCGCGATTGAGGGGTTCAATCGGTTGACCCCCGGCGGCGCGCTGCCGCGACCAGATTTGCTGATCGTGGCGCGGGGGGGCGGCTCTGTCGAAGACCTTTGGGGCTTTAACGAAGAAATTGTGGCGCGGGCTGCGGCGGCGTCGGACATTCCGCTGATCTCTGCCGTGGGGCATGAAACCGACACGACGCTAATCGATTTCGTCTCGGACAAACGCGCGCCGACGCCGACGGCGGCGGCCGAGCTTGCGGTGCCTGTGCGACACGAGTTGGCTGCTTGGCTCGAGGGGCAGGGCGCTCGGATGCGCCAGGCGCTCAGCCAAGGGTTGACCCGTCGCGGTCAACGGATGCGTGATGTCGCCCGTGCGCTGCCGCGTGCGGAAACGCTGCTTGAAGGTCCGCGCCAGAGGCTTGATCGGGCGGGAGAGAAACTTGCCCCTGCGCTGATCGCAGGCGTGCAGGGCCGCCGGGTCAAACTCGCGGATATGTCTGGTGCGCTGCGGCCCGGCACCCTGCGCCGCCATCTTGATGCAGATCGCCAACGGCTGGCGCAGCTTTCCGCCCGGCTGGCCCCAGCCTGGCAACGAAACCTAGCGGGCCAGCGCGAACGTCTGGGCAATCGCGTTGAGCGTTTTCGCCCCGATGTGCTGCACCGCCAGATTGCCAGCCGCCGTGAGCGGCTTAACGCGCGGGCGCAGAACTTCCGGCCCGGAGTGCTTGCGCGCGACATCGCGCGGCAAAACCAGCGTTTGGCGGATGTGCTTGCACGGCTCGTCCGTGCGGGCGGCGCGGCGCAGGAGCGTCGCCGCCGCCAGATCGAAGCGCTTGGCCGGACGCTGGGCACTTTGGGCTACCGCGAGACCCTTGCGCGCGGCTTTGCCGTGGTGCGGGGCGATGGCGATGTGGTGACAACCGCCGTGGCCGCCAAGGCCGCGAGCAGGCTTGAGATCGAATTTGCCGACGGGCGTCTAAACCTTAGCGACAAAGACGATACACCGCCGGACCAAGGCGCGCTTATCTAGCGCCTCATACCCCGACCTCGGGGCCAAGGCAAAGCATGGGTTGGTCGCTTTCGTCCGCCTCGTAGAGTTCGACCTGCGCAGGGTCGTTCTCAAACCGTGCCACCAGCCCGCGTGGCCCTTTGACAAAGCTCCAGCACTGCGGGTCTGGGTTGTCTTCGTAGACAAAGCAGATCAGATCCGCCGCCGCGTACCAGCGCCCCTCTTTGCAGTGACCATCCAGAAAGGACCACTGAACGCGTTGATCGTCGTGATAGACTTCTGCCCCGTAGGGCGCACCGCCTTGGCCATAGTAGAGGGTCTTGCCGCGCGTATAAGCGTCGAACTCTGCCGCCGTCATATCGGCCAGGGCCGGCAGCGGGAGCGCAAGGCAGATCAGGAGCGAAAGCTGTTTCATGCAGCCAGCCTGCCAGAATCACTGCGCGCGCGCTAGGGTTATGCGGTCAGCCTTGTTCCCAGCGTTTGACCCGCCGGTCCATAACGCGCCGCCAGAGCGGCGGGACCAGCGCGATCACCGCCATAACAGGCAGCGAATAGGGCAGCTGGGGCATGTCCTTTGTTACCTCTAAGGCCGGAAAGGCGCGGGCCGGGCGCATGTGGTGGTCTGAGTGGCGCGGCGCGTTTAGCATCATGGCCGAAGAATACCATTTCGGCGCATTCCAGCTGTGTTGCGGGCCGATAGGCTCATAGCGCCCATCCGCGCGCTTACGGCGGCGCAGCCCGTAATGTTGCACATAGTCCGACAACAGCAGTTGCATCTGCGCATAGGCGACAAGGCCGAGGTAAGCTGCCAGCCCACCCGCGCCGCCAATACCAGCCGCAGCAGAAAGCATAAGCGCACCACCGCCAAGATAGACCCAATAGGGATGGCTGAGTGGCGAAAGCCTGCGCTGCACCCGCGCCCGTTGGGCGGTATCAGCCTGCCAACCAGCGCGAAACTCTCCTGCAGAGGCGTGCAGCAGATAACGCCAAAATCCCAGACCGCGGGGGGCGGAGTTTGGATCCTCAGGGGTTGCGGCGGCCGGATGATGCACCCGCAGATGGGCCGAGACGTGATGCCCGTGCAAAAGAGAGACATAGATCGCCGTGCCGAGGCGTCGGGGCAGGCGGTTCGGCGCGTGGATCAACTCATGCGCGTTAGAGTTGCTGACCTGGCCCAGAAACAGCCCTAAGGCGGCGAATATCAGCGCGCGATTCCAGCCGTCCAGATGTGCTGCGCCGCCAATCGCCCAGACACCAAGCGGCAAAAGCACAAAATGCGCCGCCGCCAAAATCAGCGTCAGCGCCCGGCCTGCCCCATCCGACACTGCCAACTTGCGCCCCAGCAAGTCCATAGCCACCACATGTCCGGTGATCGACAGCAACGCAAGCGGCGGCCAGACACCGCCTAAGAGGCAGGCGAGGGCGATCAGCAGTGCGGGGGTCAGGCTGGCGGTGGCATACCAGAACATCAGCGTTCCTCAATTGGTTCGCGCCATTCTGACGTCGAGTGTGTCGAAACGAAAGCCCGACACACCACGGTCTGTCATGCCGCGCGCCAGTGTCCTTGCTGACATTGCCTTAATGTCATGGCCCCTAATGACAACGCAAACATCCGAACGAATGTCGCTTTTTGATCCCCGCAGGCGCTTGCGGTACGGTAGGAAGGGCGCAGAGCAAGCTGGGGGGCAAGATGGCGCTGGATGATCACGGGAAATCAGCTGGGCAAGAACCGCAAAAGGGCGTGTGGAAATCCGGCAAGGGTAAGGGGCGTCACCACCCCAAAGGCCGCCAGCTGCAAGATGATGCTTGGGCGGAGGTCCGCGCCCTTTTGGAGGGGATGCCTTATCGCCGTGATCTGCTGATCGAATATTTGCATCTGATCCAAGACCACTTTGGCCAGCTCTCAGCCGCTCATTTGCGCGCCTTGGCCGAAGAACTGCGCCTGTCTATGGCCGAAGTCTATGAGGTCGCGAGCTTTTATGCGCATTTTGATGTGGTGAAAGAGGACGAGGCCCCACCGCCAGCCCTAACCATCCGCGTTTGCGATTCGCTGTCTTGCGCCTTGGCGGGGGCGCAGACGCTAAAATCGGCCTTGGAAGAAGGGCTGGACCCTGCCGAGGTCCGCGTGTTGCGCGCGCCTTGTATGGGGCGGTGTGATACCGCGCCGGTTCTGGAACTTGGTCACAACCATATCGATCGCGCCACGCTTGAAAAAGTACAGGTGGCGATTGCGGCAGGCGATATCCATGCCCAATTGCCTGATTATGAAACTTACGAAACCTATGCCAAAGCGGGCGGCTACACGACATTTCTCAAGCTGCGTCGCAGTGGCGATTGGGAGGCCGTGCAGGGCCAGCTGCTTGATGCCGGGCTGCGCGGTTTGGGGGGAGCGGGTTTTCCTTCGGGCAAGAAATGGGGCTTCGTGCGCGGCAATCCTGGGCCGCGCTATCTGGCCGTGAACGGGGATGAGGGCGAGCCTGGCACGTTCAAAGACCGCTGGTATCTGGAACGCACACCGCATCTTTTCCTTGAGGGCATGTTAATCGCCGCTTGGGCGGTCGAGGCGCAGACCGTTTTCCTTTATATGCGCGACGAATATCCGGCGGTCCTGGAAATCCTGCGCCGCGAGATTGCAGCGCTTGAAGGCGCGGGGATTATCGCGCCGGGCTATGTCGAACTGCGGCGGGGCGCGGGGGCTTATATCTGTGGCGAAGAAAGCGCCATGATTGAAAGCATCGAAGGCAAACGCGGGCTGCCGCGCCACCGTCCGCCCTATGTGGCGCAGGTTGGTGTCTTTGGGCAGCCGACTTTGGTGCATAATGTCGAAACCCTGCACTGGATCGCGCGTATTTGCCGGGAAGGGCCGCAGGTGCTGAATGGGACCGAGAAGAACGGGCGTAAGGGGCTGCGCAGCTATTCAGTCTCGGGCCGGGTCGCCGCGCCGGGAATGTATCTGCTGCCCGCGGGATCGACGATTACCGACGTTATTGAAGCGGCAGGGGGAATGGCCGAGGGGCACCGCTTTAAAGCCTATCAGCCGGGTGGGCCGTCTTCGGGTCTGTTGCCTGCGCATATGGATGATGTGCCGCTTGATTTTGACACGTTGCAGCCGCATGGGTCCTTCATTGGGTCGGCGGCTGTGGTTGTGCTGTCAGACCAAGACAGCGCACGGGCGGCAGCCCTCAACATGCTGCGGTTTTTCGAAGATGAAAGCTGCGGTCAGTGCACCCCTTGCCGGGTCGGCTGCGAAAAGGCGGTCAAGTTGATGCAAGCGGATCGCTGGGATCAGGGGCTGCTTGAGGAACTTTCGACGGCGATGGTCGATGCTTCAATCTGCGGATTAGGGCAGGCGGCGCCCAACCCGATCCGCATGGTTATCAAGCATTTCCCTAACGAAATCTGAACCGACGGGTGCCAGAGGCGGTTTCTTCGACATAGGGTGCTCTTCCATCTGCTGGGGCAAGCCTATAGATCATCAGGAAACAACGGAGGCGCCCGTGGCATTCTTCACAAAGCTAAAAGATCGACTTTTCAAATCCTCGTCCAAGATTGACGAGGGGTTGGAGGCGATTGTCAGTGACGGTGGCGAAACAGAAAACGATGCAGCGTTGGATGATGCCGCGCCCGTAGATGCGGTGATGGAAGCGCCGGGGGCGGCCGCAGCTGTCATGCCGGACCGTGGCGAGGACAGCGGCCCGATGTTGGCCGCCGAGCGCGCTGCTGCAGAGCCAACGCCAGACCCAGTGCCGCAGCCCGCGCCTGCTCCGGACCCGACGCCAGAGCCCGCGCCGACCCCGACGCCAGAGCCCGCGCCGACCCCGATGCCTGATCTGCCAGAGCCTGAACCGACCCCTGAACCGCTTGTGCCGCCGCAAGACCCCGAGCCCGCACCGGAGCCTGTACCGATCCCGCCCGTCTCTGACCCGGAGCCTACGCCGGAGCCAGAACAGCTGCCGCCCCTGCAGGACCCCGCCCCGGTCCCCACACCGACAGAGTTGCCCGAACCCGGTGGTTTGCGTCAGGCCATGACCCCGGTAGCGCCGGATCTGGCTGAAGATAGAGCAGACACCGATGCGGCCAAACCCGGGCTGCTGGGTCGGCTGATTGGCCGGACGGGCAAGCCAACGGTTCGGCGTGCGCTGGATGACGACATGCTCGAGCAGCTTGAAGAATTGCTCATCAGCGCTGACATGGGTGTTGATACGGCGCTGCGGGTGACGGCGAATATGGCCGAGGGGCGCTTTGGCAAAAAGCTATCCGTGCGCGAGATCAAGCAACTGCTCGCCACCGAAGTCGGCCGTATCATGGAGCCTGTTGCCCGCCCGCTGCCGATCTACTCAAAGACCCCGCAAGTGGTCTTGGTCGTGGGGGTCAACGGTTCAGGCAAGACAACAACCATCGGCAAGCTCGCCTCGCAGTTCCGGGCGGCGGGCAAGAAGGTCGTCATCGCGGCCGGTGACACGTTTCGCGCGGCAGCTGTGGAGCAATTGCAAGTCTGGGGCGAGCGCGCCGGGGTGCCGGTTCTTACTGCTGCGCAAGGCAGCGATCCTGCAAGCCTCGCTTTTGACGCGATGGGCCGCGCACAGGATGAGGAAGCTGACTTGCTACTGATCGACACCGCCGGACGTTTGCAAAACCGGGGTGACTTGATGGAAGAACTGGCCAAAATCGTGCGTGTCATCCGCAAGAAAGACGCCACCGCCCCGCACAATACCTTGTTGGTGCTTGACGCCACCACCGGGCAGAACGCAGTCAATCAAGTCAAAGTTTTTCAAGAGATTTCTGATGTCAGTGGTCTGGTGATGACGAAACTCGACGGCACTGCCAAGGGCGGTGTGCTGGTCGCGTTGGCGGACCGTTTCGGCCTACCGATTCACGCAGTGGGCGTGGGCGAACAAATTGACGATCTGTCGCCCTTTGATCCGCAGGAGTTCGCAGACGCATTGGTGGGTGTGGATGCCTAACACCGCCGCTGCCCCGCGTTGTCAATCGTGGGTGCCTAGGACCTTCTCCAGCTTTCGCAATATTGTCAGAACCGAGACCACAATGAAGGCCGTCAAACAGGCCAGCAAGACCTGCCCCGCGCCGCAAGACAGGCCAATCGCTCCCGCCAGCCACATTGACGCGCCTGTGGTGATGTTACGAACCTCGCCGTTCGAGGTGAAAATGATTCCCGCCGCCAGAAAGGCCACCCCAGCCGTAACCGCTTCGATCAGGCGCAGTGGGTCAAAGCGCATCTGGTCGCCCTTGCCGAACTGGAGGCTGCCAAGTTCCTGCCCGATGATGATGAATAGACAGGCCGCGATGGCCACCATGATATGGGTGCGCAGCCCCGCAGGCTTGTCGCGCCGTTCGCGCTCATATCCGACGATCCCCGCCAACAAAGCCGCCATGAGCAGACGTGCCGTGGCCACGGCGACAGGCACCTGCGAGAAGCTGTTGTTGAAGTCGGTGATCAGGCTTTCGAACATGGCAGTCCCATTGCTTGCAAGGCGGTTGCCAACTCAACCTTTGCCCGCGCTGGTGGTTCCGCAATGACAGACTGGGTGTTGTCGATTGAGGGGACGCCCGCAGGCCATACCGCTGCCCTTTGGCTGGCGCTCTGTGCGGCTTTCTTGCATGCGGTCTTTGGTGCGCTGCAGAAGGGCCGGCATGATCCTTGGCTGGCGCGTGGCGCGATTGACGGCGCTTACGGGGTGATGGCCGCGCCTTTTGCGCTTTTCGTTGTGCCTTGGCCCGAGCCGCATATGTGGGTCATCTTCCTCGGCGCCTTTGTGATCCATGTCGTATACAAGCTGTTGCAGGCTTGGACCTATACCAAAGGCGCCTATACGGTCGTCTATCCGGTGGTGCGCGGCACTGGCCCGCTTTTCGCGGTGGTGGGCGCCTATTTGATCTTTGATGAGAAGTTTAACGCGGTGCAGTGGATGGGTGTCGGTGTGCTGCTTTGCGGCATCTTCGGGCTGGCCATCTATAACCTGCGCAACCTCGTGGCGGCGCGTGACACTTTGCCCGCAGCGCTTGGTCTGGCGGTGCTGACAGGCTTGTTCGTAGCGCTTTACACCACATATGACGCTTACGGCATTCGCGCGACAGCCGATCCCTTCACCTTTCTCGCTTGGTTCTTCATGATTGACGCGCTGGTGATGCCGGTGATTGCATGGCGGCGCTGGCACCGGATGGAAAACCCTCCGCCGGTCGCGCCCCTGATGCTTCGCGGCTTTGTCGGCGGGATCATCGCATTCGCCAGTTTCGGGTCGATCATGCTGGCCACGCGGCTGGACAAGGTTGGTGAAGCGGCGGTACTGCGCGAGACATCAACCGTCTTTGCCGCGATCAT
>Ga0209345_10006888_pt1 | contig 10198 bp, 10 predicted proteins | sample Cruoilmetagenom7_FD_187294 | JGI IMG/M metagenome (GOLD analysis project Ga0209345, IMG submission 187294) | Oil polluted marine microbial communities from Coal Oil Point, Santa Barbara, California, USA - Sample 7 (SPAdes) (version 2) | ecosystem: Environmental > Aquatic > Marine > Oil seeps ... | reverse complement strand
TGGCGCAAAGGGCGAGATATTGGCAGAGACGAGCGCCGCACCCATTTCGCCGCCATGGGCATCGGGGCGGTGAAACCAGTCGATGTCATACCAAGCGGGTTGGAAATCCGACGCCTCGATGGCGATGAACCCGCTGAACTGCTCAGGGTGCAGCGCCGCCAGTTGCAGCGCGATGCGCCCGCCCATGGAACAGCCCGCCAGAATGGGGCGTTCCAGCCCAAGACCCGCGACCACCGCCAGCACGGTTTCTATATACGCTTCGGTCGTTAGAAGATATTCCTGCGTTTCAAACCCCTCCGGCGGCAGGGATTTGCCATGCCACGGCATGTCAAAGGCAATCAGGCGATGGCCCGCAGTCACCTCTGCGTCGTTCATCAAATGCCGCCATTGCCGGGTATCGGCCCCGGCGGTGTGCAGGCACAGAACGGCGCGCCCCTGCCCTGCCTCCTCGAAATAGATCCGGCGCAGGGTGCCACCGATCTCGATGGTCAGGTAACGGCCGGTGATTGGCTCAATGCTCATGCGACACCCTCCTTGGTGTGGCGGGCCAGCGCCATGACCTCCTTGAAGAACCGCAGGTTCTTGACCAGACACAGGATGTCGCCGTCAATCCGCCCGCGCCCAATCTTGGCCAGCCCGAAAATATCGTGAAATCCCGGCGCAGGACGCGCCTGCCAGAATTGCTCCAGCGCCTCGGCATCGGTGCGCAACGCAAATCGCCACGGCGTCTTGCGGCTTGGCCCGGCCTCGACCGAAACAATCCGCCCCTTTTCGAAGGTCAGATAGATCTCCTCGCCCTCGACCTCGATCAGCACCGTCTCGGAAAAGAGCCGCCCAAGACGCAAGAGATGCGGCTGATCCTCAAGCCATGCCTGAATATCCTGAAACCTGTCGATCACCTCTGCGCCTCCCTCTCTATGCTGCGGATGTGCTAGAAGTGGCATCTAAGGGGGCGTTTGATCCATGCCGGAGCGGGTATCACGCGATACCGCCTGCGGCATTGGTTTGACGCCCGCCATGACCGACAACAAGGACCACAGGGCGTGCCCCGGCCAGCCCCCGAATATCAGAAACCCACCCGTTTGGAGGAGAATCCATGGGAATCGTCAATCTGGAGAATATCACCGATGTGGTGATCGCGAGCCTTGGCAAGCACGGTGACATCACCGACCGCCAGCGCGAGATCATGACCGCATTCATTCGCCACCTGCACGCCTTCTGCAAGGATGTGAACCTGCAACATGGCGAGTTCCTTGACGGCTGCGAATTCCTCAAGCGCGCGGGGCAAACGTGCGACGAGAACCGGCAGGAATTCATCCTTCTCGGCGACATCATCGGTGTCGAGGTGCTGGTGGACATGCTGTCGAACCCGATTGACGGCCCCGAGAGCGAGTCGACCGTGCTTGGTCCCTTCTACCGCGAAAACCCTCCTGTGCTGCCCAAGGGCGCCTCGACCATCCAGAAACATTACGACAACGAGGAAACCGCCTATTACGAAGGCTACATCCGCGATGCGAATGGCAATGGCATCGCTGGCGTCACGCTCGATGTCTGGGAAGATGCGCCAAACGGCATCTACGAAAACCTCGACCCGGATCAGCCCGAATACAACCTGCGCGGCCGCTTTGAGACCGATACGAATGGTCATTACGCCTTTGTCGCCGTGCGTCCGGTCCCCTATCCGATCCCCGATACGGAAACGGCGGGCGAGCTCTTGCGCTACATGGGCCATCACCCCTACCGCCCCGGCCATATGCATTTCATCATCTCAAAAGACGGCTACCGCCAGTTGATCAGCCAGATCTACGATGGCGATAGCAAATGGCTCGATGATGACAGCGTGTTCGCGGTCAAGGACAGCCTGATCGGCACATTCAAACCGGCCCCCAAGGAGCTTGGCACCGACCTGCATTTCGAGTTCGATTTCGTGCTCAAGGCGGACGCTGCGGCGCAGGCCGTAGCCGCCTAATAAACCGACCTCCGTCCCTGCAACCTCAGGGCCCCCGTCACGCGGCCAGCCTTTTGCATTTCGTGTTGCAACTCATGGCCGAGATGCCTGCGGGCATAATGCAATGTCCAACAAGGTCTCCCGAAGAAATCTTCGGGAGATTTCTGCGCCGGAGGTCGGCTCGGCGGGACTTAATGAGCCTTCGCTACGCTTTGCGCCAATGTCCGCTTTGACTTGGAAGAAACGAATTGCCATGCTGCGCCATTGAAGCAAAGGTTAGAGGAAGTTTTGCTGGAAGCCCCATGCCCAGTCTATTAATCACCCCGAATGCCAATCCGCAGGATTTGCTTTCTGATGTCGTTCGGAAGCCAGAATACATACCTGTACCAGAGAAACTGATGCTGTTTGACAAGTTGGTAATCATGAAGGTGAAGCCCCCACCTGCAGTTATTAGGATTACTCGTCCCGGTGAACAAAAAGGCGAACGCTTGACGATTTTTGAAAATGTAGCAGACCAGAACTTCTTGGCGCAGAACAAGCTTATTGATGCGCAAGCGTTTTCTGGGCAATTGACCATGTTGGGAGCCGTCGAAGGTATACGCCAAAGTTTTGCAAAGGGGTTTGAGAGTGAGGGTATAGCACCTACAGACGTTGTTGTTGCCGATCACTTTGCAGCGCAAATGCCCGAGATGAACCTTTGTTTATCCATAGATTTCAAAGACCTTATCTTCCTGCCAGCTCGCGGCATTCCGTTAGAGGAGGTAAAAGAGTTCAAGGAAAAGAGGCGTGCTGAATATGACGCCTTTTGGGATCAGCTGTATGAACTGGGGTCAGACCCCGCAATACTTTGTCGAGCGGATGCGTCTTATGTACTGAGGCGGAAAATCCAATCCTCTACGGAAAATTTGGCCAAAGTCAGCGAAGAATCGTGGGGAAGAACGGTCGTTAAAACCTTCAAACTTACATTTACATTCAACCCTGCAACTGCTGCCGCCCTTGCCGCTGCACTTGTGGCTTCGCAGACAACCAACATCCCTCCAGAAACATTGAGTTTGTCCGGTTTGGCAGCGATCCGCGCTTCCATAGATATGCGTCCAAGTGTGCCCTCAGTTAATTCAAAGTCCGCTGCTATGAGTTATTTGTACAGCATTAGAAAGCTCTAAGACTTGCTCTCAATGATTGGTTCATGCGCTAGCGGACATTCGCTGCACGACAGAAAACAGGTGTTACGGGCTCAAAGCGCTCATTGCACTAAGAGCCCTCCGCGCTCATCTGCACCACGAAATGCAAAGTGCTGGGTCACGCGGGGGCTTTTTTTATGGCTGCAACAGGCTAGGCTAGGCGCGGGGCTGGAGGGTGCCATGAATTTTAGACAACTGACCTATTTCATCGCCGTGGCGGAGGAATTGCATTTTGGTCGCGCCGCAGAGCGTCTCGACATGGCGCAACCGCCACTCAGCCGCCAGATCAAGCAGATCGAAGAAGAACTGGAAGCGATCCTGTTCAACCGAGGTCGCAGCGCCATCAGCCTGACACAGGCGGGTGAGCGATTGCTGGAGCGGGGGCGGTCGATTCTGGCGCAATTGGAAGACACCAAGCTCGAGGTGCGTCGTCTGGGTCAGGGGGCCGAAGGGCGGCTGCGCATCGGCTTTGTCGGCTCGGCGACCTTTGGCATCCTGCCCAATATCATCAAATCCTTCCGCGCCAATTATCCCGAGGTCAATCTGAGCCTCAATCCCATGAACAACGCACAGCTGCACCGCGCTCTGGTGTCGCGTGAACTCGACGTGGCCTTTGCCCGCCCCGCGCTGAGCGATCAGGAATTCGTCACACGGGAACTGATGGAGGAAAAGCTGATCCTGGCCCTGCCCGACACGGTCGATACCGGCGGGCGCACCGTGGCCAAGCTGGAGCGGCTGGAGACGCACAACCTCGTGCTTTATCCCGAGTATCCGCGGCCCAGCTTTGCCGATTTCGTGCTCAAGGCGATCGAGGGGGCGGGGTTCAGGGCCCCTCTGCGCATCTGGTGTATGGATCTTCAGACAGCCCTCAGCCTCGTCGCGATTGGCGAGGGCGTGTGTATCGTGCCAGAGTCGGTCTCGACCGCCCCGCGCAAGGGGATGAAATTTCTCAGGATCGAGCCAGAGATTGCCCGCACCAGCCTGTCAGTCAATCACCGGCTGGACGAACAGGGCGTGCATGTCCACAATTTCGTGCAACTCGCCCAAAAGGTCGCGCGCAAGCAGTTCTGAGCCGGGGCATTGGGCGAAAGAGACGCTCGCATGTCACGCGCGCCTCTCTTAGCACCTTGCCCCTGTCAAACCCCGAGCCAGCGATGCTGCGCCTCCGCATCTGCGCGAATCTCCTCTGCCGTGCCGGTCCAGACCACTTGGCCCTTGCTGACCACCACCACATCGTCGGCAAGCGAGGTTGCAAAGCCGAAATTCTGCTCGACCAGCACCATCGACAACCCCTCGCGCTTGAGCTCCATCAGCTTGTCATGGATCAGCTTGACGATGATCGGGGCCAGCCCCTCGGTTGGCTCATCAAGGATCAGAAGGCGCGGGTTCATCAAGAGCGCGCGGGCAATCGCCAGCATCTGTTGCTCGCCCCCCGAAAGCTGCGTGCCACCATTGTCCAACCGCTCGCCAAGACGCGGAAACAGCTCCAGCACCCGGTCCATTGTCCACGGCCCGTCAAACCGTTTTGACGCGATTTCAAGGTTCTCACGCACCGTCAGAGAGGGGAAAATATCCCGCGTTTCCGGCACATAGGCGATGCCGGCCTTGGCGATGTCATAGGGCCGCTTGGGCATGGCGCTGCCCTCAAAGGTGATCTGCCCGTCGCGTAGCGGCAAGAGGCCCATCACCGTCTTGAGCGTGGTGGATTTGCCCGCGCCATTGCGGCCCAGAATGGCCAGAACCCGGCCCGCCTCGGCGCGCAGACCCATGCCGTAGAGGACTTGGGTTTCACCGTAGCCAGAATTGACCGCACTCAGTTCAAGCATCTTCCCAACTCCCCAGATAGATTTCCTTGAGCAGCGTTGAGCCGCGCGCGGCCTCGGGCAGCCCGTCAAACACCACCTCGCCATAGTTCAGCACGGTGATCGTATCGGCCACGTCAAAGGCGAGGTCCATGTCATGCTCGATGATCAACAGCGTGAGATCACGCGGCAGATTGTTCAGCAGGTCATGAAACCCCTTGGCCATCTCGGGTCCAACGCCACTCGTCGGTTCGTCCATCAACAAAACCAGAGGCCGCGTCGCCAGCGCCACGCCCACCTCCAACTGCCGCCGGACGCCATAGCTGACCTCGGACACCCGCGCATGCAGATAGGGCATGAGATTGACCTGATTGGCCACCTCCGCCACGATCTCGCGCACCTCGGGGCGCGCCAGACTGTCTCGGCGCAATGTGGTGGCATGACCTGTGTGGATCGCCGCCGCCAGTCCCAGATTTTCCTCGACAGTCAACCCGTCAAAGAGCGTGTTCTTTTGATAGCTGCGCGACAGGCCCTGCCGTGCGCGCCGCGCCACAGGCAGGGCGGTCACATTCTCACCCGCCAGATGCACCGATCCGCTGTCGGGGGTCAATTCTCCGACCAGCAGGTTAAACAGCGTCGTCTTGCCCGCACCATTTGGTCCGAGGATCACCCGTCGCTCGCCCCGCTCCAGTTTGAGCGAGACCCCGCGCGTGACATGCACCGCGCCAAAGCTCTTGTCGAGATTGCGTGTCTCAAGCATCGGTCTTGACCTCCCTCGGGTCTATATCGCGCACCGCATCCGCCGCGCGCCGTTCAATCCGCGCGCCAAACCGCGCCTCGATCCAGCCAAAGATGCCATTGGCGCGGCTCATCACCACGGCGATCAGAAGAATACCGACCACCAGATGCCAATAGCTTGTGAGCGCGCCGACCTCATGCTTGAGCAGCACAAAGACCGCAGCGCCCAGCAACGGGCCAACCAATGTGCCAAGTCCGCCCAGGATCACCACGACAAGCGCCTCGCCCGAGACAGTCCAGGACAAAAGTCCAGGCGAGACAAACATCACATGCTGCGCTGCCATCACACCCGCGAGGCCGGAAATCAGGCCAGAGAGGCCAAAGACATCCGCCTTGACCCGCCAGACCGTGAGGCCAAGCGCACGCATCCGCTGTTCGTTATGCATGACACCCGAGAGCGACCGGCCCAGCCCAGAGCGCAGAATGAGCACTGCAACCCCATAGATGGCCGCCAGAACCCCCAGCGAGAACAACGCAAAGCTGCGCCCGTCGTTGAGATCGAGCCCGATCAATGAAAGGTCCAGTCGCGCAATCCCGCCCAGCCCGTCATCGCCACCAAAGAGCGGCGCCTCGAACACATAGGAATAGCCCATCTGCCCAAAGGCCAGCGTCGCCATGATGAAATAGATGCCATGGCTGCGCGCGCAGATGGCACCAATGACCCAGGCCACCGCGCCGGTTATGGCCACGGCACCCGCCATTGCCACTACCGGCGTCAGCCCCAGCTTGGTCGACAGGATCGCGTAGCCATAGGCCCCGACCCCGAGGAGCGCGCCGTGGCAGAGCGAGACCATGCCGCCAAAGCCCGCGACCATGTCGAGCGCGATCACCAGCATGGCAAGGATGACAATCTCGGTCAGGATTTCCAGCCCGAAATATTCCGCCGTAAAGGCTTGGAAGAGGGCCGCCGAGGCCAAGAGCACGAGCGCACCATATCGGAGAGGTGTATGTCGAAACATCGCCTTATCCTTTCGCCGGAAAGAGGCCCACGGGCCGGATCACCAGCACCGCCGCCAAGAGCGCGTAAATCAGAACCGAGGCCAGTTGCGGTGCCAGCACCGCGCCAAAGGTCTGCACGAAACCAAAGATGAGCGAGCCCGCGATGGCCCCCTTGAGCGAGCCCAGCCCCCCGATCACGATCACGATCAGCGTCGGGATCAGGATTTGCAGGCCCATATCGGGCGTGACGCTCAGCAGCGGTGCCGCGACCGCGCCCGCCAGCCCTGCAAGCGCGCAGCCGACACAGAAAACGATGAAGAACAGCCGCTCGACATTGATCCCAAGGCACGCGGCCATCGCGTCATTGTCCACGCCCGCGCGGATCATCGCGCCAATTTGTGTGCGACTGAGGACAAAGGCCAGTGCGCCAAAGATTGCCAACCCCAGAGCGATGATGAACAGCCTGTAAGCGGGATATTCGACGCCCAAGAGCGCCACACGGCCAGCAAGGAGGTCCGGCACTTCAAGCCCGAGCGCCAGATCACCCCAGACGATCCGGGTGATGTCCAACAGCGCAAAGATCAGCCCGAATGTGACCAGAACCTGTGCCATCGGCCCCGATTTCCGCATCCGCTGGATGAGGCCGGAATAGAGCAGCACGCCCACCCCCGCGACCGCCACCGGGGCCAGAAAGAACCCTGCCCAATAACCGCCGACCGCCGCCGCCGAGGCCGCGAAATAGGCCCCGAGCGCATAAAGCGCGCCATGGGCCAGGTTGACGAAATGCATCAGGCCAAAGATCACAGTCAGGCCGATAGACAAGAGAAACAGCAGCATGGACAGTTGCAGCGCGTTGAGTGCCTGTAGCGTCCAGAAACCAAGATCGAGTGACATTGCGGAACCTCCTCCCGAAAGGGCCCGGCCAAGGATATGGCCGGGCCGCGTGTCTTAGTTGCTGACGGGCGCCGCCATCTCGCAGCCATTGACCGGATCGGCCTCGGCGGGTAATTGCGCCAACACCTTTTGCGTCAGACCGTCGGTGCCTGCGATGGTTTCGTAGACATAGATCGGCTGCACGATGTTGTTGGTCGCGGGATCAATCGACAGCGCGCCGCGCGGGCCGTCAAAGCTGACCTGCCGCAACGCATTGGCGAGGCTCTCGCGGTCCGTGGCACCCGCCTTGACCGCTTCGATCAATGCGCGACCGGCGTCATAGCCATGCACGGCGAATTCCGACGGCACCCGGCCAGTCTTGGCCTTGAACGCCTCGACGAACTGCGCGTTTGCAGGGTTGTCGAGCGTGGGCACATAATGCAGCGCGGTGATCACGCCTTCGGCTGCCGGACCCTCGGCATTGACATAGAGCGACGAGGTGAGGAAGCCCGAGCCATAGAGCGGCAACTCGGCTTTGAGGCCAAAGCTATCGTATTGCTTGACAAAGGAAATCGCCTCGCCACCCGCATAGAAGACGAACACGGCCTCGGCGCCGCTCGACTTGGCTTGCGCCATATAGGGGCCGAAATCCTGCGTTTTCTGGAACGGGGTGAACTCCTGCCCGACGATCTCGCCGCCTGCGGCGGTAAAGGTCTGAACAAAGCCGTCGATCATCTGCCGTCCGGCGGCATAATCGGGCGCCAGCGTATAGACCTTGCGGATGCCTTGATCATGCATCCACTTACCCATCGGGCGGTTGACCTGCCCGTTGGAAAAGGACATGCGCGTGATATAGGGCGAGCAGGCCTCGCCGGTGGCTTCGTCATTGCCGGCGTTGGCCACGATCAGCGGCACGCCCGCGCCATGCACCATGTCGCGCACAGCGCCCAGCACGCCAGAGCTGACGATGCCCGAAATCACATCGACCTTGTCCTGAAGGATCAGCTTCTTGGCCTTGGCCAAGGCCACCGGCGGCTTCACTTCGGTATCTTCGCGGACGATCTCGAAGGTTGCCGGGGTCTCAGACCCGAACTGCTCGAGGGCTGTGGTAAACCCGGCCTCGATGTCATTGCCCAGCGCCGCATAGACGCCGGAAAAGGGCAAGAGCAGGCCGACTTTGATGTCTTGGGCTGTTGCAGGCATAGCAAAGCCAGTGGCAAGCCCGAGGGCCGCCAGAAGTGCGCGTTTCATAGGTAGTTCCTCCAGTTGGTGTTGAGACCCCTCCTCAGGGTCTATCCAAGATCGCCCCCGCCCACCGGCACCGTGACGCCGGTGATGTAAGAGGCCTCATCCGACGCCAGAAACAGGATTGGCCCTGCCTGTTCGTCGAGTGTTCCGTAGCGTTTCATCAGGCTGGACTGGATCGTCTGATCGACGATGGTCTGATACCAGTCGGCGCGCTGTTCTTCGGCTGCATTGGGGTTGCGCGGCACCACGCGCGGCGGCGCTTCTGTGCCCCCCGGCGCGGTGGCGACCACGCGAATGCCGCGTTCCCCCACTTCCCAGGCCAGGCTGGCGGTGATCGCATTCACCCCACCCTTGGCTGCCGCATAGGGCACGCGGTTGAGGCCGCGTGTGGCGATGGACGAGACATTGACGATCACGCCAGATCCCTGCGGCAACATCCGCTCGATCGCCGCCCGACAGCAATAGAGCGTCGGAAAGAGAGAGCGCCGCACCTCGGCGTCAATCTCATGGGGCGCATAATGCTCATAGGGCTTGGCCCAGATCGTGCCACCTACGTTGTTGATCAGAATGTCGATCCGTCCCCAGATCTCGACCGCCGCCGCCATGGCCGCCTCGCAGCCTTCCCAGGTTTCCAGATCGACGTTGAGCGCCTGCGCCTCGCCACCCGCCGCGCGGATAGCCGTGACGACGGCGTCGCGATGCTCGGAGCGGTCCACGACCAGCACCTTCGCGCCTTCGGCGGCGGCGCGCTCGGCCACCCGGCGGCCAATCCCCTGCGCCGCGCCGGTGACGACCATCACCTTATCTGCAAAACGCGGTGTCATGCGGCGACTGCCTCTGTCTCGGTCGGGTTGAACTTTTCAAAGTGGAACGCGGCGGGCGCGACACCCAGCTGCGCGAAATGCCCGCGCACGGCATCCACCATCGGCGGCGGACCGCAGAGATAGACATCGCAATCGCCGCCGTTCAGATCCTCAGCGGTCACATGGTCCGTCACAAATCCCTTGCGATCATGCGCCTCATCCTTGTCGGCCAGAACCGTGATGACGGTCACATTGCCAATCGCCTCGGCCAGCGCCATCACCCGGTCGAGTTCCACCAGATCGGCCGCGCGGGTTACGGCGTAATAGAGCGTGATCGGCTGCTCCGATCCCTGCTCGGCTACCTGTTCCAGCATCGACAGGAACGGCGCAAGGCCGGTGCCGCCCGCCAACCACAGTTGCGGGCGCTCAATGGGTCGGAGGTAAAACGCCCCCATCGGCCCCGTGAGCGTCACCTGATCTCCCGGTTTGGCCCGCTCGCCCAGATAGCTGCTCATCACCCCACCGGGCAGATTGCGGATCAGGAAGGTCGCCTCATCACTGCCTGGCGCGGAGGAGAAGGAATAGGAGCGGTGCTGTCCCGTTCCC
>Ga0209345_10006887_pt1 | contig 10201 bp, 10 predicted proteins | sample Cruoilmetagenom7_FD_187294 | JGI IMG/M metagenome (GOLD analysis project Ga0209345, IMG submission 187294) | Oil polluted marine microbial communities from Coal Oil Point, Santa Barbara, California, USA - Sample 7 (SPAdes) (version 2) | ecosystem: Environmental > Aquatic > Marine > Oil seeps ... | reverse complement strand
GGTCTCGTGCTCGCCTAAGAAGCCCGCACCCGAAAGCTTTGCTTTCATCCGTGCCCGGGTAGCTCAGGGGTAGAGCAGCGGATTGAAAATCCGCGTGTCGGTGGTTCAAATCCGCCCCTGGGCACCATTTAACTCTCTGATATAATTGAGTTTACCGCTCATCTTTGATCCTCACTTTGGTCAGGTTTGACGCTTTTCGGCGAAGGTTTGACAATCTTCGCGCGCCTTTCGTTTTCTTTTTCCAGTGTCGCCATGGTTTCACGGTTCTTTTCGGCAAGGTTTGCCGAGCGGGAATAGTGCCGCGCCATGGAACGTGTCTTCTGTCCTAGAAGGTCAGCGATGCGGCGTTCATCAAGGCCGGCTTCACGAAGTGTAGTGGCTACAGTGTGCCGCAACCCTTTGAGTGTCAGGCCCGGCGCGATCAATCCTTCTTCCTCAAGTTTGATCTTGAAGCGGTGCCAAACCGTTGAAAAGCCGTTGTAAGTCCATGCTTCACCGCGTGAGCTGGCAAGAACTGTTTCGGCCTCATGATCGGGAAACAAGTCCAACGCCGCCTGAAAAGTGGGGCTAATAGGAATAGCGACCTCTTCGCCCGTCTTGCCGCGCATGCCCCAGATCGTATCTTCGTCAATCTGGTCTTTACGCAACTTGAGCGCGTCTGTCGGATCAAGGCCAGTGTTCATCATCAGAGCAAGGGCCACACGCACATGCGGCTTTGCGCGAGGCAGGACGATATCCCGCTCTCCTATGCTCCATGGCCTATTCGCGTAAGCTCGATCACGCGGGCGACGCTTGGGTATCACGTCCTTGGCGTGGTTGGCGGCGATCATGCCTTTGGGGATGTTGTACCGGAAAACTTCACTCAAAAGAGTACGCACCATGTTGGCGCGCCGCCAGCCAATCTTCTTAGCGGCCTTGTCGTGGATGCCAGACACAAGTGGGGTGTCGATTACGTGGACCGGCGTGCCTTTGATCGGCTCAAGGAAATCAGCGCATTTGCGGTAGTCGCGACGAGTGGCTTCGGAGAGGTTCTGAAAGTGTTCGGTTTCGAAATACGTCTGAACGAGTGCGCCAAGGGTGCCAACTTTAGGTGCCTTCGCCTGTTGGGCCTCCGCAATGGCACGGATCGTTTCACACTCTGCAAAGAACTCCGCAGAACCAATTGGGGATTTCTCAATGTCGATCTTGTGGCCTGTGGCGCGGTGGTAGCAGCGCACTTTTCCGTGCCGGTCCTTGAAAATCTTGAATCCTTTGACGCGCACTTGGGTCATCAGAGGCGGCCCAGGATGTTATCCCGCGTTTCAGTTGCTACGCCGGATTTCACGCCGTCGATCCATAGGTCAATGTCTTTGCGATCCCAAAGCAACGTCCCCTCCTTCAACTCAACTGGGCGCACCGGGCATGCCGCTTTGAAGTGCTTCACTGGCAAACCACTATAGCTTGCGGCTTCGGACTGTTTCAGCATTCGCTTGTCGATCACGCTGATATTAAGATTGGTCATGGCCATTGTCTGACATCTCCGTCAATTGGCTGCTGTTCTAACGTTTTCGATATCTTTGATTTTGGTCGCGTTCTTCTGGAACCGCTCCCAGCCGCTCATCGTCAGTCGCTTGGTCTTCGATGATATTTCAATAAACTCTAGACGCCCATCGTTCATGAGTGCGCGAATTTGCGCAGGACTGAGACCCACGATCTCGCTTAGTTGTTTCGGTGAAAGCAGACGTTCTTGCTCCAAAATGGTCTCCTTTGCTTACGGTTGGCCGGAATCGCTTGTTTTAAGTCATCCTGCATGGTCAAATAACAAAACAAACCAAAGTTTGTCATTTTTTACATACTTGCCAATAAATGCACATTCGTCAACTGGGAACCACACGTGGCACAAAAAACGTCTGAAATGTTCATTGGCATTGGGGCCAGGCTTGCGATTACGCGCAATGAAACCGGCTTGTCTCAGACGGACATGGCCAAGGAAATTGGTGTCTCGCTGCGGGCTTACCACAGCTATGAAAAAGGTGAGCGCGGCCTACCGATTGAGGCGCTGGTGTTGCTCGATGAGAAATTCAGCGTCGATGTAAACTGGATTCTTCTCGGTACGAAATCTGCACGTGTCGAACACGATATTGACGCGCTTGAAGAATTTGAAACCTCGCTTGATCGGTTCCTCGTCGAACAAGGCATCAGGATCAAAAGCGAAAAGCGCGGGGCCATTGTCGCGCGGTGGTATCGTTCGCTAACCGATGGAAAAGAGGTCCCAATGGAAGACGTTCATACGTGGATCGAATTGCTGAAGGAGTAGACTATGATGTTTTCTAACATTCCGCACATGCAGCGGCAAAAACTGGTCATTCTGGAGCGGGTGCGGCATGATGTTGGCCGTTTCACCAATCCTGTTTTCAATGCTTTTTTGATCGCGGCGGCTATCTATTTGCCCTGCTATGCGAAGATCATGCTCTTCTCAACATCTGGGGCTCTCGATCCGCTGAACGTGCTCCTAGCACTGTCTGCAGTCGCCCTTGTTCTGACGTCGCCTGTCTTCGCGCTGGCTGCTGCTGTAGAGGTCTACTTTGCCCGTCATATCGCGAAAGTGTCACTGGCGAACGAAACTATAGAGAGTGCATGATGCTGTCGCTGCCTCTTCGGGATAGACTGTTTTTCAAGATCACAGATGCTTGCATGGGTGTCGTGCCGGTTAAGCATTACTTTTTGAAATTGATGCATGTCAGTCATTCTGCCGCATTTTTTGCGGCATCTAAGCTCTAAGGGTCAACGCATCAATGTTTGATCATTCATCATCTTCTCCTACGGTAACCAGTCTCTTTTCGGGTTGTGGTGGACTAGACCAGGGCTTTGCCAAATCTGGTTACAAGTTGATTGCGGCATTCGACAGTGATGAACATGCAGTTCAAGCATTCAACCTGAACCATGAGATCGATGCTGAGCAGGTTGAAATAGGCGAGGGTTTTAACATTCCCTTGAGTTCTGATGTCGTAATTGCGGGGCCCCCTTGTCAGGGGTTTTCCACAGGAGGGGGGTACAAAGACGTAGATCCTCGTAACGCGCTACTCCTCACGACTTGTCGGGCAATCGCCAAGAGCAACGTGAAATTGGCTGTAATTGAGAATGTCGCATCTCTAACCAATCGGAAGAACAAGGCATACCTTGAAGCCGCGCTAAACATCCTGACTGAAGGTGGGTACTATTGCGAGTATGCAGTGCTTATCGCGTCTGATTTTGGGGTTCCGCAACGGCGGCGTCGAACAGTAATTATTGCTAGGAGTTCTGCCCGTCCTTTTGGGGGCGTAAACCCGATTGAAACACCTTTCGTTACTGTGTCCGATGCTCTCGCTGGCTTAGATGAGACCTCACCAAATCATGTACCTCGGTTCCCGGTGAAGGGCTCCAAGCACGAGAAAATCGCCCGCAGAATTGGACCAGACCAAAAGCTTTGCAATGTCAGAGGGGGTGAAGCAAGCGTCCCCACTTGGAGTATTCCTGAGTGTTTTGGCAAAACGACTAAGGCTGAGAGAAAAGTCCTTGAGACAGTTCGGCAGTTGCGGCGCCAGCAACGCAAGCGAAGCTTTGGAGATGCTGACCCTGTTGATGTTTTTGCACTTGAGTCCGTTTGCCGTGAAGCTCGGCCCTCAGTCCTAGAGTCTTTGGTGTCGCGGGGCTACCTAAGAGAATTTGGTTCCTGCATTGATCTAACCAATACGTTCAACGGAAAGTACCGTAGGTTGAATAATAAGGGCGTTTCCCCTACCGTCGATACAAGGTTCGGAGACGTCCAGCTTTTTCTACATCCGAGTGAAAATAGGGGGCTAACCGTCAGAGAAGCCGCTAGAATTCAAGGCTTTGATGACAGCTTTGTCTTTCCTGACGACACAAAGAAGTCCTTTAGACTAATCGGTAACGCAGTGCCCCCACCAATGTCTGAGGCCATAGCTCAAATGTGTAAGGATTTGATATGAGAGGAACTCTTTCTGACATCCCCGCAGAATGGGACTTCCCCCCAGAGGGAAGCCCTTTGCCTGCGGGAGCGGCGTCTCTCATTGATTTTTTGAGCAAAAAAGTATTCAACGATTATGAACCCTCACAGTTTCACCCATTTAGGCAACGGTTAGTCGAGTGGCTCAATAATTTCCAGGAACACGAAGACCAGCAACACTTACTCGCGCTTTTGCTAGATGTATTTTTTGTGGGTCGGAGAGAATTTGAGGCCCTCTATCGCGCGGTTTATCGCGGGGTCCTTTTCCGCTGGATGATAGAAGGTTCTGATATCGATGTTTTCTCAGATGATCTTGAAACGTTAATCGCTAATAAGGTCAATGATGCTTGGATTTGTCCAATTTCTGATAGCCTTCGGATCAACTCCTTCCTGAAAGTGAATAGCCTGAAGAGTCTGGATAAACGACCGGATTGGCGGTCTCTCAAGCAGTTTGGTGATGTTCCCAAAATCCAAAGCTACGTGGCGGACAAAGGAATTAGGGACTTAGTTTTACTTGAAGACTTCTGTGGCTCAGGGAACCAAGCTACTGGTGCTATAAAGTTTGCGGCGGAGACTCTGCCGCATGTTAGAATTCTATTGTGCCCATTGATCGTGTGCCCAAAGGGAGATGAAGCACTAATAGGCGTGGTCAAGGAGTTAAAAGATAACGGTTTTTCAAATGTCACTTACGAACCTGCGCTTGTCCTTCCGCAGACAGTCGTCCACGACTACGATGAGCATGCCGCTGGAAACAGCACGAAAAGCGACTTATTCTTGTGTGACAACAAGGCGAAGTTGGGATTCTCGACTGACAAAGCAATGTTTGGGTACAAGCAAACAGGTGCAAAAGTCGTGATGTTTTCAAATTGTCCGAACAACACCCTCCCCGTCTTTCACCGAGAAACTGAAGACTGGAAGCCCCTATTTCCTAGAGTGGATCGTCAATCATGAAGGCAAACCCTTTCTTTGAACTTTATGTTGGTGAACGGATCACTTCAGATGAATTCGTTACCATTTTCAGTCCTTCGCTTGTTGAACATACTCAAGCCCTGTTTCTTCCTGGAAACATCGTCGTTACAGGAATCCAGGGCTGTGGAAAGAGTATGCTTTTAAGTTTGCTCAAACCAAGGGTGCGCATAGAATACGAAAATGCGAACGAGTACTTCCCCGTGCCGCCAGAACTCCGCAAGTTCATTTGTGGTTCGGTAAACCTAGCTCATAGTAACGTCATCGACTTTGGCTATCGCTCATCGATTGATGACGGTGTTTTACAAACAGAACTGCTGTTTGCAGATTTCCTTAACTACCTGATTTGTGACAGCATTTTGGCAAGTATTGAAACTTACCTAGAAAGCTCTCAGGCGATCCAAAAAGAAATTGGTTTGAGGTTTAGCTCCCACGAGTTTGACGAATTGTCCGTAAAAATTGCTAAACTTCCTGTCTGGGAAGGGTGGCTCGGTGATTGTAGCAGCCTTTCGGAGCTACGGGCCCGTTTGAAGGCGCGAACGGTGGCGTACAGACGGTTTTTGCACCTTAAAGATAAGGTTCTGTCACCAGAGATCGTTGAGACTTCAACCTCAATAGGGGTTCCGCCGGCGGATTTAGCCAGATTGCTTCACGAAAGCGGAGCTGTTGATAAGGATACGAATATATTTGTAGACATCGATCAATACGAAGACTTGGGCATCATATCGTCAAGAAAGACAGAGGGTGCGAAGGTCGATTATCGTGCCGTCATAAATAAAGCACTCGCATCCAGAGACCCAGCAATTTCCTATCGAATAGGAACTAGAGGCTATTCCTGGAGTGGCCATGGCAAAATTCATGGAACAGACGGGCTTTTAGAGAGCGATCGGCATTACAAATTCGTTGATTTGGACAAAATTCTTAGAAAGGGCGAAAACGATAGCGCCAGGGCGAACAATGTTTTCAACAAATTTGCAAAGGATGTCTTTGACCGGCGCTTGAGGTTTGCGGATTTTTCGATTCCCGCCAGCAATCAAGAGTCGAGTAAGGCTGAAGATAGCGCACTCAATCAGGTGTATGGAGATCAGCTTAAGCCCAGAGTAAAAGTAAATAAAATCATGGGGCTGCGTAACCCGGAAAGATATCTTTCTCTTGATCAGGATTGGAAAGAGACAACCAAATCCACACTAAAGAACTTAGCGCAAGGGGGCCAACTGTACGAAGCAAAGCTTGGCGAATGCTGGATCAGGCAAAAGGGTGACAAAGTGGACTTGACCGGCAAGGAAAGTGAACTTCCTTGGCTATTGCATAGTGCCCAGTGGTGGAGAAAAGAACGTGCGCAAGTTATCGCTGTCAAAGTGGCATCTCAAAGTCGGCAACAGGCAATTTGGGGTGGTGCCGAAGAAATCCTAGAACTCTCGGGGGGAAGCATCTTAGCCTTCCTTGGCCTGAACCAGTACATTTGGAGTACTTGGCTACAAGGAAGTCCGCAGGCTGAAGTCACTCGCGCTCGACTGCCAAGCATACCATACCCCATCCAGTCGACGGCGATCTTAAGGGCAAGCACTGACTGGATCAAAATGATCTATGCTCAATCGGGCCGAAGTGCGGAGCGGGCAAGATTTGTTGAGGCAGTAGGGGATTTCTTGAGGCGAAAGCTCATGTCTGATGAAAAGCTCTCATATCCTGGTAGGAGCGGTTTTTCGTTACTCAATAAGGACTTACAAGACCACCCTGATATATTGGCCTTTTTGGAGCAGTTGGCCGACTACGGGAACGTACTAATGTTGCCGCATACTTCAAAAAATAGAAGTGATGGTCCCAGAACGAAATTCTATTTTCATCCAATATTTTGCCCCAGCCTGAAAATTCCTTACGTCAGAACAAAAGAGCCATACTACGCCGATTTGAAGGAAGTTGCTGAGTGGATTTATGATGCAGGGTACGAAGTTTCATTGAACTCTTCGACGTCGCCAAAACAAGAAGAGCTATTTTAAAAAGATGAATGATTTTAGTTTCCGGCCTTGGGGTCGTCCGTCGTGGTTGAAGCCGCGTTTTAAAGTGCAGAGCTGGTGTGTCTTGGCGTGTTTTGGCACTGAGAAGCGGAGCGTTAAATCGGCTGTGAGCCTCGTTGAAGAGGGTGACAGCCTTATTATGGTTCGGATTGACGATCCCCTCACAGGAACGTCCGTGGAAGAAGAAAAGAGGCAGTCTGCCTATAGAGAAAATCAAGCCATTCTCGACAAGTCGGGCATCGAGTTAACCGTAGTTCAAGACGAACTTAAAGCATCTCTTGATAGGATTTACGACATTTGCCAGCAGGCAAGCGAGATATCTGAAAACGTTATTCTGGACATCACGTCTTTTCCCAAAAGATGGTTTTTCCCTATGCTTCGTTACTTGATTGATGATGCTCGGATACTAAATCTGCAGGTCGCGTATACCCGTGGGGATGTGCACGCGAAATCTCTGTCCGAAGATCCCGAGATGCTTCGCGAGCTTCCAACATTTGTTTCTCTTGATGATAGAACAAATCACGACTTAGCGTTTGTCGGGGTCGGTTTTCACACTCACAGCCTGCTTGAGCTGTTTGGTGAAGATAAGAGTAAGTCGCTTCGATTGCTGTTTCCATTTCCTCCTGGGCCACCTGGAATTCATCGAAACTGGAAGTTTGTGCAGGAGGTCGAGATGAAGGTACAGAAAGACGAAAGCCTTTCGGATGGAAACGAACCCATAAGCTATCTTCATTTGGATGCAACAGATGTGTCTCAGGCTTTTGATGCATTGAAAATTGTGACCGAGAACGGCACGAAGACGTCAATTATGGCTCCATACGGTCCAAAGTCTTTTTCATTGGCGATGTGCTTGTTTGCAATCGCGGCGGAACGCGCCGGACAACCTGATATCCCGATGTGGTACTCTCAGCCTCAAAAGTACGCTATCAACTACACCGAGGACGCAGCGTATCGGCTGGGTCAACTTGACAGTTGGTCATATGGGATAAAGCGGAGTTCAAGGTTTCTCTATGAACTGTGATGGCGGCGCTAGGGCCGCCATCACACCAAACTGGTCCAACCGCTAATCTTGTACACAAGTAAACGTGCGCACAACGTCTGCCCCAGTTTTTAGCTCCTGGGACGCCCGCGGACTAACATCAAAGCTGGTTTCGCGAGTTGGAGATGGGGAAATACGATAACGCTACGCAGCCGTCAAGCGCGCGATATCGTAAGATTTCGTTAGCCATGTGGCTTGTTGGCCAAGCTTCATAACCCCCGACACAACGGGTATGGCCTGATTTCTTCGAAGATACTAGCCCTGCCAATTTTCAGGATCTGACGGTCGCATAGGCTCACTAAATTTTTTTCCACTTCAAGCCAACACCAACTTAGAACTGGCTTAGGCAGAGCTTTGCAGGCAGTGTATCACCCGAAATGATTCTAACAAAAAGACCAGAATCCACTTGGATCAAGATTTGCGGGCTGAGGCTCCCTTCCGACCTTGCGTTCTGCATTGAGAGCGGTGTTGATTGCATAGGCATGTTGATTGGCAAAGCCAGGCGATCAATATCAGATCTGGATATTTTGAGCTGGGAGGATGCAAGACGGATCGCGAATTTGGCTCATGGCACCGACACACGCACCGCGTTGCTGTGCCACAACGACAATGTTGAGTTTCTGTCAGACTCTATTGATTTCATCGCTCCGAAAACAGTCCAGTTCCAGTTTGCATACTCTGAAGCCGTGGTGCGTGCCGTAGCGGAGAAGCACCCGGATACACTGATTATTCAAACCGTTCGCGTTCGTTCATCGTCCAGTTTTGAGAGCATTGTTGAAGAAATTAAAGCCGTAGATAGCAACAGACATGTTTCAGCAGTGATACTTGACAGTCCGCGCGGCGGGTCAGGCCTAGCTTTCGATTGGGGGTTGGCCCAACGAATTGTGTCTGATCGAAGGGCTCAGAAGATCGTTTTGGCAGGAGGAGTTAATCCTGAGAATGTTGGAGAGGCAATTTCGCATGTTGCCCCGTTTGGAATTGACGTCATGACAGGTGCTCGAAGTTGCCGGGGCAAACTTGAGCTCAAAAAGGTAATGCAATTGGTGGAAGCGGCACATGCCGGTAGCGGGAGCCGTTAATAAAATCTGGTTCAGACCAACCATCACGATCTTTGCCTAATCCGGCTATCCACGTCCTTCAGCTCAAATTCTTGTTCTAATGTGCGTTAGGTGCATCGGAGGGGGCGGCGCTCAACAAACCACGCAAAACCTACTTTGACGCGACCAACGTCTATAGAATTCTTGCAGAACTTTCGACAGCTAGGAAACAGCTGAAGTCACATCAAAAAGCTGCCTTGAAACTAGAGCGCCATCAGGATGCGGATGGACTGAGACGGCATTTTCAATGTCATAAAAATTGTGGGTGATCTCATCCGAATGCATGGTTCCCTCATCAAGAGGAGTCGTGGCAAACGGATTGTAGTAGATATGTAAACCGTCGAGGTGGGTTTCCTGATGCAAGGAAGAATCGCACAATCGCATATCCGCGCCGATGATTTGTTCACCATACTCGTATCTTGTGGCAATCTGGAAGTTTGATTGTCCTTCGGGGTGTTGGGTGATGCCTAGAGCCTTGCGACCTTCTGTGGCGAAGAATGCGTGACGGTTCATTTCTCTGTACCGTGTTGACCGCACCATCCTTTTTACTCCGCTTTCGACTACGGCTTTACCGTAAGTTCCCGTTGTAGAGAAAATTACTGCGCTGATTTCTTTGTAAGAATCGTTGGTAAAGATTCCCAAATCAACCGGCGCACCAGACCTTGTAGCGACCGAAAAAATCTTCTTCTGTTCCCCGGTCATAAATGTGTTTTGATCGGGACTGTCGATTCCAAAAAGCACTCGGTTGATGATCTCGTTGTTTTGCATCAAGGAGTCGTCGCTATTGAACGGAGCAATCGCAACAACGAACGGCCTGCCTCGCACGTGCTCAAGGGTTGAATAGGGGGTTTTATTCCCTTTGCTTCCGGTGAAGATGTCTCGCTTGTCTTTGATTTTTCCAGCAAGTTTCAAAGTGTTTTGGAGCTTTTGTTCATCCTCACTTTGCGCCATAGCAGGCGGTGAAAAGGTGTTGGAACGATCCGATATTACTGCCTCAACGTTGAACCCGTAACCGTTGGCTGTTGTTACGCAGAAATCTGGGCTTGCTTTTGTGTAGTCAACGCTAAACCCCAGTTCAGAAAACGCTCTGTTCAAGTAG
>Ga0209345_10006885_pt1 | contig 10202 bp, 8 predicted proteins | sample Cruoilmetagenom7_FD_187294 | JGI IMG/M metagenome (GOLD analysis project Ga0209345, IMG submission 187294) | Oil polluted marine microbial communities from Coal Oil Point, Santa Barbara, California, USA - Sample 7 (SPAdes) (version 2) | ecosystem: Environmental > Aquatic > Marine > Oil seeps ... | reverse complement strand
GAATGCTTCGTGGGTTTCGCTGAGTAAGGGAGCGCTGCCGGAAATGAACAGCCGCATATTCGATGTCAGTGATCTGTCAAAGCGCGGATCGCCAAGGAGGCGGGTGTAGAACGTTGGCACCCCCATCATCAACGTCGAACGGGGCAGGGCATCCAGAATTTTTTCGAGATCAAACGAAGATATCCAACGCATCCGCGCGCCGGCCAGTATAGCGGAATTGATCGCCACAAAAAGCCCGTGGGTATGAAAAATTGGCAACGCGTGGATCAATGTGTCATCCTCAGAGATAGCCCAAAGGTCCACTAACACACGTGCATTGGAGAGCAGGTTCGCCTGAGACAGCATCGCGCCTTTCGAGCGGCCGGTGGTGCCGGAGGTATATAGCAGCGCGGCTAGATCATCTGGGTCGCGTTGAATGGGCGAAAACCGGGTTGGCTGGTTTCCAGCGCTGTCGATCAGGCTACCTGTGACATTCGGATTCAGGGTTAACGTCTTGCAATCAAACTTTGATGTGATCGTTCCCAGTTTGCCCGCTGTTTCATCAGCGCAAACGACTACTGAAGGTTTTGCATCATTGATAAAATATTCCAACTCACTGATCGTATAGCCCGTGTTCAGTGGCAAATAGACCGCACCGATCTGGATTGACGCCACATATAAAGCCAAGGTTTCGACGAGCTTCGCCGCCTGCACAACGATCCGGTCACCCGGTGCCACGCCCGCTTCGGTTAGAACATGCGCAAACTGCGAGGCGCGCTGGATAAACTCGCGGTAACTAATTTCGCCACCATCGTCGGTCAGCAAAAAGCAGTCATGGTTGTCGAGGTGGGGGTTGATGAGTGCGTCGTAGAGAGGGTTTGTCATCGGAGAATTTCTTTGATCGGTATTTTGGTTTACGTATTAGTCGGGGTTGGCAATTATACTACCGCTTAGATGACGCCAGTGAATACCCCGAATTTTTACGAAGTTTCGTTGCGTGTAGAATTGCATAAGGCAAAGCGAGTCAAAAGATACCGCTTAGAACCAGTGCCGTGTCTTGTTCGCAAAATAAACCAGAGACAACATCACAGGTACTTCGACCAAAACGCCAACTACCGTTGCCAACGCGGCACCAGAGTGAAGCCCGAACAACGAAATCGCGACCGCAACTGCCAGTTCGAAAAAGTTGGATGTCCCGATCATGCAGGCAGGCGCGGCGATGGAATGCGGCAACTTCATCGCTTTTGCTGCGCTATATGCAATCGCAAAGATGCCGTAGGTTTGTATCAACAACGGAATCGCGATCAGCAAAATTGTTAAAGGGTTTTGCAAAATGGTTTCAGCCTGAAAGCCGAAAAGTAAAACAACGGTCGCAAGCAACCCTACGACCGACCAAGGTTTTAACTTGGCTAGCAGCTGTGACAGAGCAATTTCGGTATCCGCTCCGGTCAAGCGGCGACGTGTCCAGACACCGGCAATTAAGGGTAGCACTACATACAATCCCACCGACAGGATTAGAGTTTCCCACGGGATGATGATGTCGCTGACACCCAGAAGGAAGGCAGTGATAGGGGCGAATGCAAATATCATGATGACGTCATTCACAGCAACCTGAACTAGGGTGTAATTCGGATCACCCTTCGTCATTTGGCTCCAGACAAAAACCATGGCAGTGCAGGGGGCCACACCCAGTAAAATCATCCCCGCGATGTATTCACTCGCGATACCGGGCTCAAACAGGTCGACATAAATGACACGGAAAAATAACCAGGCAAGGAGCGCCATCGAGAACGGCTTGATTAGCCAGTTAACCACAAGCGTCAGCATCAACCCGCGCGGACGGCGACGGAGGTCTTTGATGGCCGAGAAATCAATTTGCACCATCATCGGGTAAATCATCACCCAGATAAGCACCGCGACGACGAGATTTACATTTGCGATCTCTGTTTTCGCCACCGCCGCAAAAATACCCGGGAGCCAGTTTCCCAGCAGCATGCCCAACAGGATGCACAGGCCAACCCAAATTGATAAGTATCGTTCAAAAATACTCATACTTTTGGTGAACCTTACCCGTAATTGTAATTATCGCTTAGAAAATCAAAGCACATGTCGTCCCGAAAGTCTACTACACCGCCACGTTGTTACACACTTCAGAAAATACACTTTTAACGATATGGCGCCCCCAATCGCCTACCATAAATACGCCCTCGGTAAGGCGGGGTAGCTCAGATGATTAGAACAGCGGGGTCATAATCACCAGGCTAATACAACAGGTTACAATAGGTCACATAAGCCTTTTAGCCTTCTCACTTATAAAATCGATGTTGTTTTGCAGCGGTTAATTGGATGCCATTTCCCAAGCTGTTGTACGATTGCGTTTCCATCATTATGATGGGTTTGCATTGTTAGTTTCACGCTTTGTATTAAGGGCTCACCGCTGAGTGAGAAGTTTGACATGTTTGCTGAAGTGACTTTCTCTCAAACAGGTTAAATGTCTTTTCTGAACCCATAGTGCTTGAGGCTGTACAGTCAACAAACGTCCGCTTCACTCAAGGATACGGGTCAGCGTTATGCAGCACGATATTGAACCCCTCATCTGGCGATGGAGCAAGAAAGTGCTTGGAAATCTGTCTAAACTGTTCCTCTGTTGCAGCAAACGGATGATCGCCTTGCGCGTTGCGGGCGTGCAGTCTTGCCATGCAGACTTCATCGGGAACATCCAAAACATGAAGTTTGTGAGCTGAGTTTGTCTGTTCTAGAATTCCTCGCATCCAGTTGCGCGATTGAACCGTGTTCGCTTGGAAGTCCAAAACAACCGAGACCCCTGCGTTCAGCAGTGACGCGACGTGCGGACCCATGATCCTCCGAAGTTGCGAAGTGCTACGCACGTAGTCTGATATCGAAGACATCTGGTCAGAATAGAGAGCGTTTAGCCAATCGTCTTCGGCAATCACAATGTTTCCATCCAAGCTACCAAGTTGGGCAGTCAGAGTAGATTTTCCTGAAGCAATTTTTCCGCACAGCAAGTGCAGGGTCGGCGGTGTCGGTGACATGAGAATAACCTTGTTTGGCGCGTAGCGCACGACTAACGTTCAGATACGAATTACCCGGCCCAGCTTGTCAGACCGGGGTCGTAATTCGATGTCGGCGATGCAAGCCGAATTTCTGCACAAAAGTATTCATGCGGATCAAAATGACACAGAGTAGATCCAATGTCTATGCAATGGCAGGCATTCTTCACCAGCAACTCAAAGGCAGTTTCGTCCACTCGCCGGACCCTCGAGCATACCGCTCTTGTGGTGGGTGTGAGGCGCAGAGGATACCTTCGACCTGATCACTTCTCTCTCTTGGTTGATGCAAATCAATGCAGCTTTTTGGCTCCGGTGGAACTGTTTTAGCGTTAGTTCATCACTTAATAGGAGGGTGTAATGGAAAATGTCGAAAAACTACTGAAAAGTACAGTTGAAGAACTCGATCGGCTTTTGAACGCCAAGAACGTCTTAGGTGACCCTATCGAGAGAGATGGTTCCACGGTCATTCCAATCGTAAGCTACGGCTTTGGTTTTGGTGCCGGCGGCGGTGAGGATGGCAAGAAGGGATCTGGCGGCGGAACCGGCGGCGGTGGTGGCATCAAACCAATGGGCGCAATCATATTCGACCAAAATGGCGCGCGGGTTGAGGGTGTAAAAGGCGCGGTCACGAGTTTAGCAGAAATCGCTGGCGAAACAGCCGGGCTTGCCTTGGACAAACTTGCCAAGCGCGAGGGCAAAGACGAAGCCGAGAGTTGATCGGTTATGTCTGCGGTTCTGGCCATTCTGCTTTGGCTAATCCTTATCCTTCTCGTCATCTTAGCGGGCGCGCTTTTAACGCCCGTTAAGCTGCGGCTTCACCTGCGGTCCTCCCCTTCCTTAAAGTTTCGGATCGAGGCCAGCGGATTCGGGGGTTTGACGCCACGCGCGCGCATCTTCGACAGCACGCGACGCCGCAAACATGAAGAAAAGAAACCAAAGAAAGACAAGACAAAAGCAAGGCGTAAACTGAGTTTCTCAGGCGGCACGCGGTTGGTGGCTGCCATCCCGAGATTTTTCGGTGACATCCTTGGCGCCTTTCATGTCGACTACCTTAACGTTGATGCAGACTTCGGGCTTCCTGACCCTGCCGACACAGGTCACGTCTACGGCTGTCTCACACCATTCATCTTCGGCGCCCCCCTTCCTGCTAAAGTCGTTGTTTCTCTGCGGCCTGATTTTAACCGCGCATGCTTCGCTGGTGAACTGGATGCCTCACTACACATCACCCCTGTCGCACTTTTACCACCGGCTGTCAGGCTCGCGTGGTGCGCTTTCGGGCCGAGCAAATGAAGTTAGTTCTGGATGGCCCCGTCATAATCGGAGAAACAGTTGTCGCGGCTGTGAGCCGAAACTCGATCTCCAAGAATATGTCGGATCGACACATCGCGGTAACAGGCGCAAAACTTCCTGTTGCATTACTCGTCAAAACTGACGATCTGTTGATTGCATTCAATCCAAGCGGCGCTTCTATGACACTCGATGATGTAGAGAGACTATGTCCGGGAGTGATTTCCCAATTCGAATCTGCGGAAAATCGCTAGCCTACCGTGGTAGCATCTCATCAAGAGAAATAGCTACTAACAGAAATCTCGAAACCTCCATCGCGCATCGTCGATTTTCCTTGAAACTGATGCACAGGGTTAAACAAGATCAGACGGCTGTATTCAAAGTACGCAGTTAAGTTGATGGCTGCCATAAACGGAAACCCATTGCTAAGTGTCAAAATGAAAATGTGTGGATGTTTACCATGACGTCGACTGACATTTTGGCAACTGAATACTTCCTTGAAGATTTACCGACTGCAAAAACCCCGGGCACACCGTTACTAAATACTATTGAGGCGGTCGCGATGGGTCAATCTGTCAGTTCAATACGCAACAGATTTCTGCAAAAACAAGGCTACAACGCACTGTATAGCTTTGTTTCTGGTAAGTTGGATTGTGAAGCTGACCAACTATCTGCACGGCAGGAGCCAGAAATAGCATCACGGATTGCAGTAGTATTCTTCTCTGAAGGATCCGGCGAACACTAGTGAAGCCAATTTGCGCTCTAAGTCCTTCAGGGCAGGGCCGGCAAGCTGACTGGCTCGCTCGAGAGAAGGCACAACTGTAACCACGTAGAGCTTTAGGCGTTGGTGATCGACGAGCGCTCAGGATGCCTCGCCGTCACCCGACTGCGCCCCTCAAACATTCCATAACATTTCCCCACATAACGACTTGACGCCCCCAATCTCCTACCATAAATACGCCCTCGGTAAGGCGGGGTAGCTCAGGTGGTTAGAGCAGCGGAATCATAATCCACCAAGCAAATACAACGAGTTACTGAAATCGCTTGTCGCCCTGAAACCATCATACTTTGCAAATCGACGTTACATTCGAAACTGTAGATTGGTTGCCAATATCCGCGCAACAATACGAATACGCTACCATCTAAATGATGGATTTGTTTTGCGGGTATCATGCATTTTTACGGTGGTATAACCAGTGCGTGAGATGGTCGATATAATCGTTGACAAAACGGGCTCTCATTTAAGTACGGAATGTCTGCTTGGAGTCCGAAGCGGTCATTGATCGGCGACAGTGAATTAGGCTGCTATGTGCCATGACCGGAAGTTCGCGAGCCAGCGGGCTACGTCCGAGTTCCGACCAAAGACGATGGCGACTGCCGGTTTATCCTGCGGGGGAAGTTCAACATCAAGTAAAGGCGATTTCCGGAGAAGGACCTGCAATCCAAGCTCGGTTATCGTCGGCCATCATCGACAAGGCATGATCAGCCGCTGGCTGTACAGTTCGGTCGCCCAAGCACTGAACGACAAGCTGGGCTGCAGCCTGTCTGCCGCATGCAATGACGTCAGCAACGCGGAGCTGTTTGCTGCGGCTAGTGCGGTGCTGTGAATGTCAACAGGTCCTATTGCAGAAACCCGCGAAACCGTCGAAGCGCCACCCAGAACAGCACCGCGCCGATCAGCACCAGCGTCACCATCTGCGGCCAGACCACGTCAATCCCCGCGCCCCGGAACAAAACCGCCTGCGCAATGATGTTGAAATGCGTATCCGGAGCCGCCAGCATGATATACTGAATAGCATCCGGCATGCTCTCGCGCGGGGTCAGCCCGCCCGACAGAACCAGAAGTGGCAGAAAGACCATCACCAGCAACATCCCGAATTGCGGCATTGATCCGGCAAAGGTCGCAAGGAAGATACCCATCGAGGTGGTGGCGAACAGATGCAGCGCAGTTGCAGCCAGAAACAGCGGCAAAGAGCCGGAGATCGGCACGTCCAGAAACCCCTGGACGATCACCACAAGCGCGGCGCCGGCCGCCACCAGCACGACCAGCGCCATAGACCAGACCTTGCTTGTCATGATTTCCAGAGACGTGACGGGCATGACCAGCAAATGCTCGACTGTGCCATGCTCGCGTTCGCGGATCAGCGCGGCACCGGTCAGCACAATCGACAGCAGCGTAATGGCCGTTATCACGTTTGCAATCGCCCCGAACCATTGCTTGTTGAGTTGCGCGTTGAACCGAGCTCGCAGGGTCAGGTTAACCGGGATCGCGGGGCGGTCCCGGTGGCGGCCCAGATATTCGCCGATTTCAGCGTCAGCGATCCTTGCGATATGCCCCGCGCCGGTGAACGCCTGAGTGATCTGTGTGGCATCAACGTTAAGTTGCAGAACCGGGCGGTGGCCACCCAGTAACAGCCGCTGGAAATCGGGCGGAATGTTCAGCGCAAATGTGTCGATTCCGGTATCCATCCGTGCATCCATTTCGGGTTGTGTGATCAGCTTTGGAGGCACGAAATATGGTGGATAAAACGCATCCGCTATACGCATCGACACCTGCGAACGGTCCTCATCCACGATGGCTATTGCGGCATGGTTGAGTGTCTCCGGCATAACGCTGGCAGAGGTGTAGATCGAAATAGAAAACGAATAGATGATCAGCGCCATCAGCAGCGGATCGCGCATCAGCCCGCGCAGCTCTTTCACCCCAAGTGTCCATACGTTTGAAAGGTTCATCTCCTACCTTTCCTGTTTTTTGAGGAACAGCACGGCAAGGCCGGTCAGCACCGGAATGGCGATCAGCAAGGGCAGGAACGAGGTTGCAAGATCACCGAATTCCAGCGCCTTGGAAAAGGTGCCGCGCGCGATGGTGACAAAATGGCTTGTCGGATAGATCTGCCCGATCACCGCCCCCACGCCTTCCAGCGACGACACCGGATCGATGATCCCGCCATATTGCACCGAAGGGATCAGCGTCGCCAGTGCGGTGCCAAAGATCGCCGCGATCTGGCTTCTCATGAAGATCGAGATCAAAAGGCCCATCCCGGTGCTGATGGTGACAAAGACAAGCGCGCCAAGGGTCAGCGTTGCCAGGCTGCCGGTCAGGGGCACGCCAAAGACGAAGATCGCGAATACCACCATCAGCGCATAGTTTACCATGGCGATCAGGATATAGGGCAGTTGCTTGCCCAGCAGAAACTCCAGCCGTGTTACCGGCGTGACATAGAGGTTCACAATCGAGCCGAGTTCCTTTTCGCGCACCACACTCAGCGCGGCCAGCATCGCCGGGATCAGCATTAGAAGCAGCGGGATAATTGCAGGGACCATCGCCACCATACTCAGGACGTCCGGATTATAACGATAGCGCACCTCAAGATCATAAGCGCCCTCGATGGCGCGATCGCCATAGGTCTGCCGCGCGGTTTCGGTCAGCCAGTGTGCGTGTATTCCCTGAACATACCCCAGCACGGTATCCGCGCGGACCGGCATGGCCCCGTCGATCCAGGCGGCGATCTCGACGTTGTGGCCGCGGGCCAGGTCCACGGCGAAACCGGGCGGGATCTCGATGGCGAGACTGATCTCGCCACTGCGCATCCGGCGGTCGAGGTCAGCGTGATCCTGCAGCGGCGGCTGTTGGATGAAGTAGCGCGAGCCACTGATCTGGGCAACATAATCACGGCTGGTGGTGGTCTGGTCATAGTCTAGCGCGGCAAAACTTAGATCTTCGACATCCAGACTGATGCCGTAGCCCACGACCAGCATCAACAACAGGCTGCCCACCATTGCCAGCGCCGCTCGGATCGGGTCGCGCCTCAGCTCCAGCGCCTCACGCCGAGTATAGCCGAACATGCGGTGTAGGTTGAACAGGCGGCTCAGGCCTCTCTTGGGTGACGCGGCGTGGGCGGTGGCAGACAGTATCGCGCCCGGTGCGTCTTCTGGTTCCCCGATGGCCTGTTTGAGGTAATGCACAAAGGCATCATCCAGCGTCGCGGCCTTCACGCCCTTTCGGATCGCCTCGGGGGCGCCGCTGACCAGAACCCGGCCCGCATGCATAAGCGATATGCGGTCGCAACGTTCTGCCTCGTTCATGAAATGAGTCGAGATAAAAATCGTCACGCCCTGATTGCGTGACAGATCAACCAGGATCTCCCAGAACCCGTCGCGCGCCACCGGATCCACCCCCGAGGTCGGTTCGTCCAGGATCAGGATGTCGGGATCGTGGATCATCGCCACGGCAAGCGAAAGGCGCTGGCGGATGCCCAGCGGCAGGGTGGCGGGCATAGAGTCCATCACGTCCGCAAGGTCGAACATCTTTGCCATTTCGTCGATCCGGGGCGCAATGTGCGCGGGCGCGAGGCTGAACATCCGGGCATGAAGGGCCAGATTCTGCCGAACGGTCAATTCGGAATAAAGCGAAAAGGACTGGCTCATATAGCCAATGCGCTTACGCACCTCGATGTCGTGGGCATCGACAGGCTGCCCGAAAAGCTGCGTGCTGCCCGCCGAGGCTTCCAACAGGCCAGTCAGCACCTTCATCGTGGTGGTCTTGCCGCAGCCGTTGGATCCTAGAAAACCAAAAATCTCGCCCTTGCGGATCTGAAAGCTCACGCTGTCCACGGCGGTGAAATCACCAAACCGGATGGACAGGTTTTCAGCTTCGATGAGCAAGTCGTCATCAGCTTTACCAGCGCGCGGCGGGATAATCAGATCATGATGCCCGGCACGCTCGTCCTCGGGCAAAAGCGCGATAAAGGCAGCGTCCAGCGTTTCGGTCCCAGTGCGCGTCAGCAGTTCTGCAGGCGTCCCCTGCGCCAGTACACGTCCGGCATCCATCGCCACCAGCCAGTCAAAACCAGCCGCTTCCTCCATATAGGCCGTGGCGACGATCACGCTCATACTGGGGCAGTTTGCGCGGATGCTGTCGATCATCTCCCAGAACTGGCGGCGGGACAGCGGATCGATACCGGTTGTCGGCTCGTCAAGGATCAGCAGGTCCGGGTCGTGGATCAGTGCACAGCACAGGCCCAGCTTCTGCCTCATCCCGCCCGAAAGCTTTCCTACCGGACGGTGCGCAAAAGGGGCAAGCCCCGTCGCCTGTAAAAGCTCTGTAATGCGACGATGGCGTTTTGCGCGGACATGGCCGAACAAACGCCCAAAGAAATCCAAGTTTTCATAGACTGACAGCGCAGTATACAGGTTCTTGCCCAACCCCTGCGGCATATAGGCGATGCGCGGGCAGACCCGGCCACGGTGGCGCGCGCTGGCCATGTCACCGCCCAGCACCTGCAATTGGCCATCCTGCATGGCGCGTGCACCGGCGATCAGCGCCAAAAGGCTTGATTTTCCAACCCCGTCCGGACCAATCAGCCCGACGATGCGGCCCGTCGGAAAATCAAGGGTGATATCCTCAAGCGCGCGGGTCTTGCCGTAAGACAGGCCGACTCCGGTAAGCCGAGCGACCACATCTGCTGCCCCTGCGGTCATCTGAGCAATTGGCTGTCGATATCCGTAGGCCACGGAGCGTTCGGGTCAAGCTGCACCCAGGCCACTCCCGGAAGGCCGGTCTTGACCTGTGCAACATGCGCGCGCAGCAGGTCCGGATCTATCCGGGCGCGGATCCGGAACATCAGCTTTTCACGCTCGACCTGCGTCTCTACCGTCTTGGGGGTGAACTGGGCCACGTCGGCAACAAAGGACACGTTGGCCGGAATTGCCAGTTGCGGTGCGGCATCAAGGAATATCTGCACCTCGGTTCCGATTCCGATGCGCCCGGCCTGTTCGGTGGGCAGGAAGAAAGTCATGTAGACATCGGTCAGATCCACCAGATTCACAACCCGCCCGCCCGGAGCCACGATTTCGCCCTCGCGC
>Ga0209345_10006884_pt1 | contig 10204 bp, 11 predicted proteins | sample Cruoilmetagenom7_FD_187294 | JGI IMG/M metagenome (GOLD analysis project Ga0209345, IMG submission 187294) | Oil polluted marine microbial communities from Coal Oil Point, Santa Barbara, California, USA - Sample 7 (SPAdes) (version 2) | ecosystem: Environmental > Aquatic > Marine > Oil seeps ... | reverse complement strand
CGCCCATGCCGACTTAATCGAGATCGCCGATCTGGTCACCGAAATGGAGCTGATAAAGCACCCCTTCCGCTCTGGCATCAAGGCACAGATCGGCGTCGAATTCTAAGCCGGTCGCGGGCTAGTTTTTCTGTCCCAGTGCTCGGATTTGCGACAGTGTGTTTGCTGTCGACAAAGCTTCAGTGTCCAGCCGCAGTTCGATCACGGCAGGCAAGTTCGCGTTAACCGCGCGGTTGAAAGCATCTGCGAAATCCGCCGTGTCCTTAACAACTTCGCCGTGGCCGCCGTAGGCCCGTGCCAGTGCCGCAAAGTCAGGATTGGCCAGATCGGTGCCGCTGACGCGGGTGGGATAGTGCCGTTCCTGATGCATCCGAATTGTCCCGTAGCGGCCATTGTTGGCAACGATCACAATCACATTTGCGCCGTGCTGTTTTGCTGTGGACATTTCATTCACGGTCATCTGGAAACAGCCATCTCCGGCCATGCAAACCACAGTTTTTTCAGAATTTTCCAACTTTGCGGCAATTGCTGCCGGAAAGCCATACCCCATACTGCCAGACGTTGGCGCCAGCTGTGTTCCGTATCGTTTGAAACGGTAGTAGCGGTGCAGCCACGCGGCATAATTTCCCGCACCATTGGTCACAATGGCATCTTTCGGCAAGTTGTCAGAAAGCCAGCCGACAATTGCTTCCATTTTCACGTCACCCGGTGTTTCCAGCGGCTCTTGCCAACCTTCGTATTCAGATCTGGCCTCTTCCGTCCAATTTGACCATCTGCCGGCCTCCGGTGCGTTGGTGCGACGCAATTGGGCCACCATATCATCCGCGCGGGCCGGAATCGCCAGATCGGCGCGATAGACGCTGCCGGGCAAGTCCGGGTCCGGGTGGATATGACAAATCACCTTATTGGGATTGGCGACATCAATCAGTTCAAACCCACCTGTGGCGATATCGCCAAGGCGTGATCCCAAAACCAAAAGGCAATCGGTTTCGTGCAACCTTTGGGCAAGTTTTGGGTTCATTCCAACCCCAAGATCTCCGACGTAACACCGGCTGGCATTGTCAAAATAGTCCTGCCGACGGAATGTGACCGCAACAGGCAAATCACGCGCCTCGGCAAAACTTTTTAGATCGTCAGCCGCCTGTTGCGACCAACCAGACCCGCCGACAACGATCAACGGCCGGCTGGATGCATCAAGGGCCGCCATGATCGCATCAGCGCCCTGCGCCGTAGCAGCAGAAAACGATTGCGCCGTGGGCGACAGATCAGGGCAGTCGCAAACCGCGCTTAACATATCTTCCGGCAATGCCAATACGACAGGTCCGGGCCTTCCGGACGTGGCCAGATGGAAAGCCCGGTTGATGAATTCTGGCAAACGGGCAGTCTCGTCCACCTCGGCGACCCCATTTGGCTACAGAGCCAAAAAGGCGCGATAGTTGACTTCCTGAAACGCTTCACGGTCGCGATGCCCACGTGCTATCTGCCCGACGAACAATACCATCGGCGTTGAATCCTGTGCGGCGACATGGACGCCCGCAGCAGCATTGCTTGCCCCCGGACCACGGGTGACAAAAGCCACGCCGGGTTTGCCTGTCATCTTGCCGGTCGCTTCGGCCATCATCGCAGCACCACCTTCATGGCGGCAAACGATATTGGTTATGCCACTGTCATGCAGGCCGTCCAGAGCCGCAAGGAAGCTTTCACCCGGCACCGAAAACACCCGGTCAACGCCATGGGCTACGAGGTGATCTATGAGGATTTTTCCACCGTGACGCTTTGCCAAGTCCAGTTCCTTCCTATTTTCCCACGGCGAACCATGCCAAATGCTTGGCATCTCATAGTCGAGGGTAAAGAGCAATCCGCGGCCCATCGCTGGCTTCAAAGCCGGTTGGAAATCTCGATCAGGTTTCCGTCCGGATCACGCAGATAGATTGAATTCAACGGCCCCGTGGCACCGGTGCGCCGGACCGGACCTGTCTCGATCTGCACGCCCCGCTTTGCGAACCAGTCGGTCCAATGAGAGAGCGGGATATCAGTCAGAAAGCAAAGGTCGGCCGATCCGGGCTGGGTGTGGCGTGCCTTTGGCTCGAATTCGCGGCCTGCCTGATGCGGGTTAATCTTCTGGTCGCCAAATTTCAGCGACATGCGCAACGATCCGTCTGCCACCTCAAATTCCTCGGCAACCATACCAAGTATTTCACAATAAAATTGGATCGTCGCGTCAATATCCGCAACGGTCAACACCAAGTGATCCAGTGCCGTGATTGCCGGTTTCATTTTCTCTGCCCTGATTTGGGTTTCTGTTGCGCCTACTCACAGGCTGGCCTCAAGTCGGAAATCATCCGGGATATTGTCAATGCCGTCCAGAACCAGATCGGCCATCACATGCGCGATCTTGGGCGCCATTGCAAAACCGATTTTGAAACCACCATTGGCCAGAAACTGCCCTTCGCGACCCGGATATGCCCCCAACAACGGTGCACGGCTTTTGGCCCTGGGGCGCACTGCTGCCCATTTGCCAAGAACCTTTACCTGGCGCAAAATTGGCATCACGAGGCGGGCACGTTCAATCATCTGATCCAGCAATTCATCGGTCTGATCCGGGTTTTCGAAATACCGCTCGCTCGTTGATCCTACGGCCAGTTTTCCGTTTGCATGCGGCACAAAATGCAGCCCGTCTGCAAACAGTTGCGGCACCGGCCCCGCGTCGTAGTCAAACATCGCTGCCTGCCCTTTGACGCCATTTCCAACCGGGCGATCCATCAATTGCGCAAGCTCCAACAGGCCCTCGTATCCGGTTGCCCAAACAATACGCCCATCTTCCCCTTCGGCAGACGATATTTTGACCCCGAGTTCATTCAACGCCCCCGCAAGGCTGGCCAGCGCATCGGCCGGATTCAACCGGGCTGCCAGCGTGTCGTGAACAACCAGCCCGGTCTTGCTGGGTGGCACCCAATCGCCGAATTGGTCCGCAGAACACACGTTCCACGCCGCCTGACCGCGCCAAAGCTCTTGCGCCTGGCCAATACGTTCACGCGCCAGCATCAGGGTATGATCATCGTCGATCGGTTGCAGACGGCCGATGCGCCCATAGCCCGACTGACCGCCTGAAATATTATCCACACCAGCCCAGAATCTTTCAGCCGATAAAAGGCTTTCAAGCTGAAAATTCTTTTTGGCATCCCATCGCTCGGGCGTATGCGGAGCAAGCGCACCAACAAAGCCGCCGCTGCTGCCTGCTCCAACGCCGCGCGGATCGACGACCCGCACTGACGCGCCCCTGCTTGCACAGACATAGGCGATTGTCAGGCCAAAAACGCCGCCACCCATTACCGTCACATCAACCGTTGCCAATCCTGCGCCCCTTGCCCATTGTTATTTCGGATTACCGGGGTTCTAGGGCAAAGTAGCATGTCAGGCCAGACGGCAGAAATTACATGGCGCGATGGACAGTTGCCGATGTCGGTAAGGTTTAACGATCCCTATTATTCGATGAACGACGGTTTGGCGGAATCTCGGTTCGTATATCTTTCGGGCAATGATCTGCCTGCCCAGTTTCGGCCCGGGTTTCATATCGGCGAACTTGGGTTTGGTACCGGATTAAATATGCTGGCCGCGTGGCGCGCCTGGTTGGATGCAGGGATCGACGGCCCGCTCAGGTTCACCAGTTTTGAAGCCTATCCGATGGCATCAGATGACATGAAACGGGCGTTGCAATCATTTCCCGAACTCGCTGATCTGGCCACGGAATTCCTGTCCCGCTGGTCCCCCGGCAGGCGAGATATCGAACTGCCCGGCCTTGTGCTGGATGTCATTATCGGCGACGCCCGCGAAAGAGTGCCAAACTGGAATGCGCATGCTGATGCATGGTTCCTCGACGGGTTTGCACCTGTCCGAAACCCCGAGCTTTGGGGGCACAGCTTGCTTCGTGACGTTGCAACGCATACGACACCGGGCGGGACCTTCGCGACCTACACCGCCGCCGGGTCCGTGCGCCGCGCGCTAAGTGATGCTGGCTTTGCGGTTCAGCGCATTCCGGGATTTGCGGGCAAAAGACATATGACGACTGGCAGACTGGACAAACCGGAATGAGCCGTAACAACACCCGCGCGGGCATTCTTTTGATGATCGCAACGACGATGATCTTTGCCATGCAAGATGGCTTTTCACGTTATCTGGCGGGGAATTACAACGTGTTCATGGTGGTGATGATCCGCTACTGGTTTTTCGGTGCTTTCGCGATCGCGCTTGCGCTCCGCCACTCACGCGGGTTTCGGCATGTTGCGTCCACCCACCATCCGCGCCTGCAAATCCTTCGCGGAGCACTGCTGGCCTTGGAAATCTGCGTCATGGTGCTGGCGTTTGTGATGTTGGGGCTGGTCGAAAGCCATGCAGTTTTTACCAGTTACCCCCTGCTTGTCGCGGCCCTTTCCGGCCCAATACTGGGCGAAATGGTTGGCTGGCGGCGCTGGTCAGCTATCTGTCTCGGCTTTGTCGGTATCCTGATAATCCTGCGTCCTGGCTATACCGTTTTCTCGCCCGCCGCGCTGGTTCCTTTTTGTGGGGCCGTCATGTTCGCCGTTTACGGTCTTGTCACCCGGTTTGTTTCCGCCAGGGACAGCGCGCTGACCAGCTTTTTCTGGACGGGCGTCATCGGCGCAATCGTAATGACTGCAATAGGCATCTGGTCTTGGGAACCAATGAACGGACCCGATTCTATGCTTATGGCGGTGCTCTGTGTGACTGGCGTGCTGGGGCACTGGTTGTTGATCAAATGCTACGAATTGGCAGAGGCCAGTGCCGTTCAACCATTCGCATATCTGCAACTGGTTTTCGTCGCGATAATTGGAATTTCGGTATTCAACGAAGTGCTGCAATTGAATGTTGTCATTGGCGCATCTTTGGTTGTCGGAGCGGGTGTGTTCACACTTTTGCGCACGGGCAAAATCTCTGCTCATAAGGACTAATGCCCGGTCAGTTCCCTTGACAGGCTAAGTGGCATCGGCTTTCCGGCCAGTCTGGCGCGATATACTGGCAGCGATTCCATTACCCGCATCACGTAGTTTCGGGTTTCCCGGAACGGGATATGCTCGATCCAGTCGACCGCGTGTTCAACTGACCGGCGGGGATCACCATATCGCTTCAGCCATCTTTTCGGGCGGCTTGGTCCGGCGTTATATCCGGCTGCAATGAATGGATAATAATCGCCAAATTCGGCGATAAGCTCTGCCAGATACGCCGTTCCCAGGGTCGCGTTGTATTTGGGGTCGCTGGTCAAGCGGCCCAGATGAAACTTCAGGCCTTTCTTTCTGGCCATTTCGCGCGCCGTTCTGGGCATAAGTTGCATCAGTCCGCGCGCGCCCACGCCACTGGTCGCACCCGAATAAAACTCGCTTTCACGCCGCGCGATGGACAAGGTCAGCTCGGCCGGAACGCTGGCGTCACCTTCAATGATGTCAGTGACAGGAAAATACGGGCGCAACAGAACCGTTCCACTTCGCGCGGCATATTTCGCCATGTAAAGCGCGGCGTAAGGTTCCTTGAGATCCAGCGCAATTTGCGCCAGGGCGCCGCGCTCTTGGGTTGTCAGGCGCTCTGCCAGATGGCGGGTGAAACGCGTGAACAGCAATGGAAGCCCGGCCTTTTGAAACAATAAAGCAGCCTGAAGAACCGAGGATTTTCCATGAGGGGTTTCACTGAAATCGGGATAGGTTTCCCGCCCCGTCAGCGAAGGGTCCATTGCCAGACCGGCCTTTTCGGCGGCAAGTTGCCCATAAAAGCTGGTCTGGTATTCCCCGCCGAAAGCATAGGCCAGTTGCGCGTTTTCGCGGTCGCCCAACGCATCATGTGCCCGACCTTCCCAATACCCGGCACGGCCAAGACTAATCGGTGTGTCCACGGCACCCCGGAAACGACGGAAATGTTCCAGTGCAACTTTGGCGTCATCCATATCTGTGAGGGCGATAAACCCGGAAAGCCATTCAAGGTCGCTATAGTTACTACCTGCGGTCAGGAAATGGCGGCTGGCAAGATCATAGGCTTCTTGTGCTTTTCCGTCTCGCATCAGTTGGCGCGCCATGCTCCGCCGTTCGTTTGCCCAGGCCTCTGGCCTTCCAAGCGCTTGTGCTGACACGCTGCGACTTTGCATCAACTTCATCGCGCTATCGGCGAGTTTTCTTTTCAGCCGCCACTCAAACCGAGCGAATGCCAGCCCGGCATCTTCGTTCAGCGGTGCCGGTACCGCTTTGATCAGTCGATCAACGCCCCTGCGATTCTTTATCAGTGCAATGCGCGCCGCTGCCAAGGCGCGATGTTCCTTGTCGACTAGCCGGTTAAGACGTCCGGCCTCTGTTATTTTTCCAGCCCATATCAGCATATCCTGACGCGCGGCGTGGTGCGGGGACAGCAATTTGGCAAATCCACCAAGAAACTTGCCTTCTTCAGAGGTGTTCATCGAAAGGTTTCGCCACGCCCGGACAATTTCGGCATCGCTATCTGCTGATCTGCCTTTGGAACGAAGTGCCCTGGCCAGACGCAACGACCCGGTTCCAGTTTGTGGCATTTGCGGCTTAAAATAAGCAATAACCGTATCTGCACTGATAGTTTCGGGAATACGCCATTCCCCAGCTTTTCGTAACAACCCCAAACCCGGCCAGTCTGGCCGTCGTTGCAGAAAAGCAATGTATTCGCTGAATTGCCCCGCAGATGCGCGCAACCTGTGCCACTCGACAATTTCCCGCCCGACCGTTCCGGCAGGCTCAGCCGCCAACACGGCTTTGTCCCAACGCCCCAAGCCGACCGATTCCATCGCTTCGGCCACAGCCAGGGATGCTTTGCTGTCCTGAGAATGTGCCGCAAGCACGGGTTGCAACAGAAACACTACGCAAAAAATCAATAATTTCATTGGGTTCACACGATTCATTCAAGTCTCCGACCGGTAGAGTATCGCAGGTCAGTGCAATCTCAACACACAATCTTGGCAATCTGCTTAATGACGGCTAGTTTCCGCCGCGTTCACATGCGGTGAATCGCTGTGCACATGCAAAAAGAGGAGAAGTGTCATGTTCAAAGGGTCAATGGTCGCCCTCGTTACACCGTTCAGCAATGGTGAGCTGGATTTTGACACGCTCAAAGACCTTGTTGAATGGCATATTGAGCAAGGTACGAACGGGTTGGTGCCTGTCGGCACAACTGGTGAAAGCCCGACACTTAGCCATGACGAGCACGAACGCGTTGTTGAGTTTGTCGTGAAGGTAACCAATGGGCGTATTTCAGTGATTGCCGGCGCGGGATCGAACAACACAGCCGAAGCGATTACCCTTACCCAACATGCTGAAAAAGTTGGGGCAGATGGCGCGCTTGTTGTGACGCCTTATTATAACAAGCCGACGCAGACCGGGCTTTATGCTCATTTCAAAGCGATCCATGACGCGACGAACCTGCCGATCATCATTTACAATATCCCGCCCCGTTCGGTTATCGACATGACGCCGGACACCATGGGCGAGCTGGCAAAACTGCCAAGGATTGTCGGCGTGAAGGATGCCACGGCAGACGTATCGCGCGCCTCGCTGCAACGAATTACGTGCGGCAAGGATTTCATCCAGCTTTCGGGAGAGGACGCCTCGGCGCTCGGTTTCAACGCACATGGCGGCATTGGCGCAATCTCCGTCACGGCCAATGTTGCACCAAAACTATGCGCTGAATTTCAGGCGGCGACGCTTGCCGGCAATTATGCGAGCGCCCAGGAATACCAGGACCGGTTGATGCCCTTGCATGAGGCAATCTTTCTTGAACCGGGGCTTGCCGGTGCTAAATACGGGATGTCTTTGCTAGGGAAATGCTCGGAAGATGTGCGCCTGCCAATGGTTGGAATAACCGATGGAACCAAAGCCGCTATCCGCGCTGCAATGGTCCATGCAGGCCTTATTAACTAGGGAATGGAACGGCCTCGCGCACAGATTTACCTTGTTTGCGGGTGCACGGGGGCAGGCAAATCAACCTATTCCGAGCGATTAGCACAGGATGTTAGTGGTGTGCGTTTCTCGATCGACGAGTGGATGCAACAACTGCACAACGCTGACCAGCCAGACGAGATGTCGTTTGTGTGGTTTTATGAACGTGTTCAGCGCAATTGCAGCCAAATGCGGCGGGTCGCTGAACGATTGGCTGAAATTGGCGTGCCCGCCATTTTTGATTGTGGACTGACCAATTCGCAAGAACGTGCAATCTTTGCCGATTGGGCCGAGGCGCAGGGTTATGAATTTGAACTGCACTTCATTGACGTTGACCCTGATACACGCTGGCAGCGGGTGCAAAAACGCAATGAGGAGCAGGCTGAAACCTATCAATTTGACGTCACAAGACCCATGTTCGACTTTATCGAAGATTTGTGGGAAGCCCCAACAAGCGACGAAATCAACCGAATGCACGTAAAGACAGTGACACCCTGATGGCCAAGAACACCGACCCCAATTACAAAGTGATCGCCGAAAACCGGCGTGCTCGGTACGACTATGCGATCGAGGACGATTTGGAATGCGGCATTCAGCTGTTGGGCTCAGAGGTGAAGTCCCTGCGCACCGGGCAGTCCAATATCGCAGAAAGCTATGCGACCGTCGAGAATGGTGAACTGTGGTTGGTCAACAGCTATATCGCGCCCTATGACCCGGCGAAAACCTGGGGCCACGAAGAACGGCGCCGACGCAAATTGCTGGTCTCTGCCAAGGAACTGTCCAAGCTGTGGCAAGCATCATCCCGTCAGGGCATGACGCTGGTTCCGCTGGTCCTGTATTTTAACCATCGCGGTATGGCCAAGCTGAAAATTGGCATCGCGAAGGGCAAGAAAACTCAGGATAAACGCGCCACCGAGCAAAAACGCGACTGGCAGCGGCAGAAGGCTCGATTGTTGCGCCACAACAGCTAATTCAACGCAGATTCCTGTATTGTTGCAAAAATGGCCTGGGCGGCTGGGCAACCGTTCTCATCCAAATTTGCCAACGGGCACTTGCCACTCTTTCCCAAGGCGGCTACGCAAATGGTGTAAACTCCGGGGGTAAAAATGCCGCACAGCGATCCCGAAACGCTTGTATCAACTAACTGGCTGGCTGACCGGCTGGATGAGCCGCATTTACATATTCTTGATGCGTCCTGGTATTTGCCCAATATGAACCGCGACGGCCGCGCGGAGTTTTCTGACCAGCATATTCTGGGCGCTCAGTTTTTCGATATCGACGAGATAGCTGACCTTGATTCGCCCTTGCCCCACATGGTCCCGCCGGTTGAAAAATTCGTTAGCCGTGTTCGTGCAATGGGGATCGGGAACCGGGATCAGATAGTCATTTATGACGGAGCGGGAATATTTTCTGCCGCCCGGGTCTGGTGGCTTTTTCGGCTGATGGGAAAATCCAACGTTGCCGTACTGGATGGTGGCCTTGCCAAATGGCTAGACGAAGGTCGCCCGGTTTCCACCACCCCTTTCGAACCACCCGTTGGCCACCTCATTGCAAGCCTTCAGACCCATATGGTGCGTGATGCGGCGCAGGTTGCGCGCGCTTCCAAAGACGGCACGCGGCAAATCATCGATGCGCGTTCGCTAGCGCGATTTCGCGGCGATGAACCTGAACCACGTGAGGGGTTAACAGCCGGGCACATACCCGGTTCGCGCAGTTTGTTTTTCAAAGATCTTCTCAACGATGATTGCACGATGAAAACCAACGATGCCATGCGCGCTGTATTCGCCACGGCCGGTGTTGACCTGCAAAAACCCGTCATCACCACCTGCGGCTCGGGCGTCACAGCAGCCGTGCTTAGCCTTGCACTCGAACGGCTCGGCCACCCTGACCATTCGCTTTACGATGGCTCGTGGTCGGAATGGGGTGCCTTTGACACTTCAAAGATCGCAACCGGAGAGGCCTGATATGCTGCCCAATCTGAAACCACAGCCCGCTGATGCCATCCTTGCGCTGATGCAAGTGTTTCGCGACGATCCGCGAACCGACAAGATTGATCTGGGTGTTGGCGTCTACAAAAACGCTGAAGGCATTACGCCGGTGATGCGTGCCGTCAAAACGGCGGAAAAACAATTGTGGGAGGCCGAAACAACCAAGGCCTACACCGGCCTGATCGGCGACCCGGCCTATGGCACCGCCTTACGGGATATGATCCTTGGCGATGCTGTGGACAACGCCCGCGTTGCATTTGCCGC
>Ga0209345_10006883_pt1 | contig 10204 bp, 9 predicted proteins | sample Cruoilmetagenom7_FD_187294 | JGI IMG/M metagenome (GOLD analysis project Ga0209345, IMG submission 187294) | Oil polluted marine microbial communities from Coal Oil Point, Santa Barbara, California, USA - Sample 7 (SPAdes) (version 2) | ecosystem: Environmental > Aquatic > Marine > Oil seeps ... | reverse complement strand
CAAGAACGGCGGCAACCTTGGCGAAACCGGCTCGGTCGGTTTCATGTTCGAACGCAAGGGCGAAATCAGCTATCCCGCCGAAGTGGGCGATGGCGACACGGTGATGATGGCCGCGATCGAGGCCGGCGCCGAGGATGTGGAAAGCGCCGAAGATGGTCATGTGATCTGGTGCGTCGACAGCGACCTCAATGACGTTGCCACCGCGCTTGAGGCCGAGCTTGGCGAGAGCACCTCGACCAAGCTTGTGTGGAAACCGGTGACCACCACCGAGATGGACCTTGAGGGCATGCAAAAGCTGATGAAGCTGATCGACGCGCTTGAGGATGACGACGACGTGCAGCGCGTCACCACCAATTTCGAGGCCTCCGACGAGGTCATGGAACAGCTTGGCGCGGAGTAAGTCGCAGGTCCGGCGGGGCGTGGGTTTCACCCACCCTACGGGCGATTGAGAGCGATGTTTTCGGCTCAGGCGGGCGGATAGAGCATTCGGCGCGCCGCCCTTCGCAAGGCGCGGGTGAGCGGTGTCAGGGCCGCGCCCAAAACCCGGCTTGATTGCCAATAGAGCGGCGTATCAAGCGCGCTGTCCGTCATCAGCGGCACGAGCGCGCCCGAGGCGAGCGCATCGGCGACCAAAGGCTCGGGGTTGAGGCCCCAGCCAAGCCCAAGCCGGGCGGCGGCGACAAAGCCCTGCGAGGACGGGATCATATGACAGGGCGGCGCAATCGCGCGCCCCAGATACCGGGTCATCCATGTTTCCTGAAGCCGGTCCTTGGCGTCAAAACGCAGCATCGGTGCCGCGCCGAGCGATTTGGCCGTGAGCCCATCCGCAAAGTGACGCGCCATGAAGGCAGGGCTCGCGGTTGCGATATAGCGCAGGCGGCCCAGAGGAACCGCATCACAGCCGGGCAGGGGATTTGCGCGGGTGCTCAGCGCGCCAAGCACCTCGCCGCGCGTCAGCCGGTCATGGGCGGCGTCCTGATCATCTATCACCAGATCGAACAGTTGATCGGGCAGGTCGGCCAGGGCGGCGGGCAACCATGTGGCAAGGCTATCGGCATTCACCGCAAGGCGCAGGCGGGTGTACGGCGCGGGGCCAAGGGCGGTAAAATCTTTCGCCAACCGCGCCTCAAGCAGGGCGATCTGATCGGCATGGGCGGCAAGGCGCAGCCCGGCCGCAGTGCCTGTCGAGGGCTGGCCGCGATGCACAAGCTGTGCGCCGACGCGGGTTTCAAGCGCCTTGAGACGTTGGGAAATTGCCGATTGGGTCAGGCCCAGATCTGCGGCGGCGGCGTCGAAACTTCCGCGGCGTAAAATGGCCGAGAGCGCGGCGAGGTGTTGTGGATCGAGGTGCATTAGAATTTCTTATGTCAGATGAATATTATACGTTTGAGTAATGGCGCGCACGACGTTACGCAAGCGGGCATTATTGACCCAAAGAGACAGGGACCCGACCCATGCAGGCAGAAATTGCAGGATTTGCCCTTGGCCTGAGCCTTATTTTGGCGATCGGGTCGCAGAATGCCTTTGTGTTGCGCCAGGGGTTGCGGCGCGAGCATGTGCTAGCCGTCGTGTTGGTCTGTGCGCTCTCGGATGCGGCGCTGATCACCTTTGGGGTGACCGGGTTTGGCGCATTGGCCGAGCGGGTGCCGGGGCTAGAGCGGGTAATGCGCTATGGCGGGGCCGCCTTTCTGATCTGGTACGGCGTGCGCAGTTTTCTCACCGCCTGGCGCGGTGGCGAGGTGCTTGAGGCGGGCGCGGGCACCGGCAGCTTGCGGCGCGCGGTGCTGACCTGTCTGGCGCTGACCTGGCTCAATCCGCATGTCTATCTCGATACGGTGGTTCTGCTCGGGTCGGTGTCGTCGCAATATGGTGACAGGCTCGGGTTCGGCCTCGGCGCGGTCAGCGCAAGCTTTGTGTTCTTTTTCTGCCTTGGCTATGGCGCGCGGCTATTGGCGCCGCTGTTTCGCCGCGAGCTAAGCTGGCGGGTGCTGGACGCCGGGATCGGCGTGGTGATGTGGGCGATTGCCGCGCGGTTGCTCATGGGGTGAGACCCGTTTTGTCGGCTCAAACCAGGCCGTGCCATGCGCTTGCTGGGATTCAGGGTTGCGCAAAATGCATGCAAATGCGGCGCCGGGCGCTCGACAGCGAGAGATTCCCGTGAGTTAATGGCAGGATGCGCGCAGAACCGACCCTTACGCCAGAGACGACCCCAAAGCCGGGATTGGGCATCTTCTGGATGGTGGTGACGGGTATCCTTTTTGTTGGGGTGACGGCGCTTGTGAAGGTGCTTGGCACGCGGGTTCCGGCGCCACAGGCGGCTTTTTTGCGATATGCGATGGGGCTTGTGTTTCTGCTGCCGATGTTGCGCCCGCTGATGCGGTTGCGGCTTGAGCGGCGGATCTGGCTTATGTTCGGCGCGCGCGGGGCGGTGCATACGGTCGCTGTGGCGCTGTGGTTCTTTGCCATGGCGCGCATTCCGATCGCCGATGTGACGGCGATGAATTACCTCTCGCCGATTTACGTGACCCTCGGCGCGGCGCTTTTTCTTGGCGAAACGCTGGCGCTGCGCCGGGTGCTGGCGGTGGTAGCGGCCTTGATCGGGGCGCTGATCATCCTGCGGCCCGGATTTCGCGAGGTAGGACCGGGGCATTTTGCCATGCTGTTCACGGCGGTGTTTTTCGGTGCGTCCTACCTGACGGCGAAGGTGTTGTCGGGGCGTTGTAGCGCGGGGATCGTGGTGGCGATGCTGTCGATCACGGTGACCATCGGGCTGGCGCCGCTGGCGGCGGCGGTCTGGGTGACGCCGACGCTGGGCGAACTTGCAATCCTGGCCGCGGTGGCTTGCCTCGCGACGGCGGGGCACTACACGATGACGCTGGCGTTCGGGGCGGCCCCGCTGGCGGTGACACAGCCGGTGACCTTCCTGCAACTGGTCTGGGCGGTGGCGCTTGGGGCCTTGGTCTTTGGCGAGGGGGTGGATGTGTTCGTGGTGCTGGGCGGCACGGTGATCGTGGCGGCGATCAGTTTCATCAGCTGGCGCGAGTCGGTGCTCAAGCGGCGCGCGATCACGCCTGTGGTTTCGGCCACCAAGGTCTGAGGCGGGGGCGCTGCCCCCGTCGCGCATGGCGCGACTCCCCCGGAGTATTTATCGAACGGTGAAAGGGCGATCAGGCGCGTGGATCAAGCAGTTTGGCGAGAATCCGGTTGCGGGTGATCTGGCCGATGACTTTGCCCTCATCGCTTACGCCGACGGGTTTGTCGTGGCCCTGGGCCTGTTCCATCACCTGTTGAATGGTGGCGTCGGGGCCAACGCAGTGGTCAGGCGTGCCGCTGGTCGGTTCCATCACGTCACGTGCGCAGAGCACGCCGAGGGGGTTCATATGGGCGACGAATTCGGCCACATAGCCGGTTGCGGGGTTGGTGAAGATATCCTGCGGGGTGCCGCATTGTACGATCCGCCCGCCTTCCATTATGGCGATCCGGTCACCGAGTTTGAAGGCTTCGTCGAGGTCGTGGCTGACGAAGATGATCGAGCGCCCGAGGGTTTTTTGCAGGTCGAGCAATTCATCCTGAAGGTGGCTTCGGATCAGGGGGTCGAGCGCCGAAAAGGGTTCGTCCATCAAGAGGATAGGGGCGTCGGTGGCAAAGGCGCGGGCCAGGCCGACGCGTTGCTGCATTCCGCCCGAAAGTTCGCCTACCTTGCGGTCGGCCCAGTCCGAGAGGCTGACGAGGTCGAGCTGTTTTTGCACGCGGGTTTCGCGCTCGGGTTTGGGCAGGCCGGCCAGTTCCAGCCCGAGGCCGACATTCTCGCGTACAGAGCGCCAGGGCAGCAGGCCGAATTGCTGAAACACCATCGCGACGTGATGCTGACGCAACCGGCGCAGGGTGGGCGCGTCGGCGCCAGTCACATCGACCATCTGCTGGCCGTCAAAGATCTCGACCTTGCCGCGCGCCACCGGATTGAGGCCGTTTACGGCGCGCAAGAGTGTTGATTTGCCAGAGCCGGACAGCCCCATCAGCACAAGAATTTCGCCGGGCGCGACCGAGAGGCTGCAATCATGCACGCCCAGCACCTGGCCGGTCTGGGTCTGGATTTCGCTGCGCGTCATGCCGCGGTCCATGAGGGGCAAAGCCGTCTGCGGCGTGTCGCCAAAGACAATCGAGACGTTCTGGAAATCGACGATGGTCTGGGTGTCGGCTGCCCTGGTCATTTGCGCTCTCCCATCCGCAGCATGCGGTCCAGGACGATGGCGACAACCACGATCATCAGCCCGGATTCAAAGCCAAGCGCGATGTTGACCGTGTTGATCGCGCGCAGAACCGGCACGCCAAGCCCGTCGGCGCCGACAAGCGCGCCGATCACCACCATCGACAGCGACAGCATGATCGTCTGGTTCAGCCCGGCCATGATCTGGGGCAGGGCATAGGGCAGTTCGACCTTGAACAGGGTCTGGCGCGCGGTGGCGCCAAAGGCCTGCGCGGCCTCAAGCAGGGGTTTGGGCGTGGACGAAATGCCAAGATGCGTCAGGCGGATCGGCGCGGGCACGACGAAGATCACCGTTGCGATCAGGCCGGGCACCATGCCGATGCCGAAAAACACGATGGCCGGGATCAGATAGACAAACGGCGGCAGCGTCTGCATCAGGTCGAGCACCGGGCGCAGCCAGTCGTAAAGGCGCGGGCGATGCGCGGCGGCGATGCCTATGGGCACGCCGATCACCATGCAGAAGATACAGGACGACAGCACCAGCGTCAGGCTTTCGGTGGTTTCCTCCCAATAGTCCTGATTGTGGATGAAGAGAAAGCCGAGAAACACGAAGAGGCAGGTCTTCCAGTTGCGTTGCAGCACCCAGGTGAGGCCGACGAAAATCGCCATGATCACAAGCGGATGCGGCGTCTGAAGCAGCCAGAGAAAGCCGTCGATCAGCCCCTCCATCAGGGCCGAGAGCATGTCAAAGAACCACGCGGCGTTGTCTTGAAGCCAAAGGAAAAACCGTTCGGCGGCCTCGCCGACGGGGATTTTATGATCGCTGAGCCAGTCCATGGGCGCGCCCTTTGTTCCTCTAGGGTGGTTGGGGCAGGCGCGCGGGCCTGCGGGTCTGCCCCGTCCGGTGAGGGGCGGGGCAGACCGGGGTCAGGTCAGGCGATCAGAGACCAAGCGCCGTTTTGACCGCCGCCATGGCATCGCCACCATCGCGGGTGGTGACGCCGTCAAGCCAGGGGGCAAGCACGCCCGGGTTGGCGGCAAGCCATGCGGTTGCGGCCTCTTCGGGCTTTGCACCATCGTCAAGGATCGCGCCCATGATCTCGTTTTCCATGGCGAGGGTGAACGAGAGGTTTTGCAGCAGCTTGCCCACATTGGGGCATTCTGCCACATAGCCCGCGCGGGTGTTGGTATAGACCGTCGCGCCGCCAAGATCGGGGCCGAACCACTCGTCACCGCCGGTGAGATAGGTCATGTCGTGATTGGCGTTCATCGGGTGCGGTTCCCAGCCGAGAAAGACAATCGGCTCTTCGCGGCGATCGGCGCGGCTGACCTGCGCCAGCATGCCCTGTTCAGAGCTTTCCTTGACGTCAAACTCTTTCAGGCCAAACGCATCGGCCGCGATCATATCCATGATCAGGCGGTTGCCGTCATTGCCCGGCTCGATGCCGTAGATGGTCGCGTCGAGGGCATCGGCCTGCGCGGCAATGCTCTCAAAGCTGGTGATGCCAAGCGCCGCACCGGCGGCATTGGTGGCAAGCGTGTATTTCGCGCCTTCCAGATTCGCGCGCACAGTGTCAACGGTGCCGGCCTCGCGGTAGGGGGCAATGTCGCCTTCCATGGTGGGCATCCAGTTGCCCAGAAAGACGTCGATATCGCCCTTGGCCATCGAGGTATACGTCACGGGCACCGACAGAACCTTGATGTCGGGCTCGTAGCCAAGCGCGCGCAGCACCTCGGTGGTGGCGGCGGTGGTGGCGGTGATATCGGTCCAGCCGACATCGGCAAAGACCACCTCGTCGCAATTGGCAAGGGCGGGGCCGGTGGCCACGGCAAGGGCCATGGCGGAAAGCGTTGTTTTAAAGGTCATTTGGACAGCCTTTCATGTTCGATGTGTCGGAAACTGGCCATCTTGCGGCCAGCTTTTGGGCGAGAGGCCCGGGCATATTCTGCGCCGGGCCCCTCTTTGATCCACAAGGTGGCAAGGCTCAGGCGAACCACCAGCGCTCAATGAACCGCATGCCATCCACATCCCAGTTCGAGCCCATCTGCTCGGTATGGGCGATCTTGGTCGAGTTGCCGAAGACATAGTTGGCAAACATCGGAACGACCACACCGCCATCGCTGCTACAGATTGCCTGCATTTCGTAATACATCTCGCGGCGCTTGGCCTCGTCAAGTTCCGAGCGGGCCTTGACCATAAGCTCATCAAAGCGGTCATTGCACCAGAAGCTGTCATTCCAGGATGCGCCGCATTGATAGGCGGTCGAGAACATCTGATCCTCGACCGAGCGGCCCGACCAATAGACCGCTGTAAAGGGTTTCTTCATCCAGACATCGGACCAATAGCCGTCATTGGGTTCGCGCACGGCTTTGAGGTTGATCCCGCAGGCCGCCGCCGAGTTCTGATAGAGCACAGCCGCATCGACCGCCCCGACAAAGGCCGCATCCGCCGCCGAAAGGGCGACATCGACGCTCTCCAGTCCGGCCAATTTGAGGTGGTATTTTGCCTTGTCAGGATCATAGGCGGTCTGTTCGAGATCCTTGTTGTAGAACCGCTGCCCCTGACCGATGGGATGGTCATTGCCGACAGAGCCATAGCCAAACAGGATCTTGTCGACCAGTTCCTTGCGGTTGACGCCGAATTTCAGGGCATGGCGCACATGCACGTTGCTATAGGGCTCTGCGCGGGTATCCATGGCAAAAGTGTAATGTTGCGTGCCCGCGACCGAGTTGATCTGAATGTCGGGGCGGCGCGCCAGAAGGCCCACGGTCTTGAGGTCAAGCCGGTCGGCCATATCCACGTCCCCCGAGACAAGCGCGGTGGTGCGGGCGTTCTGGTCAACGATGGCGATGATCTCGGCGCTGTCGAACCAGGCAACGTCGCTGCGCCAGTGGTTGGCGTTACGTTCAACGGAGTATGAAACACCGGGTTGAAAATCCTTGAGGACATAGCTGCCGCAGCCGTCGCCGGATTTCCAGTCGATGCTGTCACCCTCGGCCTTGCAGATCGTCAGGTGATAATCGCTCAGGATGAAGGGGAAGTCGGCGTTGCCGCCATCAAGGGTAAAGACAACCGTGTCGCTGCCTTCTGTAGTGATGTCCTGAATCGGGGCCACGATCGGACCGGCCGCCGAGGTTGACCCCTCACCGCGGTGGAAGTTGATCGAATTGACCACGTCCTCAAGTGTGAGTTCCTTGCCCGAGTGAAAGGTCACGCCCTTGCGGATCTTGAAGCGCCAGACCGAGGCATCGTCGGACGCCTCCCAGCTTTCGGCCAGTTCGGGGACAAGCGCGCCCTCATTCGTGACCTCGGTGAGGCGACCGTGAATCGCGAAGGACAGCGAGGTGGAAAAGCTGTTTTCATAGGTGCCGGGGTTCAGCGTGTCGGTGGTCTGGCCATGACCGATAGCGGCCCGAAGGTGCCCGCCACGTTTCGGCGCGGCCATTGCGCCGCCCATTGGCAGCGAGGCGGCAAGTGCCGTGGCGGCTGTGGTCGCGAGAAATCCGCGGCGGTTCAGCCGACCGGTGTTGATGAGTGTCATTTATGGTCTCTCCCTTTGGTTTTTGTTTTTGCCCGGCCCTCAGTGCCGACAGGGTCGCGGGTATCTTCGGTCGTGCGATCAAATCGGCCCGACAGATGTTTGCTACCTGACAAGGCTAATATAACGGCGCTGTGAATTACAACGCTATTCTGGTCCGGGTGGGTGTGGTCCTTTGGGTGGATTTTTATTGATTGACGAGTCAATTAAACACGATTAAGCCAATATGGCAAGATTTCACCGGAGGATGACAATGCCCAAGCTTGGGATGGAACCGATCCGGCGCTCCGCTCTGGTCGAGGCCACGATTTCCGAGATTGGCGCGTGCGGATCACTGGATGTGACCGTGGCCCAGATCGCGCGCCGGGCGGGCATGTCAAGTGCTCTGGCGCATCACTATTTTGGCTCAAAGGAACAGATGTTTGTTGCCGCGATGCGCCATATCCTTGCGATTTATGGCGCCGAGGTGCGCGGTGCGCTGTTGATGACCTGCGGCCCCCGTCAACGCATCGAGGCGATTATCCGCGCCAGCTTTACGCCTGCGCAATTCAGGCCCGAAATGGTCTCGGCCTGGCTGAATTTCTATGTGCAGGCGCAGCGTTCTGACGATGCCCGCCGCCTTCTCAATATCTATCAACGGCGGCTTCGTTCGAACCTGCACGATGCGTTTCGCCGTCTTGATCCTGCTCAGGCACGCACCCTGACGCGTGGATTGGCGGCGATGATTGACGGCATGTATATCCGTCAGGCCCTGCGCGAGGGCCCGATGCCGCCCGCCGCCGCAGTCGATGTCCTGCTGCATTACCTCGACACAAGCCTGGCCCAAAAGGACAGCCAATGACCGCGCCGAATATCCTTATTTTCATGGTGGATCAGCTGAATGGCACGCTGTTTCCCGACGGGCCGGCCGACTGGCTTCATGCGCCCAACCTCAAGGCGTTGGCGGCGCGCTCGACCCGGTTTGCCAATGCCTATACGGCCTCGCCGCTCTGTGCGCCGGGGCGGGCCAGCTTTATGTCCGGCCTTCTGCCTTCGCGCAGCCGAGTTTATGACAATGCGGCCGAATTTGCCGCCGATATCCCGACCTATGCCCACCACCTGCGGCGCGCGGGCTATCAGACCTGCCTCTCGGGCAAGATGCATTTCGTCGGCCCCGATCAGATGCACGGATTTGAGGAACGGCTGACCACCGATATCTATCCCGCCGATTTCGGCTGGACGCCGGATTATCGCAAGCCGGGCGAACGCATCGACTGGTGGTATCACAACATGGGCTCGGTCACCGGCGCTGGTGTGGCCGAGATTTCCAACCAGATGGAATATGACGATGAGGTCGCCTATCATGCGCGCGCCAAAGTCTATAATCTGGCGCGCGGGCTTGATGCGCGGCCCTGGTGCCTGACGGTGAGTTTTACGCATCCGCATGATCCCTATGTGGCGCGCAAGAAATACTGGGATCTCTACGAGGAGTGCGAGCATCTTTTGCCCGAGGTGCCCGCGATGGATTACGCCGATCACGACGCGCATGCCAAACGCATCTTTGATGCCAACGACTGGCGCTCGTTTGACATCTCAGAAGAGGATATCCGCCGCTCGCGTCGCGCCTATTTCGCCAATATCAGCTATCTCGACGACAAGATCGGCGAGGTGCTTGAGGCGCTGGAGACGACGCGCCAGGAGGCGGTGATCCTGTTTGTCAGCGATCACGGTGATATGCTGGGTGAACGCGGGCTCTGGTTCAAGATGTGCTTTTACGAAGGCTCGGCGCGGGTGCCCCTAATGATTGCGGCGCCCGGCATGGCGCCTGGGCTGATCACCGATCCAGTGAGCAATATCGACGTCTGCCCGACGCTTTGCGATCTGGCGGGCGTCAGCATGGACGAGGTCATGCCCTGGACCGAGGGCCAAAGCCTTGTGCCACAGGGGCAGGGCATCGCGCGCAGCGCGCCCGTGGCGATGGAATATGCCGCCGAGGCCTCGCAAGCGCCGCTGGTCTCGCTGCGCTATGGCAAATGGAAATACAACCGCTGCACGCTCGACCCCGATCAGCTTTTCGATCTTGAGGCGGACCCGCATGAGCTTTGCAATCTGGCCGGGGATGCGGCCCACGCGGGTACATTGGCCCAGCTTCAGGCCAAGGCCGAGGCGCGGTGGAACCTGGAGGACTTCGATGCGGCGGTGCGCGAAAGCCAGGCGCGCCGCTGGGTGGTTTACGAGGCGCTGCGCAAGGGCGGCTATTACCCTTGGGACTATCAACCGCTGCAAAAAGCCAGCGAACGCTACATGCGCAACCACATGGATCTCAACGTGCTTGAAGAAAACAAGCGCTTCCCCCGGGGCGAATGATCCTTTCACCATTCTGAAAACACTCAGATTCCAACCTAAGACAGCTGCAATGACCTATCCGATTGAAACCAGACCCCACCTGTTTGTGATGGCCCGCCGCCTTGGCGCGACG
>Ga0209345_10006882_pt1 | contig 10204 bp, 11 predicted proteins | sample Cruoilmetagenom7_FD_187294 | JGI IMG/M metagenome (GOLD analysis project Ga0209345, IMG submission 187294) | Oil polluted marine microbial communities from Coal Oil Point, Santa Barbara, California, USA - Sample 7 (SPAdes) (version 2) | ecosystem: Environmental > Aquatic > Marine > Oil seeps ... | reverse complement strand
CTCCCGCTTCCCCATCTCCTCAGTCGTCGGAGCGGATTGACCTTCGGCAGACCTCAGGTCAATCCGCAAGAGCAGATTCGGAAGATGGGGAGAAGACGAGGACGGCAGACTGTTGAGTACAACAGACTGCCTTGTCGTCCGGCGACCCTCCCCCTGCTTCCCCACCTCGTCTTTCGTCGGAGCGGATTGACCTTCGGCAGACCTCAGGTCAATCCGCAAGAACCGGAGATGATAAGAATCGGAGATAATAAGATTCGGAAAGCTCTGTACGTCAACGACTCCGCGCCAGTCGAACCGCCTCACGTCGGATAATAAGAGAAGAGATAATAAGAGAAGAGATGATAAGAACGGAAATGATGGGAGAGGAAAAGAAAAAAAGTTACCTTCGTCGCCTGCGGCCCTGGGCTTCCAGTCTCTTCTCACCCATCGCCCCCCCGCTGGAATTGACACCATCCTGACCAAAATCTGACCTAACCCTCGAAGGATCGCCCCGCACCCCCAACCACTCTCTAACCCCCACACTTGCGCAATCCCCAAATTTATGCTAAACTAACCATATTCCAACTAAATAAGCGCCAAAAGAGGGGGTGGAGCCCTATCCAGGCTTCGCCCCCTCTTCGTTTATCACGGGTAAAAGCGGGGTGGACCGCCTGGCGGCTCCACACGCTGGACGATCCACCCCGCCACCCACCATAGAAAGCGGCAAATGAATCTACGACAGACCTGTTACCGTATTGCCTTCACCGTCGCCCGAACCATCGCCTTACCACACCATCATGGCCACCAAACGCAAGTGCACCGGAACGTGCAAAAACGGGAAGCCGTGTGCAGCCTGGGCGGCTCCCGAGACGAACCCGCCCCGCTGCTGGAGACACCCGGTAACCAAGACAGCGCCGGTTAAAAAAAAGGTCGGGGCACCGAAGGGCAACCAGAACGCTGTAAAACACGGAGGCTACAGTGGCACTCTACCACCCGACCTCGACGCCCGAATCGCCGCACTCGACAGACGACTCCAGCACGTTGAAAACTACCTCGACATCAACGCAGATACACTAACGCCAGAGGAGTACATCAAGTTCGCCAACCTCCAGAGCCAGATCGCCAGTCGCCTCGGCCGGCTCATGCGAGGCCGCGCCAACGACGACGACGCTGCCACCAAAGCCGAGATCGATATCGACGCCGTTCTCCAGGTCCTCAGCACTAATTTCAACATTGACCTGACCGGCGAAAAAAAAGAATGAACTTATCTCGCACCTTAACACGTCTCATAAAAGCACTCACCCCCGACCAGCAGGTGATCCTATCCTGGCTGTCTGACATCTCCTCCTTTTCCACACTCGTCATCAAAAAGCCCTTGCGCTCCTACCAGCTCGAACCCGCCGCCGCCATCCTCGACTCTATCCTCAACCAGCGCGGCCTCACCTTCGCGGTGATGATGTCCCGCCAGGCCGGGAAAAACGAACTCAGCGGCCAGCTGGAAGCCTACCTCCTGAACCTCTTCCAGAAATCCGGCCAGATCGTCAAGGCCTCCCCCACCTTCAAGCCGCAGACAATCAACAGCATCCTCCGCCTGATCGACCGCCTCGACAACGACTGGAACCGCAAAAAGGCCCGCCGCCGCGAGGGCTACATCGTACAACTACGCCGTGCCCGATGCCTGTTCTTCTCTGCCGATCTCCACGCTAATGTGGTAGGCGCAACCGCCGACGTGCTCCTCGAATGCGACGAGGCCCAGGACGTGCGGGAGACGAAGTGGGCGAAGGACTTCGCACCGATGGGGGCCAGCACCAACGTCACGACCGTCCTCTACGGCACCGCCTGGACGAGCCAAACGTTCCTTGCCCGCACCATCACCGCTCTAAAGCGTCAAGAAGCCAGAGACGGCCGGCGCCGGGTATTCACCTACGACGCCGACCAGGTGGGTCTCGAGGTTCCCGCTTATGCCCGCTACGTGGCCGGCCAGGTCGAGCACCTCGGGCGCAACCATCCGCTGATCAAGACGCAGTACTTTTTAGAGGCAATCGACGCACAAGGCGGCTTGTTCACCAAGACCCGCCAGGCGCTGATGGCCGGAGATCACCCCCGCCGCCACGAACCCCAGGCAGGCAAACGGTACGCCCTCCTCCTGGACGTAGCCGGCGAGGACGAACAAGCCGGGGATCCACTCAGCCGCGCGATGCTCCAGAACCAGAAGCGTGACGCCACCGCCCTGACCGTGGTCGAAGTCGAAACAGAATTCGGCCGGCTGCCGAACTACCGCACCATAGACCGCCGTCTGTGGCTCGGCACCAAACACACCACGCTACACGGCCAACTGCTGGCTCTAGCCCGCCACTGGCACGCTCTCTGGATCGTGGTGGACGCCACCGGCATCGGCGCAGGTCTGGCATCGTTCCTGACCAAGGCTCTGGGCGAGAAGGTCATCCCGATTACCTTCTCCAGCAAGGTCAAATCCGATTTGGGATGGGATTTCCTGGGCATCGTAGAGACCGGCCGGTATCGTGACTACGCCGACGACCAGGAGCCAGACACCCGCCAGTTCTGGTACGAGGTCAAGAACTGCCAGTATGAAGTTTCGGACCGCCCCGGCCAGGCAATGAAATGGGGCAACTGGGAGACGCCGGCATACGACGGCTTGATCGCCAGAGGTCACGACGACCTGATCATCAGCGCCGCATTGACCGCCGTGCTGGATCGCCAGGAGTGGCCTGGGACCGGGGAGAGTGCAGTTGTCGAGCAGAGAGACGTGTTGGATGAAATTGACGAGGGAGAGTGGTGACGGTAGGAAGTAGGGAGTAGGGAGTAGGGAGTAAAGACCAATGATGCACAGCAGTAAAAAGGTCTACGCCGGTGAATTGGTTGGGCGAGGAGACCTCATCCGTGCCCTCATCGAACTCCTTCAGGTGCCTGAGCCCGAGCGAAACGACGACTGGCACAAAGCCGAGCGCCAGATTCGAGACACACTTAATGACATTCTCACCCACATTACCCAAGACCTAACCATACCCGCCTATCCAGTGGACAAAGCCAAATGACACACAACGACAAAAAGCCCTGCCCAGGTAGCAAAATTCGCTCAGGCGGCAAAGGGAAAGGGCAAGGCCACGGCAAAGGGAAAGGCCCTGTTGGGCAGCCAAAACCCTGACGATGACCGACCGTGAATTCTGGCTAGCAGTCCGACAGGCTTTCCTGACATTGGTTGACGCCATAGAGCGCGCCAGACTTGACTATGGCCAGCCCGACCCGATTACCAAACGGATCAGGCCAACGACCGGAGATCTACGCAAAGCGTGGAAAGACACCAACAGATAATAGCATAAAACAACCGAATAAAGGCATCCGATAGGAACGCCGCCAAATCTGATACGGCAGTTAAAAGCGCCGCCAGAGATGGCGGCTTTTTTGTTTTCAGGACCAACCCTATGCCAACCTTCCGCCAACGCATAGCCCAACGCCTCTTCGGCGACATCATAGGCCAAGCCGCGAAAGACGCTGCTGCAGCCGTCTCCATCCGCATCGACGACTCGCGCGGGTGGGATCAAATCGCAGGCAGCGCAGGGCCGGCCGACCGCACGTGGAGCGAGTACGCCACCGACCTCGAAGGCGCTCTGCAAGCCTGGCGCAAGAATTTCCTCATCCGGCGCATCGTCAACCTGTGCACCTCCTACGTCGTCGGTAACGGCATCACGGTCACCAGCAAAGACCCCGACGTAAATGAATTCATCCGCACCTTCTGGAATCATCCCAAGAACCATATCGCCCGACGTCTCGGCCCAATGTGCAATGAACTTACCCGGGCCGGCGAGTTGTTCCCCGTCCTGTTCACCAACAAAGTCGATGGGATGAGTTACCTCCGCTTCGTCCCTGCCTCTCAAATTCGCGACATAGAGACCGCTCAGGAAGACTACGAGACTGAACTTCGCTACGGACAGATCCAAAGGGATACTGTAGAAACCAAATGGTGGATTGGCCCAGACCACCCCACCGCCTACAAGCCCCGCTACCATAAATTAGCCCCCTTAATGCTCCACTTTGCAGTCAACCGCCCCATAGGCGCCACCAGGGGCGAGGGAGACCTCGGACCAATTCTGCCCTGGGCCAAGCGATACTCTGAGTGGTTGAAAGACCGCGTACGCCTAAACCGCCAGCGCACCCGCCAGGGCGTGTTCGACGTCGAGATACCCGACGACACCCTGGTCAAAGAAAAGCGCCAGCAACTACGCACAAAAAACCCCATCCAACACGGCATCTACGTCCACGGACCCGACGAAAAGACCGCCATGCACAACCTAGAGATCAAAGCCGACGACGTGAAAGACGACGGCCGGGCACTCCGCCTCGCCATCGCCACCGGCGCAAACACCGCTCCCCAGTATCTCGGAGAAGGCACCGCCACCAACTACGCAACTGCCAAAGAGATGGGGGAACCGGTCGCCCGCTTCTACACCGACCGCCAGAACGCCGTCCGCCGCTTCTTGATTGACCTGGTCACCGCCGCCTACCGCCGCCGCTGCGCCATTCTTAAGCAAACCGCTCCCGCCAACCTGCAACTCGTCACCTCCACAACTGAGGTTGCACGCGCCGACAATAAGACGCTCGCAGACGCTGCCCGTACCATCGTCCAGGCCCTGCGCGACATGCGCGAGGCCGGCTGGATAGACGACCCCACCGCTGTCCGCCTGGCCTTCAAGTTCGCCGGCGAAACCATCGGCGAGGACGAAATCAAACACATTCTGGCCCAGGCCCAGCCTACCACCAATGAGGAGTAAACCCCTATGGCTGATGATATTGTTCCTCAGAAAAACGTACCCACCCAAACAACGACAGGCCGCGTACTGCTCCAGCCCAGAACCATCGCCAACGTCAGCGGCCGGCGGGAATACGACTGCGTCTTCATGCGACCGGGGCGCGTCAAGCAAGCCGATCAGGAACCGTCTAACTGGCTCATTCCCGCCGACGTGATCCGCACCGCTCAACCGCTCTTCAACTCTGTCTCTTCCTACCTCGACCATCCAGAAATGTTTGGCTTCGGCTGGCACCAAAACCCGCAAGTTCGCAACCTGGCCGGCGTCACGTTCAACGCCCGCTGGTCAGACGTCCAGAATGCCATGGCCGGCTGCATCCGGCTCTACGACCAGGACCCGGATAGCCCAGGCGCCATCGCCGGTGCCTTGATGGACCAGATGCTAACCGACCAGGCAGCCGGCCTCGAGGTTCCACCGGTCGGCCTATCCGCAGTTATCTTCCAAGACACCGTCTTCGACGAGGAAGCCGGCCTCAGAGTAACCACCAACATCGCCCACATCGAAAGTGTTGATTTTGTCTACGACGCAGGTGCGGGAGGCTACGTTCGTGCCGCCCTCGCCGCCATACAGCCGCGCCGCCGTATCTGGCAAGCGGCAACCATAATCGGAGGTACAGAAATGCCCGACCAAGAACCACTCACCAATGCAACACCCGCCCCAGACGCGACGCCGCCTGCCAGCCTGCCTTCAGCCGACCCACCCATCCCGCTCGATAAGGCCCTGGCCGCGATCAACCGCGTCTCCGAGCGTGTAGAAGCGCTCGCCAGCCAGGTCGAGGAACTGAGCTCACCCGCCCCCGCCGACGACGAGCCCACACCCGACCCCGTAACCGCACAGATCGAGGCCCTCACCGCCCAGGTCGAGCGCCTTGCATCTGCCACCGCCGCCCGCGAGGAAGCCGACACCGTCAAGGGAATGGGCCAGCCGCCCCGCCTCTTCGGCGCACACACCGGCCTGGACCAGGTCACCGCCGCACTCCAGGCCATGGTGGACGGTGTTCGGCCTCCCGACGGCATCCAACCGCTAACCGGGATCCGCGAGTTGTACACGCTCATGTCCGGCGACTTCGAGATGAACGGGGTCTTCCAGGAAGACCGCGTCTACCTGGCCAACGTCACCGCTTCCACTATGGCGCAGATCACAGCCAACGTGCTCAACAAGCGCATCGTGAACCTGTTCCAGGAGTATCCCAAGTGGTGGGAACCGTTCGTCAGCATCGAGGACTTTGCCACGCTCCAGGACATCCGCTGGATCACGCTTGGAGGCGTACCAGAACTGCCCACAGTCGCCGCAGGAGCCGCTTACACGGAGCTCACGTGGGACGACCTGGCACAGCGCGACTCGTTCGTCAAGAAAGGTGGCTACCTTGGACTGACCATCGAGGCCATCGACAAGGACGACACTCGCAAACTCACCGCCGCACCCCGCGCACTCGCTCAAGCCGCCTGGCTGACACTCTCCAAGTCCATCTCGGAGATCTTCACCGCCAGTAGCGGCGTCGGCCCCGACATCTACTACGACGACAGCAACACCCGCGCTTTGTTTCACACCGACAACTCCAACCTGGGCAATACCGCTCTGAGTTGGGCCGCCTGGGACGCCACGCGCCTGGCGATGCGCCAGCAGACCGAGTTGAACTCAGACGAGCGTCTGGGCGCACTCACCGCACCCGCGTTCCTGCTCGTTCCGTCCGATCTGGAGACCAAGGCACTCCAGATCCTCGCCAGCGAAGGCGAACCCGGAACCGCAGACAACGACGAGAATCCATTCGCCCAGGGCGATGTCCACTCTGCCCGCATGCGCGCCGCCCGCCGCAAGGTCATCGTAGTGGACCTCTGGACCGAGACCGACCACTGGGCTGCCGTCGCCGATCCCAACCTGTGGCGCACAATCGGGTTGGGCTTCCGCTACGGCCGCACGCCCGAGATCTTCAGCGTAGCCGACCCCCGCGCCGGCCTGATGTTCACCAACGACACCATGCCCATCAAGGTCCGCTTCTTCTACGCCACGGGCCCTATGGACTACCGCGGTTTGTACAAGCATAACGTGTAAAGCAAAGGTTAAGGTTAAGGGTTAAGGTTAAGGCCAGAAAGCAGAACCTACTTAACCTTAGCCTCAACCTCAACCTCATTCAAACGGAGGCACCAAATGTTCAACATGTTCTCAGTAACCTTCGCCGTCGCCGGTTCTCTCACCGCCGACACGCTGTTCAACTTCATCGTCCCCTGCGCCTGTACTCTCCATAGCGTCAGCGCAGGCGCCGACAATGGCAGTACCGCCGTCCTCAACGTCGGTACTCACACCGATCCAGACGGCTACCTCGACGCCGTAGACTTCGGCGACAGCAACGTTCCCACCCTCTTCGATCTCGATGACTTCAACGGCGACCTGGTCAGCGATCAGGGCAACGACTACCCGCACATCGACAAAGACACCAACATCGAGGTTGGCATCGACGTGGACGGCAGCACGGACCCAGACGACCCCTGCGTCGTCCTCTGGTTCATGCAAGGATAGACCTTCGCGGAGGGGTAGCCACTCTACCTTCTCTCGAAGGTACCCTCCTTTTCACAGGGGGAGGCGGCCTTACCACCCGCCTCTCCCGAAAGGAATTGCTATGCTCAAAGAAGTAGACCAGAAAACACTACAAGCGGCCATCAAGGCGCTCAAAATTGACGTACCCATCTACAGCGCCATCAGAATGGAAGACGGCTCTATCCAAATCGCTACCCGCAACGGCATCCAGACTTGGAAGCCACCGACCAAGCGCAAGACGCAGACACCCCGGAAGACTTCCAGGGCCAAAGCACATACTTCCACAACCAAAGCGCAAACTTCCACAGGAGGCAAAAAATGAACCTCACCGAAAAACAAAAACAGTGGATTGCCTGGATCGCCATGGCACTCGTCATCACTCTCATCTCCACCTTCCTGGGTGTCAAATACCCTATTCCTCAGCCCCCACCCTTCCTACCTGACGACATTGCCATCCTCGGAACCACACACTTCACCAACATCTCAGTCGAAGACGCCGCAGTCACCGACGACCTGACCGTGACCGACGACGCCACTATCGGCGGCGACATGACCGTATCCGGAACCTCAACTTGGGGGTGCAGCGATACTACCATCAGCGGCGATCTCACCATCACCGGCACCGCAACCGCAGAGGACGCTATCATCACCGACACACTAGACGTGAACGGCGACATAGACCTCGACGGAGATGGCTTCGACGTCAACATCACCAGCAGCTTTTCCGTTGACGCAGACGCGGCCTCCAATATCAACGTCGCCGGCGCCGGCGTAACACTCACGCTCGAAAGCGAAGCAGGAACCATCATCATCAAGGGTGACGAGGCTGCTGCAGATGCAATCCACCTGGACGCCAACGACGCGGTCACCACAGGCATCGACATCGACGTCGGCTCTGTCAGTGGTCTAACCATCGACGGCGGAATGGTAGACATCGGCGGCGGCACTTGTGGAGTCGCAGACTCAGACAACGACGTCTGTATCGCCGGCGTCCTTGAGGTAGACGACGAATTTGAACTCGACGGCGCGCTGGATGCAGATAGCACGGCAAACATCGCCGGGGCTCTCACCCTACAAGCACTCCTGTATCCCAGCTTCGCCGACGAAACCATCACCGACGGCGAGACGCTAACACCCACCGTCACCATCTACAACCTCGACTCTGGCGGCGCCGTCACGATGACCCTGGGCGCCTGTAGCACAGATGGACAACCGTTGATCTTGGTCGGAGATGACGCCAACAACATCACCATCAACGACACAAACGTCCGCACAAACGATGGTGATGTCCAAGTGATAGGACAGTACGACGTCATCACTTGGGTCTGCATAGACACCGAGTGGGTAGAGATATCCGACACTGCCAACAGCTAAGATATGGACCCAGGCCCTGCCTTCTGGCTGCTCTGCACAATCCTGGCCCTGGGCGGACTCATAGGAGCAGTCCAGGCCATCATTCAGCGCATCAGAGAACAATGAGAGTTCTTGCCTACTGCGCCGCAGCGTTCGAAATCAGTGTGAGAAAGGCGGCGGGAGTGCAACCGCTGCTCTCGCCGCCTGCCACTGCTCAAACCTTTGATCCACACTGGCTCGAAGGACGTGATTTCATCTATCTCAAACTACACGGCTTACCAGAGGAGATCTACTGGTACGGAGACAAGTGGATCACCGCCCTCCGCGCTACACAGATTCTTGCTGCCGATCTCAGAGGAGCCACCGTGTTCGTCGCCAACTGCCACCTATTCCAAGCCCTGCCTGCAGCGGCTGCGCAGACAGGCAACAACGGCCACCACCCCACCAGCCCTATGCTCGCTGCGCTCCTCGGAGCAGGAGCACGCGCCGTCGTCGGAGGAGCCGGCGAGAACTACGCCAAGCGCCACAGCGTGTACGGCGCCGACCGCCTGGGTCGCGCCTTCCGCTACCTGCTCCAATTCAGGGTCCCTCCCTACACCGCTTTCCGCTTAGCCCAATTTGCACTACTTCTCAATCCACACAAAGACGCCGCCGATCTGGACGCACTCAACTTTCGCTACTTCGCAGGAGGATCACCATGATAGACCGTATCCAGTTTTCCACCGGAGCCGCCGCTGGAGCAAACGGCAGTGCCACCGCCACCGGCTACAGTTCCCACGTCGCAGGCCTGGTACTCGCCGTCCACGCAGACTACGTAGACAGCCCCCCGGCCGGCACGACCGACTTTACCCTCTCTGACGAAAATGATCCTGCCTCCGAGTCCATCGTCAGCCTCACCGACCAGGCTACCGACATCAAAATCTACCCACGCCGGGTAACCGAACAGAAAGACGGCACCGACATCCTCTACGTCGCGGGCGAGGAAGTCTTCGAACCCTACGTCGTCCACGGCCGGCTCGAGGCCACCATCGCCCAGGCCAACGCCGGCGACAGTGTGACCGTCACGGTATGGATTGAAAAATGAGAAAACTCACTACACTAGCCCTACTACTCCTCATCACCCTCACCGCATGCATACCTACAACGCCCACGCCCACCCTTGCCCCCATCCCTTCACCCACGCCCGCCCCCACGCCCACGCGCCTGCCGCCCACCCAGACAGGTCTCACGACCGGCTGGTACACTGACAACGTCTCCACACAGTCAATACGCAATCTCAGCATCTACGCAAACCAAGGTGCCAGCGTCATGCTGGCATACAACTGCTACAGCGCCGGCGTAGTTGCCACCAAGCGCTATCTCGACGAGGCCCAGCGCCAGGGCATTCAGGTCTGGGTCGATATGCGCCTGCACGTGCTAAACTCACCCACGAAAAACGACTGGCAGGATTTCATCCGCGGCCTGAAAGAACATCCCGCCGTCTTCGGTTGGTACATCGCTGATGAAATCCT
>Ga0209345_10006881_pt1 | contig 10205 bp, 8 predicted proteins | sample Cruoilmetagenom7_FD_187294 | JGI IMG/M metagenome (GOLD analysis project Ga0209345, IMG submission 187294) | Oil polluted marine microbial communities from Coal Oil Point, Santa Barbara, California, USA - Sample 7 (SPAdes) (version 2) | ecosystem: Environmental > Aquatic > Marine > Oil seeps ... | reverse complement strand
TGGGAGTTGAATGCCCACTTCTGCCCATGCAAGGGATGCGACCGTCTCGTTAAAAAGGAAGATAGTGCATTTTGCTTTGGTTTTGAGTTCATTAATCGCTTGGGTTTCGTCTTTTTTGCGAATTAAAGACCAAATAGTATATGGATGTTTTGGATCATCATAAACCCTTAGCCCGTATCCAATGTGTGATGAACTTAAGCGGAAGAAGAACAAACGCATATCGGCGTTTCGAACGATATACCTCAATTCATGGGTTGATGCTTTGATTAATAGCGTAGCTGCTTTCTCGTCTCCTTCATAAGGGAAATCGAACCGGACAAGAGAAGGGGTGCAGGTGAATTCCTCGTGATTGTCTGCTGACAGAATATGCACCATTTTATTTACCTTCTTGCAATGTAATTGATTTCAAGATCAATTCTTTTTGTTCAACGACTTTTGCTGCAAGCCGTTTTGTTTCGGCCTCTAGCATCTTGTCAAAATTCAATGATGAATCAATTAGGTGAAGTATGGTTTCTGAAACGTCACCTTCATCTTGTTCATAACGAAGCCCCATTTTTCTTGTTCCCCCAGCAGTAACGACATCCCGGCAGTTCTTTAGAAAATCTTTTGCATGTAGGTTTTTTAGAAAAACTGTATCGAAGTTGCCGTGAAGAACTTCGCTCATATTTGCCAATGTTGATATGTTTTGTTCGTACGCTAGTTGTAATGTCGCTAGGCCGATGAAATCTGAGTCTGAGCATATGACACTATATGTGTAATCTTTGATGCAATATCCATTGATTACACATTGGTTGATGTCGATGAATGCTGTGGATGCCCGTGAGATGATAGCTGCTTCGGCCAATTTTTCCGTGAAATCTCCCATGGTCCAGTGAGGAACATGGACACAACTATCAGAACCCTTTTTTGTCGCGGAAAGTGGGATGCCAATATCAGGGTTTTCTTTAATCACACGAACGACTAATCGGTGAAGGTTGCAGGCCAACATGTTTGTAGCCTTAATGCCATCACGAAGGTTTTTTAGCGTGTGTTCTAGTGTCTTCCCGCCAATTTCACGTACATTATAGCGATTGCGAATTTCAGCAATCTCTCGATATGATTTGTGTTTAAGTTCTGTATCGCGAACATCTTGGCTGAAACCATACTGGATGATGGCGTAGCCGACACCGATGATAACGGCGGCAGCACTTAATCCATTGATGATGTTCAAGATTATGGGCGATAATATTTTTAATTTTCTGATGCATTTGACAGGCATATAAGTTTCTTTTTTCGTGTTTAAATCTACATTATACTACCATTAATTATTTTCTTTTCAAGGAGGTGTTACTGGATGTCTGCATATATTAAGCATGTTGTTCTCAGCACGGGAAACACCTTGTGTTACAAAGATGTTGGGCATATTTCGTATCGTATGGAGTGTGTAGAAGCATCAATGGAAAAATTATTAGCATCACATCGGTAAAATTCCAATGACAGATCAAACGCGGGCAGAACAAGAAATATTAATCGATCTGGAAGCTCTGTGTGCAACGCCGGGGTATCAACACCTGATTGCCGGGCTAGCGATGGAAAATAATTTCATTGCGTTTGATGGTGATGTTACTGGCGAAGTAATGATGCAGATGAAGGGGCATGAACGGCTGATCCGAAATGAAATTCAGTTGTTGATCAGCTATATGGTGAAATCAGAAATTCACAGTATCATTCCATCACCAACAGATATGACAACACTCTATAACGAAACGCACGGTTTGCTGGCTGAACTGCACAATTCAATGCAGCCACAATTTGTTATTGATGGTGAAATTAATCAGGACGTGCTTGATGCTTTTGGAAGTGGTCGATCCATGCGTGAACCATTTTTCTATGCTGGTGAGGCTGCTTTCATGATCCAGTATCTGGATTTAGCAAAGGCACGGTACGAGAAGGATGAACAATGGTTTATTGCCAATAAAGGCTTTTCTGTAGCTGAATGCTGTGATTTGTCCTACGCATTGCTCGATTTATTGCATGAGAAATTATCTGATTTTCGCCAACAAGGCCACGACCCAGAACAATTTAGCTGTCTCCCGGTTTTCCTGTTCAACATTGATGAGTTGGTTGAACAAACCGGGTGTGATCAACAAATAGTCAGAGCCTTTGCCGATGCGTTTACAGCACCGTCAGCACCATGTAATGATGGATATGGTCGTCTGAATGATTTTAGCATTTCAAATGCTCAGCCGTTCATCATGATGCCGGATGGTCAGTATGCCCTATACGATATGTTTACACTGGCTGAATCGTTGTACGAGTCACCAATTTTTTGGATGCGGGAAGATAAATCATATCGTTCATCTGCTGATAAACACCGTGGTGATTTCACCGAAGATTTTTCTGCCCAACGACTTCGATCTGTTTTTGATGACCAACGGATATACACCAATATCAACATTCTTGATGAAACAGGCAATCGGGCAGGTGAAATTGATGTACTGGTCGTGTTTGCAGACCGTGCCATCATTCTACAGGCTAAATCGAAAACACTGACTATGAAGGCCCGTGGTGGTAATAATGATGCCATCCAAGCCGATTTTAAGGCTGCTGTGCAGCATGCGTATGATCAGGGCTATGATTGTGCCAAATTCATCCAAGATGAAACATACAGACTGGTTTTGGAAGATAATACGGGACTGTCAATTCGACGTAATTTTGCAGAAATTTTTGTTGGCTGCATTGTCGCAGATAACTATCCCATGCTCGCCTTTCAGGTACGGGAGTTTTTGAAATACGAAGTCACAGATGTTATTCGTGCCCCGTATGTGTTAGATGTGTTCTATCTTGATGCATTGTGCGAATTTCTCGATACACCACTTCACTTTTTGAACTTCATGTATCGACGCTCTTTGTATGTGGAGAAGATCGCCTCTATCCGTGAATACGAAGTTCTCGCATATCATATGAAGTACAACTTGTATTTCAAGGAGGGCGAATTTGATTGGATCGACCTTGGAGAGGATTTTGGTGCTGATCTTGATGCTTCCTTCCATGTTCGTCGTCAGGGCTGGCCCGGTGAACGCACACCAGATGGGTTGTTAACGCGTTATGCAGATAAGCCCATTGGATACTTGCTGAGTGCCATAGGTCAGTGTGATCAAGATGGCATGATTGATCTCGGTTATGATCTCTTGGAGAAGAGTGAAGATGCACTCGGTCGAGTCAATGATGGTTTGGTGCACGGATTTCGCAAAATCTCTGAAACAAAGAAGGCATTCACGCTGTCATTCGGATCAAAACAAGGTGGGTTAACAATAATATTCAGTTTCATGCCTCATGGGTTGAGCCAAGATGATCTAATGGATCACTGTGAAGTATATCGATATAAAGAAAAAGCGGATAAATGGTTCGGGCTTGCAATCTCTATGACATCTGGCAAACCATTTGAATTTGGTGGCTATCTAAAACACCCATGGCAATATGATCCGAAAATGGAAGAGATTGTACGTGAGCATGTTGCAAAGCCAAAGGTCCGCCGTGTTAGCATGGTTGATCAGCCACTACATAAAGTTGGTCGCAATGATCTGTGCCCATGTGGTAGCGGGACTAAGTTCAAGAAATGCTGCTTGTTGTGATGTTAACATATGGTGTTAACAGTTAACGCTTTGGCAGAATGATCGCTTCCTTCACTGTACCAGAGGATAACTTTCGAGTTTGAAGCCATTCTTCATTACGAATATCAAACCCTTTGTATAATTCACGGATGGTCGAATTCTCACCTTTATCCTCGTATGTCAAAATGAACTGTGATCGATGATACAAATGATCTCGTAAAGCAATATGGTCGAATTCTTTGTGGAAACGATAATATACGTCTTGAGTGTCTAAATACGGCGGATCAACGAAGAGAAAGTCATCCGTATGTGTTAACAGTGTCGTTTCCCAATCTTGATGTTGAACGGTTAACATTTTTGGAAAATCTTGCATCAATGTTTTGATCGCACGCTCACCTGAAAACTGCTTCTTGGTATTAAATCCATTTTTTGCCCGAAGGTTTCCGTTGAATTTGATTTTGACTAATAACCATAACTTACCAGCCCGTTCGACGTCCGTTCCCAAGTCATGGTTCGCATCTAACCATCGATAATATTCTCGATCTGGATCGTTGAATGCGTCTTTTAAGATGTGTCTTTCATTATCACAAAAAGAAACCAATTGGTTTTGCTTTGAAAGTAGAACGTTCCAGAAATTCGCAACCCGTGAATCAGCATCGTAAGCAAATACACGTCTACCACTTTCCGCCAGTGCTAGTTCAAATGAACCGCCGCCAATGAAAGGTGCCGCAATAGTATCCACATGATTTGGTACGTATTTCATTAGCTGGGAGATTGCCCTGTTTTTTCCGCCCACCCATTTCAGTGGGCTTTTAATGGCACTCATATTCATTTCCAGATTCAATCGACAATCCTTTATCACGATACCTTTTACGTAGTCGAGATTTGCTTGAATTGAAACTTTTGTTGTTTTTGGTTGTGTCACGTCGGGCCTGCAACGCTTTCCATTTTGTCAGAAATGCAGTTTTCAATTCTTCATGGTTAACATCGTTTTTCGGAGTAATGGGAGCAGGTTTAGTCTGTTTTGGTTTTGATGATACGATCACAGTTTTTCGAATTGATGCGGGTTTGATCGTCTTTGCTGTACAATCTTTCCTTTTTACCAGAGCTTCCATTTCTGTTTGATGTTTTTTCTTTAATTCATCCATAGCATTCAAGATCACCAGCAATTCGTTGGCACGTATTACCCCAGAATCTCGAATGGCAGGAATGGTTTTGACCCTTTTTTGCAGTGCTTCAAACTCTGCAATAAAACGGCTATCTGCATCATTTTTTTTGGTGGTTGCTTTAGCTTTGCTGATTTCTTTGCCGAGAGTTTCTATGTCATCATCAAGTGCCGCACCGTTTTCTATCGTTAACTCGATAGTAAATTCACGCAAATAGGCTGCATCGTCACCGTTATTACTGCTCAGTAATTTCGAAATTTCTTCTTCATCAATATAAAAGCCGGATAGTAATGTTTCGATCTGACTTTCAAATCGCTTTAGGGCCGCTTTTTCAGGGTTTTTCTTTTCCCATAAACGATGCTTCAATCGTTGCTCTTGATGTTGAACCGCACGATACGTTTGCTCGGCCGTGTTAACATCATAATTTGCAGCGTAAGTTTTTCTGTCGCATTCAATCAAATGCTCAACTGGCGTGGCGATGTTTTCAATAGTGCCGTGTTCGAAATATCTTTGCGTTTTCATGGGCCACGCCTGCTGATAGAACGACGCATCAAAACCAACTTCTTCTGGCTTACCACCCAACGCAACTGGATTACGCGGTAACGTCAAAAGATAATTTATCATTGGTAGTGAATTGCGATAGATCGCTAATACCATGCCGCCGGGAAATGGGACTGCTTCACCTTCGAATGTTATCTCACCAGCTACATTAAATTTGTCGCATTCGTGACTCACCCACTTATACCAAAATTGGTTTGACCATGTTGGCAATAGCATAACAACCAGTTCCGACGATTTAAGTGGGGCTTCCGCAACCCAATCGGCGATAAGCTCATTGTCCAATCGAGGTAAAATGAAAACCTTATCCGGCCACTTCCCATCTATCTTGTTGATCGTCTGAATGTCAGGCACAACACGTTTGATATGATCCATCAGCCACGCCGGGCATTCGAACTGTTGTGATTTGTTGAAACTCATAATTTTGTGCCTATCGGGAAAATTAATAATTCATGGCTTCTATGGGTGCCAATTTTGTTCTTACCTTCCGGTAAAATTTTCCTTGGAAAATCTTTGTATATTCGGTGTGTTTGCGGGTGGTCGTAGTTGCACATTAACCAATTCGCACGATGATACAAATGGTCGCGTAGATCACAGTGAAAGTGTTCGAAATCCTTGGTCAACGCTCCACAAGGGCCGTAGTTCGCATTGTGGCCTTTCCATACACCGTCTATCGGCAATGCGTACCCTTTATGGCCTTCCCATTCAACATCAGGGGCGTATTCATCTTGCCACCCTGAATATGGCGGGTCAAGAAACAGAAAGTCGTCGGTGTGCGACCGCAAGGTTGTTTCCCAATCTTGGTGAATAACGGATAATTTTTCGGGGCAACCTACCCGAACTTTATCGAAAATATTCCTTGGACCATCGAGCTTGTAACACTGTTGATATGGTGCTGTTTGGTGGTCGTTTCCTGTTTTTGTCGCCCGGTTATGCAACCAAAATTGAATAGCCGCTTCGTAGTCACTATCAAAGTTTTTTAGAGTTTTGCCTTTATTATCGTAAAAATAATTAGCCGGAACATAAAGACCTTCTCGCCCTGCCGGGTCGGTATCCCATAGCATGTGCTTTTTGACATCTTCGACTATTTTGTCGGCGTGGAGCATCCATTGCTGCCACCAATTAGCCAACCTGTCATCGCCATCATATCCCATGACTTCAACGCCACGATCGGCGAGAATCATTTCGATAATACCACCACCGAGAAATGGCGAAACAACCCGGTCAACATGATCAGGAATAAATTCGATAACATGCTTGGCAACGCCAGCTTTGCCAAGAAATTTTAAAGGCGATTCACGTTTCATTTTTCCCCCATTAATTGTGAGGGATGTTAACAGTGGGAGTTAACGGGTACAATCAATTATGATAGTGTTAACAGTTAACGGGATGTTTGTGTTCATGCTGTGCCGTATGGCTGCTAGAATTGGGGGTTCTGCATACACAAAATTTAGGCTTAATTCAAATTAGGAAAAATCAGTTAGTCAGGCGAAATGGGTAGTTTTCAAGAAAAATACGCCGAAATGTGATTGAACTCAACTTTACAAATAGCTTTACAAATATGAATGAGATGCGTTTTTGGCCTAATTTCAGGTATATAAAAACCCGCAGAAAACGTAGTGTTTCTGCGGGTTTGAATAATGGTGCCTCCACACGGACTCGAACTGTGGACCTACTGATTACAAATCAGTTGCTCTACCAACTGAGCTATAGAGGCATAGTCTTGCTTGTTTGGGGGCGGTGTTGGTTGCCATCCCGTCGAAAGCGAGCGGAACTTAACTCAGAGGTTTCGTGAGCGCAAGAGGTTTTTCTTACTTTTTATCATTTTTTTTTTAGCCCTCTCTTTGCCTTGCTATTTCATAGAGGGAAACAGCCGTTGCATTGGATAAGTTTAAACTTTCAACAGCTTTGGAAATGGGGATTTTTGCAAGGAAGTCGCAATTTTCTTTTGTTAAACGTCGCAAGCCGCTTCCTTCTGAGCCCATAACCAAGACGGTTTTGCCTTTCATATCGATTTTGGACAATAACGTGTCGGCATAGCCATCAAGTCCAACAGACCAGAAGCCTTCTTCTTTGAGTTGATCTAGACTGCGCGAAAGATTCGTGATGCGAATAAACGGGATGCGCTCTAGCGCGCCGCACGCTGCTTTTGCTAAGGCAGCAGTGGTTTCAGGCGCATTGCGTTCAGGAATTAAAACGGCCTGAGCACCAAATGCAGCAGCTGAGCGCAAGACAGCACCAATGTTTTGCGGGTCCGTTGCTTGGTCTAAGACCACAACAAGGGCAGTTTCGTTTTGAGATAGAACAGGCAATATGTCTTCAAGATTTTTACGGGGCAGGGGATCTGCTTGCAGCGCAATACCTTGATGAACGGCGTTTTGAGCGGATGCGCCTAAGGTATCATCAATCACGTGGCGCTCGCACGTTTCAGCACCTGGGCGTTTTCGTTCGCTGGTATCAAGTGTTTTTTGAAGCTCTTCACCATGGGTGGTCAAGAATTCTTTGGTGACGATTAAACGATGGCAATGACGGGCCTGATTCTCCAGCGCTGCGATGACAGCGTGCCGGCCATATAACCAAGGAGGCCCTTTGTGCTGAATCGATGAAGATTTACGTGTTGTTTCTTGTGGCTTGGATGGCGAAGTGCCATCTTGGCGCTTACCTTGAAAAGGGGCTCTGTTTTTTTTGCCCGGTTCGCGGCGTTTTTTGATCTTGCTCATCTTGGCACAATAGCACTCTGATTTAGGCAAATCTAGGTCCATAAAGGTGCATAAATGAAACATTTTTATTTTTTGCGGCCTGAAAGGTGTTTTTGACGTTGACAGAGCGGCGATTTTTTCATATTCCCTCCCAACGCAACATGCTTATCACGTCGGTCGCCCTTATGGAGGGATGCCTGAGTGGCTAAAAGGGGCGGACTGTAAATCCGCTGGCTACGCCTACATTGGTTCGAATCCAATTCCCTCCACCACTTATTGACCGCCTTGTTAGTATGAGGCATAAATATGCAAGAGATCGCGTGGAAATGCGTTACGAAGCGGGTGTAGCTCAATGGTAGAGCAGAAGCCTTCCAAGCTTATTACGAGGGTTCGATTCCCTTCACCCGCTCCAACTTTTTCCAATGATTATTCTTGCGTTTACTCTCTCATAGATCTCAAGGACGAAAAATGGCTAAGGCAAAGTTTGAACGTAATAAACCGCATTGTAATATTGGTACAATCGGTCACGTTGATCACGGTAAAACAACATTGACTGCTGCGATCACTAAAGTATTGGCAGAAGCTGGCGGCGCAGAATTCTCTGATTACGCTGACATTGATAAAGCCCCTGAAGAAAAAGCACGTGGCATCACGATTTCTACAGCACACGTAGAATATGAAACAGAAGCCCGTCACTACGCACACGTAGATTGCCCAGGTCACGCCGATTATGTGAAAAACATGATCACTGGTGCGGCACAAATGGATGGCGCGATCTTGGTTGTAAACGCTGCTGATGGACCTATGCCACAAACACGTGAGCACATCCTTCTTGCCCGTCAAGTAGGTGTACCTGCTCTTGTTGTTTACATGAACAAAGTTGACCAAGTTGATGACGATGAGCTTCTAGAGCTTGTTGAAATGGAAATCCGTGAGCTTCTCGAATCTTATGAATTCCCAGGCGACGATATTCCTATCGTAGCTGGTTCTGCTTTGGCTGCTCTTGAAGGCCGTGATGAAAAAATCGGTGCTGAATCTATCCATAAATTGATGGATGCTGTTGACAGCTATATCCCACAGCCAGAACGCGCTGTAGACCTTCCATTCTTGATGCCTATCGAGGACGTGTTCTCGATTTCAGGTCGTGGTACGGTTGTTACAGGTCGTGTTGAGCGTGGTGTTGTAAACGTGAATGACGAGATCGAAATCGTTGGTATCCGCGATACGACTAAAACGATTTGTACGGGCGTTGAAATGTTCCGCAAATTGTTGGATTCAGGCCAAGCTGGTGACAACATTGGTGCGTTGCTTCGTGGTACGAAGCGTGAAGACGTTGAGCGTGGTCAAGTATTGGCTAAGCCTGGCTCAATCAACCCACACAAAAAATTCACTGGTGAAGCTTACATCTTGACGAAAGAAGAAGGCGGTCGTCACACACCTTTCTTCGCTAACTACCGTCCACAGTTCTATTTCCGTACAACAGACGTAACGGGTTCAATCACGTTGCCTGAAGGTACTGAAATGGTTATGCCTGGCGATAACGTAACATTCACAATTGAATTGCTTACGCCAATCGCTATGGATGAAGGCCTCCGCTTCGCGATCCGCGAAGGTGGCCGCACAGTTGGTGCGGGTGTGGTGTCTACGATCATCGAATAAGCTTTTAGCTTAAATCGTGAATCTAAGGGGCTTCTACTTAACGGTAGAGGCCCTTTTTGTTTCTTGATGATGTTTAAGCCCACTTTTAATAATCTGTGATATGCAGATAGGTGCTTGCTTCACATGGCGAGACTGTTTAATTCTCTGTCTCCTCCCTTTCTATTTTTGAAAGTATTCATATGTCTGACACATTACCTCGTTTTTCGTCTGTCGCTCTGGTTAAAGAAATTGAGTCACCAGAAAATCCGGGTGCGATGGAAAGGCGTGTAGCTTTGGTTCCCAGTGATGTTGGTAAACTTACACAAGCTGGTGTTAAAGTTTTTGTGGAACAAGGGGCGGGAGAAGGTGTCGGTTTCAGTGATGCTGAGTATTTAGAAAATAAGGCAATATTGCAAACATCTGAAGAAATTTACAAAGACAAAGACCTCATCCTCAAATTCAAAGGGCCTTCACTCACTTCAATTAAGCATATGCGTGAGGGATGCACTTTGTTTTGTATGGCTCATTTCAACTCTTATCCAGATCGTGCC
>Ga0209345_10006879_pt1 | contig 10206 bp, 12 predicted proteins | sample Cruoilmetagenom7_FD_187294 | JGI IMG/M metagenome (GOLD analysis project Ga0209345, IMG submission 187294) | Oil polluted marine microbial communities from Coal Oil Point, Santa Barbara, California, USA - Sample 7 (SPAdes) (version 2) | ecosystem: Environmental > Aquatic > Marine > Oil seeps ... | reverse complement strand
ACGTGTATGATTTCGTTGCGTGTTTAAGCACTAAAGTTAGCAAATAAATCACAGATAGAAAGTCCGCGAGGACTTTCGTAAGTAAGCTATAACTAGCAATGAATTATACACGGTGTTGTAAGGCGTTTTCTTGATAGTTTAGGTTTGTTTTATCAACTTCCCAAAGTTCGTATATTCTATTTATTTCATCTTTGGATATTAAATTCAAACCGCTTAATTGTTCAGTATTCAATAATTTCTCCAGAATTATTTTTCTTCCCTCTAAAGTTATTGGACCTAATCCTTTAACTCCATTTCTTCTGTAGGAACATCTATATTTTGTGTTATCTCTAAATTCAGCAATCCAATTTCTGAATGCATATAATTCTTTCAATTCCGAATATCCATTTTCTATCATATTACCCATTGATTTATCTTTTCTAACAACAGTACAAGTCCAACACCCAAATCTTGAATTCCCACAAGAAGAACCTTTTGACTCTCTATAAACGGGACATTCGGATTCAGCATCTTGATATATTGTTCTAATTTGATTAAAGTCTATGCTTTTTGGTAATTCATTATAGCGTAATGTAAGCCAAACGTCTTCTAAAGCGTGATTAATGATTGGACTAAAAATGATGTTCTTTGATGAACCACTTTGTTTTAGATAGTATTCATTATCTGTTCTGTGTTTAGATATTGTTCTATCTCTTTGCTCACTTTCAGAACTTCTCACTCCAAGTAAGATAACAGCTTTCTCGTTTTTGTCAATTAATTGTTTAACAGGATTAATTCTTAATTTATCTGTGCACCAACGAAAGATATTAGTTGGTGTAGGATAGCCTCTGCCAATTACTTTTACAAAGAATCTATCTTCTAATTTAGGCTTAACTATTTTAAAAATCAAAGGTATATTTAACTCCTCACATTCACTTTTTAGTTTATCAAAGGTTTCATAAACATAAGTTGTTACAATTGGATTTTCAACACCTGTATCACAATAGAGTACTGTAATTGGTTTATGAAAAGAATCCACTTGTTTTAAAGCATTAAAAACTAATTTTAGCATTGAAGAGGAATCTTTTCCTCCACTATATCCAATATACCAAGGAAGTGTGTTCTTTTGGTATTCACGAATTATTACTTTAATTACTTCTTTATCCTTTTTAGGTGTTTTTTGCATACGATTATTTTAAAATGTCATCAAATTTCGTTTTAACAATAGATGACAATTCTTTATCGTTCACAATTGGGTTTAGTTGTTTATTTGAAAGATTAATGTGTTTTTTTACTGAAATTAAATGCAGTATAAATGAGATTATTGCTGTGTAAAGTAAAAACGTAGTGAGCAATTCAATGTTTTTTATTTCAACAAAGAAATATTTGTAAATAAAAAAAAGGATAATAAATATTAGTGAAATATCAGCTGTAGAAGTCCAAAATATTCCATTAAATTTCACGTTTTCTCCTTTTCTTTTTAAAGATTCATCGTTATCAATTACTTTGTAAAAAGTAGTCATATAAGCATCTTTATATTTTAATGTTTTTCTTTCTTCCGTACTAATTTCTCTATCGTAGGCAGAAATAAGCTTGTCTAAAATATTTTTAGTAATGAAGTAATGAGAAGGTTTTGTTATTATTCTTTGAATATTTAATTGGTAATAAACAGCTCCTAATAATAACGATATAAAGGAAATGTACATTACGTGTAAGCTTGTAATGTCATAGATTTCAGAAAAATAATGATTGTACATTGGATATAACCCAAGAAGTAAAACAAATCCAGGTATAAATACTCTTAAATATTTTAATGTTTTTTGTTCCATAGTTTCTCAAATGTCTTGTCCTGAAATATGGCTACAGGTTAAAATTGAATTAAGCTGATAATTTATATACCATATTTGGTGTTTTATAATCTAAAGATAAGTGTAATCTTATTTCGTTGTATAAATTAATTGCATTTTTTGCCGCTCTCTTTGCGTGAGCTACACTATCAAAGGTTTGGTCTAAATAAAACTCGTCTTTTAAGATGCCGTTTACACGTTCAGCCATTGCGTTTTCGTAACAATGATTATCTTCAGTCATACTAATATCTATCTTTTTTCTTTTAAGTATTTGTGTGTATACATTGCTACAATATTGTATTCCTCTGTCTGAATGGTGTATGAGTCCATTAATGTTTTTAGCTTGATAAATAGCCTTATTAAGCGCTCTTACGCATCCTTTTAGTTCCAGGCTATCACTAATGTCATAACCAACTATTTTTCTGGAATGCATATCCGTTATTAAAGCTAAGTAACAAAAGCCTTTTATAGTTCTTATGTAAGTTATATCACTCACCCAAACTTGGTTAGGCCTTGTAACTTTTAAGTCTTTTATAATGTTACTATACTTATAAAAACGATGATAAGAGTTGGTAGTTCTAGCGCTTGTTTTCTTTCTAAGTGTAAGCATATTATATTTTCTAAGTACTTTAAATAGTGTATCTCTACCTACTTTAATGTTAGCTTTAACAAACTCTTTATCTAAAGATTTCATAAGTTTTCTCACACCTTCTCTAGGAAGAGATTTGCGTCTTTTTCTAACAATGTCAATAATCTGTTGTTCTAGGTTTACACGTTTATCAGCTCTATTTTTATGCTTATAATAAGCATTGCGTTTAAGTCCAAAACAATGAGTTATAGTTGTCAGAGAAGCAAATCCCTTAGATTTCTTTTTAGCTTTAATTAAGGCTTTATACTTAGCTTTTTTTTTAGTTCATTAACTGATTTATAGCCAAGATCTTCAGCTGCTACTTCAAGATAACAATCTTGTACCATAGCATCGAGATCCTTTTTAAGTAGTAGCTTTTTAAGCTGCTCAACTTCTTTTTGAAGTGCCTTAATTCTAGATATTTCGTCTTTTGTTTCCACTTTCACTCTGGTGTTCATTAAATCTTTACGATTATACTTTTTAATCCACTCATTTACCGTTGTAGGTGCAATAGAGTAGAGTTTACAAAGTTCGCTCTTTGTGTGTTTTCCGGTTGTAAGTTCGGCTAAAATTTTTAATTTAAAAGGTTCGCTGTAACGTCTAATTACTTTGTCATTTCTGTACATAATGTTTAAAATTATGTAGCCTTATTTTAGGACGGGTCAAAATGACATACAACGGTTTTGTATAAGATTAGTTGCGTGGTTTAAGCACTAAAGTTAGCAAATAAATCACAGATAGAAAGTCTGCGAGGACTTTCGTAAGTATGTGAGAACTAGCAATTAATTTTATACGTTGTTAGCTTGCGTTTTTTTTCAGTTGTTCTTTATTTGTCAATATTAAAATTCCTCCAATTACAAATCCGCTTATCAGTCCACCAAAATGAGCTGCATTATCAATTCCGCCTAAAAATCCAAATAACAAACTTACTCCTGCGTAAAGTCCTAATAGCATCCAAGTCATTCCTCTCATATAATTTGGGTAAATTTTAAAAACTGTAAAAGCCAAAATCAGACCATAAAGCCCAAAAATTGCTCCAGATGCTCCAACACTAACTGTGTTTTCGTGCCAATAAATACTCGCTAAACTTGCAAGAATTCCACAAACAATGTAGATAATTATTAATTTTATCGAACCAAGAATGTTTTCCAATAAACTGCTTCCAAGTCCAAGACCTATTAAGTTCATAAACAAGTGTAATAGACCACCGTGAATAAACATCGAAGTAAATAACCTCCAATATTCGCCACTCATAACTTCAAACCTTCTATTTCCTCCAATTTCGAGTAATTCTTTTGGTGTAGGCGAAACTATGTTTAGTCCGTCAAATGTCATAATTAGAAAAACAATAATATTTAGAAGCAATAAAATTGCTGTGGCTTTATTTTTGCCCATTGGATTTAAAAAGCCAATCATATCTTTTAAACCATCTTCTTTTAGTGGTTTATTCTTTTTAAAATCGTTTAATTCCTTTTCGTTAATTTTTGGAATTACTACCATTAACAAAAGAGCTAATGCTCCAATACCAAAAGACCCAAAAATCCAAGGAAATGAATTGCCGAGTCTTTCTTCAAAAACATCATTTTTAGGTACAAGTATTATTTGTTCCTTTTCGTTTAGATTAGCGTTTTTTTCTTTTATTGCTTCTATAAATCCATCTCTGTCATCTGAATATCCTAGCCGTTCAAAATATTCTACATCTTGAAAATTATAGGTTTTAAATTCTTGTTCTGATTTGTTTAAAAAAGTTCTGTATTCTGAATTTTTCCTTTGTTCATTAATACGATTGCTTAAATTCTTTTTATACTCAACTCCGTACCAAACAGAGCTTGTTTCTTCAAACGGACAAGCGAGATATAAGTAAAAGTTCAGATTCTCATTATTTCGACCAGAAGTTCTAGCAGTTACATATGGAAGACTTGAGTTATGGTCTATATTAAATGAGGTTATTTTAAAATATTTTTCGTTTTTTAATTCTTTAATTTTTGAGATTGAAGATATTTCGTTTAAGTCAAAAGAACTTTTCTCAATGTAGTTTTGACTTATTATTATTGGTACAGCTATTGCTGCTGCCATAGCAAATTGATATCCAAAATATCCATTATCTCTTTTGCCTCTAACATTTAAAATTCGAATTCTTCTTCGTAACCAAATAAGTATTGGAATCCAAGGAAGAGCGAAAGGAATCCAAAAATTCAATAAGTTTTCTTTTAAGGGTAAAATTCCGAGTTTGATATCTAAAGTCCAACGAAATATGTTATAAAAAAGAATAGTTCCTATCGAAACTATTAAAAATGGAATATATACTTCTTGAAGTTTTGTTTTAATATTGTTCAATTCTCGATGTTGGTTTTAAATGCAAGCTAACGGTTTTGTATATGATACGTTGCGTGTTTGAGTAACTAATTTAGCAAATAAAAACCGAATAGAATATTCCGCAGGAATATTCGTAAGTAGGCTAGAACTAGCAATGGATTATATACTTTGTTAGGCAACGTATTATTTTTTATTCATTAAGCCCATTGAGGATTTTGATGGTTTGCTTTTCGATTTTATATCATTGTTATCTATTTCTCTTAACATAGTATATAAATTTTTTATTCGATTCGTATCAAGTGCTAAATTCAAAGCAGTTCCTTTAAACGGTGTTTCCAATATTCTTTCTTTATTTTCAGAAGTGTAATATCCGAAATCACCACTAGCAATAAAAAAACCACCACCTCTTTTACAAATATTACTTGTCATAAATAAACCATATCCAGAATTAGCCCATTCTCCTTTTGGTTTGTTTTTTTGACCTTTATAAACTTTTCCAGAAGTAGCTGGTTTTAAAGCTGCTCTAATTGCATCTTCATCATTATTCAAATTTAGGGTAGGATTGTTTTCTAAAGATTCCTTAAGTCCAATTCCTCTGTCTATAATAGAAAAGGAAACTCTATTTAATGATGGTCGATATTGAGCACAAAATCCAAATTGTTCTGAATGACTATGTTCTATTACATTTCTAAATATCTCACGTAAACAATAAGTCAAAACTTCATTTAAATCTCCACTTTCGCTACGAGTTAAAATATTAGAAATTTCTTTAGCTTTTGATTCTAACAATTCAGCGGGGTTTATCATTAACTCACGAGCATCTTTTTTAATATCTTGTGTGTTGTAAATATTAATTGGTATGTAAGTTGAACTGCCTTTAGCTTCTCCTGGTTTTTTACCGAAATTCACTCCAAAAGCTTGAAAAAATCCCATATGAGCAGCATAAGAACAATGTTCAAAATTTGTTGCTAAAAATTTGGATTCTTTCAGTCGACTCCTACATCTCTGAATTTCACTAGAAACTAGAAGTAATGAAAAAGGGTCAATTGTTACTAAATTTGTAAAGTCGAAATTTATTTCTTTATGTGGCTTTAAAGCGCGCAAATTTCTCACAAAATCAATTGAGTTCTGAAATGTTAATCTTGAAGGAACTTTTATTTTTTTACGCGTCATTTTTTATGTTGCCTAACGGTCTCGTGTATGATTAGTGGCGTGTTTAAGTAACTAATTTAGCAAATAAAAACCGAATAGAAAATCCGCGAGGATTTTCGTAAGTAGGCCAGAACCAGCCATTAATTATAAACGTTGTTGTGCGTAGTTTTTTTATATTTCCGTAATAAACCAATCTTTAATAGAATTCTCATTAGGTTTTATAACTAGAATTTCATTTTTGTTTTGTGCCCTAATTTTACTATCATTTAATAATATATTAAAATCAGTATTTGTTCTGTAGGCTCTATTGCTATTTCCAACATATTCTTTCCACTTTCCATCAACATTCTTTAAAAACCTAAATTTTAATTGTGATGGAATAGTTTTTAAATTACCTTGAAGAAAATCATTATTATTATCTAAAATGTGCTTTAAACTTTTTGAAATCAAAGCATCAAAGGCTAAAGCGATAATTTTTCCTTGCAAAACAAAATCTGTTAAGTCATTTATAGGTGCGTCTGAATTCGGGTTATGCGCTGCCTTATGCCTTCTTTGTGCAGCATTCCTAAAAATATCACTTGGCTGAATTAGTGTTATGTTTAATATTGAACTAATTTCTTGTACCGAAGACCAACCTCCTTGAATTTTAAAAATTTTAAAAATATCTTTTAAATCATCTGTAGATAGATTCGATTTATCCCAACCTAAAGTATATTCAGATAATTCAAAGCTAGAATTCATAGTACTAGCTAGAAATTTCGCTTCTGATTGAATAAAAGTTATGTGATCTCCTGTTGTTCGTTTTAAGTTTTCGGCTCGTTGAAGTATCCCTTTTAAAGCTTTGTATAAGGATGCCTCAATAATAGTTTGAGGTAAGTCGTTAAATGCAATTCCACAAGTTCCTAAATACTTAAATGCTTCCCCAATTCTTCTTTTAATAAAGTCTTCAATTATATTAAATTCTATAATTGCTAGCCCATTTCTTAACATTCTTGCTTTCTCATTATGGGCTCTTTGAGTTAAGGCTAATGGTAAAACTTCTGGCGATGCCAAAGCATTTTCAAGGTTCACAAACCTTTCAATTAGCACCTCTTTAGCTGTTGCCATTATTGGATAATTAAACTTACAATATCTCTCATTGTACCAATTCGATATGCCACTTGCTTGATATTAGAAGTGAATTGTCTCATTGAAACTTGAAAATTATCATCTTCAGTATACTTTTTATTAAATGCTTCCTTTATAAGCACTTTATTATCCACTAAATCTTGAAAGTTATTTTGTACAAAAAAGGATAATCCAACTGCTTGTGCATCATAAATACCTTGAATTAATTCATTTCTACCATCTGGTCTTCTGAATGCATCTTTGCCAAAAATAACTTCACAAGCTTCCATCGATTTATTAAATAAAGAATCGAATTCTTCTAAAGCTTTATTATCAACTTGTTGATGATTTCTCATAAAGTTATCCAACTCATTTTTCATATTTCCAGAAAAGGAATCCCAAGTAGACCGAAGTGTAAAAAACCTTAATACATATTCAAGGTCTATCATTTCTTTATAAACCTTTGATTGTAGTCTTTCTTTTTCAGAATTAATATTAAATTGTTTAACTAAAAATGAGTTTTCGGATAATTTTATTAAAAGGCCATTAAATTCGCCTTCATAAGCTGCGTTTCTAATTTCTTGAGGTAGTAGTTTTATTCCACCAGTGTTTAGTCTATTAAAGACTTCGTATTTTAGGTTTGGGTCGGATTGTTTTAACAAAGTAATTACTCTCAAATATGGTCGTATTTTTAACGCATTATTCAGCTGAGCAGGAAGTTTACTAAATGTATATCCTTCTAATTCTTTAAACTTCTCTAGACTTTCTAATTCCATCCCTTGATTTATGAAATTGTAAATTGCTGTTATTCTCTGCTTCCCATCAATTACAGAATATTTTCCATATTCATCTTCTGCTAAATAGATAGGTGGAACAGGAATATTTAAAAGAAAGGATTCGATTAAGGCTGATTGTCTTGGAACATCCCAACGATCTCTTCTTTGGTATGTTGGTTTTATATTTATAGCTTCTTCCGAAACCATACTAGCTATGGAATCTAGTGACAAATCTGATGATTGAAATACTAATCTATTTTGTGCCTCTAGGAAAATTTTAATGATATTTTCTTTTTTATCATTCATTTTTAATTTGTTTTATATAAAAAAAATTGTTCAGGGGAAGTTATGTTTATTTTATTAATATTTAATTGATTGTTGATTTTTTTTAAATTACGCACAACGGTCTCGTGTATGATTAGTGGCGTGTTTAAGTAACTAATTTAGCAAATAAAAACCGAATAGAAAATCCGCGAGGATTTTCGTAAACAAGCCAAAACTAGCCATTAATTATAAACGTTGTTGCCAGTAGTATTTATTTTCGTTTATTATTTTCTTCATATTGTTCAAATTCCGCTTTAGTAGCTTTTTCTCCGTTAATGTAATATTCATTACCATTATCAGACCACCAAGTCAATCCGTGTTTTTTGCCATCGACAAAATGAATTTTCCACATTATATTTTTACCTGTATTGTCGTAGAGAATTTCAAATCCGTTTTGCTTTCCGTTTTCAAATTCCTTTGTTCCAATTAGAATTTCATTCCGATATGATTTTTGAAGTCCGATTATCTTTCCGTTTTTAAATTCGGTCAGACTGTATTCGTTCTTGTTAGGATTTAGTATCAATTTGTATTTTCCGTTCAGATATTTATCCGCTTTTTTTGCTTTAATTTCGGTTGTGTCTTTATTTATCTCAAAATCTAGTTCCGAGAGTGAAATAGTCTTTAATTCTTGGGAAAACCCTTGAAAAAATCCTAAAGCTAAAAGTATGTAAATTAGTTTTTTCATATTACTGGCAACGGTTTTGTATAAAAATAGTTGCGTTTTTGCGAGCGAGGATTTTCCGTAGGAAAATCAGATGTAGTAAAAGAGCAACGACTTTTAAATTTAGTTCTAATCTAGCAATTTTTTTTATACGTTGTTGTATAACGTTTTTAATCATTTGGTTTCCAATTTGGATTTATTTTTTTTGCTGGCTCAATCAATACATTTCCAAAATCTAAATGAACAAGTGAATTTCTATCGTTGTTATATTGAGAATCATATGCAATAATGAAGCCTATGACTAAAACATGATCAATTTTTTCTTTTTCAATTTCTGCGTGATATTTGTCCTCTCCAAATGAGACTTTCCTGTTTTTATCAATTATTCCTACTTGATTATCATTTTGAAATATTCCAATCAAATTATTTTTCTGTTCACAAAAATGAATTGTTCCTTTTGAATTTCTAATTGTAAATTCAATTAATGAATTTGTATTTATATCTACAATTGAATTTTCGTTACGCTTGAGTGAATAGTTTAATTGATTTATGTTTTCGGATTTTTTTTCTACACTCAGTATTTGTTTTCCGTTAAGAGTGAAAATTCCGATTTTTGGTTGTATTGTTAAGAACTTTGATTTTGCATTATATTCCAATTTTTCATCTATAAGAATTTCATATTTATCATTAATAAAATTGAACTTATTTTGAATGATATCAATTCTCATAATTGGTTTGGTCAAATGTTATACAACGGTTTTGTATATGATGCGTTGCGTGTGTAAGCAACTAATTTAGCAAATAAAAACCGAATAGAATATTCCGCAGGAATATTCGTAAGCAGGCTAGAACTAGCAATGGATTATATACGTTGTTGGCAAATCGTTTTTTATTTCGGTTCATATTCTTTTCGGAAAACGAATTCAATCGGTTTGTTATTTATTTTCATTCCGTTGTATTCAAATAGCATTTCATTTGTTGAATGTTCTCCATTTTCTCCAAATAAGAACGAAATCGAATTCCGTTTTGTTAAGTCTCTATTTTTCAATTCCGCAATAAGCTCATCAAAAAAATATTCAGAGTCGAGTAAATCGTCTTTATATTCAGTCAGTTTATTCAATTCCAGTTTGCTAAACCACCAACTTTCCATAAAATCCTCATCATAATATTCTAATTCAGAATCTTTTGCGAATTCAGATTCAGGCTCATCATCGTTTTCATAATCAAAATTCAGATAGTTTTTGTAGAGTTTGTCTTCAGATTCAAATGTTCCAATCCAAACGCAAATTATCTTTTTAGTCATAGATTCTCAAATGTTTGCCAACGTGTTTCTTTAGTTTGTAATAAATATCTTTATATAGAAAAAGAGGAGAACTATAACGTGTTTTAGATTAGCGATCCCTTACACGTACGAGT
>Ga0209345_10006878_pt1 | contig 10206 bp, 8 predicted proteins | sample Cruoilmetagenom7_FD_187294 | JGI IMG/M metagenome (GOLD analysis project Ga0209345, IMG submission 187294) | Oil polluted marine microbial communities from Coal Oil Point, Santa Barbara, California, USA - Sample 7 (SPAdes) (version 2) | ecosystem: Environmental > Aquatic > Marine > Oil seeps ... | reverse complement strand
GCCACTCCCTCACAGCCCAAATCCAGGGGCAGTTGGATGCAGGATTCGTCCTGATGGGTTTGTATGAAGATAAAGGGGAAGACCTTTTAGATAAGTTCACAGATACCTTTGTTGCTACGAACGCATTGAAGGTGGGATAAGAAGACGGAGGATGGGGGATCGAAGACAGCGAAAATTGGTAGAGGATGAGGAGACTGAGCTACAAATGAAGGTCTATAACAAAATCTGCCCCCAGCAAAGACCACCTTAACAAGGTGGTCTTTAAGTTACAGCTGTTGTTTCCAGATTAAGCGGAAAAGAAATATTCATCGAAACAGGCGCGGCGGCCCGCAAATTGGCGGCTGTGATCGATCTCTGGATCAGCTCCGCACGATTTCCTGTGAGCTCTACCCTGACCACGGCATTGGGATTAATAAGTGACAGGCGGCCCCGAATATGGATCAACACTTGATCTGGAAGATGGTCTCTTACTGGAACAGAGACCTTCAACATCGGCCGGGCAGGTAAGGGATGGCTTTCCAGCTCCTGGGTCAGTCTCCCTTCCTGCCAGGAAAGATTGATCAGAGTAAAAGATTTATCTTCAAATCGTTCTGAGACTGAAGTGCGCTCGATCGAGCCCGGATAGACCACCGGGATATCCAGCGGCTGCCCATCCAGAGTGTGATCCAGCTTCTGAGCTCGGTGGATATGACCGGACAGGATCATTGAAAAATCATCTGGCACCCATTCGGGCGGGATGTTATCCAGCCCTTCCCTGAAAGTATAATCAACCGGGCCAACTGTCGCTCCTTCAAAGGCCTGGTGGGTGCAGAGGTAATGAGCATCTGCATCTACATTCTCATAGCCTGTTTCTTTCAAAATGGATGGGAATTTATCCCGGACCCTCCTGGTAAAGGGAAATCCGGAGATCGCAATTCTCCGATCCCTGACTTGAATTGTGGAAGTTGCCGGGCGGTCAAAGATATGGATATTCTCATGGCTCAGGTACAGGTGTCCAGGGAGACGGGAGCGTTCATGGTTGCCCGGAACCAGAAAAACTGGAATACCATCGCAGGCGATCTCATACAGTGGGCGGAAAGCTTTTTCCACGATAGCCGGGCTAACCTTGCTGTGATGAAAGAGATCCCCACCATGAACGATCAGATCCACTTTTTTCTGCCGTGCGATCTTTAAAACCTGCAAGTAGTTGCTGAAGAAATCTTCCCCACGCCTTCTTCTCTCGATCCGGGGCTGCCGGGGCAGGTCAAATCCAAGATGGGTATCTGCAAAAAACAGGATTTTGATTGGTTTTTCCATAGGTATATTGTTTGAGAAATTTAACACGGTTGAATATACCCCAATAATAGCACATATGTTCTACTTTTGGGAGGGTATTCCTACAATCTAAAAATAACTTGACATATTGTATTCTAATGTTAGAATACAGTTATTCTAAGGCTAGAATACAATGAGAAATGATTTTTCTGACAGTGAATTATTGATCCTCGGCTTAATTGCAGAAATGCCCCGCCACGGCTACGAGCTGGAGCAGGTCATAGAAAAGCGTGGCATGCGTGAATGGACCCAGATAGGGTTTTCCTCCATATATTATGTGCTGGGGAAGCTGGAAAAGAAGGGATTGATAATTGCTGACATTCCAGAAAATCCAAAGGCCCGGAAGCGCTATGAATTGACAGAGACAGGCAACAAAATACTGACAGAACAAACACTAGCTACCTTAACCACAATCCAACCCAATTATCCCCCCTTGATGCTTGGAATGATCCATTTATCAACATTAACCCGTGACCTGGTATTAGGGGCATTAACTACCCGAATAAAAGCACTGGCAGAAGAGAAAAGAAGAATTGAAAATATCCATTTTGATCAGCAACCTTTGCCTGATTATGTAGATGCCATTTTTGAATTCTCTCTCGGACAATTGAAATCTGAGGAAGAATGGACTGAGAGAACTTTAGCATATATGGAAACTAAGACCTGGATTGATGAGGATGCAAGCGAGGAGACGAATCGATGAATGTAGAAAAATTCCACGAGCGATTGAATGAGCTGTATTTGCCACCAGAAAAGGAATTTACACTAATTGATGTCCCTGAGATCAAATACGCAGTTATTGATGGTAATGGAAATCCTGAACACCCTTCGTTCAAAGAAGCATCAAAATGGCTGTATTCTGTGGTGCATATCGTCAAACCGTATATGAAAGAACGGATGGGGAAGAACTTTGCCGATCCACCCCTGGAATATCAATTTTGGGCAGAGGATGAGAGAGATTTCATCGAAGGGAATAAGGATCAATGGAACTGGCGTGTAATGGTTGTATTTACTGATTGGATAACAGAGAAACATTTTGAAGAAGCTGTTGCTGAAGTTGAATTGAAATTGGGCCCCGCACCCAAGAGTTTACAACTTAAGAATATTCATGAAGGGAAATCTGTGCAGATCACACACGTGGGCGATTATGAAGGGATCAGGGCTCTTTGCGATGAGCTTTATACCAGCTATTTACCGGAAAACAATCTCAAACCCAATGGTTACTACCATGAGATTTATTTAAACGACCCTAACCGAACAGCCCCGAAAAAGCGGAGAATAGTGATCCGCCAACCTGTTGTTTAGTCGCAAATCAGGATAGCCGGGCTAATTCTAATCGATATTTAGTGAAGCAACCGGACACTACTTTTACAACCCCAGTTCGATTCGAGTCCAATACCATCCATTCCATTGAACTCGAATCAAAAAAGCCCCGGCATTAATTCCTCCAGGGCTTCTTATATTCTACGAATATCAACTATTTCTTTGTAAACACCAACTTATCCTCAGTCTCAGGATCCAGATCCGCGACCACAGTATCACCAGTCTTGAATTCCCCTTCCAGGAGCTTCTTGGAAAGCGGGCTTTCGATGAATTTCTGCAAAGCCCGGATCAGGGGGCGGGCGCCAAAGTCGGCTGTGTAGCCATTTTTGGCGAGCCACAAATGGGCTTTTTTAGTCAGAGACACTTTCAATCCGTTTTCAATCAGCCTCTGGGTAACTTCTTTCAATTTCAGATTGACGATCTTGACCATATCTTTCTCGGAGAGAGGTGAGAAGGTGACGATCTCATCGATCCGGTTCAGGAATTCGGGTCGGAAGGCATCTTTCAAAGCCTTATTGATCTTATCCCTAGCCTCGATATCCGAATCACTGGCTGAACTGTCCAGGAACCCCAAACTGCCGGAACGGCTAACATACTCTGTCCCCAGGTTGCTGGTCATGATCAAAACACAGTTACGGAAGTCTACCTGGTGGCCCTGTCCATCAGTCAGGCGGCCGTTATCCAGGATCTGGAGCAAAGTGTTCCAAACCTCAGGATGGGCTTTTTCGATCTCATCAAACAGGATCACTCGGTAAGGTCGCCTTCGGACGGCTTCGGTTAACTGGCCGCCTTCCTCAAAACCAACATATCCTGGAGGGGCGCCGAATAAACGCGACGCCGTATGCTGCTCGCGGTACTCACTCATATCCAGACGCAGAAGGGCATCCTCATCATCAAATAAGAATTCTGCCAACGCTTTGGCCAATTCGGTTTTACCTACACCAGATGGTCCAATAAAGATAAAGGAACCTATCGGCCGGGTTGGATCTTTCAATCCTGACCGGGCCCGTCGGATGGCATCGGATATGACAGTAATGGCTTCATCCTGGCCAATAATTCGCTCGTGCATTCGTTCTTCCATGCGCAGCAGTTTTTCTGCTTCGGCTTCCAGCATGGATGTCATTGGAATCCCAGTCCATTGTGAAACGACCTCTGCAACATCATTTTCATCAACAACTTCATCCAACTCGTGTTCCGATTCCCAGGCATCCCGTGCTGTGTGAAATTCCTCTTCCAGGCGAACACGCTGTGTTTGCATGGTGGCAGCACGTTCGTAATCCCTTTCATGGCCGGCAACTTCTTCTTCATTCTTCAGATGTTCAATTTCGGTCTGTTTTTCTTTCAGTTCCGGCGGTAAGGAGTATAAAGCCACCCTTAATTTTGCCGCGGCTTCATCCATCAGATCGATGGCGCTGTCCGGCAAATGCCGGTCTGTCACGTAGCGGTTTGCCAGGTTCGCAGCGGCTACCAGGGCTTCATCAGAAAATCGGACTTTATGATGGGCTTCATAGCGATCCCTGAGTCCTTCCAGCATTTGAATGCTCTCTTCCACGGAAGGTTCTTCGATAAAGACTGGCGCAAAACGGCGTTCTAAAGCACTGTCTTTTTCTATATACCTATGATACTCATCCAGAGTGGTTGCGCCAACACACTGCAGCTCACCGCGCGCCAGGGCTGGTTTAAGCATATTGGAGGCATCCATCGCACCCTGTGCAGCGCCAGCACCCACCACAGTATGCAGCTCATCGATAAAGAGGATTATTTCCCCTTCAGCTTGTTTAACATCATCGATGGCCGCTTTGAGACGTTCTTCGAATTCACCCCGGAATCGTGATCCGGCGATCATTCCACCCAAATCCAGGGAAACCACTCGTTTCCCTGAAAGGATCTCAGGCACATCGTTGCTGGCGATTTTCTGGGCCAGACCTTCCACGATGGCGGTTTTTCCAACACCAGCTTCACCGATCATAACCGGATTGTTTTTTGTGCGGCGTGATAGGATCTGGATCACCCGTAAAATCTCTGCATCCCTGCCGATCACGGGATCCAATTTCCCTTCCCGGGCCAATTTGGTCAAATCGCGGGAAAATTTTTCCAGCGCTTTGTAGCGATTTTCCGATTTGGGGTCCGTGACCCGCTGTCCTCCGCGGATCTGGTCAATCGCCCCATAAACACGTTCTTTTGTAAGCCCTTCAGTTTCAAGCAAACGGGCAGCAGGCGTGTTCTTTTCATCCAGGATCGCTAAAAAGAGATGTTCTGTAGAAATGAACTCATCCTTCAAGCGGTTGGCTTCCTGATTGGCAACATCCACAATGCGCTTCACTCGGGGAGTAATAAATACCTGTCCCGCCCCACGGCTGCCAAATATGCTTGCTTTTTGTGTATTTTTCAGGACGTGATCCAGACGATCACTGAGATCGATTCCCTGGGTATTGAGATTCTGTAATATTTGCGAAATCGCACCCTCTGGCTGTTCGATCAATGCCAGCAGGATGTGTTCTGTGTCAATCTGATTGTGCCCATAGCGCTGGATAATTTCCGCAGCCCGTTGGGCAGCTTCTTGGGCCCGTTCCGTAAAACGGTCAAATCGCATCATATAAACACCATCCTTCCTTCAATGGGTTATTTATCTTTTAATCAAAGGTAATAAACTTTACCAAAATTATTATAACAAGCTGTCGTTAACTAAATGTATGAATCAACTCAAATATGATCATACTTTTTTTGAGTAAGATCCCTCTTTATAGTGCAATATTTATTCCTTTCCCCCAGGATAAATCACGAGGTTAAATAAGAACAAACCTCCCCGAATGGAGGTTTCGAAACACATAAGTGTAAGTAAAACTTCCGAAGTCTCGAAGGAAGCTGTATGATTAAGCAGCATCCAAAAGACTTCGGAAGTATGAAATTATGTTAAACCCGGGAGAGCTGGTCCTTCGTCAAGCTTCCTTCGCTCGCTCTTGACGGAGAAGGACAGGCTGCTCCCCCTTGGCATTGGAGTCACCTATTATCGGTCTCCCATCCTGAGTGGAGCGAGGTTTCCTCGCGAAATCGAAGGGCCGTCTCTTTTTCCCTGTCAAGAACCTAAACTTCCCCCTTCTCCGTCAGGTACTCCTGATAAGCCTTCCAGCCCGGGCACCAGGTGGTATGCCAACCCCAGAAACGAGCTATCAGGGACTTGGGTTTTTCTTCCGCTTTCAGCCGCATCGGGCAGGTTGCGCATTTAGGTTCTTCAAGCATTTCCACCATTAAGTTCTCCTTTGCTCTTTCCAATCATTATAACCAATCCAGTCAGCGCCAGGACAGAACTCAATCCGTACAAAATAGGCTTCAGGATTCTCTTGAGATTCAGGATCATAGTCGGCTCCTGGCGATCACCTTTCTGAAGGATGATCCCGCGGGGGTGATTCCTGATCCAGCTCCTGACTTTCCCTGATAGATGTACTGTCCGTGTTTCTGGAAAGTACTTTCTCTCCGGGCTGTCAGTTAGCCTGCCTGGCCTATCTATGAGGTTGATATACTGACCTTTATTAAACATTTTTCCTCTACTACTTCATATTCTGAGCGGCTGGTTGATCAATAAAACTAGTGAATTTCAATCGATGACACGCCGGTTTCGATGCGGATATCAGCCTTATTCTCTGCGCCTTCATAATCAGGGGACTGATAAACACCGCCCAATTTCGGAAATCTATTTTGATCGACATTCACGGAAGCCAAACCATGTTCAGACTCAATCCTGGCAGCCACGCCTTCCGGCACATGGACATTGATGGATGCCGCGCCAGCTTCAATCTTAAGATAGGTTGTTCCTGCCGCTGCAGGCATCTTTAAATTGGTTGAACTCGCACCGGTCTGCAGTGAGATGTTCTTTACATTCAAGGCAGTTAGATCCAGATGAGCCTCCACAGCGCCAATCTCAAAAACAAGGTCAATCGGAAGGTCATCGCTCAGACCGAAATTCCACTCCAACCCCTTGCCGCCGATCCAGTTCCCCGGGAATAACACATCGGGGAAGGCCTGATGTTGGGGTTGCATAACCACATCAAGATGGTCTGCATTTCTGCTGACCCTTGGATCCAGGCCCAATGCAAATGTCCCTGAAATCAGTTTTCCTGGTTCTGCCACACCATTCATAGCCAATCTGCCAGCGCCGTGTTTTATGGTTATCGAAGCACTTTTAGCGTCATCCAGATCTACAGATCCAGCGATTGCTTTCATCTCATTGGGTCCCATTGCAGTCCCAACCAGGAACCAGACACCCAGGACAATCAGGAAGATTGGCCAGAAGAACCGCCAGACATTGACAGTAATGAAACCCAGGTTGCTGGCCAGCAGTACGAAGCCGAATAAAACCAGGATCAAAGCCCAAAACAATCGAGTAGAACGCATTTAACACTCTCCTGCCTTACCTATGAACTGTTAGGAATCCTTTTCATTGAAGAATGTGCGGACCATTAGAACCACACCCAACAGGATCAACAGTACAGGCCAGTATTTACCGGCCATACCCACAGCGCCGAAAAATGAACCAAACACTGCCATCATGATGAAGCTGATAAAGATTAGCGTTCTGCCATCTTTAACAGAGGCGTCGCCGCCCAGTAAACTCATCAAGACGATGCCGAGGCCCACAAAACCAGGGATCAAAGTCCAGATAAAAGACCAGCTCTGCCAGTCGCCTGTATACCACTGGTAGGCCAAGATGCCACCCAGACCGCTGACAATTGTAGCAGGCACCGCCATGCCGGGTTCACCCAGGGCAGCCCCCAGGATAAATAAAACCAAGCCAACACCAATGATGATCCATGGCCAGGAGAAGATCTCCCAGAAATCTGGCATAAATTCAGGCAGGACCTGACCAGCAAAAAGCAGGGATCCTACCAGGATCAAAATTGCGCCACCAACGATACTCGTGCGTTTTCCCTTATCCATTACAACTCTCCTTGTGTAACAAAATGATTGCTAATTCCGTTTATGAAATAACAAGCTGGATTTCCAGCATTGTAGAAAGGAGAATATCCATCATTCAAACCAGTTCCTTGGTAGAATAAAAAACAGGCAGTTATCTCTTTTCACCAATTTATACGTAGAAATCCAATAAAAGTTTCTCTAGACTTTCATTCTTGATGATAATCTTTGTCAGCCAAAGGAGGCTCTAAGATGAAATCTCAAACAAAGTGCATAGTCCTGCTGATCTTCAGCTGCCTCTTGTTTCTTATGTCAGCCTGTGAATTTGACCTTCCAACACCAACGCCTATTTGTGTACCAACCTATGACGTAACCAAACCCGATGATACCGATGATGGCGTCTGCTCCCTGGGAGACTGCTCCCTGCGGGAAGCGGTGGCGAACGCCAACACTTGCCCTGGCAATCAAACCATCAATCTACCAGCAGATGGTTATATACTGACCATCAACGGCGACGACGAGAATGGTAATAAAACCGGTGATCTGGATGTGACAGATGACCTGGTTATCGTCGGTACAGGAATGCCTTCCATAAACGGTAACATCGAACGGGCAATTCAGATTCACAACGGTGTCACAGCCACTTTTGAAGGTATCTGGCTTAGTGATGGCGACGCAATCTACGGAGGCGGATTGGTCAATGAGGGCGACCTCACCTTGAACAATTTCACCTGCAATTACAACAACGTCTCGATCCCGCCAGGCGGGATGGGCGATGCCATGGGCGGATGTATTTTCAATACCAGCAATCTGATCGTTAACAATGGCCACTTCCTGGCCAACACCGCTGGTTATGGGGGCGCGATCTACAACCTGGATAACGCCACCGCCCTGATCGAGAACAGCAGCTTTTCTTATAATGAAGCCGAAAGCAACGGCGGCGCCCTTTGGAATGGCGTTGATGCCGAGTTTACCGTCAATAACAGCACTCTGGAGATGAATGAATCTGATATGGATGGTGGAGCAATTTGGAACCATGGAGATTTTTTTGGAGAAGGTTTAGTCCTTGAAGATAATCAGGCTGCGGACAGCGGTGGTGCGATTTATGTCTGGATTGATACATCAACCATTCTTACCAACAGTTGGCTGACAGGTAACTCCGCAAATGCAGGAGGCGGATTATTCAACAATAATGGTATGGTTCATTTCTACGAAAGTGGGTTTACCAACAATACTGCAACAGGTCCGGTAGGTGGGGGTATTTATAATAACGGTCCCATACCAACTGGTGGATTGCTGCTTAAAAATGTAACTGTCAGCAATAATACTGCCCTGGGCGGAGTGGGTGGAGCCGGGATCTACAACACTGGAAATTTTGACTTTCGTTTTATCACCATCTCTGGCAACGATCCTCAGGGACTGAGAATCGATACCGGGGCGGAAATCAAAATCCGCAGCTCAATCCTGGCGGATAATCCAGGTGGAAATTGCGCCGGAATCGCCCCGGATTCATTGGATTACAACATTTCAAGTGATACCAGCTGCGTTCTGACCGGCGCTCATGACCTGACGGATTCAGATCCGCTGCTGGAACCTTTGGGTTTCCACGGCAGCACAGCACCCAGCCATCCCCTGGCGCTAGGCAGCCCGGCAATTGACAGCGGCGTACCCGATCTGTGCATCGCAAATGACCAGAATTACACCTCCCGGCCCCAGGGACTCTTGTGCGATCGGGGCGCATTTGAAGTCACAGGCCCTTCAGGTATGGGCGGTTCAATTAGCGGCTGGACCTATATCGACGCAAACCGCAATGACATCTTCGATCCCACCGACGGTTTTATGACCGGAGTGTGGGTGGATATCCATGCGGGAGCCTGTCCGCCTGCTGGACCGATCCTTGAAACAGCAGAGTCTGATGGGACTGGCTTTTATGAATTCCCACCCCTGCCGGCTGGAGATTACTGTATGCAAACTTCTCCTCTGCAGCAGACCCTTTATCCAGATGATATCGTTGTCAGCGTCGGTGTGGGAGATGCCCTGACCGAGATGAACTTCCGCTATCTACTCTCTCCCCTGGGAGATTCTTCGATCAGCGGGCTGGTCTGGCATGACCTTTGCGCAGTTCCATATGCTACACCTACCTCACCTCCCCCTGGCTGCATCTGGCTGCCGGGCGGCGGGCTGGGTGCAGATGGCATCTATGATCCAGCAGAACCGGGAATCGAAGGGGTCAAGGTTAGAGTCTTCAGCGGGGCCTGCCCGGCTCTGCCTGTCGCACCGGCGGCAGAGGTCTATACCAACATAGACGGCGAATTTTCAGTCCCGGTCCTGGAATCAGGTACCTGGTGTGTCGTTGTTGACGCTCTGGAAACGCCTAATGACACCATCCTTCCCCCCGGCAGCTGGACATATCCAGTTCGCGACGCTGATCCAGCTGAGCATGAAGTTTTCATGGGAGCAAGTGATGATGCAGTTGATATCAACTTCGGTTGGGATTATCAGGGTCTTCCGATCGCAGATGAACCCGTCAGCAACTTCTGCATCCTTTCGAAAAACGCGTTTCTCCGCACCGGGCCCAGCAGCTCTGATTACCCAACAAATACCGCATTCACGGCGGGTCATTTGTTCGAGGTCATGGCAGTATCAGGTCCAGATCGT
>Ga0209345_10006876_pt1 | contig 10213 bp, 6 predicted proteins | sample Cruoilmetagenom7_FD_187294 | JGI IMG/M metagenome (GOLD analysis project Ga0209345, IMG submission 187294) | Oil polluted marine microbial communities from Coal Oil Point, Santa Barbara, California, USA - Sample 7 (SPAdes) (version 2) | ecosystem: Environmental > Aquatic > Marine > Oil seeps ... | reverse complement strand
CGATCCAGCTGCCACTGTCGGTATGGACCTTGATCACGCCAGAGGCGGCATAGGCGAGCTGACCACGGGGATGGCTGTGAAAGTCGAACTCAAAGTTGCTCAGGATCAGATCGTGCAGACCGAGTATCGGTAGAGCCGAGTCGACGATCATGCCCAGTTTCGACCGAAAACGTGTGGGTGCAAGGGTGGGGCGCAGGCTCATATGTCCGATATTCTACATTGGTTGTCTATTTGTCGACTTAAACCCTAGCGCTTCTCTGGCACAATCACCAGAATCCAGTCACCGGATAGAGAATTCACATGACCATTGCGCTGAAACGCTCGCAATTGATTGCACTGATCCTGATCCCCTTGCTGTCAGCTCTGCTGTTGCTCACACCGGTTGCGGAGCTGTTTACCGGCCGGCAACAGCTGTCGGCTCTGCTGATCATGGCCGGTATGGTACTGTTTGCCACCGGTGCGTTGCCGGAATTCGTCAGCGCTCTGCTGGTATTGGTATTGGCAATGTTGCTGTCGCTGGCACCGGCGGAAGTCGTATTTTCGGGCCTGACATCGACAGCCTGCTGGCTGATTTTTTCGGGGCTGGTGATCGGTATCGCGATAGCGGAAACCGGCCTGGCACGGCGCATCTCTGATCGTTTCACACGTTATCTGGACAGCAGTTATGCACAGCTGATTACCGGCATTGTCTTCATGGGAGTGCTGCTGGGGTTTGTGATGCCCTCTTCAGTGGGCCGTGTGGTGCTTTTCATCCCGATTGCGTTGGCGATTGCTGAAAACTGTGGTTTTGCCAAAGGCAGCAAGGGGCATCACGGCGTACTGCTGGCGGCAGCCTTTGGCTGCCACCTGCCCACCTTTGCGATTCTGCCGGCCAATATCCCGAACATGATCATGATCGGTTCAGCCGAAAGTATCCATGGATGGACGCCGATGTTCACTGAGTATCTGTTGCTGCATTTCCCGGTGCTGGGGCTGTTGAAATCGGTGCTGCTGGTCGGAGTGATCCTGTTGCTGTATCCGGATACCCCCCGGCGCGCGGCACCCATCAGCCGTAACGGAGGGTTCAGCTTCAGAGAAAGCCGACTGATGTTGATCATGTTGACCACACTTGGTTTCTGGCTGACGGACTCCATACACCATATCTCGGCGGCATGGATCGGGCTTGCGGCGGCCACTGTTCTGTTGTTGCCCGGCGTGGGGATGGTGTCGCCCAAGAGCTTCAATGACAAGGTCAATATCAGCTCGATTCTGGTTGTGGCCGGGCTGCTGGGCATTGCCAGCCTGATCAACTACAGCCAGATCAGTCAAGTGGTGGGGGAACGGGTGCTTGACTGGTTGCCGCTGGAGCCGGGCCGTAATGCGGTCAACTTTTTCTCCCTGTCGCTGGCGGCGATGCTGACCGGGGTTGTGGCGACCCTTGCGGGTGTGCCTGCTACGCTGACTCCGCTGGCCGGGCAGATCAGTCAGATGACGGGCTTCAGCCTGGAGGCGGTACTGATGACTCAGGTGTTCGGTTTTTCCACCATCGTGTTCACCTATCAATCCGTGCCGCTGATGATGGCGATGCCGCTGGCCGGGATCTCAATCGGGCATGCCGCTCGGCTGTGTCTGATTCTGGCCGCGTTGACGGTGGTGGTTCTGCTGCCACTGGATTATCTCTGGTGGCAGCTGCTGGGCTGGATCTAGCGTCGAAACAGTTGCGGATTGCGTGCGACAAAAGCGTCGATCCAGCGTTCAAGCAGCGATTTCTGGCCCGGGTTTTTGAGATATCGCCAGCCCAGTATCGAGATCACCAGCGCGCCGACAGCGTCCACGATCAGGTCCCACATGGTGTCGGTCAAACCCGAGGGGTCTCCCAGCATTGGCTTCTGCATGTTCATGCCGAGCAGAGAGTCCATGGCAAACTCGAAAATCTCCCAGAGCGCACCCATGCCAAGGGCAAACATGAAGGCAAAAAAGGCGACAAAGCCGGGCTTCATGTGGACGTGGATGTCATCGATTTCATTCATGATGTGCACCAGCAGAAAGCCGACAATGCCCAGCAGAAAGCCGGATAGCGTGTGCAATACCATGTCCCACCACCAGAAGCGGGTGTAATAGTCACGAATCTCACCCAAAAACAGGGATGCAAATACAAAGCAGATCGCGGCCAGTTGCAGATCCGGCGGGATGTGAATTCTGAAACGGCGCTCAAACACCAGTGGCAGAAGTGTGATCAGAATGATCATGCTGCTGAGAAAGGCGGTAAACCAGCGCTGGCTCCAGACCGCCAGCACAGCCTCCAGCAACAGTATCAGCTGCAGCACCAGTGTGATTCTTTGGTGAGTGATGCGAATCCTCATGGGATACCCTGTTGTGGTGTTTTGACCTGATCATAACCAATCAGCCCGCAGGCTGCTGACCTATACCTGATTCAGCAGCTCCAGCGCGTACTTTAGCCTGTCGTGAGCGGAATCCATCTCCAGCAGTGATTGCAACAGCGAGGGGTCAAAGCGGATCACGCTGAACAGGGCAAAGCTGAAGGCGCTGTGGTCTTTTTGCTGCCACTCTTCTGATTCGGCCATCTGGCAGATCAGCTCACGCGCAGTTGGCTCGGCATGAGTCAGAGCTTGCAGGCGGTGAATGATCTTGTCGCGCAGCAGCACGCAGTTTGCGGCTTCATTCGGGCCCAGCGGCTGATCCTCAAAGTGCTCACACTCATACACCTGCCAGGGCAACAACTGCAGTTCGTGCGTACGCCGGTAACGCTGCTCAATATGGATGTTTAACAGCATGCGACCGTCGGCCAGCGTTTCCAGCAGCTCACAGCGCCCGGCACTGAATATGTCGTACGGGCGGTAGGTTGCCTGATTGGACTTCAGGGCCTCTTCCAGACTGTCACTCTGCTTGCCGGGACTCAACGTCTTGCGGGTGTGGCATATGGCTACCGGTGTGCCGGTATCGAGACAGTGCTTGATCATGTCGCGATAGCGGGGCTCAAATACATGCAGCGGAAAGACCGTGCCAGGGAAGCTCACGCAGCCGGGAATGGGAAAAATACAGATCTCTGCCACACTCTCTGCTCCAGTCAGGTGGTTGCAATCAGGGTATGCTTTCATGCTTACGCAGGGTAAAGGATACTCGGTTCCCCTGTTAAGGCATTGGCTTCACGGGTTGATGCTGTCAGCATAGCGCTTTTCGTCTTTGATGGAGGCCGGCCGTGTCACGATTGTACGTTTACGACCACTGCCCCTTCTGTATTCGCACCCTTCTGGTGGCGCACTACAGACAGGTCAGCGATCTTGAGCAGGTGGTGTTGCTCAATGATGATGAGGCGAGCTGCCAGCGTCTGATCGGCAGGAAGATGGTGCCGATCTTTGAGCATCAGGGGGTGGCCATAGGTGAGAGCATGGATATTGCCAAGCTGCTGGATGAGTTGGGGGACGGGCCCAAGGCGCTGCGCCCGCTGCAACTTGCTGAAGCGATCCAGCCGCGGCTGCAGCCGGTTCAGGCGCACAGCTGGGCTCTGACCTTTCCCCGAGTGACTCAAATCGGTATGAAAACCTTCGCCACTGAATCGGCGCGGTACTACTTCCGTCACAACAAGGAAACGATGTTGGGGCACAGCTTTGAGCAGGCGCTGGCTGAAACCGAAGCGCATAAGGCTGTTATCGAGCGTGTGTTGGCGGAACTGCCGCCGTTAACGCTGCCGTCAGAGCAAGGCCACACCTTGAGCTGGAACGATGTCATGAATTTTCCGCCGTTGCAGTATCTCACGATGGTGAAAGGCCTGACGTTCCCGCCACGGCTGCAACAGTGGTTGCAGGAGGTCGCCAGGCTGGGTGGAGTGGAGCTGTATTTTGATCGTGCGATTTAAGGTGAAGTGAATGAACATTAAAGCGGTCTTGCTGGGTACAGTGCTGAGTGTGTCAGCTCCATCCGTGATGGCCGAGGCAGATCAGGATGCCGCCACCAAGTACCGTCAGGGTGTGTTCACGGCGATGGAGTGGAATCTGGGGCCGTTGGCCGCGATGGTGCAGGGGCGGGTGGCGTTTGATTCTGAAGAGTTCACTCAGCGCTCAGAACGACTGGTATTCCTCAGTCATCTCACGGGGGAAGGCTTCGCTGATCCTGCGAGCAGTCAAGGCAGCCGTATGGAAACAAGAGCGTCATGGCAGATATGGGAAGCAAAACCGCGTTTTGACAACCTGATGAGTGAGATGCAGACCCGTCTGATGACGCTGAATGAGGCGGCTGCACAGGGACAGGGGCGCAAGCAGTTGAGGCCGCTGTTGGGGCGTGTGGCACAAAGCTGCAAAGCTTGCCATGACAAGTTCAGGGATTGATCAGGCATAGCCTTCAGCCATAAACGAAAGCCCCGCCGGCTCTCGCCTGCGGGGCTTTTTGTTGCCTGTACTATCGATGCGGGATCAGCCGGCCTGTTTGGCTTTCAGCTCCAGGCGACGACGGTGCAGCACCGGTTCGGTGTAGCCGCTGGGCTGTTCGCAGCCCTTGAACACCAACTCGCAGGCGGCCTGGAAGGCAATGCTGTCGTCGAAGCTGGGCGCCATCGGCTGGTACAGGGCGTCACCGGCGTTCTGACGATCCACTACCGCTGCCATGCGCTGCATGGTTTCCATCACCTGCTCCTCGGAGCAGATGCCGTGGTGCAGCCAGTTGGCGATGTGCTGGCTGGAAATACGCAGGGTGGCACGGTCTTCCATCAGGCCGACATCGTTGATATCCGGCACTTTTGAACAGCCTACACCCTGATCGACCCAACGTACTACGTAGCCGAGGATACCCTGAGCGTTGTTGTCCAGCTCCTGCTGAATCTCTGTGGCGCTCCAGTTGGGATTCTGTGCAACCGGAATGGTCAGAATATCGTCCAGGCTGGCGCGGGTGCGGTTCTTCAGCTCCTGCTGACGGGCAAACACGTCGACCTGGTGATAGTGCAGGGCGTGCAGGGCAGCGGCCGTCGGGGACGGTACCCAGGCGGTGTTGGCACCGGCCAGCGGGTGACCGATCTTCTGTTCCAGCATGTTGGCCATCAGGTCCGGCATGGCCCACATGCCCTTGCCGATCTGGGCACGACCACTGAGGCCACAGGCCAGACCGGTGTCGACGTTCCAGTCCTCGTAAGCCTTGATCCAGGCGGCGCCTTTCATTTCACCCTTGCGGATCATCGGGCCGGCTTCCATGGAGGTATGGATCTCGTCACCGGTACGGTCGAGGAAGCCGGTGTTGATGAACACCACACGCTCTTTGGCGGCACGGATACACTCTTTCAGGTTGACGGTGGTGCGGCGCTCCTCGTCCATGATGCCCATCTTCATGGTGAAGCGGGGCAGGCCCAGAGCATCCTCGACACGACCGAAGAGTTCGTTGGCAAAGGCCACTTCTTCCGGACCATGCATTTTCGGCTTCACGATGTAGATGGAGCCGGTGGTGGCGTTGCGGAAGGGGCCGTTACCCTTGATGTCGTGCAGCGAGACCAGAGTGGTGACCACGCCGTCCATGATGCCTTCGGGGATTTCGTTACCGTCACGGTCGATGATGGCCGGGTTGGTCATCAAATGGCCCACGTTGCGCACGAACATCAGGCTGCGGCCTTTCAGCGTCAGGCTGCCGCCGTTGGCAGCGGTGTATTCGCGGTCCGGGTTCATGCGGCGGGTGAAGGTCTGGTCACCCTTGGCGATCTCTTCGGTCAGGGTGCCTTGCATCAGTCCCAGCCAGTTGCGATAGGCCAGGACCTTGTCCTCGGCATCCACGGCGGCAACAGAGTCTTCACAATCCATGATGGTGGTCAGCGCCGCTTCCATCAGGATGTCCTTGACGCCGGCGGCATCGGACTTGCCGATCTGGCTGTCACGATCGATCTGGATCTCGAAATGCAGGCCGTTGTGCTTGAGCAGAATGGCGGTCGGGTTGCTGGCGCTGCCGTTGTAGCCGATCAGCTGGGCGCTGTCTTCCAGCCCGGTTTCACCACCATCGCGCAGCACGACACACAGCTGCCCGTTCTGAATGCTGTAGCCTGCCGAGTCCTTGTGCGAGGCGCCCTTGAGCGGGGCACTCTGATCCAGAAAATCACGCCCGAAGGCGATTACCTTGGTGCCACGGGCCGGATTGTAGCCCTGCCCCTTTTCGGCGCCATTGGCCTCCGAGATGGCATCGGTGCCGTACAGGGCGTCGTACAGACTGCCCCAGCGCGCATTCGCTGCGTTCAGTGCATAGCGGGCGTTCATCACCGGTACCACCAGCTGGGGGCCGGCCATGGTGGCCATTTCCGGGTCCACGTTCTCGGTGGTGGCGGTGAAGTCTTCACCTTCCGGCAACAGGTAGCCGATCTCCTGCAGGAAAGATTTGTAGGCATCAAAGCTGAAGCGATCACCGCGGTTGTCGCGGTGCCAGGCATCGATCTGTGCCTGCAGGGCATCACGTTTGGCCAGCAGCTCACGGTTGCGCGGTGCGAGGTCGTGCACGATGCTGTCGAAGCGGCTCCAGAACTGCTCCACCTCGACGCCGGTGCCCGGCAGTGCTTCAGTGTTGATGAAATCGTAAAGCTCTTTGGCGACCTGCAGGCCACCGACCTGTACCCGTTGGCTCATCTTCTTGCCCCAATTGATTGAATCATCTGCGCCGGTGCAGGCCGGCAGCAGCAGGAATAACTGTCCATCAAAGGATTGTGCATTGCGAAAATAGCGCAAAAAAACACGCCTGTCCCGCGTTTGCGCCTAAAGTATGAAGAAGTGGCTCGATGGTGGGATTTTAGTGAAAGATCGCGGGTTGTTGACAGTTTTTCGTGAATTTTTGGTTGTTTTTTTACACGGTGGCGGCCTGTGACACCGTAATGTGTGTATCTGCATTGTACCAGGTGGCCCATGTCGTAAATTTAAAACAACCGACCCTTGGGCCGGTTGCGCCGTCAGACAGTGCTGCAGCTCAGGCCGTATCAGGCCTTGGCGCCGGTTTGACGCGGTGCAGATGGACATCCAGCTGGGGGAAAGCGATTTCGATATCGTGTTCATTGAAGGTTTTGTTGATCGCCTTGTTGATTTCATCCGTAACCGGGATGCGATCGGACATAGTGCTGACAAATACACGCAGATCGATCTGCAGGCTGCTGTCGGCAAACTCTCTGAAATAGGCATCGGGTTCGGGATCGTCCAGCACGCGCGGGTTGGCGCGCGCGACATCCAGCAGCAGACGTTCAGCCAGCTCGGCGTCGCTGCCGTAGGCGATACCCACCGTGATCACGACCCGTGTTATGGCATCGCTGAGCGACCAGTTGATCAGCTGATTGGTGATGAACGTCTTGTTGGGGATGATCACCTCCTTGCGGTCCCAGTCTGTAATGGTGGTGGCGCGGATCTGGATGCGTGACACCGTGCCCGTGACATTTCCGAGGGTGACGGTATCACCGATCCGGACCGGCTTTTCAAACAGGATGATCAGGCCCGAGACGAAATTGGCCACAATCTCTTGCAGGCCAAAGTCCAGGCCTACCCCCAGGGCTGCAATCAGCCATTGCAGTTTGCCCCATTCCAGCCCGAACTGACTGATGGCAACCAGCACCCCAACCAGAATCAGGGTGTATTTCAGCAGGGTGGTGATGGCGTAGCTGGTACCAGGTGTCAGGTCGAGATGGCGCAGGGCCAGCAGTTCCAGCAGCCCTGGCAGGTTCTGGGCGGCCATAATGCTGATCCATAGCACCAGCAACCCCAGGATAAGATCACGCAGCGTGACATGGGTGAGTATCTGTTCCGCTCCCTGCTGGGAGAGGCTGCTCCAGAGCTGCACACTTTCGAGCACCTGTAGCGTTGGCAGGAAATCCCCTAGCGTTAGCCACAACATGATGCCCAGCAGCAGCAGGGTAAGACTTTTCAGCAGTATGCGTGACTGGTCGGAGATGGTTTGCAGATCGAGATAGTTTTCCTTCAGCGGTGTAGAGTTGTCTTCGCTGTTTTCCCGTGCGGCCACCAGCTCTGCTCTGCGAGCGCGGGCGCGGCTGAACGCCAGACGGCGCTCGGCGATCAACAGCCAGCGCAAGCCGAGCTTGAACACCAGAAAGGCGCCCAACACTTGCAGAATCACCACCAGCAAAATCAGCATGAAAAACAGAGCGGTCAAAATATAGCCCCAGACACCGAGCAGGAACATGGCGATGTTGAACAGAATCAACATCGCGATCCAGAGGTGGGCGCTCTGCCACCAGCGTCGGCTCTGTGTCATCTGATTCAGCTCATGGCTGACACGCCAGATACCGCGCCAGAACAGAATCAGGGAAAGTGTCAGCAGCAGGAAGATCAGCCGCCCCAGCCCGGTTTGCAGTTCGGGAGAGTTGTAGCTGTCGATCAGCAGCCACAGGCTCAGTAACGGGGTGCCAAGCCAGAACAGCAGATGCAGCTGCCGTTTCAGGCGTTTGGCAAGCGCTTCGGGGGTTGCAAAATGACCGCAAAAGAGACCGTCGGGTACGCGTAGCCACTGCAGTATGGTGCCATACAGCAACAAGCTGGTTGCCCAGAACAGCATCAGCTGTTGCAATGCAAAGTGATCGGGGTGGGCTGGATTGAGGCTGTGCTCGCGCAACAGAATCAACAGCAGCGGCAAGGGGGCTGCAATCAAAGGAGCGAGCAGACACAGACGCAAGGTGCGGGCAAAACGGTCATGCACTACGTTGCCCAGCTCGCGTACCCAACGGGCGCGATGCTGGCGCTGATAGCGCTGCAGCCAGAATGCCAGCAGCAGGCTCATGACGAACATGATCACGCTCAACCCCAGCTGAGGAGTGTCATTCCATACTGAGGTTTGCAACATGGACTTGAGCTGCTGGGACAGCAGACTGAAGCCGGAGACAACCTGCCCCGGCCAGGAGGCGGATATGGGTGTGACCACCGGCAGCCACAGCAGCTGACGTGCAATCAGACCTCGGGCCTGTGAAATACGGTCATTGAGCTGTTCCTGGACGGTGAGCAGCTGTGACAGCTCGCCGATCAGCTGTTGTCGACGCTCCTGTATCCGGCTGAGCAGATTTTCCTGACTGGCCTGCAGCTGCGCCAGCTGTTGCTGTTGTGCAGCGGACAGCAAAGCGTGTTCGGTGTTGGTCTGTGCATCCTGTTGTGCCCGCAAGCGATTGAAGTCGAGACTGCCAATGCGTAATGAATTCAGCATCTGCCGTGTGGACAGCGTGTCGACCGGCCGTGACAGCGACTGGGTGAAACGGCGCAGCTCATAACTGGCGCTGTAGCTGTCCAGCTCCAGCTGTTGCTGGACAGTCTTGAGGCTTTGGCTGACCAGGTTCAACTCCTGCTCCAGCGCATTGCGGCTGCGGGTAGCGGCGGCACTGCGCTCGTTGAGTTGCCCCAGCTGCTCGGTCAGTTCGCGATTGCGCTCGATCAACTCCCGTATCGGCCCGGGCTGAGTGGCTTCGGCCCCCGCCTGAATCAGGTTGCTCAGGGTATTTTGCAGTTCATCCTGTCGTTTCTGTTCCAGCAGCTGCTGCATCTGCGTCAGCTGTTCGCTCTCGGCGGTCAGTTGCTGCTGCAAATGACGCAGCTCCAGCCGGGCGCGTTCACTTTCACCCGGCAGTGCCAGCAGCTCCAGCTCCAGCGCCTGTATCTGGCTGTTGTGACGTTCCTGCAGTGCATTTTTCAGCTGTAGACGCGCATCGGTCAGCTGGCGGTCGCCGTCACCGGGAAGATCGGGAGTGCGAGGTGTTGTCTGTTTCAGGTCTGCCAGCTGCTCACGCAGGGACACCAGTTTCTGCTCATTGAGTTCGGTCTGTTGCAACAGCTGGTCACGGCGCTGTTCCAGCTGCAGCAGAGCGGCGCGCTTGAGGGTCAGGCGCTGCTCAATACTGGCGGTATCGAGAGCCTGCAATGACTGCATGTCGATCGGTGTCAGGGGGCGTTCCAGTTGGTTTTGCTGCTCTTCCAGTGCGGCGGGTTGACGCTCCAGCTGTTGCTGCAGGGACTCGGCACGCTGCTGATACTGCTGCTGGTCCTTGATGGCGGTGAGGGTGCGTTGATACAGATCGCGCAACGGGGATTGGCTGCTGTCATCCGGGCTGAGCTGCTCAATCTGTCTTTCCAGCTGCGTTACCAGCTCTGGTGTTGCCGCCGAAAGAGAGGTGGTCAGCCCCAGCAGAAGAAACACTATCAGCGTCAGCAGTCTTGATCGGATCATCCAGGAGGTCCGCACAGGGTATAGGAACAGAAAGGATGATCCGATCAAG
>Ga0209345_10006875_pt1 | contig 10214 bp, 8 predicted proteins | sample Cruoilmetagenom7_FD_187294 | JGI IMG/M metagenome (GOLD analysis project Ga0209345, IMG submission 187294) | Oil polluted marine microbial communities from Coal Oil Point, Santa Barbara, California, USA - Sample 7 (SPAdes) (version 2) | ecosystem: Environmental > Aquatic > Marine > Oil seeps ... | reverse complement strand
GCGACCCATTGCCTGCAGTGGTGAATTTAATATTGGGTGAGGTTTTAAAAGAAAATTATGTTATAGCTCCAGGTGTTTCTGGCGATGTCACATTTGCAACTGTTAAGCCACTTAGCAAAGATCAAGTGCTACCAATTCTTGAAATGCTATTAAGTTGGAACAATGCAGCTTTGGTATTTATTGAAGACAGATATCATGTGATGCCAAGAGATAAAGCTATTAAGGGTAATCTAATTCCTAGTTTTGGGCACATGCAAAAACGTAATGGTTATACTGTTATGGTTGTCCCATTAAAGTTTATTGCACCAGCTGAAATGGAAAAGGTATTGGCACCCTATGCAAAAGATGGAGCAATAGTAAAAGCAGACAATGCCCGTAATTTATTGTTTCTCTCTGGTACAAAAAGAGAGTTAAATATGTACTTAGACACAATTAATATATTTGATGTTGATTGGTTATCAGGAATGTCTACAGGAATATTTACCTTAAATAGAGTAGAAGCCGATACAATTGTAGGAGAGCTCGAAGCGATATTTGGTGAAGGAGCAGACAATCCATTAGCAGGCATGTTTAGATTTATGCCAATGGAAAGACTCAATGCTATTATGGTAATAACGCCACAAGAAAAATATTTACACAAAGCCAAAGAATGGATCATGCGTTTAGACAGAGCAGATACTGAGGCTTCAAGTAATCTATACGTATACAATGTTAAAAATATAAAAGCTGATGATTTATCAGGGTATCTAAATGATGTATTTGGCGGAAGCGGTGGAAGCAGTAGCTCAAGTAAAAACAGTGCAGGAAAAGTAGCACCAGGCCTCCAAGGAAAGGAAATTGGTTCAACGGCAAATAAATCAAAACAAGTCACGAAAACAAAAAACAAAAGCTCTGGATCAAATAAAGACGGCATAAGCTTTACGGCTATAGAAGAAAACAATCAACTATTGATAAGCGCCAACGCACAAGAATACGATTCTATAATGGCAGCAATATCTAGATTAGACATTGAGCCGTTACAAGTCTTTATCGAAGCGAAGATTTTAGAAGTAAAGTTAACTGATTCAAATTCATCAGGCATTCAATGGCTGTTTGGGTCAGCTATAAATGCAGCAAATACAACAAGTAAAAGGTTTGCAGGGATCCGTGAGACAGAATCTTCAACAGTAGGCTCTGGCGGCTTATCTTATGTGTTAACTGGAGTAGATGTTCAAGCAACCATTACAGCAATGGAGGAAGCTAATATGGGTACCGTATTGTCAACACCGACAGTTTTGGTCTTAAATAATAAACAAGCAACAATAAATGTTGGAACAAGAATTCCCATATCAGATAATTCAATCAGTAATGTTGGTGGAGGTACATTCAGTTCAATAAGATATTTGCAAACAGGTAACAAATTAACAGTCACACCAAGAATTAACCCAGGTGGTTTAGTCTATATTGAACTAGATCAAGAGGTTAGTTTACCAACAGCGATAGATGCAAGCGGCAATCGAGATATTGATAACAGACAGTTAACTACAGAGATAGCAGTACAAAGCGGGGAAACTGTCGTAATGGGTGGATTGATAGAAGTAAAAGAATCGAACGGAAGCTCAGGAGTCCCCGGATTAAGTAAATTACCCTTGGTGGGTGGTTTGTTTGGAGCAAGAGCAAATAGTTCAGATAGAACAGAGTTGGTTATACTATTAACACCAACAGTAATAGAAAACCCAGAACAAGCAAAACAACTAACAAAAGAATACATTAATCAATTTAAGGGCCTCAAACCTTTTGACTTTAAAAATAAAGAGAATATAGAAAATAATGAATAAAATAAAACTAACAATATTACTTATTACAACAGCAGTATTATTAACAGCTTGCCAAGATAAAGAAGCAGGAAAGCTTGATAATCGAGTACTCGCCTTTTGGAATTTTAAAATTAGTAAAGATTTTAAAAGCGCTTATCAATTTTTAAGCCCTGGTTGGAAAATAAATGAAAAAGAAAGTGTGTATACCTTAAGGATGGGAATGAGTAAAGTAAAATGGATTGACGCAAAAATAAAAGATAAAGAATGTAAGCAAACAGATTTGTGTATTGTAAGGATGACTATTGACTATGAATACCAGTTTAAAGGAGTAACAAGTGAAAAGATGGTTGTTTCAACAACATTATCTGAGAATTGGATTATGAAAGATAATGTGTGGTACAACCTACCTATTGATAAAAAGTTATAGCAAAAAACAATATTTTCTTGTGCTACATGACATTATGCCGTATCATCCAAACTAAGCTATAGGTGAAATATTGTATTTATACGATACGATGGTAATTTGTGGCTCTGTATTTATATATAAAAATTAAATTTTAGGAGTTCTAAAAAATGAAAAGAAATAACTTAACAACTGCGATTCTAGCAGGTATTACTGGCGTAGCTGGTATTGCAAGCGTATCAAATGCAGTTAACTTAAATTCAGATGGTGTTGGACAAGTTCTAGTATATCCATACTACACTGTAAACAACGGAAATGATACTTTGATTTCTGTAGTAAACACTACAGATACTGTTAAAGCAGTTAAAGTACGTTTTCTAGAAGGCAAAAATAGCCGTGAGTGTTTAGATTTTAACTTATATCTATCTCCTTATGACGTTTGGACTGCTGCTTTAGTTGCTACGGCTTCTACTGTATCTGCTGTTGCTGGTGTTACACCATTTGCTGGACAAGAATCAGTTAAATTACTTACAAATGATACATCTTGTACTGTTCCTGCTATTAATGGTCAAGAATTTTTACCATATGCATTCATTACAAGTGGTACAATTACAGCTAACGATGGTTTAGGAAATAGCTTACAACGTTGTACTGAAGGTCATTTTGAAATGATTGAAATGGGTACTGTAACTGATCTTGGGCCTGTATCAAACGCTTCTGCTACATCTGCAACTCATGCAGCTGGTGTGCCAGTTAGTTGTGCTAAGATCAACCAAAACTGGTTGCCTGGTGGTATTTGGACTGCAGCAGCTAATGTAAATGATTTCGATGCTCCTGATGGATCTGGCGGATTATTTGGTTCAGCTTCAATTATTAATGTATCTGGCGGTACAGACATCACTTATAACGCTGATGCAATTCAAAATTATTCTACTGCTGCTCAGCATAGTACTCCAGGAAATCAAGCGCCAAGTTTGAAATCTGGTAACCAGTTGACTAGTAGCGTATTTAATGTTGGTGGTACAGGCGTACAAACTAACACATGGGTTGATGCTGTAGAAGCTGTAAGTGCTTCATACATGCATGACCATGTTTATGGTGAATATGTATTAACAGACAGTATCGGCGCAAATACTGAGTGGGTTGTTACTTTCCCAACTAAATTTGCATATGTTGACACAATTGGTGCTGCTGGTACTTCATGGGGTGCTGCTGGTATTCCTATGTCTCCATTTACAAGAGCAATTGGCCCTAACGGTGCTTGTGAAGAGTATTCAGTAGAAGGTTATTGGGATCGTGAAGAGCAAGTGCCATCGGTTGCGGCTATTTCTTTAGTTCCTTCTCCATTACCTCCTGGCGTTAACCCTAATATTCCTGTATTTTGTTGGGAAACTAATGTATTAGAATTTAACTCTGCTCTTGATACTTTGGGCAACTCAGCTATACTTGGATCTAACAACACAACACATTTGACTGTTGAGTTTGATACGGGTTGGGCTTCTTTAGATTTTGACGTAACTGATTCAATTTCAGGTACTAATGATCATGTTGCTACAGCTGCTGATGGTTCTCCATCAACGTATTTAGGCTTGCCAGTTACTGGTTTTGCTGTACAAAGATATATAAATAATAATGCAGCTGCTGGTAAAATAGCTAACTACGCTGGTATATTTGCACATAGATATTCTAAAGATATTACTCCATAATAGTAGTATACTTTTTATCTATAAAAGGTGAGCGATTTAATCGCTCACCTTTTTTTTGGATAAAATAAGGGAAAGGAGAATATTGTAATATTCTAATTAAAGATGTTAATGAGATTAAATAAACAATAAATTAACAGTTACTATTGTATAATTACCACAAAATAACTCCAGAGATGAAATAAATGAAGTATTATAAAATTGTGTTAATAACAGCTTTAATAATAAGTTTTACGCTATATGCACAAAATGAAAAATTAGTTATAACTTACTCAGGCGGTCCGACTGCAGCAGAAATACCATTGGCTACAGGATCTAATGTAGTAATAGATAATAATGGCGACGTTCTAATAACAACTGACAAAACTGGATCGGAAATTGCGGCAATATTAGGTATTAATGGAGTTCCTCCGACAGTTTCAATTAGTGCAGAAAGTACTCTACTGGTTACAAATGTAGATACAACGAATTTAACATGGCAAATTAGTGATGCAACATCTTGTACAAAGACAGGAGACTGGTCAGGTTCTTTATCTCCAGTTAATGGAACTCAATCAATAGGGCCGTTTACTGGTCCCTTATCTCAGACATATACAATTGAATGTACTAACGGCTTTGATGTTGTTTCAGCTTCAACAATAGTAAATGTTACTGATCCTAATGGGTTGACTTGTAGTATAGAACAACCACCAATATTGAATGGTGCAGAAGATAGATCAGTTGTTTCAAACAACAGTAGCACTCCTATTACATATGATGGTACATGGAAAGATATTAGAAATAATTCAGGTGATCCTGATTGGCCTGGAACAACGAATAATATTTTAATATCACTATCACAAAATCAATATATATCAGCAAGTTTTAATAGCGGAAGTGTACTTCAATCTGGTCAAATTCAATTAACTAATCCTACGGCGTTTGAAGGACCTAATGCTGGCGCTCAAAGTTATTCTTTTAGTGAATGCCCTGGTGATTTTTCAGTACACTTGCAACAAGCTAAATGCGTAGCTTCAGGTGGTTTTATCAGGTGGTCTACAGATCCAAATGCAAATGCAGCTATTTATTGTAAGTTAGAAACTAATAAAATATATTATCTTAATTATGTTCATTCAGATAATAGTGAAGGAAACAATTATAATACAAGTGATTGTCCATCAGCATATTGTGGTGCAATATTAACTCAAAGCCCTTTTTAAATTTAAATCTATGAATAAAATGATGAATAAAATATTTTTTGTATTAATTATAATAATTAATCCAATTGAAATAAAAGCAAATGATTCAATTCTTTCGCAAGGAGATGCGGTTGTTACATTCAAAGATTTAGATGGTTATACTTATCATAAAATTCCAGCTGATAAAAGAGCTGGATTTTATGAGTCTTATGAAAGAGTTAATCAAACATTAATGACTCTTTTAAATATGAAACTATTAGTTAATTATTCAAATCAAAATAATATTATTGATATTAAAGAATTAAATTCCAATGTCTCTAATAAATTACTAAATATATTTTCAGGTAAAACTAAGAATAGGAGTATGAGTGAAGAAATTAGATTTCTAAATGTAGTTGAATATATAAGGCTAGAAGAATTTAATCTCTTAATAAAAAAACACATAGTCAATTCTATAAAAGATAGTGATGTCAAAGCTCTTTCTGAAGAATATTATATTTTAAACAGAGAAAGCTTTAATATAAAAGAAAACAGAAACATTATTATTATGAATGTTAAATATGATAATCAGAACAAAATTGAAAAGAAAAAAATGAGTGATTCTATATTAAAAAAATTAAATACATCTAGTTCATATGAGGATGTTATTAAACTATATAGTAGTCATTCAGATGTTGTTATAGACAATTCATTTGAACATTTTGAATTTAATGATAAATACACAGAATTTTCAGAATTTGTATTCTCTTCAGAATTAACAGGAGTTATAAATAGTGTATTTGATGCTAAAGATAAGTTTGTTATAGCAATTGTAAAGAAAATTAACCCAGCACGTTACCAAACATTTAAAGAGGCTAAACAAGGAATACTTACAAAGTTAAAAACGAACAAATACAAAAATGAATACAATGATTTAATAACAAGATTATCACAATTTGAAATTAAGATTAATGAAGAAAACCTGTTAAGTTTAAGAAATAGATACAGTAAATAACTGAGGCATTATAAAGTTGTTCAAATATTTTTTTAAACGAGAAATTAAAGAAAAATACATAGGTAATTTAACAGGTTTTTATTGGGTAATTATACAACCATTAATCTTATTAACTATATATTGGGTAGTTTTTGATAAAATATTTGGTTCAAGATACCCAGAGTCAGAAGAAATAGGTTTTATTGTTTATCTAGCTATAGGATTTTGGCCTTGGTTAGCATTTTCAGAATCTGTGATTAGATCAATTACAGTTATATCAGAGAAAAAGGATCTAGTTGGTAAAGTAAATATTGATTTCAAAATACCTGTTATAGCAACTGTATCAGCAAGTTTTCTTCTTAATATGTTGGGTTATATAATTGTACTTGTGATATTGACCATATTTAATGAAAATATAAAGTTCTTATCATTACCATTAATATTAATTCCATTATTAATGTTATATATATTTAGTATAGGACTGGGATTATTTCTTTCATCAATTAATGTTTTTGTTAAAGACACTAATCAATTTATGACGACATTAATGACGGTTTGGTTTTTTATGACACCAATCATCTACCCTTTATCAGTGATACCGATTGAATATAAGACTTATATACAACTTAATCCACTTTCTATACCAATATCATTTATTCATAATGCATTGATCACTCAGAATACTCTTCAATGGTTAAATATTGGTATACTTTATATAATAGTAATAATTTTTTTATATGTATCAGTAAAAATATTTAATAAACTTTCACCAAGTTTTGATGAGTTTATGTAAGATAAAATTTAAGCTTAAATATACATATTATAAGAAAAGGTGGTCATTGAATTACAAAAATTATTATTCATAATTATAATCAGGAAATGTTGTTAATAGATACTCAATAAATTCATTTGCTTTTTTAGCATTTCCAATATCTTGATAATAATCAATCGCATTAACTATATCTTCTGGTGTTTTATACATTAATGACATATTTAATTTATTTTCAATTTTTTCTACTGTAACTTCAGGAGTGTCAGAATAATCATTTGATTGTTCAATTGTTTTTTCTTGCTCAATAGATAATAATTCTAGTTGTTTATTTTTATCTACAATAATTTCAGTTTTACTTATTTCCATTGATGGAGGAGTAATAGTTTCTGAGTTATCTTCACGATTAAATTTGATAATAACGGCAGTAATAAACAATAGTAAGGATAATAAAATGATTAAATTAAGAGGATTTAGTTTTAGTTTCATAATGTTTTATATTTATTAGTAAGTAAAAGTTAGAGTTAAAATATATAGATTTGTTCCCCATTTTAATGAATTAAAATTTTAATGCTATATTTTTAAAGAAATCGTTAATATAATAAGAACAACTAGTAATATATAGTTTTCATAAATACTAATCAAGAGATGTAAAATAAATTGTCAACACTATTATCAATAAAAAATATTTCCAAAACATACCCTAAAATCAATACGGCTAGGAATAGGTTTGTGTCATTAATTTCCCTATTACTAAATAAGGAAATTACTGGTGGATCGACAGTATTAAGAAATATAAATTTAGAAGTATTGAAAGGAGAATCATTAGCTATAATAGGAAAAAATGGAGCAGGGAAAAGTACCTTATTAAAAATTATTAGTAAAGTGATAAAAGCAACGACAGGATCAATTGTAGTTAATGGTAATATAGGAGCTTTATTAGAACTTGGAAGTGGATTTCATCCAGAATATACAGGAAGAGAAAATTTAAGGATGTCCGCAGCTCTTGCAGAAATATCCAATAAACATTTAGAAAAAAAAATAGAAGAAATGATAAAGTTTGCAGATATTGGTGATTATATAGATCAACCTGTTAAAACTTATTCTTCTGGAATGAACGTAAGGCTAGGCTTTTCAGTAGTTACTGTTACAAAACCAGATTTATTAATTACTGATGAAGTTTTAGCTGTAGGTGATACTGACTTTCAACGAAAATGTATAGCATGGATTGATAATTATTTAAAAAAAGGTGGAACATTATTGTTGGTTTCTCATAGTATATATCATGTACAGAAATTATGTAAACATGCCATATGGTTGGAAAATGGAAGAATAAAAAAGCAGGGCGACTCTTTTGCTGTTTCACAAGAATATCAAAGTTTCTATGAAAAAACTGATGGTGATATTATGGTTTCTGGTGACAAAGATATAACAAATTATCATATTGATGATTTGAAAATTCTTAATATTGATTTAGATGAAACTCCATTAATAGATACTTATGAAGATTTAATTATAAAAGTAAAAGTTTTTTCACCAGATGGACGAGCACCTGGATTGGCATTAGGAATTGTACGGAAGGATATTCCGATCTATGGAACCATATCTGAAACGCATAAGGCAAAACCATTTAAAGTATCATCTCATCATTTTGAATATACGATTAAATATAAAAATTTAAAATTATTACCAGCTGACTATACTATAAAAGCTCACGCTATGGATCCAGAGTGTTTAAGGTTAATCGATGAAGTAGAAAAGCCATTAAGGGTACATTCTCAAACGACAGATATGGGTGTTGTAGAATTAGATTCTGAGTGGAGCTAGTATGAAAATAGATGTTATAGTTCCAGTTTATAATGCTTTTAATGTATTACAAAATTGTTTAAAAAGCCTTGAAAAATTTCAGTCTAATATTAATAAGATTATTATAATAAATGATGCATCTTCAGATAGTAGGATTTTTCCATATTTAAATAAAATTACGAAGAAAAACAACTGGGAACTCATCCATCAAAATGTTAATAGAGGATTTGTTAAAACTGCTAATAAAGGATTAAGATTAAGTGATAACCATTCGGTTTTACTTAATTCAGATACTATTGTGACTAAATACTGGATCAAAGCTTTTAAAAAGTGTTTAAAGAAGAATCTAGATTTAGGTACGGCTACACCATGGTCAAATAATGCAGAAATATGTTCGTTTCCAAATTTTTTAACTAATCATTCCGTACCAAAAAAATTGAAAAAACTTGGTAAATTGCTCTATAAAAATTATAAACCGCAATATCCAGTTATCCCGACTGCTGTAGGTTTTTGTATGTTAATTAGTAAAAAAGCAAAACAAATGGTTGGTTATTTTGATGAGAAACATTTTGGACATGGTTATGGTGAAGAGAATGATTATTCTATTAGAATAGAACAAGCAGGCTTAAAAAATATTTTATGTGATAATTCCTTTGTAGCACATGTTGGGAATCAATCATTTAGTGATTTGGGTTTGAAACCTAGTGAAGAAACAATGAAAAGGTTGTTGGATAAACATCCAAATTATTTGGAGATGATTCAAGAATATATAAAAAAGGATAAGCTAATAGATGTTCGTAGAGAAATTATTAAAATTCTAGAAGATGAAGGATTATAACTGTGAGTGAAACTAAAAGTTTAGATTTCACAGGTGAAAGGTTTACACCTGAGTGTGTCAGAGAAATATGGTATGAACATTATCATAGATATGCCTTTGCAAAAAATTTGGTTAAAGATAAAAAGGTCTTAGATGCAGCTTGTGGAGAGGGATATGGGAGTGCTTTGCTATCAAAGTACTCAAAGGCAGTTACTGGTATAGATATTGATAAAGGAACCATTGAACATGCGAAAGAAAGATATAAGAAAAAAGGATTAAGTTTTGTAGTAGGCTCATGTGTTAAATTACCATTTGAAGATGATAGTTTTGATATGGTGATCTCATTCGAAACACTCGAACACCTTGAGCAACAAGAAGAAATGTTATCAGAATTTAATCGCGTGTTAAAAAATGATGGTACATTAATAATATCAACACCAGATAAAAGACATTATTCAGACGAGACTGGTTTTTCTAACGAGTATCATGTAAAAGAGTTATACAAAGAAGAATTTAAAGGATTATTAGATTGCCATTGGGAACAGCAAACTTGGTATGCCCAAGCTATGAACTTCTCATCAATTTTAGAGAAAATCAATTCATCAAAATTAAATTACTCAACAGATATTTTGACAAATAGAATATTGGAAACTAATAGTGAGTTATTAACGCCAATGTACTATCTTGTTATTGCTTCAAACGCTAAACAAAATGAATTAACAGATTTACACCTCTTCGCGGATAAAGAACAATCGGTATATGAGCATTA
>Ga0209345_10006874_pt1 | contig 10214 bp, 6 predicted proteins | sample Cruoilmetagenom7_FD_187294 | JGI IMG/M metagenome (GOLD analysis project Ga0209345, IMG submission 187294) | Oil polluted marine microbial communities from Coal Oil Point, Santa Barbara, California, USA - Sample 7 (SPAdes) (version 2) | ecosystem: Environmental > Aquatic > Marine > Oil seeps ... | reverse complement strand
GTCAAAGAAATCAGATTTATCGTGCGGATTGAATGAAATGGTTCTCTCAACACCATGCAATTTGACATGAAAATTTAAGTGCCCTTGTTCAGTGCGTTCAATCGAATGGATTACCCCTCTCGTACCGTTTTTAACACCAACTCCATCACCCTCAATGGTTCGTGCGTAATACCCAGAATTGTCATTTGAAAGAAATACGATTTGATCGCCAACTCCGTATTCCTTCTCCCCAACCTGGACGTTTTCGACGACAAGACCACGCTCAACCATCTCGGAACGAATATCCTTATTCAACTCGGAAACATCGGCACGGGTTGCCGCCATGACGAGCTGTTCTTCCAACTGGCTAAATTGTTCATAATCGGAAAAATACTGATCAATGAGCGCAGCCCTGGTCTGTTCGTCCGTCTGCAAAACATGGATATGACCATTCTCATGGTACATATCCATGGCTGCACGGGTTTCCCCTTCAGACAAGTAGGTTGACGCTTCACGCTGCCAATCAACTTTTTGGCGGCGGATTTCTGAAAGTTCTGCAAAGCCATGTTGTTGGAGCATTTCGTCATAAAATGCGCCCGCTGAAAATGCCTTTAGCTGAGCGTTGTCGCCAATAACAATGACCTTCGCTCCTGCGTCTTCGGCCTTGCCTAAAATATGCTGATAATGCTTTGTGCCGACCATGCCGCCTTCATCAACAATCAGAATATCTTTGTCGGTAAAACTCGTGCTTTCGCGTAATCGGTCAAGGCTGGCTTGTTTCTTTTGGCGGTTTACAATTTCAGCCTTCGAGGCATCCTTTGGTACTGGATCACTGAGCTCAGCTTTCAACTTGTCCATGCGAATAAGCTGATGAATATGTGAATCAATAGTCCTGGATGGGATACCAGTTTCACGTTCAAGGTTATCTGCTGCCGCCCCAGCAAGAGCGAAGCCCTGAACACGAAATCCTTGAGCCGTATACTCTTCGCCAACGATTTTCATGATGGTGGTTTTACCAGCGCCAGCTCGGCCCTGGATGAAAGATAAATCACTTCCGCTTGCCACATAATGGAGTGCTGCACGCTGCTCATCTGAGACAAATGCATAAGCCTGATCTATGCGTTTATCGAGTTTATTCATATCAAGAATATGGTCGTTCCTGCGCGCCGCAAGCCACATGGCAGATGCCAAGGCTTCCTTTTCAGATTTGAGATAATCGACGGATGTATAGCGGTCCTGACTACGGATATCTTGCCCGATATGTATCAAGCTTTCATGCATCATCATTTTGGATGCGGCCATTTGATACAGAGCTTCATCACCATCAACTCGCTTAAACAATGCAGCCTTAAGATCACTTTCGGTAAAGGTTGCGCGGCTTCGCGATAGCTCCTGAATAACGGCACCTGGGAGCTGAGCAGCCAGTTCTGCGTTACGCTTTTTTATATCCTCATTCTCACAAACAATACGTGATGAAGCACCATCATCTGCCATATTGCGAGCGTTCCACCCTTCATGTGTTGTCGCTTCAAAAGCTACGCCCTGCTCCGCATATGAACGGTGATCAAGACGCCCCTCATAACCGTGTTTTATAAGATGTTGATTGCCAATCGAAGCGTACAAGTGACGGACTTCACGCAGACGATCTTTACGGTCTCCATACCGACCAAAATCATCAAAGCGTGCACCTAACCCGTTCTCAGTTTGACGCCTAACCGTGCCCATGATGTGAGCATGTGGATTGCCTTTATCGTCATGGATGGCAAGCTGCACCGTGATCCCATGAGGCGTATAAGCGCGATCAATAAACTCTTTTATCAGCTCACTGTTTTGCTCATTTGACAATTCAATTGGGAGAGCAATTGTCTCACGAAAATAGATCGGAGCCTTGGCTTTGTATTCCTCAATTGCATCCCAATCCTGGCGTGCATACCGATTTTCAAGATATTGATTTTCGCAATTCTCGTATTGCTCCCAAAACCCAACATAGTCTTTTCTCTCTGCATATTCATGCGCCCACTTTGCTGCACCCTCTCCTACGATCATCTGACTTTCAAACAGGTCTGTCTTCGCCGTCCAGTTAAAGGATTGACCGTCTGTTTGATCGTAACCTTCATCTCTGTGGATGTAACAAGCATGACCTACAGAGCCCAACATTTCTGAGCCTCTTATCCCAATATCTCGACTGAGGTGAATCCATCCCATGTGATGAGCCTGTCTAAAAATCCGCCGGAAGGGCTCCAAACGGTGAAGTTGCCGAGCGCCACGCTCAAAGCAACTTTACCATAAGTGCGCCTTACACCAAAGAATGTGTAAGAACGTATTGCCAAAGTAACAAAATTACTATAGTTAATTTAAATAGAGAGCAACTAGCACGCAAAGTTGTAACGTTCTCTATACTTCAGTTTAATATTATTTATTAAGTATAGAATTACGTCCGTCCGGATCACCTAGATGATCAGATTGGCCCGAGAACGCAAAACAGTTGCCGTCTAGTTTTCATTCTTGAGGGCCGTGCAAAACGGAACGTGCATGGAAAAAGGTGAGCTCTCAAATGACGCAAGAATTAGAATTCTGCAAAACATGTTCTGTCTTCAACATGTACGATATTTTCAGCATGCCATTTGTTGAAAAATCGTATTCATATATTGGTGTTTCCGTCGTTTCTCTCGCTTTTACGTTTGCCCTTGCGATCGGAATATTGATCTATGCTGGGCGTCTTGTAATGCCCAACAGACCCATGGACATGCCTCTGGCTGATCTTGTTCCTCGGATCATGGCTATCTTCATTGTCTCTGCTCTTTTACAGACAGGTGGATATGCAAAACCCCTTTATGAAGCTTCTATGCAATGGTCAACACAAGTCGCGCTTGGCTTGATAGATATTGGTGCAAACGGCAACGCTAGAATTCCAGACATCGCTAAAACAGATGCCGCTCGTCTCGTCGGAACCGCTGAGCTTTATTTATGGGATTTTGTAGCTTTTTCTTGGAAAATTCTTGAAGCACCGGGTTTGTTTGAAAGTTTTTGGACCGGAGTATCCATATGGCTTGTAGCCAGTGTCTTCGGCATTCTTACCTTTATCGTTTACGGCGGGCTCGTTTTATATTTCATGTTCATCATTGGCCGTTCCGTTCTCTATATGCAGATCGTAATGGCCTTTGCACCTTTGATCGTCGCATCATTTCCTTTTCCTCAAACAAGGCCCACCTTCTATGCCGGTTTAAAAATGCTGATCAACGCATGGCTGACAATCATTTTTGCTGGTTTTGCCATGGGGGTCACATCTTCCATTTTAGCCGGAACCCAAGAAATGATCGGGTGTTTTGTCAGAGAAACACGCGGCAATGCTTGTGTTCAAGAAACACAGAAATTAGCCGACGCTATGGGCGTTTCGAACGACATTTTCAGAGATGCCCTCTCCAGCTTTGAAGTGTTCGCCGTCCTCATTATTCTCGGCGCTTTTTGCTGGATGGTCCATTGGGCGGCAGTGAGAACCGCATCCACCTTAACGCAATCTCCGGATGATTCTGGCCCACTTGCAGCCTTTGCCGGAGCCACAACAGGCATGATTGCATTTGGAGCAAAAAAAGCTCTAGAAGGGGCAACGAAAAAGGCACCAAAAGCCGCTGTAAATGCAGCTAATGTCACTCAGAAAGGTGCTAAGGGAATATACGAAAAAACTATGCCGACGGGCAGCACACCAGACGAAAATTGACACAAACACTTAGAGATTCAAACATCTTTATGCTACCTTTACGGTCACGCGCAATTGCGCAAGATGAAATGAATGCGTTGTGTCTAGGGAGGTAAAGTTGTGCTTATAAACGGTGAAGAGCTCACTGTTTGGGACCGCTATACTCAGTGGCCACCCATCATGACGGGCTTAGAATTTCTTGGCATTTTGTTCTTTATCTATGTGTTTTGGGAACCTCTACTTCTAATTCTAGGACAGGTCATTAGAGGCCTTTTCCACCTCATTTTCACGCTTCTTTTCCTGCCCTTTCGAAAACGCAGAAAGAGGCCCAAACAGGTGCAGAAATCATAAAGTCAGCTCCCCATCCCGGTGAAATTTTAGATCATGAATTTATGAAGCCGCTTGAGATCAGTGCGCCCACGTTGGCCAGTAATATGAATGTGCCCACCCATCAAATAACAAGCCTCATTGATGGAACCATCAATGTGAACGCCAATATAGCGACGGCTCTTTCTCAGACCTTCGGCACAACACCTGAGTTCTGGATTAATCTTCAAATTCGATTTGATGAGGGCAGTGCCAAGTTCTAGCCCATCAATTGCCTTTTCGAATTTGAGACACATCACCACCCCCCTGCGACTTTACAGGGCCTGAAAATCAAAGCAATTTTCCGACTTAAGACACATCACCACCCCCCTGTGATGAGAAACGTCCAACACTCCCAGTTTCTGAGCCATGGCTTCATTTACGGTTCAAGTGAACTGGCGTAGGGCTAAGGGGCGCTGCCCCTCGCGCGGTCAAGGCTTCCCTTCGGCCTCCGCACCGGACCGTGGCTCAGTCGCTACGCTCCCTGCGCCCGCACCATCCGGCACTCCGGGCCTTGCCCTTGCTACCCCCGGACTTCGCCAGTCAGGCAGGGTTACAGGATTAGGGCTGCGCCTAACCTGCCAACCCTTTTCAATATCAGGAACAGAGGTGATGTAGTGGATCAGGAATCATGTGCTGACCTGATTACTTCAACACATAGTTCCCACAGTTATTACACGTATTCTAGATAGGGATTAATATGTGGCGAATTTCAATATGTGAACCCCCAGTTTTACGCTGATGGTTACTTATGAACCGCACCATACCGTGAGGAGCCCAAATATATTTGGGGCCATCTACCAGTTGTAATGATGCGGACCGAGCTAGTATTGCCTTAGAAATTTTACCAAGAGCAAATTTCATATCGCCATCAATAACATACCCCAGCATACAGCCCATTGGGAGATCCTCTGAGTACTGCGTCTTAATGTATCTGTACATCCCATGCTTTACATATAGCCCTGCAAGAGAAGCTCTATTTTTCTTTCCCTGGACATTCAGCCTTTTGCATTCTACTGCAACATAACAATCAGGATCTATACCAGGCATAATGACGATATCGATATAACCCTTGGGCACGACATCGCCCGCTAATTGCTCTTCGAGCAATTCATATTGAGAGTGAATAGCTCCAAGGCCCCTTGCGACGGGGTCACGCCGAAGATAAAGCACTATACGCCTTGTAACTTCATCTTCCTTTGGCTGTTGTGTGAGCCCTTTTGAGCAATTTGCCCAAACGATGGGCAGTCGTTCAACCAGCCTTTGTTCAATATCTCGAAAATGTGAAAGCCACCCAGAGGGGATTCCAATATTTTGGCTACTGTTCACCACGCATCCCCCTCCGCATAGCACTTTGGAGGTCGGACACAATAGCATCAGCATCTGCAAATGCGGTGGATCGCAGCCAATGTCTCATATTCGTTGGTTTAATAAGGTATAAGTCGCCATCCACCTCCACCCTTAAATCTGGAATTGCTTGAAAATTACCAGAAAGAGCGGATGGTAGATGCTCCCAAATACGCCCTAATGTATGTTGAATAGGTAGATTAAGGTTTTCAGAGTACGGAGCCATATCGTCTGAAGCGTGTAAGCTCAACTTCAACACAGCAAGGTCTGAATTAAGTCCCTCTAGACTTACCGAGATGGATGTTTCTTTGGAGAACCAATTCCCAAGAGCACTGGACAAAGCGCCTGCATATTTTGAGCGATCTTTTTGAGTACAATGCCTCCACATATCTGGGAAGCCGCCTTCCTTGGCTTGCATGGCTGGGATAATGTACTCAAAAGTATCTTCTACAGTTATTCTCTCACTTTCAGTAAGGCCATAATAATCGTATACAAGTTCATCAATATCTTCGAGAGTCGGTGCTTCTGGGCTCGATAACACCCTATTTTCATTAGCAATAGCTTCGTCAATCAAAGATACAATTTTATTTGCTACCTTAACGGCCTTCTTCTCATCAGCAATATCTTCTGGCCCAGGAAAAGGTAAGGTGAGCAATTCACACTGATGTACTTTTGCTCGATCTGTCCCTAAGTTTGCAGTCTCATGAAAATAAAACCATGCAGCTAGACGACTGTTTAGAATTGCCGTTAGAAGCTTTGCTCTATCTCGCTGTTTTGCAGGAAACTTTATTGCCTGAATAGAGTGTCGAAAAACTAGATTCTGTTCAGTATATGTCGCTCTAACGCGCCCTTCTTCACGGCGAACACCTTGAGGGATGAGGATATGAGGGCCTAAAAATCCGTCCTCAAAGCCAGCAAAATGGACAAGTGACTCAGATACATATTTAGCTTTTACGTTTGGCAACGCTATAGGTTTGAATACTCCAGATTCAAGTAATGGGTGTTTTATTACCTCTTCACTTCGAATTGTAAAATAGTCCGCATCGTCCACTTTTTCAGGATTTGCTGGCTTAAAGCCTTGCCCAATAATCCAGCCCGTTAATGGCTCTGCTCGAAAGCGATTGTTTTTATGTTCATCCACGAGAGAACTTAACCGCGGTAGATCAGATAGATATTGCAGCAACTTCTCATCAGGGCTGCGTGTCCATAGGCGGCGCTTTAATAAATTGCAATCTCGAATTACGTGATCTGAACGTAAAACGGTCTTATCCGAATTACTAAGCGTTACAAACCTTTTCAAACGCAAATTCAAATCGGCCTTTGGCGTCCAATAGTCAAAATAGTACGGTTTTTGAATATTTGCAGATATATATGGGCGAGATATCACCAAAGCAGCAGGTCGCTTTGCCCCATCAAACAATTGGAATGCAAGATCTGAGAAATTAATAATTTTCTCAACCCTCGACTCCTTAACCATTCTGTTTCTAGCGGCAACACTCCTGGGTTGATGATTATGAAGAATGGCCATCGCAGGCAAAAGAAGCGCAACAACACCATCTGTTTTTATGTCTTGATTTGATTTCCACACAAATGCCCATGATGCCTCCCCTGAAGGGCAGGGGAATTTATTATCACTGCACCAATCCTGGGCCCCACCAGTATCACCTTTTCTTGATGTCCATGGAGGATTGCCAATAATAACATCGTAAACTCGACAAGAGGGCTGATCAAAATAACTCGCGTGAACGAGAGTTTTCCCAAACAAGTCAGGAAGCATTTTTCCCTGTGCCATTAATTTTTGAATAGCAGGAGGAGTTACCTGCTCAAGCAAAGCCAGATAAATTGAAAAAGCTGCAATCCTTAAAGCGGGTTCTTTAATGTCAGATCCGTATAATCGATTGGCAACAGACACCAACTCTTTCCATGATAAATTGCGCCCCCCCTTGCGCCTTCTCCGATGTTCAACAAATCTCTGAAACAGCTGCACAAGAAAAATGCCTGAGCCACAAGCAGGGTCCAACGCTTTACCTAATTGGCGTTGAGCATCAGTCATCCCCCCCCACACTTGGCTAACTACAGAATTAGCCACAAACATAGGTGTGTAATAAGCGCCTTCCTTGCGCTTTGCTTCCACATCAACACCTAAGAATTGGTCATACACTGCACTGATGAGTTCAACTGGAATATAACGGAAGTCATATCCCCAAAGACGCATCTGACCACTAAGCATTTCCTCCCGTCCCGTTAAAAATCGGAATAGAATGCCTAAATGGATTTTTGCAACCTTTTCGGGTTGTTTCTTTGAATTAAATGAGCATGGCGCAACAAACAGATCCCCATTAAAAGGACCCTTGAGCGATTTGAAAAGGTCAATCAGGTACTTTGGTTTTCCTGAGAACAGTAGCTCATCAAACTTATCTGCGTTACGGCCTGAAGCCTTCAAGAATTCACCTGTTGAGATGACCCCTCGGTCTTCAAGATACGCCACAAACATCGTTTGCATTAGTAAAGCTTGCGCCGCCTGAGGCGATAAACCGCTATCTTCAAGCAACTCATGCGCTTTTTTCAGATTGTCTAAAAGAATCTGATCTATGCGCTCTGACTTTCTAAAATGTGCATCATTGTCAGCCCACAACCGTCCAGATTCTGCCGCTGTAAGAAGATTTTTGAGTACCAGTGCATCTGCTGTATCGCTCAAGGCACTTTCAAAGACATGAGCACGATCAAGAAAATCATCATCAGGACTTATTTTGGGTCGCTTAGAGAGTGAAAATGCTCTTAGTGAATCTCCGGAGATCACTAGAAGAAGGCTTGCCAAACCTTGATTCCAAAGAGCTCTGTGAACGCGCTCCACAGCTTCCTCATCAAAGGTATCTTGAACAAGGAAAGCTATTGTCGGCACGCCATGGATACAAAAAATTGCAGAAAGCTGTAGGTCAGTGAAGCCTACGCGTATAGCCCCCGCGTGACTGACATCAGCTATTTCATCAGATGATTTAAAGAACTCTGGTGGCTTGCGGCGCGATAATTCTAGCGCTTCGATCCACCGACGCGACAAAGGGGCATTCATTTTCCCCTCCTTGTGCTATGCGCCAGTGGCCTCATGCCAACATATCCATCCCAAATAATGCCACGAATCAAGGCGCTACACCCCTGGTGCGCGCCTTGACGTCAGACTATCACTAGCAATCTCAGCTCTCAAGACTAATGCCTAACTATTTATAAACAATGATAATTTTGATACATTCTACCATGCTGACATTTCAAAAAATGAAATACAGCCATATCCTCAGCATCTCTCATCCACGCGATGGAGATGCTGCGATCAGTTTCTTAAAAATCTCTTTCGCAGACGAACAACGGTATCGCCGTTGCCGCAGACACATGAGCCCTTGGGCGAGTGTAGTCGAGGATGCAGCCGTCGTGCGCCCTTGGGCGCAGAATCGACGGCGAGACAGATCGCCCGCATGGGCGATGCCAAATCTCTCCTGTTCTCGCCACCACCTAGGGATTCAATGATTCAAGGATTCGGCTTCCGAACCTATGTTTTGTTTATTTTCAAATCACTACAGAGACAAACGTGACGGATTGGGGGCGTTACCTGTCAAATTGGGGGCTTAATCGTGACAAATTGGGGGCTCTAACGTGACGGATTGGGGGGCGTTGTCAGTAGGAAATGTGATCATCTAGATCGAGACCAGTGGCTTTTAGCAAACTCATTTGGATTAATTCAGCTGCCTCTTTCTGGTCTTCGATGATCTTTTCAGCCGTTTTATCTCGTCGTGCTTTGCGCCCGGTTTTATGGCGCTTAAATTCATCAGCGGCACTGGCGATATCTTCTGGCTCTTTTTTCCAGAATTGCAGCCGCACGCGAATGACCCTTCGTCCCTGCTTGATTTCCTGCCAATTGAATGTGAAATCGGCTAGGTGATCGATTTCATGTTTAGCCTGTTTGAGAACGCGGCGCTTGAGTTGTGCATAATCCTTATACCGGCCTTTCTCAATACCAAGACGCTCACGCAAATCGGGAACCGTCAATTCGATTTCTTTTTTCTTCCGCATGTAAAATAGGCAACCGAGCTCGTAGAGAATAACGGCATATTTGCTCTCAAAGGCGAGCAGTGCTGCACGATTCATTTTCGCGTATTGCTCTGATGCGCTGAACAACCGTCTGGCATGGCTGTTGAAACGATATTCGATCCAAGCTCCACCGCAGTCCTCTGTTTCCTCGATCAGGTCCTCAAATAGACCAGAGCGGGAAATTGCCGCACGTCCTTGTGAGCTGATGGTTTCACATACCAAAAGGATTGACGCTACCTCATCAAGCGTATCTGAGAGACGCTCATTGCCCTTGTGGGCCTGCCTGATAACTTTCTTGGGGATGCGGTGCGTTGTATCCTTCCAGGCGTCTCCTGCGGCTTCACCGATCATGAGAGCCAGCGTGCGAAGGGCAACCAAGGACGGAGACTGGCCGCGTCCAAATTTGCTGCCCACAAGCTCACGAGGTTTTATAAGCCGCTCCTGCCCTTCCACCTTGGCGGAAAAAGCAGCTTTCATTGTCCGTCCAACATTAGGAGGCATGACAGCACCCATGGTCACGCGTTAGCACGCTACTCATACGCAACTCCTGCTAAGTGCTTGAGTCGTCGTGCTTGGGTTTGCCTACAGGTGCGGACTTATGCTTTTGATTTTGTTCGCTATCCGGTGAAATGGCATTGTAGAGGTCGTCGGTTCGATCCCGTCCGGCTCCACCATCAAAACCCTAGCGGAAACGCTGGGGTTTTGTTCTTTCTGGACCATGCCTTCACCACACTCATTTTGACCG
>Ga0209345_10006873_pt1 | contig 10215 bp, 8 predicted proteins | sample Cruoilmetagenom7_FD_187294 | JGI IMG/M metagenome (GOLD analysis project Ga0209345, IMG submission 187294) | Oil polluted marine microbial communities from Coal Oil Point, Santa Barbara, California, USA - Sample 7 (SPAdes) (version 2) | ecosystem: Environmental > Aquatic > Marine > Oil seeps ... | reverse complement strand
AACTGGCTGCGATGACTGGGACAGTGACACCGAATCGGATCGGTGTTGCCGATGGCGGGACAGATCAGCATGGGCGCACGGCGCGAGATTAAATCGGCGGTGGCGGAACGCTACCGGCAGGCGGGGCGGGCTGAGAAGGGGCTCATCCTCGACGAGTTATGCAAGGTGACGGGCTGGCATCGTAAGCATGCCGTGCGCGCGTTGGCAGCTCAGTCAACGAACCAATCAGACCGGCGGCGTCGCAAGCCGAAGTATGGCGACGTCATCAAGGATGCGCTGGTGGCGTTGTGGGAAGCCTCCGACCGCATTTGCGGCAAGCGGCTCAAGATGATGATCCCAGCATTGCTGCCGGCGCTGGAGCGGCATGGCCGGCTGAGCCTTGGCAAAGAAGATCGCGCCTTGGTGCTTCGTATCAGCGCCGCAACAATCGACCGTCTGCTGGTCGATACCAAGGTTGCAGCAGCTGGCGGCAAGCGGCGCCGGGTTGGGTTCTATTCGGCGATCCGGCGTGAAGTTCCAATCAGGACGTTCAACGATTGGCACGACCCGCCTCCGGGGTTCTGCGAGATCGACATGGTAGCCCATGGTGGCACCTCCGTCGCCGGCTCGTTTATTCAGACACTGACGATGGTGGACGTGGCGACCGGCTGGACTGAATGCTTGCCACTGGTGACGCGCGAAGGCGGGCTCGTCGTCGAGGCAATGGCGCGTGCTCAAAGCCTGTTCCCTTGGCTTGTACGCGGTGCCGACTTCGACAATGACAGCGCCTTTATGAATGACGTCGTCGTGCCGTGGTGCCGTTCGCAGCAGATTGAGGTTACACGTTCACGCGCCTACAAGAAGAACGATCAGGCTTTTGTCGAGCAAAAGAACGGTGCTGTTGTCCGCCGCCTCGTTGGTTACGGTCGGTTCGAAGGGATCGAGACGGCGCGCATCCTGGTGCGTTTGTATGCGGCATCCCGATTGGACTTGTCCCGGTTTAGTTCCGAGCCAGCCCTCGTCTAGGCTGCCTTTCGTTCGAACGCGAGTGGATTTTTTCCGCCCGTGCTGATCGAAATCAGCACGGGCAATGCGGCATTCAAACGACGGCTGCGCCTGGAGCGCGCGGCCACCGCTGATCCGAGCCAAGTGGTGCGAGAGGTGCGCAAGCGGCTTATGAAAAAGCCCCCTCGAGACGCTCGCGCCACGGCAGGAAGCAGTGGAACGGCGTTGCACGCTAAGCGTTGGCGGGCTCGTAGCGTCATTGACGCAGACAATGCGACCGTTGGGCACGATGCCATGGCTTGGATTCGTGATGCCTTTGTCGTCTCAAATCGTATTCTTGCGACGATCTTGTTCCTCTCGGAAGGTTTTCATGCTGCGATCAAGCCCATTGCGCAGAGCGGTTTCGTAACGACTAAGTTTTCCCGCCATGTCTGCTTGCAACATGGCCTCAAAGGCGCGTCCCAGTGCACAAGTGGTGGTGTCCGGTTCTTTTATGTCGCTGGTCTGTTGTGGAGCGTCTGCAGGCAATGCCGATTCGTAGCGTTTCTTAAACGGAGCCATTTTCTGATCCAGCTTAGCGTGTTTATGCTGGAGCCAAGTGACGAAGGCTGCTTCGAACACTGGAATGCGGCGCATCCGCCAAAACTGGTTGACAATTTGCATCACCAATTCCGTTTCAATAGCACCGACCGGCCCCAATTGATCCATCATTTCGTCTGTATACGCATTAAAATCCGCAATATCTTCAGCCGGCAGTAGCGCGCGTTCCGCGCTGAGGCCATGTCTTATGGCATTTGCGCGAGAAACGCTTTTGCCTGCGTCAGACCGCGGTCCGGTGCTCTTTTTCGCATTTCTTCTGTTGGCTTCGATCTGTTTCTGGCTGGTTTGGTAAGTTTGGGTCATCTTGAGTTCCTTTTTGTGGATGTCAGGCAGGCCGCCGGAGGGGCGCACGAGCGCGGCATCTATTGTGTTTTGACAATGCCTCTGGCATTCGGCGCCAAAGATTGGTGTCGGTGAATATTTTCGGTATTGGAGACACAAAGGGTGCGTCTCAGATCTATTTATAAAAAGAGAGATTTTACGGAGTTCTGCGCCTGGAAGACGATCGCAGCAGCAATAGGTAGTGAGGCCCTATTTCAAAACGAACCCATTTTTCACCACGCAATGTCTGCAAATACGTTGTGCTGCGCCCGTTATGGCCGGCGCAACGTCCCGACAGCACGAACAAAGAGGTCCGGCCCTGCGCGTGCGAAATCAAAAAACTGGAAAAATCTCTCGTCACGGCCATCAACCCCTCTTGTCCCTTCCTTGGGCGCCAAGAGGCGGAATTGAGCGTGATGTCAGGGAGCAACGCGACCCGCCGGCAATCCGGCGCCCCGCGGAGGCCAGCCGGGCTCTGCCCGGCGGAGCGGCCCGTGAGCGCAAACACGCTCAATAACACCTCTTGGCGCGCAAGCTGGGTGTCGCCGACAGTGGAAGCAGCAACCAATGGCCGATGTGTTGGCCATCGGCACGCAATAATTCAGATTAGATACTGCTCACTCGGCGAATGGCAGGCCGTGCACTACAGCGGTTCGGCACGTCACTCGGCAGGAGGCGAAATCGCGCGCATCGTAGTTTGCTGGATCTGGACCTTAACTGAGCTTTTCAGCCAGTCCATCAACACAACATGGCGCTCATTTTCACGGGTCTCCAATATTGTGCCAACAAGCCCGGCAAAAGGCCCGCTCTCTACCGAGATCTGTTGACCAAGCTTGAACGGAGTTTCGGGTTTATGGATAATGCCGTCGGTTTCTCTCGCTTGCAGAGCTTCGATAAACCGCCCATTAAGAAGGCTTGGGCTGTCACCGCTTTGTACGACCGCGCGAATGCCATAGGTCGACCAGATTGGCCGCCAGCGTTTGACGGCGGAGGCGTATGTGACGAACACGTAGCCTGGAAACAACGGCCGCTTTGCATCATGCGTCTTGCGCGCGTGACGGATGCGCTTCCAAATCATAGGGCAATAGACCTTGAATTGTTGTCGGGTGAGGTTTGCGAGCGCCAGTGCTTCTCGATGCGGATGGGTGTTGATGACGATCCAATCCTGGCGGTCGACTGCGGGCGTTGTATCCATTTTCTAATTGTCTCATGTCGAAATGCAGTGAAATTATGCTGCCGTCTTATGCAGGTTTGATCAAGCCAGCCGGCTCTTCCGGTGATCTGAACCCCAACGTTCACCCGGCCATTGGTAGAGCCTTTTAATTGATTTTAAGCCTGTTGTGGGCTGCATTTGCAATGCTGTTGGCTTGGTATCTGGCTTCCAGGCTGAGGTCATTCCTTTCCATGCTGAGTGGGGGCGGACGTGGTTATAATCATGGCGCCAGCGGGCAAGCACCAAACGGGCCTGTGGGTAGCGATGTGAATGAAGCACTCGTCGCGCAGTCGCCCGTTAAAACTCTCCACGAATGCATTCTGCTGTGGTTTGCCGGGTGCGATGTAGTGCCATTCAATGCCTGTATCCTGGCACCACTTGAATACAGCCATGCTGGTGAGTTTGATGCCGTTTTATCAGAGAAACGCGGGCGTGGCTCAATCAAGCCACAGAACGATAGTGCGCCTCATGGACCTCTTGCACCAAGTCATCTGACAAAGTCAAAGTCCCTGCCTTGCGCAAATCCCGCCATGCACGCTCGATCAGAGCTTCATAGGTCCGCTCACCGAATAGCACCAAGGGCACTGTTCGCCCAACAATTTCAAGGTCTCGCAGAAGGCTGGTATTTTGGATATACCAGACGTCCAACACGGCTTTATCCTCGGGTGATATGGTGCGTCCTCCAATAACCTGCGCCCAACCCGTCAAGCCTGGGCGCACAAGCAATCGGGATCGATGGGCTTCCGATTGATCTCGGGGCAGCAACGGACGTGGACCGATAAATGCCATGTGACCGAACAGAATATTGAACAGCTGCGGCAGTTCATCAAGGCGCGTCCGTCGCAGAAAATTACCCAGGCTAGATGTTCGTTCATCGTCGGATAACTTGCGCCCGTCGGATGCGTGCTCCGTCGCCATGGTGCGAAATTTATATAATCTGAACGGCCGCCCACCAAGCCCCGGGCGTTGCTGCCAGAACGCGACTGGCAAACCAATGTTGATAGCGACAAGTATGCCAACGAGCAGTATCAGCGGCGCCAATACGACAATTAAGATCGTCGCACCAAAAAAATCAATGCACCGCTTTATTTTCCAGTAAGGCCGCTTGGCAAGAAGCTCTATCTGCTCGGGAGAGATTGTTAGTTTCAATTGCTGTTTGGCATATTTGTCTACGTCCATATTCTCGCCTGGCAACTTGTCAGTCTTTGGCTCAAGCCCAAGACGCTCAGCGAGGAACTGAAGCTTGATAGACCCAATTTTCTCGATTCGTAGAAGTGCTTCACGCGCATCGGGCGAAAGTGAACTGAACAATTGCGTAACAACAATCTGGTCAACCATCACACCATGCAACTCAAGATCGCCGATTACTTGCTCGATTTGTTCCGGCAATCCAAGGACATTATGCTTCCCAACAAGCCTTCCCACATGGCGTTCATTGCGCCCGAGAAGGCCTGCAACTTTGATGCGCGCAGATGCGAGTTCGTCTATGGATTGCAGATAGGTCTCAGTCAGCCGGCTTAATCCGACGACAAGTACCGTTTGAGCCGGCCCATCAGCGACAATTTTTAGTGGCGCCATTGCAATTTTGCGAGTTTGCCGTGTTGTGTGGTGCAGCCTCAATAAAACACGAGCACCAACGAGCATTGAGATAGCCATGATTGATTGAATGATAGGCAGCGTGCGCGCCACGCCCTCAAGGCGATTGTAGGCAAACGTCAGCGCGACTGCTCCTATCACGACAACGGCGACAGCCTTCACGATCCGCAGATAATCAGGCATCGAGCTCATGCGCCAGATTGTTCGATTCAATCGCAGAATCGGAATGGCAACAGCAGCAACAAGAGCGGTCGCAACAATGTAGGGCGCAGCCGCAACCAACCGCTCTTCGGAAATTGTGAAATTAGATCGGAGCAGAAAAGCGATCAACGTTCCTGTGAGCAGCAGAAAAAAATCGACTAGAAAACTTAGCAACGCACGCATAATTGCACCAGAATATTATTGCACCAGAATATTTGCCCAACCAAATCAAAAAAATTTAATAAGAAAAACAGTTATCGTCCTCCCCCCTATAATGCAACAGTAGCCACCACGATTTAGCGTGAAATGTGAAGTGCATTGCAAGTCCTTACCGCATGCCTCGCCAATATCTTATCTCTGATCCGATTGCCAGGCATCTGGCCAAGTGATGTCGGCGCCCCAACGCTGAGGTTTAAGGGGTTGTGTTTTATGATTGTCAGCAGGCGATGGCGTACCATCAGAGGTATCCGCTTCGTTGCGTTTGGGGTTATTTCCATCGCTGGTGGTTTGTGCAGGTGGTATCAATACAGCACAGGAAAATGCAAAAAGCGCCGCCAGTGCGGTCGTGCGCAGTGGATAGTCGACGAGAGAGTGCGCAAGCAAAAGCATGACCACTAGGGTGCCTGCCCGCGAAAGCATCAATTGGTCTCTGGACACAGCTCGTGGATCATCAGGCTTGGAAAACCAAATCGCATAAACCCGCAACGCGAACCAGCCCAGGAAGATCAGCATCAACAAGCCACTGGGAATTCCTGCTTCAAGCAAAAACTCGGCAAAATCGTTGTGCGCTCTGTTCGCAAACCCGCTGAAGATGTCGTCAGTTTTTTCAACCGTAGCGTAGACGGGAACAAATGACCCCAGGCCTGTGCCAAATGGCATGGCACTGATGGCAGTCTCTAATGTCGTAGCGCTGAGTGGGATGCGGAGGTCTTCAAGTGGATCGCTTCCAAACCGCGACTGAATTCGGTGCAGCCCGAACTGTGCCGCAAAAACAACTGCGAAGCCGAGCGTCACGAGTGCAACGCGCCCAAGGCCAAATTTTCTATCGCCGAGGTTCTTGTTTGCTCGATCCTCCGGGGTTGCGCGCTGGGAGGCAAATATCATGGCAACGATACCAAATATGGCAACGACTGCGAGTATAACGCCGGCTCGTGATCGCGCCATGGCGAGGCCGGCTATAATAGCAATAAGTAACGCGATCGTCGTGGCGAACCAAAAAGCCATATGCGTCGCGAACGCCCCCGGTCGCGAAGATGCGCGTGCCATTGATGCGAACCAGACTGCGGCAAACACCAAGGTCACATAAAGTTGCGCTGCAAAATGGTTGCGGTTTGCAAAAAAGCCTACCGCGTCACTGGTGTTTGTGAATGCAAAGAACCTCAGGTTGCTTTGAGGACCCTGTGCGATTTGAAGCAGGCCCAGCACCAATGCAATTCCACCAAGGCCAAGGATGAGCCAGCAAAGCCGAAGCCGCGAGCGAGCGTCAAGTTGAGCCACGGCGCAAAAGATTGCGAGGGGAACAAGAAGGGAAACTGCCGATGCCCATGTCGCATGGGGGCTCAGGGAGAGCGCGTGCCATCCCTCCGCTGTGCTCGCATTTACAGTGCTGACGCCCTCTATGCCCGGCACAATTTGCCCTGAAGGACTTATAAGATTGGCCCCAATCCTAGACCAAAGATCCTGTGGTAGGGGTGTCAGTTGTAAAACTAATATGAGTACAAAAAGTATAACGAGTGAGAGCGGAACTGCAAAAGCCCGCAAGCGTATCGTTTTTGCAGCCAACAACTTCCACCCGCAAAAGGTTAGGAGTGCAACTGCAAGAAGTTGGGCAAAAAAATCACCCAAAAACCCATCATGCGTACCGCCACCAAGGCTGATGGCGATCACCAGTGCAACAGCGGTCAGCCAGAATAGCATTTGATGCTTAAACACCCCGTCTCAACGCTCCTCACGGGCTCGCAGGCTTCTTTTTATCATTGCTTCTCGTCAGGGCGATTACTCCAGCGACACCAGCCGCTATAACCACTCCGCCTACGACGAGGCTTGTAGTATCGGCACCCGGTTGTGCACCATTCGCTGAGCACGGCACCTCGTTTGACACGACAACGTTTTGATTGTGGGTGAGCGAAGTCGTACAGTTGAGGCCGTAAGCAATTTTTGCGGCACCATTTTTGCCAACCATGATGCGATCACCGGGCTTAACCTCGGTGGGCCCGGTCACGGGCTTGAACCCCTGGCCCGTATTCACGAAGACAACACCGCTGACCTCGGTCAGCAAGGCCGCTTGAGCAGGTATTGCAAAAAGGACAACCAAAATAACCGCACAACATACGCGTTGTAACATAATCCAACTCCTGGTAAAATAACTCAAGTCGCAGTTGTAATATTAGGATTCCCCGCAGTTGGAAGGTTGACCAAACAACGTATAAATAATGCAGCAATTGACACCTTTCCCGGCTGCAAGTGTCAAGATGTCAACGCGTCTGTCTGCGTGGTAATTTCCAACTGTGTTGTTTTCGCCACGCACCATCGACTTCTGACGATGAGCTCACTTCTACATGTGTGGAGGCTAGGTTCATGCCATATGTTGTGGAAACGAATTTCCTGGGTGGATTTGAAATACTTCAAGAGAGCGCAGTCTCACCACCACATTATTATGCTCTAATCTCTGCTATACTAAATTTGATTTAGTGTGCCACACATTTGTTAGCCACAGAATTTATTGAACAAATGATATGTTTGATCTTCACAGCCACATTTTACCAGGCATTGACGATGGCGCCGCTGATCTGAGCGTATCGTTGGATATGGCCCGCGCCTATGTTGAGCAGGGTGTTCAGTATGTAGCTTGCACGCCACATATTTTGCCCGGTCTCTATCACAATACGGGTCCACAGATCCGTCAGGCGGTCACTGATTTACAGGCTAAACTAGATGAGGCGGATATCCCCCTTCGACTGGTTGCGGGTGCAGACAATCATATTGTGCATGATTTTGTTGAAGGTCTGAGAAATGGGCATCTGCTGACGCTCGCAGATACCCGCTATGTTCTCGTCGAGCCGCCGCATCACGTTGCGCCTGCTCGACTGGAAGATTTGTTTTTCAATTTATTAGTTGCCGAATACGTACCGATTCTTACTCACCCGGAACGGCTCACCTGGATCGAGAACAAATACGATGTCATGCAACGTCTTGCCTCTCGCGGTGTGTGGATGCAGATCACTTCAGGGTCACTCCGTGGAACATTTGGAAGCAGGCCACGTTATTGGGCAGAGCGGATGCTCAGCGAAGGGCTGGTTCATATTTTGGCAACTGACGCGCATAATCTCGCTCGGCGCCCGCCCGATCTACTGGATGGCTGGCGCGCAGCAGAAAAACTGGTGGGACGGGATGAAGCGAAGAATCTAGTTGTCACACGCCCGCATGGTATCCTAGTAAATAGTCTGCCAAGTGATTTGCCGTCGCCGCATCTAGCGGCGCAACATTCATCAGTGCCACAAGGTATGGCTCCAAATGACAAATTACCGAGCAAGAACAAGTTTTTCGAGAATTCTGGCACTGACGCTGATCGCGGGATTACTCAGCGGCTGCGGCGCTTCTTCGGTCATTAGTCCTGCTTCAGATACACAAACCCTTGGTATGCACGCATCCACGCCACTCAAGCCACAGCTAGGCCGGACTAACGAGCAGGGAAGTAACAAATATCGGGTTTCGGCTCGCAAGGCAGCCCAAAAGCTAACCTCCGTCTCTAAACCAGGCAGCACCGCTTATAAAATTGGCCCGCAGGATGTGCTTGATATTTCCGTCTTCAAGGTCGCGGAGTTATCTAAGACAGTGCAGGTGTCGGACACGGGCACGATAAACCTACCGCTGGTTGGTGAAACCCCGACAGCCGGCAAGACAGCACGTGAAATAGAGCGGGATCTAACGAAAAAGTGGGGCGCCAAGTATCTGCAAAGCCCGCAAGTTACAGTTTTCGTAAAAGAGTATAATAGTCAGAGAATTACAGTCGAAGGAGCAGTAAAAAAACCTGGCGTATTCCCGATCAAAGGCCGGATGACTTTGCTGCAAGCGATTGCCACTGCTCAGGGATTGGATGAGACATCTAGTTCGACGGTCATCGTGTTCAGAGAGAAGCAAGGCAAACGCGCTGCTGCGAAATTCGAAATAACGGACATTCGAAACGGCAACGCGGTTGATCCCAAACTCAAGGCTGGTGACGTTGTCATAGTAGGCAAGTCGGCTATGAAGGCAACATTCAATACTATGTTAAAAGTTCTTCGGTTCACAAGCGTATTTGCGCTGCTTTAGCACGCGTTGAATTGTGATATCAAAGGTTGAATTAGTATATGCAGAACGGACGTGACCAAGCATCTCAGCCGCCACACGAAGGCCGTAAAGAGACCGATGGTCGGGAGATCATACGGGCTGCTCCAACTCCACTATTGCCGGATGCCTATGCCGCTCCTGGTTACCCCGGTGAGACTTACGACGACGGAAGCGAACTAGCCGCCACTTTGCAGCAATACCTGCGTCTGGTTCTCAAGCGCAAATGGCTCATAATGGGGCTTGCATTTCTATTTGTCGTCATTGGCGGTCTCTACACACTTATGAAGACGCCGCTTTACACGGCAACCGTACGTATTCAAATTGAGCGACAGGCCGCCAAGGTCGTCGAAGGCGGCTCGACAACGCCCACGGAGGTGCGCGGCAATGACTTCATGCGGACTCAATATGAACTTCTGAAAAGTCGGTCGATAAGCGAGCGCGTTGCTTCCGCGCTGCAACTCCATAAAAACAAGGATTTCTTCAAACCGCGAGGCGTTTCTCTCACCGGGATGATCCGGCAAATTATTACCTCACGGAATGAATCTCAAGCACCATCACCCTCTGAATTGCAGCGCGCCGCCGCAGGGATTATTGGGTCTAACTTGGCAGTCCGTCCGATCAGCGGCTCTCGCCTCGTTGATCTGCGATATACAGATCCGAATCCCGGCCGGGCCCAACAAATCGCCAATGCTTTTGCTGATGCTTATGTGGCCTCGAATCTCGACAAGCGCTTTGAGGCCAATCAATATGCCAAGACGTTTCTTGAAGATCAGATCAAGCAGCTAAAAATCCGCCTTGAGGGATCGGAAAAAATTCTGCTTGAATTTGCGCAACGCGAGCAGATTGTTCAGGTCAACGAGAAATCGTCAATTGCCGAGAACAATCTCTCGGCGGCTAATGTGGCGTTGGGAACACTGATCTCCGAGCGGATTAAGAACGAGCAGCTTTGGCAACAGGTTAAACAGGCAAAA
>Ga0209345_10006872_pt1 | contig 10219 bp, 12 predicted proteins | sample Cruoilmetagenom7_FD_187294 | JGI IMG/M metagenome (GOLD analysis project Ga0209345, IMG submission 187294) | Oil polluted marine microbial communities from Coal Oil Point, Santa Barbara, California, USA - Sample 7 (SPAdes) (version 2) | ecosystem: Environmental > Aquatic > Marine > Oil seeps ... | reverse complement strand
CCTCCTAGATTAGTTGTGCCAGATCAAAGATGGACGAAGCGGCATTGCCGACCCCCCCGATCATCGCGCCAGTTGCGCGCGCCCCGGCGTTCTTGCCAGCGGTTTGGTAATCCATGGCCTTGCGGTTTTCGCCACTGACGTTCAGCAGGCGCTCGCTGTTTCGGATGTTGCGAACCTCCTGCATCATGTTGAACGTCGCAGAGGTGGGGCGCTGGCCGTTTGCACCGAGCGTGGATCGAATGGTGGACAGTTCACCCTCAAGATTGTGACGGGCGGATGCGTTCGTCTGCATCGCCCGTGTCCGCGCGACGTAGGTGTTGATCTGCGCCTGGAGCTTTTCGCCCTTGGCGGCGTTTGACGAGGCAATACCGCCCGCAACGGCGGTGCCAGCTTGAAGCCCAAGAGCAAGAACTGGTGCTGCCATTACGCCTGCACCTCCGTTGTAATTGCCAGAAGCTCAAACGGCCCCGGCTGATCCTGACCGATTTCGATTTCTGGGTGATCCCGATTGCCAAGCACGGAAAAGCGCTGGACCTGCGTCTTGCGTGACGGCGGCTCGGACAAGTCGTCCCCGAACGAGTACCCTTCAACACGTGTCGTTGTGTTGTTGCGCCGCACGAAGTAGCTGATCGTTTCGAACACAGATGTCGCAACGCGGATTGTCCGAGCGCGAACCATGCCAAGCCGTGGGCTGCTGACAAATTCAACAGGCCATGGGGTTACGGACGTGTCGAAGTTGATCCCGACCTGGAACGGGTAATCCAACGCCGCACCTGAAATCAACGCCTCAACTTCGGTATAGTCGTCAAAGATACCGTGGAAATTATCGTTCTGCCATACCGCAATCGGGGCCCCATCGTATTCGGACAGCGAAGGGCTCGTGCCGCCAAGATGCTCCACGGCGCTATCGACCATGGCGTCAAACGACCATTCCTCAAGCGTGTAGGTGTTTGATCCAAGTAAGTGTTCATGGCTGACCATGGACCAGATGCGACCATTGAATGGCGTGGCAAGCTGCACATCCATTCCGCGCCACGGAACCGGATCAATACCCCCTGCCCCTTCGGTGGCATTCCCCCAGGGGAAAAAACCGGGCTGGGACTGATCGTCGGCAAACTTTACACAAAGCACACCGCCGTCAGCGTTCACCACAAGTGCGAACCGGTCCTCGTTTGCGGCATCACGCGGAGGTGGACAAATGGCCGTTGGTGAATTTATCAGGTGCGAATGGTCCTGCGAAATGTCGGTGACAGCCCATTTCAAGTAGATGTTGCCCGACAATGCGGCCGCTAGCATGTCGTCACCCGATGTGGACATGTAAACGACCGTTGAACCAAACACCTTCGGCTTGACGCTGTTGGCGCCGCGCACGTCGAACAAGACCGGCGCAAAGCTGTTCGGTGTGATTGGCGTTCCACCCGACGCCTCGGAAACAAACGCCCCAATATCGGTCAGGATGATCAGATCCCCACCATCAACAACGTGACGCACGCGGGTCTGGACTTCACCAACTGTGCGAATGATTGCGTCGTCATCGTCCAAGCCAACCTCGAAATCGCGATAGCTGCGTACCGACGATCCGACGATCAGGTCAGGAACTTCCTCGAAATCAGCAAGAAACATACGACCGCCAATGGCGGCCCCGGATCGAGGATACCCCCGCACCGCTGACAGCACGGGTTCTTCCCAATTTGGCGTGGCATACTGGCTTGCGGCGGCTGCGACCGACGTCACGGACGATGTAGTAAGTGCACCAGCCAGCTTTTCAGGCGTGCCGGAGGTATAGGGCCCTTCGAAATTGGTCAGCGTAACAACCTGCAAGATGTTCGTGCCGTAATCCACACCCACCACATAGCCAGAGAAATCGCTCTCGACGCCGTTGATCACCTCGCCAGTTTCAAAACCACTGGCGTCTACGACCGTTATGTCAAGGCTCGGCGCCAATTCCGAAAGAACAGTTCCAGTGATGACTGTTCCGCTCGTGTATCCCGTGACCTGGATTTCCTTGCCGTGAATGCGGATGTGCAGCCCGACGTAATCGACGGTGAATACGCTGGCCGACGCTGTGATGGTGACCGACCCAGACAGCGCAGACGGGGTGAGCGTGATCCCCTTGGCAAATGCGAAATACGGCTGGGCAATCGCGCCGCCGGCACTTTGCGAAAACGCCATGGCACCAAAGGCCCATGAACCGGCGTCATATTGCAGGATATAGATCGAATGATCACCGCTGCCGAAATAGGTCATGTCGCGTGCAGGAACCACCCAGGACGTGTTCTCTTCGGGCTTACCGGGAGGAACGGACCAAGGGGCGACAAAGGCCTGAACCGTTGACCCTGTGTCGTCAATGATGGTCAGTTTGGCGTTCGACATGACGATCAGGAACTTGGTTCCCTCGACCGGCTCAATCTCGGACTGCCAGAACGGATCAATGATTGCCGAAACGGATGCGCGCTTATACCGACCAGGGCGGCGGCGCAGAGAACCGGACCGATTTGGCGATACATTCATGGCCGACCGCACCGAGCGTAGGCGAACCTCAGCCTCATCGGCTTCCAGATAGTCAGGACGGACCTCGCCAAGCGAAAAGTCGGTCTGCTTGATGGAGATTTTTTGTCTAGCCACGGCCTCGACGGGCATTCAAGATAGACCCGCTCCCTTTCAGCGGGGCGCCCTTTGACCGGGAAGACGCAGACTTGGATCGCGCCCGTTGCAATTGTTCATCCGCCTTGGCGTCGAATGCCTCAGCTTCACGGTATTCCTCTTTCAAAGAGCGCAGGATGATCGCCTCAAAGCGAAGCTGGATCGCGCGCGAAAAACCCGCAGTCCAGATCGCTGGATCTGTCGCCATTGCGTATTCAACCACAATCCCGTCTGTCGCATCGACATGGATGTGCGTAGCATCCTGAACCCAATCAACATCATGGCGGACACCGTTCGTTTCCACCCAGACATTGCGGACGTGCAGCGCGGCGGCCGGAACCTGATAGGCATCATCAAAATCAAACTGCCCGTCCGTGCGTGTGACCAGGGTCTGTTCTTCTTTGGAAAAGTGGAAATTCGCATCTTCCAACTCAGCTTCGACCACCAGCGGCCAGTTTGTGGCGATCACACGCCATTCGATCGAGCCGTCATTTTCGGACACGACTTCCTGCCCTTGCGCGAGGAGGGCGGCGTTGATGATTTGCAGCATGGAAAATGTGGTAGCCATGCGGGGATATTCGTGTTCGCCGCGCGCTCACCCAATGCACATAGAAGAAGGGGCGAGTTTCCCCGCCCCCTCAAAGGCCGTTCCCAGAAAGCGACAGGAGGATCAGTCCTCCGGGTCGGCCACCTCAAACTCACCAAGCTTCGTGCGGATCACGGTAATGATTTCCGCGCGGCTCATCTGCTTCTTCGTGGGCTTGGCGCCCGCGGTCAACATCATGATCTTGAGCTGTTCGGTCGGCATGTCCTCAAGATTGGTCTCAATTGTCACCCCGGTCTTGGGTGCGCTTTGCTTGATGCGCAGTGCACCGCGCGGAGCCAGTCGAATATTCTGCATTGCCGTGACGTAGGGCATCGGCTTTGCGATAGACGCCCCCAGCTCGGACAATACTTTCTTCTGATCACCGCCGGTTTTGATGCCACGGTTTTCCACCGAAGGTTTCCAGCCGGGAACAATTTCAAGTTGGACCATCTTGGGCATGGTTAGACCTCCTTTGTGATGTGGGCGTTGAAGCCGATGGAAGGCGTGGTTCCGGCCACATCCAGGTGCAGATCGACATACCGGAACTTGGTGCCGTTCTTCTCGGTGCGGAAACGAATTTCCGCGCGATCACCAGCGGAAGGATCGACAGTTTCAAGCGCGATTGCCGCGTTGTCGCCGATTTCGATCATGCCGAGGATCTGACCATCCGAGCGGTCGGCCGTTTCCGAGCCAAGCACGACAAAGCGATAAACCTCATCATTGCTTGCCACATCGACGGATTCCACGTTGATGACGCAGATCGCATCGGTTGCAGCGGCGCCTCCCTGGTCCCACTGATCACCGACATATGCGTCGGCGGTCAATGCGGCCAGGCCAACATCGCGTTTCAGAAGGCCAGTTGCGGCGTCGAAGGCGTAGGTTTTGCTGAACATATCAGGTTCTCCTTACTTCACGATCGCGGCGTTGGTGATCGAAGTCAGGCGGGTGGCCGCATAGGCCCCTTCCAGACAGATCCCAGCGTCGTGTTCGATGTTGGTGCGGTAATAAACGCCATCTTCCAGAAGGCCCATGTCCTTCACTTCCATCGGCGAGGTTTCGATCCCGCACAGACCTTCTTCCGAAAGGTTGATCGGGTAGATGGAGCCCGTGACGGCGGTCCCGCCACCGTAGGCAATCTCGTTGAAGGGCAGGAACGCGCCGAACGGGGTCAGACCGTACCCGGTCAAGATCGGTAGACCGTTGTAGCGCGCGATGCGCTTGCCCAGGTCATCCTTGTCCCAGGTGATGAAACCGGAAACCCCGGTGTCACGGGTGGCGGCCGGGAAGCGGTCCAGAATCGCCTTGGGCATCAGGATGTGCGTGCAGTTTTCGGTGTTGCTGATCGCAATATCAAGCTGCGCCAAAGACAAGGGACCGCCGCCTGATGCTGTCGCGTTGGCAACCACGCGGCTGTCATAGTTGGAGCCATCAACGGACCCACCAACGACCTGCAAGCGCTGCTTCAAGCCGGTGAATTCACGCGGCTCGGACTGATTGTCACCGTCGATCAGCGTATCCGAGAAGACTTTCGCCTTCTTTTTGACCGACATCTTGGTTTCCAACGCGCGGCGCTGCATCCCGTGACGGTTCAGCAGAACACGGTCAACGTCGATGTTGCCCGCGATGGGGAAACACGATTCAACCAGATCGTTGATCACACCATGGCCTTCGGCCGGCGTCTCGTTGATCCCACGGAAGCCCATGTTGTCTGGCAGTTCTCCTTCGCGCTGATAGCCATATTTGCCGCCGGGGGCGGGTTTGAACGGGAGCGCAGACAGGATGTCCGATGCTTCGGGGAAAAGCTCGATGATCGCGCGCTTTTTCTCGTCGGTTTCCTGCTTTGCGTATTCGGGAAGCGTGTGAACCATCGCTTATTCCTCTCGCTGTGGTGCGGCCATCACGCTTCGTCCGCATAGAGCGATTTCAGGCGCTCTGTCGGAGAAGCATTCTCATCCACCGTGGCCGCGGGCTGGGGGGTGGGAGATTTCGGGCCCGGACCGGAAAGCAGTTTTTCAAGCGCTCGCACGCCATCTGCTGTGCCGACAGCGCCCATCAGGGCGGTGGCCATTCCTTCGGGAAGACGTGTTTCAAGGGAGCGCTGGACGGTCGCAATTCGTTCCTTGCCACGCTCAAGGCTTTCGATTTCAGCTTTGCCTTTGGCGTAGTTCTGCGAAAACTTGGTGGCTTCGTATTTGCCAATCAGCGCCATGGCGTCCTTGGCCGCTTCACCGCCGACCTGGTGCTTGTGCAGGAACTCACCGAAGGCGCCGAACAACGGCTTGAAGTTTTCGTCCTCAGCCATGGACTCGACAGTGAAACCCTCGGGCAGATCGAGGTCGCCAAAGTCCATTTCTTCGGGGAATGCGAATTCGTAGGCGTCAGCGGTTTCCGGGACGGTCGCCAAGCGTTCGTCATGCTGGGCTTTCAGCGCGGTGAGACCATCGTAGTCTTCGCGGAATTTTGCCGTGTCATACGCGCCATCTTCGCCTTTGAAGGCTTCGGGAACGAACGCACCCAAGTCCAGGGTCGGCTCCGGCGTAACGTCAGCGGGCGGGTCGCCAGCGGGCGGCTCACCCCCTGAGCTTCCGGGTTCCGCGGTCTCCCGCATGATCAGTTTTTGGCCGGGCATCAACATATTCAGTTTCATCGCTTGCAATCCTCCTGAGATCGCTTGCGATGAAAGACTGAGCGTTGGCCGCATCCAATGCACGCGGATCAGCCAACGGCGGAGCCTGTCGAAGTGTCGTTGATTTATCCAGCAAATCCAAGAGCATCTGCCCCTGCGGCGTGGAGAGCAATGCTTTCAGGTCAGTAAGGGCGCCGTCCCGGTCACGCCCTGGAATGCGGCGAAGGTACATCAGGACTGGGCCGTCTTCAGGCAGCAGGCGGGGTAGGCTCACTTGGCGTTTCCTCCGGGTCGTTCAGGACGATCAGGTCATCCCCACTTGTTTTGATGATGTTGTCCATGGTGGCCGGGACGTTGACCACTTGGCTGACCTGCTCACCGAATGTTTGGAATGCTAGATCAAGGTTCGACCGGGTGGTCAGCACTTTGTCTTGATTTTGGGCTTTTTGCAGCGGCGAGATTGGCGCAACATTCAGCTTGTCACCGGCATGGGTGATTGTTTCCGAAATGATGCCGGATTGAACCGCGATGAATTCCACACGCTGAATGAAGGGCGCGATCATCTCAGACCACAGTGGGGCGGACGGTTTGCCAATGCGGCGTTGAACGCGTCGTGCTTCGTCCAGCCATTGGGTGGCAGATGGGGGCGTGTCGCCACGCTGGCGGGGGCCGTCTTGGTAGAAGGCAACGCGCAGCCGATCGACAAGGCGTTCCTCGGAGAACCATCCGTAATCAAGGTTGCCGCCCAGGTCGAGCTTCTGGATCGCGTTGGGTGTGCCAGGCCGCATGGGGTATGCCGCGTTGCGTTCGATCCCGCCGCTCATGTCGAGAATTCCGTCATCCGGGTATCCCCAAGACGGGGACAGCGCGGCATCGAGGTTGTCCAGAACGATTTCGTTCACCTTGTCGATGGTGAAGATGTCTGCCAGCGCTTTCATGCCAGGGCCCCTGCCCCACGGGCGCTTGGACCAAGGGTTGAACCGTCCAACCAGCAGCGGGCAGCCACCGGCCAGCGGGCCCAGGATCTGTTCTTCGTCCGTGACGCGCTTTCCATCGACGGTGATTTCCGTTTTCCAGACAGGAACCGCGGGCTCGGACCAATCCAGCCAGAATCCCCAGCACACCTTGGCGGTCGCGCCGGGTGTGCTGATCTTCTTCTTGATTTCTGGGTGGTCCAGCTTGACGTTTTGACCAGCGAAAGTGGCCGGCAGGAACTCTGCGATGACTGAACGCTCGCGGAACCGGTCCAGGTGGCCGTTGTGACCTGGCGTAATCAGCAGCTCATCCGGGGTGACGGCCTCAACAAAGACAGGCTGTGTCAGGTGGGATTTTTCAACCCACATCGCGGCGGTCCCGTGGGATGAGGCTTCAAAGAACACCTGTGGCGCCACGTCGTAATAGTTGGACGCTTCAATCAGGCCGAACACCTCGTCTTCGCGATTGCTGACAAGCGTCTCGACTTGATCGGCCATGTCCTGCTCTACGGCGGCCGTGACTTCGAACTCACCCCATCGCACCTCGGACGGTGTGAAATACGTCACCAGATCGGACGCCAGGTCGGTTGCAAATTCCTCGACGTAGGAACAATAGATGTCCGTGGCTTCTACCTTGTCCTGTACCGACGTGAAGTCGTTTTCCCGGCCATTGGCGCAGAACGTCAGAACATCCTTGATGTCCGTTTCGACACCATCACGCCATTTCTTGGCGGCGGCATACCGTGTGGAGAATGCTTTTGATGGTTTCACGTTCACATTCTCGCCAAATCAAAGATGCTGCCATTCCCGGCGAGAAGATTTTGGGAAGTTGTCCCCTTTTTGATCGTTCCGGTTGTCCCCTTGAGTGGTTGTACCGGGCGCGCTGTGAATGGGTCGTCCTTCATGAAGGCGCGACGGAAATCAGAGGTCTGCGACTTGGAGGTTTCCTGTGCAGTGGCGGCCAATTCGGTTTCAGCCGCCCGACGCTCACGCTCGCGGGCTGCCTTCGATTCCGCACTTTCCTTGGGTCGTCCCATCGTAAAACACCTCTGCACCGTTTCGCAGGAGTTTCCGCTTGAGGTGCCATGGACCCAATGCACGATAACCAAGCATGTGGCCCACGATGGTTGCGCAGTTTTGGATGGGCATGATGTGAAATCGCATGTGGCGCGTTTCGGTGAGTTTCAGGACAAGATTGCCCTCCATCATCAGCGCCATGTAGGTTTCAACCGTGTCATAGTGGTGCGTGATGTCCAAATCCCCACCGTTCCTGGTTGGGTCATAGAAGAACCACGTGTCGTCCGTCGTATAGCCGAACACCTTTACATGCCCGAACATGTGAGAAAGAGGCTTCGTTTTCGATGGGGCGAAGCAGACATACCAGGCCATGATATTCATCGGCGCAACTTGAACTTCTGGCGCGGCTTCACGACAGGTTTTGGGCGGCCCTCAGATGGGGAACGAACAACGGAGAAACCCTCTCCGCCTCCGATTAGCCCGTTCTCGGCGGCTTCAACGATGTGCGAATACTGGTTTTTGACGGGCTTCGGAGAAAACATACCGGCCAAACCCTTGATCTTGCGATAGGCATATCCCCCAGCGAACCCACGTTTCACGACGGTACAGGATGGGTTGATCTTGAGGCCGTTTCGCCGCGCCAGAACCGCCTCAACCGTTGAGCGGCGCAGCTCTGGGCTGTTGTCCGTGGTGGCGCACAGGACGTTCATGCCGTGCTTGCGGAAGATGTCGAAGGCCGTGGTTTCCGTTGCCTGCGTACCATCCCCGCCGCGCGGGTCGCCCCAGAATTCAACCCGGAAGCCGGGATAGAACCGCGACAGGTGCTTTTTCACCCGCGGGGCAAACAGCTCGGCGCTCTCGTTTTCACCGATAAGCTCGGAATGCAGCGTCCATGTGCCATTGACCTCCTGGAAGAATGCTGCCGCGGGCTCGCGCCCGAAATCCAAACCGCAAATGATCGGCAGACCATCGACGGGTGGAACGTCGTGTTTGTGAACATGGTCATCTTCGCTGAACGTCGGATAGACCGGCTTGCCATCCAGCGTAATCCCAACCTTGTTCAGAACGCGACGATCAATCCACGATTTTTTCTTGCCCGCGATCTTCTCAAGATAGGTTTCCTTGAGGTGTTTCTGGTTCTCGGCCTGTGGGTTGAACGAATACATCGGCTTGCCGTCTTTGAAGGATTCGAGCAACCCGGCCGGTTGCACGAAGAATTCCCAGCTTTCAGGCTTATTGAACGCGGCCTTTTCATCTTCGGTCATTTCCGGTGGCAACGGCACGTCACCGCGCATGAACGGGACCCAATGCCCCTCAATCGGCGCGTTCATGTCCATCCAACCACCAAACCACGTGGCGCCTGGCCCACGCATCATGGACGGATACCGGCCGCAGCGGGAAATCAGCTCATCAACGACGCCTTTTTCGCAGAACTGCCCCTCGTTTCGGAAGAACCCGGTGATTTCATAGGATGCGCAGACCGCTTCGGCCGTATCAGGGTCAGGGATTGCAACGAAGATCACCTCGCAATCGACCTTCGTACCATCGCCAGACGGGTGGTCTTTCTTGATGTGGTGTACCATCGGCTCAGAGCGGATGAACGTGCCCCATTGATCCTCGGGAAACCAATCCAGCCAGGTCTTCACCGTCGTTTCGCGTAGCTCCTTGTACGTGTCGCGCGTGATGATCCACCGTGTCCGGCGCACCTTGTCCAGATCCGCCTCTTGCGCGCAGGACAAAGCCCAAATCTTGTGACACGACGCCGACGACGTGCCCGACCCAATAGGCCCCTGAATGCAAGCGAACTTCGAGCGATCCCAAAAGAAGTCGGTCAGAACGGCCCCATCAGGCTCGTAAACAGCGTTGCCATTTGCCGTGAAGCGCAGCATCAGGCGTCACCACGACGAATTGCCAAAACGTCAGATTGAGCCTCGGTCAACGCCCCGAGCAGCGAATAACTCTCGACGTGCCCGGCAATTCCATAGAAGGCCGCAGCGTCGAATGACTGCCCAGCGAGAACAACGCCGACAAGTTCACCGCTTTCGGCCATCTCAAGCCATTCTCGTAGAATGCTGATTGTGGCCTCGTCGGGCACGCGCTCGCCGGTAACGCCGCCATGCAGGCTTGTGACTTTTGACATTTGCGATCCTCCTGTGGAGGAAAATCGCAAAGACAGCCATTAGGTCAGATGCACGAATGAAGTCAAACAGCAACGCCATTCAGGAAAAACTGATGATTCACCAGCGCCGTTAGATTATCTCGAATGCTGATTTTCAAGTATTCGTCATTCGACAAGTAGATAAAGTCACCGGATTTTTCGAAGGTCCATCTGATTGTCGCGACTGGATTTCCAGTGCCAAAATTGTGCAAACT
>Ga0209345_10006871_pt1 | contig 10219 bp, 6 predicted proteins | sample Cruoilmetagenom7_FD_187294 | JGI IMG/M metagenome (GOLD analysis project Ga0209345, IMG submission 187294) | Oil polluted marine microbial communities from Coal Oil Point, Santa Barbara, California, USA - Sample 7 (SPAdes) (version 2) | ecosystem: Environmental > Aquatic > Marine > Oil seeps ... | reverse complement strand
ACCGACAGGCCCCGCTCGGCCAGCGCCCGCCCCAAGGTGCCGCCGCCCATCCCCGTGCCGATGACGACCACATCCCAGGCGCGCGCCGTCAGGCTGGTGACATCGGTCATGCGCCACCCCCCGTCAGCGCGGGCATCAACAGGTCACGCAGCAGCAGGGCACCCCGGTTGGTCAGGTGGTTGGTGTCGAAATAGACCGGCGCGCCCTGAACCATCACGCCACAGGCTTCGGGGTCGCACAGCCGGTCCCAGCCGTCGATCAGGGTGATCCTGCCCTGCGCCTCCAGCGTCCGCAGCATCGCATCGGCCCGCGCCATGCGCGCCTCGGCGGCCGCGCGCGGCTGGGTCAGGCTGTCCGCAATCGCCGCACCCCGGCCATAGGCCAGCGCGCGCGCCGCCCGCTGCGCGGTATAGGCGGGCATTTCCGGCATCTGCCGCAACACATGCACCGGCCCCAGCGTGGACAGCGCCGCCACCGTGCGCTCCAGCGCCGCCGCCATCAGATCGGGCGCGCCCTCCAAGCCGCTGCCGGGTGCAGGGGCCAGGCTGATGCGGTTCTGCGCGTCCAGCCCGTGGCCCTGTCCTTCGGCGTAATAGCTCCAGCGGGCCACGACCAGCACCCGCTCCACGCTCTCAAGGCTGGGCAGCGCCGCCTCGATCCGCGCATTGATCGAGGGGCAGGCCCGATTCTCGGCGGCGGTCGAGGCGCTTTCCTCCTTGGTCACACCGAACAGGGGCGGGCAGCCCGCCGTCCAGATCAGGATACCCGGCACATTGCCCTCCAGCGCGGCCAGCCCGATGCCATCCATCATCGCCCGCAGGTGGCTGTCCCCCCAGACCAGCACGCGCGGCGCGCCCTCCGGCCCGATCCGGCAGACCTCGACACCCTCAAGCGGCCCTGCGGGCTCATAGGCGCAACGGCTCCAGTCCTGCAAAAAATCCCCCGTCGCCGCGATATGCCCGCGCGCCGCCGCATCGAAGCGTTGCGGCAGCCCGTCCTTGACGAAGACCAGCCCCGCAAACCCCAGCGCCAGACCCGAGGCCAGCGCCACGCCGCCAAAGACGCGTTTCGCGGTTTTGTCCTGCCCCGCGTGTCCACGGCGGAACGGTTGTTCCACAAAGCGCCAGCTGAGCACAGCAAGCACCAGCGACAGCCCGATCCATCCCGCCACTTCCAGCGGTCCGGCATAGGCCCCGCGCCATGTAGTCGACAGGCTGAACACCGGCCAGTGCCACAGGTAAAGCGAATAGGAGATCAGGCCGATGAATACAGGCCCCCGCAGCGCCAGCACCCGGTTCACCCGGTTGGCCTGACCGGCCCCGGCAAGGATCAGCACCGTGCCCAACACAGGAAACAGGGCCTGCACACCCGGAAAACCCGGTCCGGGCCGGATCAGCACGACCGACCCCGCCAGCACCAGCAGACCCAGCGCCGAGGCCGCCGCCTGCACCCCCTCCGGCAAGCGCCGCCCCTGATGATGCGCAATCGCCAGCAGCACGCCCGCCATCAGCTCCCACGCGCGGAAATGGAACAGGTAGAAGGCCGCCTCCGGCATCCGCGGCGTCAGAAGCAGGTTCGCCGCCAGTGACCCGGCAAACACCGCCCAGAGCGCCGCATGCAACAGCCCCGCGCGCCCTCGCAGCAGCAGGATCAGCAGCGGCAGCACCACGTAGAACTGTTCCTCGACCGACAGGGACCATGTGTGCAGCAGCACCTTTTCATCCGCGCCGCTGTCGAAATAGCCCGCCTGCCGCCAGAACTGGACGTTCGCCAGATAGACAGTCGCTGCGATCAGCGATTTGGAGAATTCGCGGTATTCGGCCGGCAGCAGCACGAACCACCCCACCAGCGCCACCGCCGCCGCCATGGCGAAAAACGCAGGCGCCAGCCGCCGGAATCGCCGGATATAGAACCGGATCAGCGATACGGTCCCCGTGCGCGCATGTTCACCCCAGAGGATGCCGCCGATCAGGTAACCCGAGATGACAAAGAAGATATCGACGCCGACAAAACCACCGCCCAGCCCCGGCACACCGAAATGATAGAGCACCACCGACAGCACCGCGATCGAGCGCAGCCCGTCGATTTCGGGCCGATAGGGCATGGCCCTGCCGCCAATGGCTTGATACCCCGTCATGATATATCGCCGATAATCAACATTATGTTAAATCTATTTCCCGCCCTGACGGCCATAGACATCCTCGTAGCGGATGATGTCATCCTCGCCGACATAGGCGCCGGTCTGCACCTCGATCATCACCATCGGCAGCTTGCCGGGGTTTTCCAGCCGGTGAATGACGCCCACAGGGACATAGACCGACTGGTTCTCGGTCAGCAGCTTCACCTCATCGCCCACGGTCACCCGCGCCGTGCCCTCGACCACCACCCAATGCTCGGACCGATGCACATGGCTTTGCAGGCTCAGCGCGGCACCCGGATGCACGAGGATGCGCTTGACCTGAAAACGCCCGCCAAGGGCCAGACTCTCGAACCAGCCCCAGGGCCGGTGATCGCGCGGGAACGTCTCGGCCTGCGCCGCACCCTTGGCGCGCAGCACATCGACCACGCGCTTGACGTCCTGCGCCCGGCTCATGTCGGCCACCAGCACCGCATCGGGCATGGCCACCGCCACGATATTCTTCAGACCGATTCCCACGATCTGCAATCCGTCCGCCTCCGACCGCAGCAGCGTGTCCGCGCAGTCGATCGCCGTGGCATTGCCGCCAAGGGCCACGCCATCCGCATCCGGCCCCATCTCGCGCCAGACCGATTCCCAGCCGCCCAGATCGGACCAGACCCCGTCATAGGGCACGACCGACAGGTTGTCGGCCTTCTCCATCACCGCATGATCGACACTGATATCGCGCAATTGCCCCCATGCGCCGGGGTCCAGCCGCAGCAGGCCCAGATCGGGCCGCGCATCCGCCACCGCCGCGCGGGCAGGCTCCACCAGATCGGGCGCATGGGCGGTGAAAGCCGCGATCATGTCGCGCGCGCGGAACAGGAAGATCCCGGCGTTCCACAGGCAATCCCCCTGCCCCAGCAAGGCACGCGCCCGCTCCAGATCGGGCTTTTCCACGAACCGCTGCAAATCCACCGCCGCACCGCTGCCATCGGGCTTTGCCGCCAGTTGCAGGTAACCATAGCCCGTTTCCGGCCGGTCCGGGGTGATGCCGAAGGTCACCAGCCGCCCCTGATCCGCCGCCTTGGCCCCCTCGGCCACCGCCGCATGGAACGCCGCCGTATCGGGCAGCACATGATCCGCAGGCGCCACAAGGATCAGCGCCTCGGGGTCGGTCTGCTCCAGATACAAGGCCGCCGCCAGAACCGAGGGCGCGGTATTGCGCCCCACGGGTTCGATCATCACCGCCATCGGGTCGATCTTCAGCGCCGAAAGCTGCTCGGTCACGATGAAGCGGAAATCCGCATTGGTCAGGATCACCGGGCGCTGGAACGCCAGCCCGGCCCCCTGCCCTGTCAGCCGCGCGGCCGTGTCCTGAAACAGCGTATGCTGGCCCACAAGCGGCACGAATTGCTTGGGATAGCTCTTGCGCGACAGCGGCCAGAGCCGCGTGCCCGACCCACCACAGAGCAGAACAGGGTAAACATGTCTCATTTCTGACCAATATCTCCGTGATTTCGTCCAGTGACGCTTGGACAACACTACCGCACGGTTTCCATACAACAAATCGAAAGCGCCACGCAGGGGCGCGGCACAAGATCAGGTTGCCTCCGCAGTAGCGGCCGGATTGGGCAAGAATGCGCCCTTATTCTGTCACCTCGAAGATACCTGGCACCATCTCCTCCCAGAAGGCAAAGATCGCCTGCGCGTTGATGGCCGAGGCCCAGCCCAGACGGGCGAACTCCTCGCGGCCCGTCTCGTCCTCAAGCTGCGACAGGAACAGGCGGCGGTCACTGTCACGCTGCGTCGGGTTGCGCGCCTCGGCCACGGTCCGCACGATCGCCAGCTTGCGCGCCCGCTCGCGCCGCGCGGCACCGATCTCGGCCTCCCGCGCCTCGGCCTCACGTGCCGCCTGTGTCGCCGCATCCTGCCGCCGCGCGGCGGCGTCCACTGCCTCGGGTGACGGTGCTGCCGCCTCTTTCGGGCGATAATCGTCTCTGATCGCGGCACTCAGATAACGGGCGGCATCCTCCACGCCAGCGGTCTCGCGCACCAGCCGCAGCTTCTCGCTGACGTAATCCTCGCCATGTTCCGCGATCCATTGCCGGGCCAGACGGTCGGACACCCCCTGCCCCGTCAGCGCCTTGTAGATCTCGCTGGTCCGCACACCCTCGCTGTCGTCGATCTCGAACATGGCCAGTTGCGGGTTTTCCTTGATCAGAAAGCGGATCTCGGTCACCGCGCGGCCTTCCTTGCGCAGCTGCGGCGTCAGGATGATGTTCGAGGTCTTGTTCACCTCGGCCACGGCGGGTTTGATGATCTTGGCGTTCAGATGCTTGAAAGTCTCGTAATAGACACTGTCATCCACCCCCATCAGCCGCCGAAACAGATCCAGCGGCCACCACCCGGTGCTGCCCGTCCGCACGAAACGATAGCAGTTCTCGTAAAGCGCCAGCGCATGACCGCTGGTGAACCGCCGCTGGATGTTCAGGTTGATCAGCGCGAAAACCTTGGGATCATGCAGCTTTTCCGCCAGAGCGGGCGAATAGGCGTATTCGCACACGCCCCCTTTCAGCTTGGCATAGGACAGAAGGGCCGACACACCCCATTCCTGCCGGCCCTTGTCATCCAGCATGTCCCATTCGGCAACCGTCTCTGCAAGCCCGCGCAGAGCCTGTTTCAGGGTTTCCATGTCATTGGAGTTATACCCGATCATCAGGCACAGCGTGCGCGCGTCGATCCGGTGCTTGGGCTGGCTAACCAGCGTGTCATAGGCATTCAGCAGCAGAACGTTCGACAATTTCCGCTGCAACAGCGACAGCTTGCCCGAGACATGGATCGCGGCCACGTTCTTCTTGACCGATTCCCGCTTGAGAGCCCCGCTCAAGGGCATTGCCGCCGCCTGCCTGATCTCTGTCTGTCCCATGTCCTGCCCGCTCTCGTTCGCACTCTGCCCGGTGCCTCTGCAGTCTTGCAGAAAAAGCACCCACGCTCAAGTCCGCGATGGGTGCCCATATACGGGATGACCCGGGCCGGATGGCCCTCCCGTAAACGGGTTCCTTTGGGGTCGCCCCCCCTGCCCTGCCCCGTCCTGGCCCGCGTTTCAGGGCTTTCCAGAGCCCGCAGCACGTCCCATGATCCGAATCACAGGGTCAAATCCCGCTGGATTAGTCTCTCCTGCGAATCGGCACCCCTGCCCCCGTATCCGGGCACCCATCATCCTGCGGACGGGTACCTTTGATCCTGTAGAAGGGTGCCTCTCATCCCGTATCCGGACACCGAACACCATCTAAGCCATTGAAAAAAATCATTTTTCTAAGCCCAAAGATTCTATAGATTCCTAAAGATTCTACAACTTTTCCGCCCTGTGCCTTCATTTTCCAGTAAGGTTTCGCAAGCAGACTGCCAGCTTTCGTCGAAATGGCGGGGATATCGCCCTCATGGCACGAAGGATGATTCACATTTTTCCCGTGATGTGCGATTGTTTGCCTCACAGCACAGAAATCATGTGACATCGAGGCAGACAGCAACAATGACAAAAAAACAGGATCTATACACGCCGCCCTACCAAAACCTCGATCCGGCCCGTTCCGCCGCGAAACTGGGCGAGCCGGTGGATACCGCCCGATTCGCCAAGGCGGCCGCCTTTTGCGAACGGGGACGGTCCGATCTGGCTAAGCGGGGCTACTCGCCTGACGGCACCAAGCGGCTGCGCAAATTCTCGACCTGGGAAATCTGCCGCTACCTTCTGCCCATCGCCCCCGCCCATTTCCGCCGGGTGCTGAAGAACAATCCCGACCTGCCGCAGGGCGAAGGGGCCAACGGCTCCAAATGGTTCACGCTGGAGGAGGTGGTTTCGCTGCGAAACCATTTCGCCGCCGAAGGGATGGCCTCCAAGAAGTACCTGCCCTACCGCCCCAAGGGTCTGCCCGCCAAGGTCGCCGCTGTCGCCAATTTCAAGGGCGGCGTCGGCAAGACCTCGACGGCGGCGCATCTGGCGATGTCGGCGGCCCTCGATGGCTACAAGGTGCTGGTGATCGACCTCGACAGCCAGGGCTCCATGACCTCGATCATGGGCGGCAAGGTGGCCGATGAATGGACCACCGTCTTCCCGCTCCTGGCCAAGGACTATGCCCTCGCCGTGCAGGAGGAGAACCGCCTGCGCGAGGCGCGGGGTGAAGCCCCCCTGCCCCTGGACGAGACCCTGACCGAGGCGCTGACGGTCTCCGCATCCGACGTGATCCAGAAAACCCACTGGCCCAATATCGACCTGATCGGCGCGCAGTTGAACCTTTACTGGGCCGAATTCCAGGTGCCGGTCTGGCGCATGGCGCTGCGCAACTGGCCGCTCTGGGATGCGCTGACGCATTTTCTTGAAAACGAAGGCATCCTCGACCAATATGACATCGTCCTGCTGGATACCCCCCCTGCCCTTGGTTACCTGACGATCAACGCGCTGGCCGCCGCCGATATCCTGCTGGTGCCCTTGGGCGCGTCCTTCCTCGAGTTCGACAGCACGGGCCGGTTCTTCGACATGCTCTATTCCACCTTCGCCAGTATCGAAGAAGGCGAGAATTCCGCCCGCCGCCGCGCCGGTCTGCCCGAGATGAAGTTCGAATGGGACGTGGTCCGCGCCCTGATCACGCGGTTCGACGCGAACCAGCAAACCGATCTTGCCAATGTCATTCAGGCCTATTTCGGCGATTTCATGAATGCCTACCGGCAGGAATTCACGGCGCTGGTGGGTCAGGCTGGCGAGCAGGTGAACGGCATTTATGAGGCCGACTACCGCGATTTCAACCGCGACACCTATGCCCGGGGGCGCGACGCCTTTGACCGGACCTATGCCGAATTCAAGGAAATCCTGATCGGCGCATGGTGGCGCGATCAGGCCATGGCCGAGGCGCAAGCCGCAGAGGCCGCAACGCAGGAGCAGGCCGATGGCTAAACGCAAACGTCTGGAAGCCCCCAGCGCCGACGCGCTGAAAGAGATCGAGGAAGGTTTCGCGCGCGAAACCTCCCAGCCCGGCCCCTTGGGTCCGATGCCCCCCATCGCCCAGATCGCCAGCGAGGCGGCGGCGGGCTCTTCCGCGCTCAGCGGCGAGGAACGGCTGCGCGCCACGCGCGACGCCGCCGATGCCGAGCGGTATCGCCGCGCGCTCGAGGCCGGTCTGGTGGTGCAGGAGTTGCGGGTGATCGACATCGCGCCTGCCGCCATCTCGCGCGACCGCATGGCCGTGAACACCGAGGAGATGGAGGAGTTGATCGCCTCGATCCGCGCCCATGGCCTGCGCCTGCCGATCGAAGTCTTCGAGAGCGAGCCGAACCCCGACATCAAGATCCCGCAATACGGGCTGATCTCGGGATGGCGGCGGTTGATGGCCATGACCTCGCTGATGGTCGAGACGCGGGGCGAGTCCTTTACCACGATCAAGGCCATCGTCCGCCCGCGCGGCAGCGCGGCAGAGGCTTATGTCTCGATGGTCGAAGAGAACGAGATCCGCAGCAACCTCAGCCAATACGAGCGCGGGCGGATCGCGGTTCTGGCGACGGGGCAGGGCGCGTTCGGATCGGTCGAGGAGGCGGTGAACGCCCTCTTTCACGCGGGCAGCAAGGCCAAGCGCTCGAAGATCCGCGCCTTCGCCGAGCTGCACGAGGAACTGGGCGACATGCTGACCCATGCCGACAAGCTGAGCGAGAAGCAGGGGTTGCGGATCGTGAACGCCATCCGTGCGGGCCTGTCCGAGCATCTGCGCGACGCGCTGGCGACCGGGCAGGCGATGGGTGTCGATCGCGATGCCGCATCGGAATGGGCGCTGATGGAGCCGATCATCGTCAAGTCCGAAGCACTGGACAAACCCCTCAAGGCACCCGGCCGCCCGCGCCAGTCACCGCCCCGCCGGACCGAGGAGGGGGAGAATTACGTGCGTCTGGCCAATGGCATCACCATGATGCGCGACCGCGACAGCCGCAGCCATTACATCCGTCTGGAAGGCCGGGTGGTGAATGACGAGTTGATCGACATCGTCATGACCGAGATCCGGCGGCTGCTGGAGCCGATCTGACCACGCCATAGGTTTCGCACGCGAAACCTATGGGCAAGGGCCGTCACAATGGGGGGAGGTTTCGCGCGCGAAACCTCCCCCTTTTCATTCCGCTGACGATGATCCGCGTAGGTCCAGGGTTTCGCGTGCGAAACCTGCCCCCGGTTTCGTCTGCTGCGTTGGGGTCGACTCCCTTCGGTGTCGCACCGCGTGAATCATGTTCGGATCGGGGTTAAATCTGCTCTTTCATGTTCCTTTTTTGGAATATTGCGGGAAATCCCGCCCGACAACGCGTTGAAATGGCTTATTTTTCCCAAAACGAACATAAGCGAAAACAAAATGCTTTCTTTTTGGGGCGTCTGGCTTCATAAATTCCCCCAAAGCTCTTGCGTTCTGGGGAGAAGCGCGTGACCTCATCACAGCCACAGCATATCGTCGATCTGTTCGTCATTGGCGGCGGGATCAACGGGTGCGGCATCGCACGCGATGCGGCAGGGCGGGGGCTGTCGGTGCGGCTGGCCGAGATGAACGATCTGGCCTCGGCAACTTCCTCGGCCTCGACCAAGCTCTTTCACGGCGGTCTGCGCTATCTGGAGTACTTCGAATTCCGGCTGGTGCGCGAAGCGCTGCTGGAGCGTGAAGTTCTGCTGAAAGCAATGCCGCATATCAGCTGGCCGATGCGGTTTGTTTTGTCTTATCATAAGGATATGCGGTTCGAGGCGGAAACGCCCGCCTCGCGCCTGCTCAGCCTCATCATGCCCTGGATGAAGGGGCGGCGGCCCGGATGGATGATCCGGCTGGGCCTTTTCCTCTATGACAACCTTGGCGGCCGCAAGATCCTGCCGGGCACCAGCACGCTGAAGTTACGCGGCACGCCGGAAGGCGCGCCTCTACAGGATCGGTTCGAGACCGCTTTCGAGTATTCGGATTGCTGGATCGAGGATTCCCGGCTCGTCGTGCTCAACGCCCGCGACGCGGCGGCGCGCGGGGCCGAAATCATGGTCCATACCAAACTGATCAGCGCCGAACGCGAAGGAACATTGTGGCGCGTGACCACGCAGGACACCGATACCGGCGAAAGACGGGTGCATCATGCGCGGATGCTGATCAATGCGGGCGGTCCGTGGGTCGGCGACATCATCCAGTCCAAGCTGCGCGCCAATTCGCAGGACGGGGTTCGGCTGGTGCGCGGCTCGCATATCGTGACCAAGCGGCTCTACGATCACGACAAGTGCTATTTCTTTCAGGGCGAGGATGGGCGGATCATCTTTGCCATTCCTTATGAGACGGATTTCACTCTGATCGGCACCACGGATGCGGATCACGACGATCCGACCCGCGCGCCGGTCTGCACGCCGCAGGAACAGAGCTATCTGCTGGATTTCGCGAATCGCTATTTCAAGCAGCAACTCACCGATGCCGATGTGGTCTGGACCTATTCCGGGGTGCGGCCGCTCTATGATGATGGTGCCAGCAGCGCCACGGCGGCGACGCGGGATTACACGCTCAAGGTGGACAGCACCGGGGGCGCGCCGGTGCTGAACGTGTTCGGCGGCAAGATCACCACCTATCGGCGGCTGGCGGAAGCGGCGCTGGAGAAGGTGGGGGCGGTCTTTCCCGGCCTGCCCGGCGACTGGACCGCTGGCGTCGCGCTGCCCGGCGGGGATTTCCCGGTGGACGGGGTCGCGGATCTGGTGGCGCGGTTGAAGGCGGCGGCTCCGTTCCTGTCGGATTTCTGGGCGCTGCGTCTGGTGCGCGCCTATGGGACCGAGGCTTTCGACATGCTGGACGGCGCGCAGGGTGCCGCCGATCTGGGCCATGACTTCGGGGCCACGCTGACCGAGCGTGAGGTGGCCTGGCTGATGCGGCATGAATATGCGCGCAGTGCCGCCGATGTGGTCTGGCGGCGCAGCAAGCTGGGCCTGCGGATGAGCGCGGACCAGATCGCGGCGCTGGACACCTGGATGCGGGCGCATCGGCATATCTCGAGCGCGGCTGCGGAATAGGGGAGGGGGCAACATGACTCTGGAACTCAAGGGCGTGAGTTCCAGAG
>Ga0209345_10006870_pt1 | contig 10220 bp, 4 predicted proteins | sample Cruoilmetagenom7_FD_187294 | JGI IMG/M metagenome (GOLD analysis project Ga0209345, IMG submission 187294) | Oil polluted marine microbial communities from Coal Oil Point, Santa Barbara, California, USA - Sample 7 (SPAdes) (version 2) | ecosystem: Environmental > Aquatic > Marine > Oil seeps ... | reverse complement strand
CGACAGTACGAGAAAATTTAGCTCAAATTTCAGCTGAACTTGGTGTAGGAACAATTGGGACCAATCAGACAGAAACACTAGTATTGCTTCTTCAGAAAAATTATCCGGAAAATTCAATACGAGAGGTAACGCAAGGAAGTCTTACAAAAATTAAATTTGTTGAAGATATTTTGAGTTATTATTTTGTTGGTGCTGAATTTCTTCGTGGCGTACCAGAATTCGAAATTCTTACTTCAAGATACTCACCATCACCGCGCCTAAAGCGTATTTTTGCTATTTTGTGTGCACGACAGCTTGCCTATCAAAAGATTCAGCCAACGGTAAATGAACTTATGAATATTTTAACAAGGGAGCTTGTGGTTGAAATTTCACGTGGCAATGTAAAACAAATAACAACAGAAATTCTTGCTAACATGAATGAGCCGATTTATATTTCAGCACTTCGTGAGATGCGATTAATTATTCCAGCGAAGGTACGTTATCTGGTCGATCGTCAAATTGTAGAGTTGGAAAATCGTATGCAGGCGTATGTAGGAGGCTAGCTTATTCCATAAATTCTGCGTCGTCAGCTGAATATTGTCTTGATTTGGGGGAAGTGTGCATTTTTTTAATTAAGTCGTCTTTACTTTCGATATCTCCACTCAATCGCCTTCCTTCTTCAATTTCATTGCGTTTAAGTTTTTGATTTGGATCTTCAAGACGGCTGTATGCTTTCATAATCTCTTGGTATTCAGCAGTATGCCCCCAGTGAATTCCAAGTGTGTTTTTGAGATATTCGGCAAGAGTATAGTTTATTGATTTAGCATCCTGTTTTGGAGTACCGTCTTCCATGTCGTCATCTCTGAATGCGGAATATAATGGTTGTTTTTTTAAGATTTCACGGTCTTCACGGTACATCCACATATTTTTTAAGATACGTACGATGATTTCTTTGCCACGATCCATTCGTATTTCTCCCATTTTTGTAATTCTTTCGGGTGTAATTGGTGGTTGATCAATTTTGGGAATTTTGGTTTTTTCATTGAGAAGATACCCATTTTTATCAACTTCATCACCTTTAAAACTATCAAAATATCGTTCATCTTCGGTGTTCACTATTTTGGCACCATCGATAAAATCTTCTACTCCAGCTTTGATAAGCGAGGTAATTGCTCGTAGTTCACTGACTGGTGCTCCGGTAGCGGGTCGGACTTTTGTAGCATTATCGAAAACATCAATTGCAGATGCCTTCATCGTGTATCCAGCAAATTTGTCACCAACATTATTAAGTGCTTTTTCAATACTATCTACACGAGTGCCAGAATGTACCCTGAAGCAAGTATCGGTTGCCATATGGACAATTTCTTTTTTAGGATGACCACTTAATTGTTTGATTTCTGCAACTGCATTGCGTGTGTTGAAAAAATTAAGTAGTTGTTTTGAACCAAGTTCAGTAATTGTGCCTTTTTTTTCATCAATCCAGCCCCAGTATTCAAAATGAGAGATTTTTTCTCCGGTGATGGGGTCGGTTTTTTCTTTTGTTCCCAGTACTTCTTGAAAAACAGAAAAAGGACGAAAACATTGTTCGTGTCCTTTACCAATTTTTTCCAGCAATTCTCGACTAATTATTCCTTTCAAAAAAGCATCAGTAAGTTGCATGCCTACAAATCCCATGTCGGAATTTCTTTTAATATTTGTCTCTTTGCCGTTGATTTTAATTAATGCATTACTGAAAGCTTTATTGTTGGAAAAAGTATTGGCGCGATCTACCATCTCTGACAGCATTCCTGTGATAATTCCTTCACCTTCCAGCTGAGCTTTTTTCAGTTGAGTATTAAAAATACCCATTTCTGCATTTGTAGAGGTGGCCTCATTAGAACTGGCGTACTTCTTACCACTATCTTCTGCGGAGGAAAATCCGCTGTTGTGCATGGATAATAACTCTTTTCCGTAGCCAGTTTCTCCAATAAAATCTTCATCTATTGCTGTTTTAAAAGCTTCACGCATCAAAGTATAATTCGCCGAAGCATCGGCATCATCCCATTGTTCTTGGGTGAATTTTCTGTATCCACAGATAATGTTAATTAATCTTTTGTCACTCATCCTGAGATTGCCGCGATCAGCAATTATCTCAATAATTGCTCGACGCCGATCTTTGGCGGGACGTTCTGCTAATTCAGAAATTAATTCTTCATATTCGTAATTTTTATAGGTTTTTTTGAGGTCATCGCAACGACTTTTTTCCGCACCTAAATCTACATGTTCGATGCGTCGTGCGACCTCCTTTTTCCAAAACATTATTCCTTCCGCTAGTGGTGATCGTTTATCTTCACTAGCAGACTCATTATATTTACTCCAAGCTTCTTTGATGAGCTTGAAACTTTCAGTAATATCATGAAAGCTGTACCAGACGATTTTGCCATTGACGGTCGTGATGTCACGAAACTTTTTGCCAAATTTAACAAAAATATTATCGTGACCATGTCCATGAGGGCTTTTGGAAATTTTTTCATTTAGTGCATCTGATTTTTTTTGAGAATATTGTTTTTTTGGTTTTATGACTTGTGCTTTAGGTTCAGCTTCTTGAATTTTTTGAAATTCTTCTTTTAAATTTTTTAGCTCATCTTCACTGCCGTCCAGAAAAGATTTTAGTAATTTGCGATTTCCGCTGGTATTATCACGGGTGAGGATTTGACGATATTGATTAATATCGTTTTTGCGATGGTTGTAAAAATCTTCCCAATTTTGATAAATCTGTCGTGCACGATCGGATTTATCTACATTAGTTTCAATTTTAAATTTCAATTTTCCGATATTGTTTTCATAATTATCCAATCGCCAAAACAAGTGATTTTTATTTTCACTATCTGTTTCAGTTTTCCATTTTTCATATAAAGTTTCTACAGCTATTAGTGCTCGTTCCAACATAAAGAGATCTTTTTCTCTTAGTCCACTTAGCATCTCAACGTTCCGCCAATCTTCTGTTTGATAACTCAAAATTTCTTTGATATCAAATCTCATTCCTTTGGCTTCTTTTTCCACTCCTGCTGGAATTTTCTTTAGTCGCAGGATTTCCAAAAAGTCCTTTTTATCTTCGTCAGAAAAAAGACGGTTCATTTTTTGCCAGCATTTTTTTGCCAGCTCTTTTTCTTTATGGATTTCGTGTAGGATTTTTTGATGTTTGCGATTATCTAGATCCAAAAGACTTTCTATTCTCGTTTCGATTTCTTGATTAAATTTTAGTAGCTTATTTTTGGTTTCGGTGGATTCACTTTCTGCTTTTTTGATGTTGATTCCCAGATTCTCAATTTCATTACGGACGAAATTGCGCAATTCTGTTAAGTTTTCAATTAACTCTCGATTAATTTGCTTAACCGCTTTGTCGGCAATTTTTTCATTATCGTTTTTTTCTTCTATTTCCTTTATCTTTTGGAACCACTTTTTAGTTGGGGATTTTTCTGCTTCTTTTTTAAACCATTCTTCTGCGGCTCGAATTCTATTTTCGGCTTCCTCTGCATTAATTTCTTTAAGTTGAAGAGCTTCTTTGATGTGTGCTTTGTATTTGTCGAACCCTTCTTTTTTCCACTTAGTCCAGTCTCTTTTTAACTCAAATTGCTCACTTTCGTTTTTAGTTTGTTCATCGTTTATATTTGCGAAAATCATTCGCTGTGGAGCAAATGAGATTTTTTGAAAGAAATCGAATGTGTGTTTTTGTAATTTCATTTTTAATTTAAAGATTTTCAAGTTGGCTTAGGATGTCATCTTCTTTTCCTTTTTCTTCTTTTTCACTTTCTGATTCTTTTTGTTTAATTTGTTCCATTTTTGCGCTGGTGTTTTCAGCATTCCATTGAGATGCTGGTTGTTCATTCAATTTTCCGATTTCTTTTTCGTATTTAGCATCAAGTTCAATGAGTTGATCTTTCTCATTTTGTAAAATACCTTGTAATTTTTGGATTTGTTCATCATTCATTACAGGCATTAATTGAAACCAATATTTTCTTTCTTTGTCTTTCATTGATTCTGTTTTAAGTATCAGATCAACAAGTGCTGGTTTTTCTTTCACGAAATCTTCGTCAATTTGAAATTTTTCAATGTCTTCTCGGGAAATTGCGATTTGTTTTGTGGTAATTTTTGCGAGAGGTTGCCCCACTGATTTTGTTGATTGCTCATCAGGAAGAGGTGCGAAATTCGAGTTGGTAGTGGTGTCGTCGGACATTTAGATAGGTTAAATTTTTAAGTTATCAGGACCTCGCCAGCCCTCGTGGATTTGCATTGCTTTTTGAATTGAATCAATTCCGGATTTAGCGATTACATCAGCAAGCTTCTCATTTGGTTTAGAGTTGGTGGCACGACAAATTGTCTCAGCGTAGGCTGGGGCGTCACCTTCAGTTGTACGTAGTTCTGTTCCGCCAGGCGTCATTCCCAAGTATTTTTGAGTAAACTCCAAGACGGTAAAATTACGATTGGCATCAATTGTAATTTGTTGTTTATGTGCAGTGGTACCAGCTTCAAGTGAGATAAAGCGAGCAAAACCTTTTTTATCCGCGCCAATTGATCCAGCTTGTCCGATATATTTCAAATTTCCTGGATTATTATTTCGAAAACTGGGGCTGGCTTCAGTTGATTGAAGTGTTAGTCGTTGCAGATCTCGTGTGATTTGGTCGATGTCATCAATCTCATTTAAGGCTTTCAGCAAAACTGGATTATTGCGAAATTTGTTTTTCAGTGAATCAAGTTTTGTCGAAATATCTTCTTGAGTTGGTTTATCGCTGACATTGTCGGCTAGTAGCGTAAAAGCATTTCGGCGTTGAAGCATTTTGTAGTTTGAGGAATTTTTTAATTCAGTTATACGAGCAGAGTCTTTTTCTGTTGTTTCGACTACGATAAAAATTTCATCCTGATTACTCAGGACAGCACGATAATGTCCAGTGTTTGGGTCAATTGGCGTGTGATTCACAAAAATAATTTCACTGCCATTATTGCTAATTAATTTGAGGTTTTCCGGCATTTGCAATACGCGACAACCGACACCTTGTTCGGTTGATTCATTTGGTGCGTAAAAAGTGATTTCATCATTTTTCTGCATTGTTCCGGGTTGTGCCGGTTGCCATTTTGTTTTTGTTCCATCCCACTTCCAAAAACACGTTTGACATAATTTTTCAGCGTTTTCATCATCCAATGAGAGAGCTTTGATTTCATGAGTATTTTTATCGGCAAATTCCGATGGCAATTCAGCTTTTTCACGCTCAACAAGCTTTGTGATTTCGCTCATTTCTTGATTATCTTCTTTTTTTAATTTTTCTTCAGCAGTATTAGTATCTGTCGGGCTAACAGGAGGTAAACGAAAAGTTTCCGCAGTAGATTGCTTCTTGGCTTGTGTCTCAGGGGCGGGCGGTCGTTCGAGACTCATCCATACGAAGTGGTTTTTTTGGAGATTCGATGCTGGAGAATTAAAGTGATACATTGATCAAGATGAGTTGGATGTTTTTTAGCTTTAGAGGTTTTTTTATTTCATAAGAAAATTATTTTTTTCCAAAAAATTTCAATATTTCATTCATAAATTTGTCCCAATCGAATCCTAAAGTTTTCAATTTGCTCAATATTTCTTTGGGATTTTCTTTTAAGAGGTCTCCCCATTCTTTAACTTTCCCTTGCTTATCTTTTTGAGTTTCTTTCCACTCGTAAAGATGACGATACATCATCCTTGTTAATTTATTTTGCTTAAATGTATCTGCAAGTTCTGCTGCGGTTTTACTTTCGCTTTTTCCTGTAACTTTTTGTGCAACTATCGTACTAATAAAACTTGGTAGGCTTTCATAATCACTATTTTGAATGATTAAATTCATTGTATTCATCAGCACGCCTTTATCTTCTTTCTGCAAGTTTTCATAAGATGTTTTCCATGCCGGCATAAAATTTGCGTAATCTTCTGCCATTTTGTTCATCAGTACCGTATTTTCCGCGATTATTTCTCCGCCTTTTCCGATTATTACGTTGTTTATAATAATCTCTCCATTATCGTCATTTAATTTTTTATCTGTTAATTTTTCTTCTACTTTATTAGTTTTGTAGAGAGATTCAATAATAGTATCCAGATGTTTTATCGCGTTGTTATTGTTTTCCGCGAGTTCTTTTATTCTTTTGTTTTTACTGTCTCCAAAAATTTCTTTTAATTGGATAGCGTAATATTTTTTAATAACTGAAGAAGCATTTTTCGCATCGGTTACTTTTTCTTCTATGTCACCCCATCCTTCTTTCAAATAAAAGAGTGTGTTGGTGTCCATTTCTATCGTTGTTGGATTTTCGATAATTCCCAAAAGGTTATTCTCCGCCTTTTCGGTGTTAGCGGGTTGGCGAGTAACTTCACTCCCAAAAAGCTCTCTAGCTATCATTCTGGTTCCGCTACGATAGTCTTCTGGTATTTGTTCTTCGATCATCTTATAAACTGGCTTCAGGATTGGTCCAAACATTTTTCCTACCCCTTTAAACATTCCTCGCAGCATCTTTAATAATCCCACCAACATTCCTTTGAAAAAATCATTTCCAGCCCAAGCGTCCAACGAAGTATCGATAATCTCGCTTCGAATTTTGGCGACTTCTGCATCATCAGAATCCATACTCCACGCGATAAATTCTTTCATATCTTTTCCCAACACCTCTCTTATTTTTTTTATGGGCGCTCCTTCTTTTTCATTGATTATTTTTTTGAGATTGACTCCCTCTGCATTGGCAGCATATTCGACTAACGCGCCGATGTTTAATTTGTTGCCATTTTTTATTAATTCCGTGTTTACTCCCTTTTCTTGTTTTAAATATTTGCCAAATAGGCTAAGAGCTTTCGGGGCTAGTTTTGTTCTGAAGCGATCGACTGTTTTTTGATTTTCTGCTGACAATGTTCCATCTTTTTCACGCTTGAGGTGTAGTTTTTCCGCAATAAAGCTATCAATTCCATTTTTTGCGTCTTTTAATAGATTATCTACAAGACTTGTGATATTTTCTTGAATTTTCGACAAATTTAATTCAGATCCAGTGATTTGTTTAATCACACCAAATGCCGCTTTTATTTCTTTTGTTTTATTAGAATCATTAAAATTGGTATTTATAATTTTAAGCTGATTCAAGATCACACCTTTTTTTTCAAATATCGTTGCGAAATTAACATTTTTTCCTTCAAATAGATTTAAAACAAGAGGCCCCAGCTGATCGGCTAAATTGTTTGTTTCGATTGAAATTCCAAATTTTTCTCCAAATTCTTTAATTTTTCCCGCCGATTTTCCCAAAATGTTTTCAATTAAAGTATTTGATTCTTGTTTGATGTTTTCAAAAGTTTGCAAATTCTTTTGTAATGTTGTCAAAACTTCACTACTGGTTAGATGAACAAGATTTAAATTTTGACCTTTAATTAAGTTTTTATCCAAAACACTTAAAACTTTTCGTTTTTCTTCAGGATTACTCGATAAATATCCACTGAAAGAAGCAGATAGTTGAATAAGTTTATCGGTATTTTTTTTAAATTCCGATAGTTCGGCGGGATTTTTTTTTGCAAGAATTTGTAAAAATTCCTTTTTTTGACTTTGTTCTATCTTTAGCCCAAAAGATTTGGCAAAATCATCAATTTTTTGTTCGAGATTTTTTTCTCCTTCCGGCGCAGTTTTCCATTTTTCTGCAAGCGAGATTTTTTTTATGTCATCAATTAAATCTCCGCCCTTTAAGAGATAATCAAAAATAAAAGCAGGCTGAATCTTGTTGTCTTTGATTAATTCAATTCCACGTACCTCTCCAATTTGTTTAATATATTGCGGTAATTTTTTTGCATAATCTCCCAAATCCTTGTTCGTTAAAAGATCTTTAATTTTTTTTATTTCTACTTCTATTTTTTCTTGAATTTCTTCAATCACATCCTCTAAATGCCATGAGCCATTCTGCCACATTTTAAAAGAATCATAAGGATTCAATTTATTTTGATCGAAATTACCAGATGCTTCAGCAAGATCATCGAATTCTATTTCTTCAATGTACGGGTCAGCATTGTTTTCCTTTTTTGCTTTTTGGACAAATTTTTCAACCAAAGCGTTTTGAAATAGCTGTTCATCAATTGATATTCCTGACTTTTCTAAAGCGTCATCCGCTTTTTCTATTTGTTCTTTAAATTTTTCTCTAGCACCCTTAATATTTTTTTTGATTAAGTTTTTGAAAAAAATTTGTGCATTTTTGTATTCATTACTGTTACGGTCAATTTTTGTGTCCATCCATGAATCTTTTTCTTCTCGCTTTAGTTTATCCAGAGAAAGTCCGATTCCTTTTAAGTTAACATCGGGGTTCGCTTCTTCTTCTTCTTCTTCTTCTTCTTCGACTGGCGAATACAACTTATCAATTTCTTTACTGATTTTATTAATCTCACTTGTTTCAAGTGCGGTGTCTACATCAATTTTACTAATTTTATCAATTTCTGTTTTTAATTTTTTGAGTTGTTCCTTAGTTAGTTTTTTTACATTCTCTTTCTTCATCAAAATACCCAAAGCTTCTTTTGATTTTTCAAAAGTATCTTCAGTAGGTTTTTCTCCGCGATTATCACTTTTTTGTACTTCTTCAAAATTTTCCTGATTAGTTTCATCTGGGTGGGTACTTTCTTTTGAACTTTGAAGTATTTCTTTTAAGCTTTTTGCTTCCACTTTAAAAATAAATCTTCTCTCACCAATTTCGAGATAATTTTTATTTTTCAGCATATTTTTGTTTCTCGCGCAGCTTTCGTTGCGCTGTTAAAATTCATTTTGAAATCTAACCATTCTAGCAAAAAAATGCAGAAAAAACAAGCAAAAGAGCGCATTGGAAAGTTAAAAAAGTGGCTGAGGGAGTGGAACCAAAAATATTTTTCAAGTAGTGGTGAGACTGAAATTTCTGAAGGTGCGCGAGATCAGCTCAAGCGTGAACTTGAAGATCTTGAAAAAGCATTTCCTCAATTTATTACATTAGACTCTCCGACACAACGCGTGGGGGCTCCGCTTTCTGGGAAATTGCCAAAAGTAGCGCACAAAACCAAAAAAATGAGTTTAGCAGATGCTTTTTCTATTGCAGAAATTCGTGAGTGGAGCGAGCGGGCAATAAAATTTGTGCCAAGTGAGCAGCTCAAATATTTTTGCGAACTTAAAATTGATGGCTTAAATGTGGCACTTTGGTACGAAAATGGAGAATTTGTAAGAGCAATTACGCGTGGTGATGGAATAATCGGCGAAGATATTACGCATGCAATTCGCGCAATCGACTCAATTCCACTGCGTTTGACTGAGTCGGTCTCATGTGAGGTATCGGGGGAGGTTTTTATGCCACGGGCAGCATTTCAGAAGCTAAATATGGAAATTCATGAGAAAAATCTTGTATTGATGAAAGCCGGCAAGAAAAAAATCTCTGAATTTGCTAATCCACGAAATGCGGCGGCAGGGACAGTACGTCAACTCAATCCGGCAGTTGCAGCGGAGCGTACACTGGCAATGTTTTTTTATGCATTGGGTAAAAATAATCTATCAAATCCACCTAAAACCCAAGAAGATATTTTTAAATGTTTTGAGCAATGGGGGTTGCCAATTTCCCCTTATAGAAGGTTGGTTCTCACAATATCTGAAATTGAAAAACTTTTAAATAGCTGGCAAAAGATACGTGATCAGTTGGTATTTGATGTTGATGGAGTTGTGGTGAAAATCAATTCTCTTATACAGCAAATGAAAATGGGTTTTACTTCCAAATCTCCGCGTGGAATGATTGCTTTCAAATTTCCTGCTGAACAAGTTTCCACAACGGTTCAAAAAATTGAGATTCAAGTTGGAAGGAGTGGTGTTTTGACTCCGGTTGCGATTTTACGACCGGTTTTGGTTGCGGGATCTACTGTTTCTCGTGCGACACTTCATAATTTTGATGAAATTGTGCGTAAAGATGTACGGATTGGTGATACGGTGGTAATTCAAAAAGCAGGAGATATCATTCCTGAAGTGGTTTCAGTGATTCGTGATTTACGGACAGGGACAGAACAAAAATTACAAATGCCAAAAAGATGTCCTGTGTGCAACACATCGGTAGCTCGTGAGGAGGGAGAAGTGGCATTGCGTTGTCCTAATTCAGCTTGTGGGGCAATTCATCGGGAGATGTTTTCTCATTTTGTTTCAAAATCTGCGCTTGAGATTGACGGATTAGGAGAGAAAGTCATTGAAGTTTTGGTTGGAAATAATTTAGTTGAGGATGTTGCGGAT
>Ga0209345_10006869_pt1 | contig 10221 bp, 11 predicted proteins | sample Cruoilmetagenom7_FD_187294 | JGI IMG/M metagenome (GOLD analysis project Ga0209345, IMG submission 187294) | Oil polluted marine microbial communities from Coal Oil Point, Santa Barbara, California, USA - Sample 7 (SPAdes) (version 2) | ecosystem: Environmental > Aquatic > Marine > Oil seeps ... | reverse complement strand
GATGGATATGACGTTACAGTGCTTGAATCTGCAAAAGAACCAGGTGGTTCCATGCTTACCAGGCATGAAAATGGTTTTCTTGTTGATTATGGCCCCAACAGCGGATTGGAAACCTCACCGTTAATTGCTCAGATAGTTAAAGAAACAGGGCTTGCCGATGAAATGATTTATGCCAGCGCAACTGCTGATAAAAGATATATTTTAAAAAACAACCAGCTGCTTCCTTTGCCAACAACCCCTATGGCGTTTTTAAGAACAAAATTATTTTCATTTAAAGCCAAGCTGCGTATTTTGGCTGAACCGTTTGTTGGAAAATCAGAGGATGGATATTATCAGAGCATTTCTGATTTTGTAACAAGACGTTTGGGCAGGGAATTTCTTGATTATGCAATCAACCCATTTGTAGCTGGTGTTTTTGCCGGAGATTCCGACAACCTTAGCGTTAAATCAGCCTTTCCCAAACTGTATAGATTGGAAGAACTTTATGGAGGCCTATTTAAAGGCCTTGTTTTAGGTTCAAGGGAAAGAAAAAAAAACACTGTGCAGTCTAAACATCGTGCAAAATTGTTTTCTTTTAATAAGGGGATGCAGGTTTTTCCCAAAGCCATTGCAAACATGCTGGGCGAAAAAATCAAATACAATTGCACAACAAAAAAAATCATAAAATCTAAAAATGTATTTAATGTTTTATTCAAACAGAATGATAATATAAATGAAATACCTGCTGATATTATATTGTCAGCAGTCCCTGCTTATCATGCTGCATTAATTTTTGATGATAGTCGATTGAACAATCATTTAAATAATATTTATTATCCCCCTGTAAAAGTACTGTATTTAGGATTTAATAAAAATGATATCCGTCGGCCTTTGGACGGATTCGGTTTTTTAGTTCCTGAAAAAGAAAAAAAGTTGTTTTTAGGTGCCATATGGAGTTCAACCATATTTCCCAACAGAGCGACTGATGATATGGCAGCATTTACACTGTTTGTCGGAGGTGCAAGATCTCCTGAACTGCTTGATGATACAAATGATACACTTGTTCATGAGGTTATAAGAGAATTCAAGGAAATAATGAACATTGAGAATGACCCGGTATATATTAAAGAACGGTTGTGGCCCAAAGCCATTCCTCAATACCAACTTGGTTATATTGAACATGAAAGATACTTTGAACATTTTGAAGCAGACAACCCTGGTATTTTTTTGACTGGTAATTTTCGGGGAGGAATTTCAGTTGGGGATTGCATAATAAATTCGGAATTAACTTATAAAAAAATTTGCGCGTATATTGCACGGCGAGTTGCGCACTAATATCATAAAGGAGGTAGACACTTCTGGATTACTTAAATACAATTTGGAAATTTTTTACATCTGTAAAGCTCTCTGTCATTCTTTTACTGTCTCTTGCAGCCACTTCGATTGTTGGGACACTCATCCCCCAGCACAAGGATCCTGCTGTATATTTTCAGGCCTATGGCGAGTTTTTTTACAGTGTTTTTAATGTTTTTGATTTTTTTGACATGTATCATTCATGGTGGTTTCAGTTGATGATTGTTTTGCTTGTTGTAAACATCACAGTCTGTTCAATAGATCGACTTTCAGCTACATGGAAGATTATTTTTGCTAAAAATCCTGTTTTTAACCTTTCAGGATTTCAAAATCAATCTAATAAGCAATCGTTTGTCAACAACCGTTCGCCTGAGTATTTGAAAGATATTTACAAACAATTTACCGACAAAAGGTTTGGATATGTTCGTACGGAAAATACAGATAGAGGGTTTAGTATTTTTTCCGAAAAATGGCGCTGGACCCGATTAGGTGTTTATTGTGTGCATATGAGCATCCTTTTATTGCTTATTGGTGCTCTTATAGGTTCCATGTTCGGGTTTGACGGGCATGTAAATATTGCAGAAGGCGAAAGTGCCAACAGTATTAATCTGAGCCTTGGGAACACGGGAAAGACCAAAAATATCGGTTTTGATATTTTTTGTAAAGATTTTGATGTCAGCTTTTATGATTCAGGAATGGCAAAAGAATTTCGTTCAAGTCTCATCATTATAGAAAATGGGCAGCCGGTTTATCAAAAAGAGATTATTGTTAATGCTCCGATTCGTTACAAGGGAATCAATATATTTCAGTCGAGTTATGGCCCTGTAAAACCAAAAAGTGTTACACTGAACTTTACAAGTAAAAAAACAGGCATGGCATATAAAAAAAAGGTTTTGTTTGATCAAGCGATTGAGATTCCTGAAAATGGAGGGAGGTTTGTTCTAATCGATTACTTCAAATCCTATAATTTCAGAGGCCTGGCAGTAGGGGAGACCTTTATAGGGAATTTGAGTCGTGCTGACGGAAGTGCTGAAAGAATTGTTATGCCGGTGCGTCACCCGTCTTTTGATCAAATGAGAAAAGGTGGAATGTTTATTGAAGTATTGGAATACGAGAGGCGATATTACACGGGTCTTCAAGTGACTAAAGATCCCGGGGTCTGGGTAGTATATGCTGGATTTGTCATGTTGATTGTCGGGTGCTATATAACATTTTTTATGCCCCATCAGCGTTTGTGTATTAATGTTGTTCAAAAAGGGGATAAATCTGAAGTAATGATTGCTGGGACTACAAACAAAAATAAACTCGGGATGCAAAACAAGATCAAAAAACTTTCAGAAAAACTTGCAAAACTATAATTATTTTTTCAGGTTTAATATAATAATTAATGAAGCATAATGTTTGATCCCTGACCTGGCCTTAAAGATTAGATTTTTGTTCGGGCACTAAATAAAAAATGGAATAACTGTAGTAAAAGAGGATAGATAATGAGCAGTTCACTTTTATTGTCAATCATAACATTTGTGTATGGTCTGGCTTCGGTTTTTTACATTGCCTCATGGGCATTCAAAAAACCGATCCTGGACAGGTTTGGGGCGTGGATTACTGTAATCGGTGTTGCAGGTAACACAGCCGGTATTCTTTTACGGTGGGTTGAGTCATACGACATCCCCGGTTACGGTCATGCTCCCCTTTCCAACCTGTATGAATCGCTTGTATTTTTTGCATTGACCATTGCTGTTGTTCACCTGGTTATTGAAAAAAAATACCAACTTCGTATTGTAGGAGTTTTTGCATCTCCACTTGCGTTTCTGGTAATGGCTTATGCGTCACTGTCTCCTAATATAAGCGACCGGATACAACCCCTTATGCCGGCTTTGAAGAGTAACTGGCTCATTGCTCATGTTATAGCCTGTTTTCTTGGTTACGCTCCCTTTGCCATATCTTTTGGTGTCAGCATTATTTATCTATTCATGCATAAAAATACAGAGCGGAAAAGTCGTATGGTTTCAGATTCCCTGCGGCGCGGTACATTAGAGGAGCTGAATCAGCAATTGATAATGTTTGGTTTTTTGTTTCTGACTATCGGGATAATTACCGGAGCTGTATGGGCAAATTCAGCATGGGGGCGCTACTGGGGTTGGGATCCCAAAGAAACCTGGTCTTTAATTACCTGGTTTATTTATGCCACATTGCTTCATGCCAGAATGGTGAGAGGGTGGGGGGGCAGTCGAATTGCCTGGTTTTCCATTGTCGGGTTTGCAGCGGTTCTTTTTACCTATTTTGGCGTTAATTATCTGCCCGGACTGCACAGTTATGGATCAATGTGAGTATTATCTAAATTGAGTGGTTTTTGTAGACATTGTGCATCACGCGGCACATATCTTCTCCCCAAAATAGATCAGTTCAGGTATTAAAAATTAAAACAGTATGGTACAGATAAATAAAGACAAATATGGATTTTGATATTACAAAAGAACAAAAAATGATTCGCGATGAAGTGAGAAATTTTGCTCAAAAAGAAATAGCCCCCAGGTCTGAAGAGATGGAAAAGACTGGTGAGTATCCATATGATATAATGGAAAAAATGTCGGAACTCGGTTTGATGGGGATACCCTTTTCAGAAAAATACGGCGGCATGGGAAGTGACTGGGTAAGCATGTATCTTTGTATTGAAGAAATATCAAGATGTGATTTAACATTAGGTGTTTTGCTTGATGTGACAACAAGCGTTGTAGCCCAGGAAATTTTTGTATTTGGGACTGAAGAACAGAAAAAAAAATGGCTGGTTCCACTTGCTGAAGGGAAAAAAATCGGAGCATTTGGTTTAACGGAACCGGATTCAGGATCTGATGCAAAAGCATTGACTTCAACAGCTTCTTTAAAAGGCGATGAATGGGTTCTAAACGGAACAAAACAGTTTATGACCAACATTGGTTTAAAAAATGCGTCTTTAATTCTTGTTGCTGCAAGAATTAAAGATGAGGGCTATAATAACGCTATTGCAACTTTCATCATTCCTCCTGATGCGCCGGGGTTTAAGCTTGGAGAGCGATATGATAAGATGGCCTGGAATGCTTCAGCTACACATGAGGTTGTTCTTTCAGATTGTCGAATACCTGAACAAAACCTTCTTGGTGATCCAAAACAAGGATTTGCCCAGCATCTTGCTGTTCTTGAAACCGGAAGGATAAGCGTTGCAGCTATTGCAGTTGGAGCGGCCCAGGCATGTCTGGATGAAGCATTGAAATATGCAAAGGCAAGAACTCAGTTTGGCCGGCCTATTTTTAATTTTCAGTCTATTCAGTTCAAGCTGGCTGATATGGCCGTAGCTGTGGAGTTGGCAAGGAATCAATACATTAAAGCAGCATGGCTTAAGGATAAAGGGCGTGACCATACGTTTGAAGCGACTGTTGCCAAGCTGTACGCATCAGAAATGGTTGAAAAGGCTGCAAGCGATGCACTGCAGATTCATGGAGGATACGGTTATATGAGTGAGTATCCTGTTTCTCGATTATACAAGAGCGTGAAGCTGCTTCAGATAGTAGAAGGCACATCCGAAGTCCAGAGACTTATTCTTGGAAGGTTGCTTGCATAATAAAGTTACGTATTTATTTGTTTTTTCTTGACATATGAGTGACCAGAGATTAAAAATAAAATTTTTCATTACTAGGAAAATATAAGCATGTTTGACAACTTAAGTGACAAACTTAACAGCGTATTTAAAAATCTTAAAGGCCACGGCAAGTTATCTGAAAAAAATATTGAAGCTGGCCTTAGGGAGGTAAGAATTGCTCTGCTTGAGGCTGATGTTCACTACAAGGTTGTTAAAAATTTTATTTCTGAAGTAAAAAAACGTTCCCTGGGGCAGGAAGTAATGTCGAGCCTTACACCAGGTCAACAGGTCATTAAAATCGTAAATGAAGAGTTGACCGATCTCATGGGATCTGTAAATCAAGAGTTAAATCTTAACGGATCAAATCCCGTGTCGATTATGTTTGTAGGTCTTCAGGGTGCGGGTAAAACAACTACAGCCGGGAAGATCGCTCTTTTATTAAACAAAAAGGGGAGGAAACCCTTTCTAGTGCCTGTTGATGTTTACAGGCCTGCGGCAATAGAACAGCTTCAAAAGCTTGGGAAACAAATATCTGTTCCTGTTTTTCCATCTGACTCTCAAATGAGTCCGGTGAAGATTTGTCGGGAGGCTTTAAAAGAGGCACAACATCAAGGATATGACACACTGCTTTTTGATACTGCAGGCCGATTGCATATAGATGATATACTTATGGAAGAACTTCGTCAGATAAAACATACGGTTCATCCATCAGATATTCTTTTCATTGCAGATGCCATGACGGGTCAGGATGCAGTAAATATTGCGAGGTCGTTTGATGATGTTCTTGATATCGGTGGTGTGGTTCTTTCAAAAATGGATGGTGATGCCCGTGGCGGTGCAGCTCTTTCAATAAATGCTGTAACAGGTAAACCTGTAAAGTTTATAGGTACTGGAGAAAAACTCAGTGATATTGAGGCGTTTCATCCTGACAGACTGTCTTCCAGAATACTTGGCATGGGGGATGTGCTGACCTTTATTGAAAAGGCCCAGTCAGTTGTTGATGAAAAAAAAGCAGCTGAAATAGAAAGAAAAATAAGAAAAAACAGTTTTACATTAGATGATTTTCGTGATCAGATGGTTCAGATACGAAAAATAGGATCATTTGATGAACTCCTTGGGATGATTCCAGGTGTCGGGAACAATAAACAACTAAAAAAGCTAAAAGTAGACGAAAAAGAATTTGTCAGGATAGAAGCTATAATAAATTCTATGACCATGGAAGAAAGGTCTAAACATACAATTATTAATGGAAGTCGGCGAAAAAGAATTGCTATGGGCAGTGGGACAAGCGTACAGGAGATTAACAAGCTGCTTAAAAATTATACTCAGGTAATGAAGATGCTGAAGAAATTAAATAAAGGTGGCATGAGCGGATTAAAACGCGGCATGCTTCCTCTTTGAAGGAGAAAAAATGTCAGTTAAAATCAGATTGGCCCGGCGCGGTGCAAAGAAGAAACCTTTTTACAGAATCGTTGTGGCCGATAATGACTCCCCGCGAGACGGCAAATTTCTTGAAATTGTTGGAACATATGACCCTTTATATGATCCGGCAAAAATTACAATAAAAGGGGAACGTATTAAGTACTGGGTTGATCAGGGTGCTATTCCTTCAAGTACTGTTAACAGTATATTAAAAAAAGAAGGCCTTTTTAAGAATTCTGCATAGAAAGCACATAAGCATACTATAAGTTTATTGTCACATATTGGTTAAATAGTGTTCATTCATTAATGTTCTTGAACAGTTAATAAAGGAGATAGATCTATGAAAGAGCTGGTAACTTATATTGCGCGGGCACTTGTTGACAATCCGGATCAGGTTCAGGTTTCAGAGATTGAGGGCAACCAAACTTCAGTATTGGAGCTTAAAGTGGCAAAAGAAGACCTTGGTAAAGTTATAGGCAAGCAGGGCAGGACAGCAAGGGCAATGCGAGCCATTTTAAACGCAGCTTCAGCCAAGGTGAAAAAACGCACTGTTCTTGAGATTATGGAATAACAATATTTATATGAAAATGATGAATTTAGGAATTATAATGATTTATAAAATAGCGTTAAATGCTATCTCATTTTCATATTTTTTTGTCCCCGTCAGGGCATGACAGTTGATAAAAAAAAAGATTTTCTTCTTATAGGCAAAATTTTTAGTCTTCACGGTATAAAGGGAAATGTCAAGGTATACTCTTATGCTGAATCTATTGAAGCCTTTAAACCTGAAAAGGCTGTACTTGTAAGGGATAAAGAAGGTCTGGAAAGTTATTACACCATAAAATGGGTAAAGCCTCAAAATCGTTTTTTCCTTATCTCTTTTAAAGGTATCGCAAGTCGAAATATGGCCGAAGCTCTTGTGGGTTCAAACCTTTATACAGAAAAGAAATGTCTCCCTGTTCCTGATGACGGAAGTTATTACTGGTTTGATATAATAGGACTATCGGTTTATAAAAAAAATAAAGAATATATTGGCAAAGTAGACTCAATTATTCCTACAGGGGCTAATGATGTTTATGTAGTTAAAAATCCTGATATGAAAAAAGAAAATGAGGTCCTTATACCTGGGGTTAAGGATATAGTTTTAGAAATTGATTTAAAGAAAAAAATGATGGTTGTAGATTTGCCTGAAGGCCTGTAAATGGTAGAAAATATATGAATTTTACGGTTCTTAGCATCTTTCCTGATATGTTTGATCTATTCTGGCAGCACGGCATGATTAGAAAGGCTATAGACCAAAAAAAAATATTTACTTCTGCTGTAAATATCAGAGATTTTGCTGCGGGTAAACATAGTATTACTGATGATAGACCTTATGGCGGCGGTTCAGGGATGGTAATGAAGCCGGAGCCGCTGGCCGCTGCTATCAGATATGCTAAAAAAAATACTCCTTCTTCAAAAACTATTTTACTTTCTCCACAAGGATTAAGATTTAATCAGGATGTTGCCGGAAAACTCGCAGCTTTTGATGGCCTTATTTTCATATGTGGTCGTTATGAGGGTGTAGATGAGCGTATTTACAACAGCTTTATAGATTTTGAAGTTTCCATAGGTGACTTTATTCTTACAGGCGGTGAATTGGCCGCCATGATTATCATTGACTCTGTGGCAAGGCTTATTCCAGGGGTTCTTGGCGGAACAGATTCGGCTGAAAAAGATACTTTTTCTGATAGTCTGGTTGAACATGCACATTTTACAAGACCAAGGGTTTTTGAAGGCTCTGAAGTGCCTGATGTTTTAATGTCCGGCAATCATCTTGAAATTGAAAAATGGAGGCATGAAACAGCTTTAAAGCGAACCTTTTTAAAAAGAAAGGATTTGCTTGAAAATAAAAGATTGGATAACAACGAAATAAAAATTCTTAAAAAATGGTGTATTGATATTGAAAAGATTATCCAAGCCCAATCTTTACATGGCTCTGACGCATTATCCGGTAGTTAACAAGAATGGTGAAAAAATAGCGTCAGCCGTAACAAATCTTGATTTACATGATATTTCACGTTCAGCCAGGACATATGGTATAAAAACATTTTTTGTTGTAACACCACTGTGTGATCAAAAAAAGCTGATTACAAAAATTGTTTCTCACTGGACAAAAGGAGTTGGGTTAAAATACAATCCTGCAAGGGCGGAAGCGCTTAATCTGATCAGTATAAAAAACAGCCTGGAGGATGTGGTTGAACATATTAAAAATGATTGTCTGTGTTACCCAAAAACAGTTGTAACATGTGCAAAGAACAAATATAATAATATCAGTATGGTGAGGTTTCGCAATATACTTGAGGAAGACAGTAACCCCTATTTGTTGGTTTTTGGAACTGCCTGGGGACTTTCCGATGAATTAATATCAAATGCGGATTATGTACTGGAGCCAATTAGAGGTAATACGGAATATAACCATCTTTCGGTTAGATCCGCTTCAGCCATTATATTTGACAGGCTTTTAGGATTGAAAACATAATAATAAATTGCACAAAAATTGCAAAGGATTAAGGATTCTGGCTCATATGCAGGACGCATCAAAGATTTAATACTGGTACGTATCAGGCCTTTGGTGCAACGCAGAAGATGAGCCAAAAGACAAATAATATTGGTCAAGTAATTTGTTTTTCGATCCTTAGGATTAGATCTTTAATACCCTGATCAATCAGGGTAATTATATTTTATTGTGCATCTAATATAATTTTAAAACAATAAAAAAAAATATATAAAGGCCTTAACGGCCGGGAGAAAACATGCAAATCTTAGAACAATTAGAAAAAGAATCCATGCGTCTTGATATGCCGAATTTTGTATCCGGCGATACCATAAGAGTGCATGCCAAAATCAAAGAAGGTGAAAAAGTACGTATCCAGATTTTCGAAGGCGTTGTTATCGCCAAACATAAAGGCCTGTCCAATGCAACGTTTACGGTACGTAAAATTTCATACGGCATAGGTGTTGAACGAATTTTTCGTCTCCATTCGCCGGCTATTGATAAAATTGAAGTTGTAACCCGTGGTCGCGTTCGCCGTTCAAAAATATACTATTTACGAAAACTTAAAGGAAAGGCTTCCAGGATAAAAGAGCGCAGAATTAATTAACGGATATTTTGTCTAAACCTCTAATGAAACCTGATTTGTGGGTGTATGAAAAAAAGGCCTTGAAAAAAGGTTATTCACTCATAGCAGGTATTGATGAAGCAGGGCGCGGCCCACTTGCCGGGCCCGTAGTTTCGGCAGCTGTTATTTTTTCCGATAATTTGCCCGATGTCGGCATAAACGATTCAAAAAAATTAACTCCAAAAAAACGTGAGTATTTGTTTGATATTATTTGTGATCATGCCTTATCTTATGGCATAGGCGTGGCTGATCATTTTGAGATAGACCGTATTAATATCTTGCAGGCTTCGCTGCATTCCATGGCCAAATCTGTTGAATCTCTCAAGCTCAGGCCAGATTATCTATTAATCGATGGTACATTCGGTATAGATTTTGACCTTCCGCAACAGGCGATTCCTAAAGGTGATTCCCTAAGCATTTCAATTGCAGCTGCATCTATTCTCGCTAAAGTAACGAGAGACAGAATAATGGAAACATATCATAACGAGTATCCGCAATACGGTTTTAAACGCCATAAGGGATATCCAACCCTCATTCATAAGGATGCAATTAAAAAGTATGGGCCTTGTCCTATTCACAGGCGATCATTTAAAGGCGTTAAAGAATACATTTAGTTATATAGAAATGTTATGTTAAATGAAAATCAGAAGTTTGGGAAAAAAAGCGAATCCTTTGCAGCCAAATACTTAA
>Ga0209345_10006868_pt1 | contig 10223 bp, 7 predicted proteins | sample Cruoilmetagenom7_FD_187294 | JGI IMG/M metagenome (GOLD analysis project Ga0209345, IMG submission 187294) | Oil polluted marine microbial communities from Coal Oil Point, Santa Barbara, California, USA - Sample 7 (SPAdes) (version 2) | ecosystem: Environmental > Aquatic > Marine > Oil seeps ... | reverse complement strand
ACAACCAAAGCATCCGCCACTAATAGTCCAAGCGCCTCACGAAGTGTCCCCGCCCCAACCTTATAGTGCTCTCTGAGGCCTTCAATACGTAGCTTGGTATTGGGCTTTAAGTGTCCAGAAATTATATTATCGCGTAGAGAAGCGTAGGTGCGTGCGACAAGTGTACCTGACTTAACCTTTGATGCTTGCGAAATTTCAATGTCAAATAGTGAATTTAGTAAGTTTTCCATATACATTACTTAGGTGAATTTTTGAAATTCGTCTACAACTACCTTATATGTTATCAACAATTATTCAATTCTTACAAATACTCTAAAAGCTTGCGTTTCAATACCTTGCCATAACTGCTTTTAGGAAGCTCATTCAAAAAAATGTAACGTCTTGGGCGCTTAAATCGTGCGATTTTTGAGAGACAATATTCCTCCAACTCTTGCTCCGACACCTCATAACCAGTTTCCACTACTATAAAGGCACAAACGCTTTCACCCCATTCAGCATCTTTCTGACCAGTAACACTGGCTTCCAATACATGTGGGTAGCAAAGCAACACTTCTTCTACTTCACGCGGATAAATATTTGTTCCACCACTAATTATCACATCCTTTGACCTATCCCGAAGTGTCAGCTTTCCATCAGCGTCCAACGTCCCTATATCCCCAGTCCAAAGCCACCCCCCCTTAAGGGCTTCATTTGTTGCTGTTGGGTTATTCCAATATCCGCTCATAACCACATCGCCTCGGCATATAATTTCGCCCATTTCTCCATTAATGACTGAATTTCCCATTTCATCCACTACCGCAACTTCTACGCCTGACCGAGCCCAACCGACTGATGCCAACACATTGTCATCTTGGCTAACGTGAGCCTCGCGTAATAAGCCTGTAATTGTAACTGGCGCCTCCCCTTGCCCATACAATTGAATGAAAACTTCTCCAAATACCTTGAGGCATAGCTTTATCTCATCAAGATACATAGGACCACCACCGTACAAAACCGTACGGATATTACCCTTGGTACTTCCCGGTTCCTCTGCCTTCAAGCGTAGTCGTTGCACCATAGTCGGAGCTAGGAAAATCCCACAACCTTCATGCTGCCTTGATAAACGTAGAACTTCACCGGCATCAAAACCACCAGATTTTGGTACGATATTTCGTGCCCCTCTACTTACGTAGGGAATCATATATAATCCCGATGCATGAGATATAGGCGCTGCATGGATTATCCCATCATCCTCAGTGATGTTTTCAAAATCCGCCAAATGAGCAATGGACATTGCCATAAGATTACGGTGGCTTAGCATCGCTCCTTTAGATTTTCCTGTGGTTCCACTTGTATAAAACAACCAAGCTAGGGTTTCTGGCGTAGCATCATAAGGCTCTATTTTGTTAGCACTGGTACATTGTTCGTATTGTGTTGACCCAATACTGATGACGCGTGTCGGAACTGTCTGTTTTTCTAATGCGGCAGACACAGGCTTGAATAATTTTTGTGAGGCAAATATTATACTTGCTTCAGAGTCCATCACAATACTAACAATTTCTAGTTCATGAAGCTTATAATTTACGGGAACAACTACACAGCCTGCCGCCCATATTCCAAACATTAACTCCACATATTCCGGGCAATTTTGTGTGGCAATAGCTATACGATCACCTGGCTTACAGGTTTGTCTAAGATAGCCCGCGATTCGAAGTGAACGAGAATGAAGCTCATTATACGATATAATGGGGAGGGTTCCTGTATATACGGCAGTGTTATTTGGGTACCGTATTGCTGATTGCGTCAATAAAGAAAAAATATTCATTGTGTAACCATTACGTTATCAAATCCGAGATTAAAAATCGCAAGGGGGAAGGTATAATTTAATTCCCTCCAATTCCTCTGTGAGCCTAATTTGACAAGACAAGCGAGAGTTTTCCTTTGGGTAATCAGCAAACTCAAGTGATGATGTCTCACCTTCCTCTGCAGGAAGAATCTTATCGACCCAAGCTTCATCAACATATACATGGCATGTTGCACAAGCACACGCCCCTCCGCATTCGGCAAGGACTGTAGGCACCGCATTCTTAACAGCAGCATCCATAACCGTCCTTCCGACCTTTCCCTCAACAACATATTCCGTACCATCGAGGTCGACAAAGCATACTTTAACCAATTGCATATTCTCCAAAATTAAAATTTTAACACTTTAACTCTAACTATATTTTTTTAAGCAGACCGTCCAATATAAAGAGCCCAGCAAGAGTAATTGCAATATAGTATATTTTTTACTATTTATCAAATTATACTCGAACGTCAAGATTTATCCATCGCGCCAATGTACTTTCATTTCGTATATGCGCTAAGCTTCATAATGTTATTTGCCATCTTTAAATGTGGCATATCGATCATCTGACCATTTAATTGAAAAGCACCAGAATTAGGATTGTCAGAAAATGCTTCAATAATAGTTTGGGCAAATTGAACTTCTTCCTCGCTGGGTGTAAACGCGGCATGAATAGCTGCAATCTGCTTGGGATGGATTGCGAGTTTGCCTGAAAAACCATCAAAACGTGCACGCCGGCATTCTTCTATAAGCGCCTCATCATCGTTCAATATCATTGATGGCGCATCAATTGGTTCAACACCTGCCGCGCGGGCTGCTAGCAAGCACATTGTTCTCGCATGCTCAAATACTGGTGTTAACTCTCCATTTGCATTTTTATTCCCGTAAGCCCCAACTGCCGCGGCCAAATCCTCAGCACCCCAAGTAATACCCCAAACACGTGATGCTTTGGCTATTTTATTTATGTGAAACAACGCCTCAGGAACTTCTGTAGCTATAGGAATAATTTGCATAGAGCCCTGTAAAAGTCCCGCTTCTTTTTCTGACTGTGCAAGGTGGGTTTTTACATGCTCAACATCCTCCCCCGTTCTACATTTTGGCAGTATAATGCCGCTAACTAGTTTGACCGCCGCAGCTTTCAAGTCAGCCTCTAGAAATCCCGTATCAAGACTATTTATTCGCACCCAAATATTCCTGGGCCTGTTACAATCACCTAGAAACTCCTTCAGGCAATCACGCGCAAAAGGCTTGCGATCAAATGTTACTGAATCTTCGAGATCATATATGAGACCGTCGGCCTGAGAAGATCGGGCCTTAATCATTTTTTTAATGTCATCTGCCGGAGAGAAAAGAATACTACGCATTTTTTATATATGTTCCATTTTTTAATGTGTTGCAAACTGATGATGGCCAATGTGAACTTGTCTAGTAATTATAATATGCCTTAGTTTACATCGACCATTATTCCACACCTAGTCGTTCTTTATTCTTTGTGACTTGTGAAAAATTCGACATCCTACATTCAGCTTGACATGTCAACAAAATTTGCTAATTTCTTCATCACTTACTAAATTTTACATATAATTACTAAACAGCTCTAAAGCCCATTAGTTACAAATATTGTACTATTTATCAGTGATAAATGGCCAGGAAGCACATCAAATCAACGAGTTTATTTATAAATGTAGGGAAATACACAATGAAATTAAAAGATAAAGTTGCCATAATTACTGGCGCTGCCTCAGGCATTGGTCGTGGTGTTGCAGAAAGATTTGCATCTGAGGGGGCAACAGTTATCGTCACTGATATAACCGAAGCGGCAGGGGAAGAAACAGTAGCTCGGATTAACTCAGCAGGAGGCAGCGCTCACTTCAAAACTCTTGATGTATCTTCCGCCAACCAGTGGGAAACTGTAGTTGCAGACGTTATTGAAGAGTTTTCTCAAATTGACATTCTTCATAACAATGCCGCACATATAATTCATGGTAAGACAGTTATTCAAACTTCAGAAGATGATTGGGATGCCGAACTCAATGTAACACTTAAGGGTACCTTCCTTGGCTGTAAGGCCGTACTACCGAGCATGATTGAGCGGGGTGTGGGATCTATCATTAATACATCTTCAACTGCAGGCATTAGCGGTATTCCAAATTTTGCTGCTTACTCAGCAGCAAAAGGAGGCGTAATTCAGCTCACAAAATCTATAGCTGTTGACTTCGGACGACAGGGCATTCGGGCAAATGCGATTTGCCCTGGTATTATTGAAACCCCCGCAATCGCCACCTTACTTGCAAATGACGAGTGGAGAAACGCTTCCACGGGACGATTACTATTGGATTATATCGGGAAACCTGATGACATCGCTAGCGCCGCACTTTTCTTAGGTTCTGATGATTCAAAGTTTGTTACTGGAAGTGTTATGGTCGTTGATGGTGGCCGGACAATCGCGTACTAAGTATTTTGAAAGGAAAAACAATGACAAAAACTGTAAAAACTGACCACGAGACTGCTGCTTCCAATGGTCCGGGCCCGCTAAGAATTTCTGCCGAAAGCATGTGTTCGCCGGAATATTTCCAAAAAGAAATGGATACTGTATTTAAAAAAACGTGGCTTAATGTTGGCCGAGTTGATGAACTGCCTGACGTGGGAAATTATATCGTAAAAGAGTTCAAGGCTCTGAATACTTCAGTACTCATTGTCAATACACCTGATGGCATTAAAGCATACCACAATGTCTGTCCACATCGCGGCAACAAACTAGTTTGCCGAAATTCATCAGGCCGCTCGAAAACATTCACATGTGGTTTTCACGGTTGGTCTTTTGACTATAATGGCTTATTACGTGGAGTCCCCGATGAGCAAGGTTTTAAAGACTTTGACAAATCAAAACACGGTTTAGCGTCTATTCATGCTGATGTTTGGTATGGGTTTGTTTTTATTAACTTTGCCAAAAAACCTAAAGTTTCATTGGCCAAATCTCTAGAAAAGGCGACAGATTTTTTTGAAGGATTTGACTTTGGTGCCCTTAAAGTTAGCTGGGCAAAAAGTGTAGAGCTAGAATGTAATTGGAAGGTGGCCATGGACGGGTTTCTTGAACAATACCACTTTGCCTTTATCCATCAGACGACTGTTGCTGACGCTTTTCTAGACAAAGCTAACCCTTATGGAAAATTAGATTGGCATGAATATTGGGGCGATAATGCTATTTGTTCAATCTTAGGGAATCCATCTCCTGATCCCACACCTGTTGAAAAAGTTCTTAGGGGGAAAAATGGAATAGGAAATAACAAGTGGGTTAATACAGTAGGGAAAGGCATGAACCCTATGAAAGACCCCAACTGGATGCTTGATAGCATGGTCTTCTTTCCTATGTTTTTGATTCAGCCTCGCCCAGGAGGATTTAACGCATGGTGGTTTTGGCCTATCTCTGCGACGAAATCTATTTTTGAATTTAGGAGATATGAGCACCCCGCAACGAATGCAGGAGAGCTGTTTGCTCAAGAACATTACAAGTCAATTGTAAGGGATACTTTTTTGCAAGACCTATCTGCCTTTGAAAATACGCAATCAGTAATGAATTCAGGCGCATATACACACTTTGATTTAAACCATAGTGAGGGCCGTGTGGCGCACTTGCATAATACTATTGATAAATATATTTCGGAAGTTGATGAGCCTTAATTTTCTAAGAAGCAGAAAATTATCTACAACACCCACCTTATACATATTTTTGCGAATAGCGTATCCATTATAAGCGTTAATGGATAGCGTTATTCGCATACATCTCGCATTGAGATCGCAGGGTTTTGAAGAATCTCTCGGTTGACGGCTTTCCCGGCACCAATCAATTTACGCCCCATCATAAACTCAGCGGGGGAATTAACGGCTTCAACCGCTTTTATAATTGTGCCCTTCAAGTGAAATACTGCGAATTTTGCTTCGCTTATAGAGCCCCTTATAAGTATATTGTCTACACCTATCGGCATGCCAGCTATCTGTAGCTTTATATCATATTGATCTGACCAAAACCACGGCACTTCTTGCGGTGGATGGGGGCGCCCAAGAATATGGCAAGCCGCTTGTTTCGCTTGTTCAAGAGCATTGCCAACGCTTTCAAGCCGTCTCAAGCAATTTTCATAAAGAGGTAATGGCCGCAATGTCACATCCCCAATCGCATAGATAGAAGGATCAGATGTTTGACTGTTTTCATCAACTAAAATACCCTGTTCACAATCAAGTCCAGCATCTATCGCAATATCTGCACAAACTATTGCTCCTATCCCAACAACACAGAAGTCGCACTGTATTACCCGCCCACTTTCCAGCTTAACTGCGGCAACCTTTTTTCCATTTTTCTTTGTTTTAATGGCACTTACACTAGCATCCGTTATGAATTCGACCCCTTTTGAAATATGATAAGATTCGAAAAATTTTGATAATGGCTCAGAAGCTACCCGCGCTAACACTCTATCTTCACGCTCAATCACCACAACATCTGCCCCTATGGCCCGGGCTGAAGCCGCTATTTCAAGGCCAATATACCCACCACCAATGACAGCTAATGTTTTTCCAGGTTTAATGGATTCTCTAATACTTTTAGCATCTTCAATATTTCTAAGTGAGTAAATGCCAAGAATATTTTCAGCAATGGGCAAAGGCCGCGGACGTGCCCCTGTTGCTATAATCAACTTGTCGTATGAACAGCTCTCTCCATCACCATAATGGATTGTTTTCGCTTCACGGTCTATTCTTTCCACACAAGTCCCAAGGCATAATTCAATTTTATTTTCCAAGTAATAATTGTCAGATTTTAATTTCAAATCTTCTTCATCACTACTGCCTTTTAAAAAAGCTTTTGACAGCGGTGGGCGTTGATAAGGCTCAACGTTCTCTTCACCAATGAGAATTATCTCACCGTCAAACCCGTATTGCCTCAATAAGGCTGCTGCAGTCCCACCAGCATGTCCTGCTCCAATTATTACTATTCGCATATTTTATCCATTCGTTTTATGCCCCCAATTGATATCGCCTATACAATAACAAGCAACCAACAAACTACAAAAAGTACAATAATTAGGTGTTCAAAATACCGGCTTCACGAGCAAGTGGTATTACTTGCTCTATAAAGAAGGGCAACTCTTTTGCGTAGTCAGAAAATGTAATTTGCACGCCGCCTATTCCTCGGTCTTTCAATTTTATCAGCATATCCACGACATCTTGAGGGGTACCAATAATTGGGTCTAATGCTATATTGCCACCTGCAGCTAGGCTATGATTTTGCTCTGGCATTACGTCCCCAGATTGCTCGAATTTTTTAGCATGTCCCGCAAGTGTTAATGGGTTGAACTTGCTACAAATTTCATCATAAGCTTCTTGAGCTTCCGCCTTTGTCTCACGGCAAACAATGTATTGTAAACCACTAGCCCTAACGTTCATAAGCGCTGATTTTTTCGGATCTTTAGATCCAACATCGGACGTTGGAGCGACAAACCTTAGTTGACAATGCGCCTCTAAAAATACAGCACTTGCCTCCGTTAAGTCTGCTGACATTATCAAAGGAAATGGGGTTTGAATAGGTTTTGGGGAAATATAGCCTTCGTAAACTTGGAAAAAATCACCATCATAATTTAAGACAGTATTTTCGCTCCACAAACGCTTTACAATACCTATAAACTCATCAGCAACTTTATAACGCTCACTTAATTCCGTAATTTTTGACCATGTATTACCCACATCACCGACCGCTAAATTTGACATCAAATTGACGCCAATTCGTCCATTTGATATATTATCTAATGACGATATTACACGTGAAAAGTAAACGGGTGTAACCTCTCCAATAGCGCTTATCGTTGGAAACAAGTATATATTATCTGTTACCGCTGCAAGACTTGCTGCGAGATTTATGGCTTCTAGTGAATGTGTTCGGTGCAGACCATTATAACCGCCTGGGGGGAAATACTGCGAACCTATAAACAAAAAATTAAACCCACCACGGTCTGCGGCCACCGCAATGTCTCGTACATACTTCCAATGCCATGTGGTGCTTGTGGGCGTATCCGAAAATGTCCACGCTCCTTGCTGAGCTGGCAGAGCGAGCCCAAGTAAAAAAGAATTTTCGTCCATTGATGTTCGAGATTTGGATATCGGGCCATCTAAATCTGCGGCTCGAATAGTTTCAATTATCTCAAGGTCCATAGCTTATTTCCTGCCCACTCAAGGACGGTGTAGATTTCTGAAGGCCATCATAATAATTGGCCAGTTAATCTAATACATACAATTGTTCGCTGAAATGAATAACATTTCCACAATCTACATATATTAGTTAACTCACCAATTATTATTAGCACCTAAGAAATATTTAGTAGCCAGTAAATTAAAATCCACTCTCAATACGAACACCAACTTCGCGGCCACGATCAAACGCAAACACGTCTTGTTGAGCACCTTGATTGGCATAAATTGTATTACGTGTATCCGTCAAATTATTTGCCCAAAGGGACAGCCTGTGATTACCGCCTGGTAAGGCCCACGTAATCCGCGAATTAACCCGTACATATGATTCTTCTTCCGCGGTCTCATTCAACCCGAAAAAGAACCCGCTATTATATGCAACTTGCCCACCAAACTCTAAATCACCACTGCTAATAGGGACTGTATAGGAACCGCCTAAATTTGCCGTTACTTTCGGAGTTTGAATCATGCGCGTACCAGAAATATCCCTTTGTGCTGCCAGATTCCCCCCAGCTATAGGATTATCATCATAAACCAATGCTCCGGGAAAACTCGTGTATTTCGCGGTCGGCGTCCAAGCCAGTCCGCCATTCAATTTAAGTTGTGATGATGCAGCCCATGAGAAATTCATCTCAGCACCACGGATTTGCGCATCTGCAGCATTAAGTAATACAGGGCTAGCACCAGCAGCGCCAACATCCCAAGCCGTAAACTGCAAATTATCATAATTATAATCGAATGCTGAGACAGCAACATCAAGTCCAGGCGCAAGGTTAGCCTTAAACCCGACCTCAAGTGCGCCTATTTCTTCAGGGTCAACCAAATTTACCGTTTCTGAAAGTGAGTTATAGACACCACTTTTAAAACCCGTGCTATAACTGGCATAAACTTGAGCATTGTCATTGAGTTTATATTGCCCGACCACTCTATAAGAAACATTGTCCCAAGAGTGCTCATCCACAGTTGTACCGCCCGTGACGAAATTTTGAAATGTAAAATCTTTAGTTTCAGTTGTGAACCGCACACCACCAGTTAAGGTTAAATCATCCGTAGCCTCAAAACGCAGCTCGGCAAACGCAGCCTCCGATTGGGTATCCACATCACCTTGTCGATCAAGCCCGCGGACACCATAAGCTGTCGCAGGGTCGTAGGGTGGCGTTGTAATAGATTTATCATCACCAAATGCCACCAACTGCCGCAAGAATGCATCGCTCCGCCAGACAAATACACCGCCTACCCAGCTAAGTTGATCGGTAAAGTCGCCGGCAAAATTTAACTCTTGGCCAAAGTTTGTCCACTCAGCAGGGCCTGTTGTAAAGCCTACATTAAAACTTGTACGGTCTAGATCGGTATTAATTCTACCATCAATAGAGCGGAAGCTAGTTATTGAAGTCATACTAACATCGCCTAAAGTAAAGCTACCGTTCAAAGTAGCTCCAAAGGTGTCACTATCTAGCCATGACAGACGACTTAATGAAACATCATCTTTTGAATTTGATACCACCACACCTGGAATACCAGCAAAAAGACTACGCCCAAATGGATATGGTGAAAGACCGTATGTTTCTTCATTATATGATTCAGCCCAATCTACAGTTAGAAAAATTTCTGCATCCGAGTCCTTAGGGTTATATTGCAATTTTAGCCGCGCAGCCTGGTCTTCGACGTTACCAAATTCAGTAAAATCCGCGCCTGGCGATATATTATTCAAATGATCATCTTGCTGACTATGGCTAGCGGCAACACTGTAGGATAGCGTATCAGATAGAGGCCCCGACACATAGGCGGACGCACGAAATGTATTAAAATTCACACCATACTCAGCAGAAATTTTCCCTGTCACTACATCCGTAGACGGAGCCGCAGTATGCAACATGAATGCCCCACCAGTAGCATTCCTACCATAAAGTGTACCTTGTGGCCCCTTAAGAACTTCAATTCGCTCAACATCCAATAATCTCGAAAACCCAGTAAACAACGTTGGTGTATACGCACCATCTATATAGGTTCCCACACTGGGATCATCGCCGGGCCCCACGCCACGTGAAGATATACCTCTAATTGTCGGTACAAAACTATTACCATTATTAGCTATTACCACGCCAGGCACTGCCATAGCTAAGTCACGAGTTGTTGTAATTCCAGCCTCCACAAGCTCATCAAC
>Ga0209345_10006867_pt1 | contig 10224 bp, 13 predicted proteins | sample Cruoilmetagenom7_FD_187294 | JGI IMG/M metagenome (GOLD analysis project Ga0209345, IMG submission 187294) | Oil polluted marine microbial communities from Coal Oil Point, Santa Barbara, California, USA - Sample 7 (SPAdes) (version 2) | ecosystem: Environmental > Aquatic > Marine > Oil seeps ... | reverse complement strand
ACTTAGCTCAGTTTCATATTGTTAATTTAGGTGTTATTATAGTTAATCTATTGCAAAAAACAACTTAAACTATTTTATTTTGATTAATTTGTGGAGAATTTACTCATTTTAGTGTAGAAAATTCCAAATATTGAGTGAATACTCAACCCCCTAGGTATATTTGAGTTTCACTAATTTTTAGTTTGTTCACAATAATCAATCAAATAATCTACTTCTTTTTGAGAGTTATTTAAAAGAATAATCATGGTACCGTTATGATAAACTGCATAACTAAGTTCTTTAAAAGAGTTCTCAATAATATAAATTAAATAACCTTTATACTGATAATTAAGTAAAACTTTATAATTTTTTAAAGATTGTTTTATCTTCGTAATGAAATTATAAAATTCTTTTTCTGTATTATTAGTAATTGATATTTGAGAACATATTAGTGTATTTTCCATACAGTAATTGTAACTATACTCATATGGGCTAAGTTGTTCTATAAGCTTAAATTTTTTTAATATAGGAATATCACATTCTTTAAGCTTAATATAGTCATATTTCTTTGTATCTTTTTCAATTCCAAAAAGATTTTGAGAAATAAGTATAAAAAATATTATTTTATATATCATTTATAAATCCTTACTCGTCCCACCTCTCCTGAGGTGGAATGCATACAAGAGTTACACTTGCAAAAATTAATCAACATTTATCAAACCTTTCAGACAGTACAATACGAAATAAATAGTTTTCCAACACAAAATTATTGCTCATCACTTTCACTTTTCCATTCCCATCTGTGTATTCTTTTTTCATACCCCACAATTGCACCTTTTCTTCCTTTTGCAGTAATAGTATAATTCCCTTTTTCCCAAGTATACTCTTCTCCTGGTGTAGGATTTAAAAGATATAATGAAACGTGGCAACTGGGGTGTAGTTTTAATTTTAAGGTGTATGTTTGCCTTCTTCATCTTTATCATTTTCAGAGTCCCAATAACCTAATTTATCATTCATTGCAGAAACAAATAATCCCAACACTATAATAAAAATTGGCAAGCTTGCTTTTATAAAAAATGATTTAATATTACCCTCTAACAGTGGATGAAAGACATCATGGAATATGCCAAAATAAATTAAAATAATAACTATAAACTGCACTTTTTTATTCATATCTATTTTACCTTCTATCTGGCACTGTATTTAATAAATCATTTGTATAAATCTGGAACTGTATGGTTGGTCCAGCTTCCATGATTACCTCAAGCATGGTATATTACTCGTTCCACCTCTCCTGAGGTGGAATGCATACAAGAGTTACACTTGCCAAAATTTATCAACATCTATCAAGCCCTTAAAAGAGTATAAATCGCCGACATAGTGACAAATAAGTTATTAAATAGAACTTAATATAACAATATTTATCTATCTATGCTAAAACTAGTGGACTTTAGACTCTAAAAATTAAATATAAGGATTTTTAGATAAAATACTAGAAATTTCATATAAAAGATTTATTCATGATTATTCCATCAGACCTATTAAAAGACAAAAAAATACTTTTGGGTGTAACAGGCTCTATCGCAGTATATAAGTCACTAGAGCTGGTTCGCCACTTTGTTAAAGCCGGTGCTGAAGTTAAAGTCGTTATGAGCGAGGCTGCTAAAAAGTTTGTTACGCCTCTGACATTTGAGACTCTCACTTCAAATCAAGTGCTTGATGACACAAATGAATCATGGGTAAATAATCATAACCATATAAAAGCGGGTGAGTGGGCTGACCTGTTTGTAATAGCACCCGCTACAGCAAATACTGTAGCCAAGCTAGCAAACGCAATAGCTGACAATATGCTACTTCAATGCGCCTTAGCATACCCAGGTGTGAAGATAGTAGCACCATCAGCCAACACAAATATGCTTGAAAACCCAATCACCAAAGCCAACCTTAAAATGCTAGCAATAGCAAACTACACAATCTTAAATACACAAACAAAAGAGCTCGCTTGCAAAACAGTCGGTGATGGTGCGATGGCTGAACCTATAGACATTTTTTGGGCATCATGCAGAGAGCTTTTACAAGATACATTTTGGAGTGATAGAAGAGTTATTGTGACTGGTGGTGGGACAATTGAGAAGATTGATGATGTTCGTTACCTATCAAACTACTCAAGTGGTAAAATGGCTTCTTCTTTAGCAACTGCTCTTTACTGTAAGGGTGCAGATGTAAACCTTATAGCTACAAAATTTGAAGAAAATATACCCAAAGCTATGCATACTATTGAGGTAGAGGATTCGCAAGAGATGTTTGAGTATCTTATAGACTCTATACGTATCGCAAAAAAAGGAAAACTCTCTAAAGCATCTCTTATAAATGATGAGAATATACATCTCATTAAGAAGCAACCTTACCTGTTTATGGCAGCTGCTGTAAGTGACTATATCCCTGCTTACACACAAAATGGGAAATTAAAAAAAGATGCCCTAGGTGAGAAATGGGAGTTGTCATTAAAACAGAATATTGATATTTTAAGTGCAGTAGATAAAGATGGTATTACTACCGTTGGGTTTAAGGCAGAGATGGATAGAACTGTCGCTATACAAAACGCAACTACTATGCTTCAAAACAAAAACTTAGATGCTGTATGTTTAAATGTTTTAAAAGATTCAGATAGTTTTGGAAGTGATACAAATTCAGTTGAATTCATCAATGCATCAAATACTACTTCCTTAGATAGTAGTGATAAAGTGAGTATTGCGTTTGAGATACTTAACTGCGCAAAAAGCCTTCAAGAGAACTAAAGATGAATCAAGCTAAACATATAGCCATAATCATGGATGGAAATGGACGTTGGGCTGAGCTCAAAGGAAAAAAAAGAGTTAAAGGACATGAGACTGGAGCAAAAGTTGTCAAAGAGATAACGACATACTGTTCAAATAATGAGGATATTGAAAGATTAACCCTCTATGCTTTTTCAACTGAAAACTGGAAACGACCTCGTTTAGAAGTTGAGTTTTTAATGAAACTACTCAATAACTATCTCAAAAACGAACTCCCTATTTACCTAGAGAACAATGTTCGGTTTGAACCTATTGGTGACATAAGAGCTTTTTCAAAATCTCTGCAAGATACTATCAAGAGAGTACAAGAGAAAACTGCGCACTGTGATGGACTTGTACAGTCCTTAGCACTTAACTACGGAGCTCAGGATGAGATGCTTCGCGCTATCAATAAAGTCAAAAAATGTGATGATGACATAACAATAGAGATGATAAGTAATGCACTTGATTGTAACCATAATGTTGACCTGCTTATCCGTACTGGCGGAGACCATAGACTCTCGAACTTTTTACTATGGCAATCAGCCTATGCTGAACTCTTTTTTACAGATACTCTATGGCCAGACTTCACGACAAAAGATTTAGAAAAAATAATTAAAAAATTTACAAAAGTTGAACGTAGATTTGGGGGATTAAAATAATGGAATTAGCTTTAGCTTTTGTCATTGGTATCATTTTTGGTTCATTTTTAAATGTTGTTATCTTACGCATACCAAAAGAAGAGAGTGTCGTTTTTGGTGCTTCTCACTGTACTGCATGTGGAAATGCTTTAAAACCATGGCACAATATACCTCTTTTTTCATGGCTATTTTTAAGAGGTAAGTGCTCGTACTGTAAAACGAGTATCTCTATCCAATATCCACTTGTAGAGCTTATTTCTGGACTTATATTTGTAATGTTAGCCGCAAAATATACGCTCTCTTTACCTCCATTTTTTATTGGTTTGAGTTTTTTGATGCTCTTAGCACTCTCTCTCATTGACTTTAAGTACAAAATGGTTCCAGACTCACTTAATCTTTTAGCAATTTTATTTGCGATTATAGGTGCTTGGGAACTCAGTGGTGTAGCAAAGAATTTTCAAAACGCCCTCCTCTTTGCAGGTGGTTTTACGCTACTACGTTTTACCCTCTCATACTATTTGACATCTTCTATTTATAGAGCAGGATTAGCGACAAAAACATCGTGGAACAAATTCTATGATAGAACTCCTTTTATGGAAGCTATGGGTGAAGGAGACATAATGGTTGCCGCTACTATGGGAGCTCTTCTTGGGGTAAAACTTGCACTTGTGGCAATATTTCTCTCAGCACTTTTAGCTCTACCAGTGATGTTAGTAATCCTTAAGCGTTCAAAAGAGGAACAGAGAGTTCCCTTTGTTCCATTTTTAGCTCTTGCTACCTTTATAGTATATCTTTATGATAGTCCAATTTCAGCCTATATCGAGGCAAATTATTAATTATGAATAGAATCCAAAAATATATACTAAGTAATTTATCTACACTCTTTATATCTATATTTATGCCTCTATTTGCCATAGCATCAGTAATATTTTCGATTAAACTTGCAACCTTTACGGCAGTGATTCAGTTGACGCTCTTAGATATGACTAAACTCTATCTTTTTGTACTGCCTGAAATCCTTTTTTATACTCTGCCTATATCTTTTTTTGTTGCAGCGACACTCTCCCTTTTTAAACTCTCAAATGACAATGAGATTGTAGTTCTTTTTTCACTTGGTATCAAACCTCGTTTTATTATACAAACAATAGCCAAACCTGCTCTACTGCTCTCAACTCTGCTGATATTTGATTTTTTTATCCTTTTTCCGCATGCTAAAGTTTTATCGAGTAACTTTATTTCATATAAAAAGAGTGAAGCAAAGTTTAACCTCTCAGCTTCAGAGTTTGGACATAGTTTTGGGGATTGGCTTCTCTATCTTGGTGAAGATAATCAAGATGGCACATACTCACAAGTATTTCTCTTTAATAAAAACAGCGATGAGGAAATCCTTATAGCTGCAAATAAAGCAAAAGTTATTAATGACTCAGGGATACTTAGGCTACAGCTTACTGATGGTGAGGGTTACAGCTACTCAAAAGAGAAATTTTCTCAAATCAACTTTAAGACGATGCTTATTAACTCCGCCATGAAAACTTCCTTAAGAGAGTACAAGAAACCACTAGACTATTGGATATCTGATAGTGATAAGAAAAAGAAAAAACGTATGTTTATAACAGATATTGTACTGAGTCTTTTTCCTCTAATCAGTCTCTTTTTAGTTGCGAGCATAGGTATTGTACACGCTAGACATCAAAAATCTCGAATATATCTCTATCTATTTTTAGGTGTAGTGCTCTTTTATGGTGCCACTTTTGGTTTACAAAAAGCACTAGGATTTTATACAATTCCACTTGTAATTATTACTTGGATAGTCACGACATATATCTTCTATAGAAAGAATATTGTCAATAGGTTCTAATGAGAGTTGCAATCACTTTAGCCTATGATGGAACATCCTATCTTGGTTCACAAATACAAAAAGAGACACATAATACAATCTTTGGGCAATTTCAAAAAGTGCTCTCTAGTCTAGGTATAGAGGGAAAGGCTGTAGCAAGTGGGAGAACAGATAAGGGTGTGCATGCGAGCGGTCAAGTTTGTCATATCGATTTACCCCCATTTTGGTCTGATACCTTTAAACTCAAAAGAGTTTTAAATGAGATGCTCCCTCCAAGTATCAAAGTTCTCTCCATACAAGAGGTAGAGAGTGATTTTCATGCTAGATATAGCGCTAAAAAACGTATCTATAGATATATAATCAAAGAGTCTAAATCCAACCCTTTTGAGAGTAATTTTATAAGCTTTATAGAGTCTGTAGACTTTGAGGCTATAGAAAAAAACATCAAACTCTTTATAGGGGAACATGACTTTGTAAACTTTATGAAAACAGGTAGTGATGTCAAGGGGACTAAAAGAGTTATCTACAACGCTTACGCGTATAGATACAAAGGCGCTATTATTTTACACTTTGAGGGAAATGGCTACCTTAGAAGTCAGATTAGAATGATGGTCGCTGCACTTTTAGCACTAGATAAGACACAAATCATAGAAAAGTTAGAGTGTACGTTCAATCATAAAGTAAAACCTGCACCAAGCAATGGACTCTACCTCGCCAAAATAAAATATTAAATCTAGATATGGGATATATCAACCACCATTTAATCTTTTTTCGTTACCATTGCAAATACTTAATAATAGAGAGATGAATATGTATGAAGATGTAATACCTCCAGAAGGTGTAAGTCCTGAAGCGCTAGCGCACCTGATGGACCCTAAGAACTACGGTAAACTAGATAATGCAAACTGTATCGGCGTAGCACTAGATGAAAAAACGAAAGAGTATGTGATTTTTTATACTCTCCTTGATGGTGAGACTATAGAAGATGTAAAATTTGCTACAAATGGTTGTCAGGATACTGTTGTAATCGGTTCTATGTTTAGTGAGATGATTAAAAGCAACAGTGTTGATTATGCAAATGGCGCTATTGCTAAAATGCATGAAAAACTTGGTAAAATGACTGCGCAACAGCAAGTGTGTGCAGAGATAGTCTTCACTGCTTTTATCGCTTCCCTTAAAAACTTTGAAAACCTACAAAATGGTCAAGAAGAAGAGCTACACCTACTTAAGATGAAAGAGAGCTGTGATGCAGAGAACATGCCTCAAGGGAGTGAAAATGAATAAAACATATCAAAAAAAACATGAACTTTGGCTCAATATTACATTTGCATCATTTGCCATAAATGATGAAGATATAAAATCTCGTCTTTATGATTTTGCACAGATTGCTTTTAGGCATATGAAATGGTTAGGAAGTGATATTTTAGGAGCAGGTGAGGATTATAACTACGATAGAGACATGACTCTTTATAAACGCAGTAGTGTTTTTGAAATCATTCAAGCACTCAAAGAAGAGGTTCAAAATACACAAGACTCATACCCAAAAACTATACTTGGAGAGAGAGTGAAAACTGACGATACTTACCTTTTAGAGTATCTCTCACAAGTTCTAAAAGATGAGGCTAACAATCAAGAAATCACTGCCTTTAATATGAAAAGAGAGTGGTTAGATAAAAACTTAGCGCAAGATCAGATTGATGCTCTAACACTCTTCTTATTTGAAGAGTCTTATAAAGAGTATGAACTCATTTTAGTCTACGCATATATGCAGGCTAGAACATCTGATGCACTCCAGTTTAACATATTTCAAGACCTCATAGATGAATCACACTTTCATCTAAAATCTTTTGGGAACATGATGGCTAAAATGGGAATACTTGCACTTCCACGTGAACTGCATGAGATGACCTATGTTGTCAAAGACTTAGAACAGTTTGTCATCGATGGAATCGCTGAGGAAGAAGCAGCAAAAGTGATGTGTAAAGAGTTAAGTGATGCAATCAAAGATGACGAGCTCTCTAAATTTTTTGACTTTATTAACTATCAGGAGAGTTATCACATAGAGCTTATGAAAAAGCTCCTATAATTTTCATCCATACTATTCCTATATACTCGTGCATAGCTATTTTTGAGAGATAAAAGGCTTTTGCACTAGGTGCTCTTAAGTACCCCAGAAAATCACTTGTATAGTACGCTGTAGGTGCTGCTATTGGATTGAGTCCCTGCTCTTGAAATAGCAGCATTGAACGTGCCATGTGGGTTGCTGAAGTCACTAGTATAAATGGTTTATCCCCAACTATTGTTTTCATAAAAATAGCTTCCTCTTGGGTATCTTTAGGGTCACCGCTAATTATCATACTGCCCTTCTCTACACCAAGTGCTAAGGCTAGTTTTGAGTTCATAACTGCATTTGTAGTATCTGTTTTTCCTGCATAACCGGTGAATACAATTTTAGAGTTTTTCGTCTTCTTGTGAATTATTATACCCTCTAAGACTCTTTTTACACTACTATCAAGTATCTTTGAGGATATTGGTTGCTGACTCTCTGTGTTATGCCCACCACCCAAAACGTGTATGTACTCTATATCTGCTTTGTAATCATACTTTGCGTACTGCGTTTCTAAGTTTTTTACTAAAAAATTTGCAAATGGAGGGTAGGAAAAAAGTAAAAGTAAAAAAAGGCTCAAAGATAAAAATATTTTCGCATATATCTCTTTTCTCATGTACAAAAAGATAAGTCCGAAAAGAAAAAGTGTAAATACTATGCCAAATGGCTCAATAAAAAATGTTATAAACTTCTTTAAAAAAAATCCTAATTCCATTACTCTATTATCTCACTTATTTTTTTCATTATACCATCATCCCACAAAATTTCTTTGTGTGTTAAGTTGTCAAACTCTTCATAGTGAATTAAATTTTTAATACTCTCTTTTAACTTTCGTGCATTTTGTATATATGTTGTTTCATCACTCTTACTCACAAATAGATATGTTTGCGATGCTATATTTCTTACATAGTCTATAGTTCTAAATTTGTATCGAAACATATTTGAAAAATCCAACTTATACTTTCTCTTTGCTAAAGAAGCTATAGAGTCAAATGAGCCAACAAGAAATACCCCAAGGTTCTCTTTCTTTGATGCTACATAAGCTCCAACACTAGAGCCTAAAGAGTAGCCGAGTATGTAAAAATCACCATAGTTTTTTTGAATTAAGTCTGCTATTAGCAAGCTATCGGCTAAAACACTCTTCTCACTTGCACTCCCCTCACTTCGTCCATAAGAGCGGTAGTTAAAAGTGATAACTCTTGTCTCCTGTAATGACTCTGAGAGTTTTTTTACCAGCCCTACAGTATCTTGGCTTCTACCACCAAAATAGAGAAGTGTGTTTGTATGCTCTTTAGGCTCACAAACTACACCTTCTAGTTCAATGCCATCATCAGTTGTGATACTCAAAATCTCACAATGCTCTGCTAAGTCAATATCCCTATGGTATCTTGGAGAGAAAATCATAAAGTGTTGCCACTGATAAAAGGCAAAGGCTAGTATTAAAAAAGTTAAAAATAAAAAAGCTATATAAATCATGGATAGATTGTAGTATAATTGCGACAATATTAATAGGCTTAGTGCCAAGGAATGAAATGCAAGTATTCGGAAAATTTTCAACAAACTTTGATATGGACTATCTAGTAGAGCACTATATCTACATAAATGAGAGTGAAGATGAAAAAATCACTGCAGAAGATATAGAAAATATGCTAAAGAAAAAACGTAAAACTGTCGCAGGTACTATCTTTTTGTATAATCCAGAAGTAAGCCCTATCGGCTATAAAATGAGCCGTTTTTTACACAATGATGGTTTTGACAAGTATGATGAGATAGTAGCACTCAATGAAGACCCAAAAGCTTATGTGCTAAACGCGGGTTTAAAAGAGCACTACAAAGGCAAACTAGTTGAGATAAAATACCTTTTTAATTATAACCGTGAAAATATAGAACCAACGCCAATACTTGAAGAGTTTGATGCGGACTTAGACAAGTTTACATCGGAACAATTTACTCGTTACGATAAAGCACTAAATTACCAAGATATTCCAAATATCCGTCTGAGTGGAAAGTTTGTGTTTTTTGGATGTGGAAATAAATATGATAGACACCATAAAGCAATCATAGCTTACGCTCAAGCACTCTCTAAACATGTTCAGAAACTAGATAAGAATGTGCTCTTTATGTATGACAATAATTATGACCCTGATGAGTGCACCGAGAGAGCTTACTACCCATCTCCTTTTGCAACAGGAAAAGCAAGAGAAATTCGTGCAAACTGTTTCAAAGAGATTTTTAAAACCAATCCACCTGAGCTTAAAAAACTAACATAATATTATCTTTATCTATTTATTTTTTTTCAACATCATGTAAAATATCTTTCTCAGGATTATATAGTTTAGTTTTTACTTCAAATAAATTTAAAAGTGTATGAAAAAGATTGTCATGCGAATATTTTTTATTTGCATTTGATTTCAGCTGAGTTATATTAATATCTTTTTCTATTGTTTTTTCTCCAAACCACATAAACGCTCCAATATTTGTTTGAGTATCTGGAGCCATAAAATAAGGTAAACCATGTAGGTATACCCCATTTTCACCTAAACTTTCACCGTGATCACTCATGTATATCATAGTTGTTTCATATTCACGTGAGTATGGTCGTAAAAAATCTATAACTTTTGATAAAAAATAATCACTATACAGTATTGCATTATCATAAGCATTACTCACCTCTTCTTGCGTACACTCTTCTAATTGAACCCTCTGAATAAGCCAATTGATTCTTCTTTATTTTGATATTCTAGTATTTTAAAAATTAACTTTCAATATTGAAGGGAATTTTTGAGTATATTTTCTATATTTTGCTTAATATTTGCAGCATTAGTCTCTCTTTTTGTGCTTTTT
>Ga0209345_10006866_pt1 | contig 10224 bp, 12 predicted proteins | sample Cruoilmetagenom7_FD_187294 | JGI IMG/M metagenome (GOLD analysis project Ga0209345, IMG submission 187294) | Oil polluted marine microbial communities from Coal Oil Point, Santa Barbara, California, USA - Sample 7 (SPAdes) (version 2) | ecosystem: Environmental > Aquatic > Marine > Oil seeps ... | reverse complement strand
TCGTCAGTCCGTGTTCGTCCCACTCTCGGGATCATGCTTCGCATAACCCTGCCGTGCAGCGCATAGTTCATCTCCTTTGTTGCAGTAAATGCTATCAAAGGAGCGGCATCAAACCGCGACAGCTCCATTTGTTCTCTTTGCGAAGACGGGCCAGTTCCGCCGCATCCGCCTTCTGCCGCCGCTTGGCTTCGGCTGAGCCAAACGCTTCGATCTCAAGCCGCCAGGTCTTCAACTGAGTGCCCGTGATTCCAAGCTCCTTGGCAACGCTGCCCTGTGTCGCGCCAGGCTTATAAAGCCGCTCAACCGCTGCGGCCTTATAGTCGTCCGTATAGTTCCGTCGATGTTGTCCCATTTGGTGCCCCTTTCATGGACAGGGGTAAGGTACCCCAGTGTCCAGAAACAAGGACGAAGTTTAGAGCGTCCTCGGCGTCCAGTGCCGACAACTCGGCCTCAAGCCGTGCGTGAAACCGTTTCACGTCCGCGTCATTCATGTTCGAAATCTCTGTCATCACGGCTTACCATTTTGATATGAGAGCCTATCTGGTGTAAAACACTCAGGCAATCAGAGGGAGGCCACAATGGCCGAGACGCGCTTAAACCTGACCGAACTGGACCCTGTGTGGGACCGTATCACCCGCGAAGCCCACGAGGCCGTGGCGATTGAACCGCTGCTGGGCGGTCTGGTCGGTGCCTGTGTGTTGCACCATAAAACGCTGGAAAAAGCGCTGTCGTATCGCTTTGCCGCCAAGCTCAGCTCTAATGAGATGAGCATGGTGTTGCTGCGTGAAATTGCGGATGAATCCTATGCGGAAAACCCCTGCCTGTCTGAGGCCGCGCGCGCGGACCTTGCGGCGATCCTGGAACGTGATCCGGCCTGTCACCGTCTGTTGCAGCCGATCCTGTACTTCAAGGGGTTCCAGGCCATGCAAGCATATCGGCTTGCCCATCATCTGTGGAGCGTCGGGCGTACGGATCTGGCCTATTTCATCCAGATGCGGTGTTCCGAGGTTTACGGCATCGACATTCACCCCGGTGCGCGGATCGGCAAAGGCATCATGATCGACCACGCCCATTCCATCGTCATCGGCGAAACCGCCGTGGTGGGCGACAATGTGTCGATGCTGCATTCCGTCACGCTGGGCGGCACTGGCAAGGAAGACGAAGACCGTCACCCGAAGATCGAAGACGGTGTGTTGATCGGTGCCGGGGCCAAGGTTCTGGGCAATATCCGGGTCGGCCATTGTTCGCGTATTGCCGCGGGATCGGTCGTTTTGACGGACATCCCGGCCAATGTCACGGTTGCTGGTGTGCCAGCCAGGATTGTCGGCGAAGCGGGCTGTGATCATCCGTCTGTCGAAATGGACCAGACCCTGGAAGGGTGTTCAAAAACAAAGACCTAACTTGACGTTCGTCAATGTTTTGGATGTTTGAACCTGAAAGGCTCCCGGTGTTGAACCATCGGGAGCCTTTGTCATGAACCGTATCTGGATTGCCGCCGTTCTGGGGTTTTCGGCACTGTTCCTGATGGCGGTCGCTTAGTCCGAAGCCTCGCCTGAAAACTGGTCATAGGCCTCAAGCGCGCGCGCACCGTACATATAGGCGGGGCCGCCGCCCATCATGATTGATACTGACACGGTTTCTGCGATTTCTTCTTTCGTCGCGCCCGCTTTCATCGCGGCGCGCACGTGGAACCCGATACAGTCGGCACATTGACGCGCGATGCCGATGGCCAGCGCAATCAACTCCTTGTGCTTGACGGACAATTCGCCTTCGAAAATCGCGGCCTGGTGCATCTTGGAAAAGGCCGACGCGCCGCGCGGCTGTTCGGCCTGATAATTGTCCAGATTGTCGACGGTAACGGCGAGTTCTTTTTCGAAGTTCATGAGGATGCTCCCTGTTCGCGATTACCTGCGCAAAGAAATGGCCCAAAGCAGAGTGTTCCGCTTTGAGCCAAATCAAGATGTATGGACCTCGGGCGGGTGTCAGGCCAGCATGGTCATCGGGTTTTCCAGATTGTCCTTGATTGCGTTCAGCAACACGGCCCCCAGGGCGCCGTCGATGACGCGGTGATCGACCGACATGGTGACCGACATGACGGTTGCCACGCCCAGTTCGCCGTCGTCCTTGACCACCGGTTTCTTGACCCCGGCGCCCACGGCCAGAATGCCGGCATGGGGCGGGTTCACGATGGCGTCGAAATTGTCGATGCCGAACATGCCCAGGTTCGAGATGGCAAAGCTGCCGCCCTGGTATTCGTGTGGCGCCAGTTTGCGGTCACGTGCGCGCGCGGCCAGGTCTTTCATCTCGACCGACAGGGCGGACAGCGATTTCATGTCGCTGTCTTGCAGCACCGGCGTGAACAAGCCGCCTTCGATGGCGACGGCCACGGCCACGTCGGATGCTTTCATCTGCAAAACGCGATCCCCGGCCCAAACGGCGTTGGCTTCGGGCACCTGTTGCAGTGCAATGGCGCAGGCCTTGATGATGAAGTCATTGACCGACAGCTTTACGCCACGGGCCTCCAACTGCTTGTTCAGCGTGGCGCGGAAGGCCAGCAGGGCGTCGAGTTGAATGTCGCGCCGCAGATAGAAATGCGGGATGGTCTGCTTGGCCTCGGACAGACGTGCGGCGATGACCTTGCGCATGCCATCCAGTGGGATTTCTTCGTAGTCGCGCCCTTCGTACATGCGGGCCACCATGTCGGCAGAGGCGCCGGTGGGGGCTGGCGCAGGGGCAGCTGTTGCGGGGGCCGGTGCAGCGACGGGAGCGGGTGCGATGACTGTCGTGCCCTCTACATCAGCTTTGACGATGCGGCCTTTCGGGCCGGTGCCGGTGACCTGGCTCAGGTCCAGACCCTTGTCAGCCGCGATGCGACGGGCCAAGGGCGACGCGAAAATACGTGTTCTATCAGTGGCTTGCACCGCCGCGGGAGCTGGGGCAGGGGCCACAGCTGCGGCTTGCTCAGGGGCCCCGGTCGGGGCCTCTTCGCGCGCCGCCTCACCCACAGGGGCGGGTTTCGCGGTGGGTGCCGCGATGTCGTCAGCGCTTTCACCGTCTTCCAGCAACACCGCAATGGCGGTGTTCACCGCCACGTTTTCGCGGCCTTCGGCGATCAGGATCTTACCAATGACGCCTTCGTCAACGGCTTCGAATTCCATCGTTGCCTTATCGGTTTCGATTTCGGCCAGCAGGTCACCAGAGGCAACAGTGTCGCCTTCCTTGACCAGCCATTTTGCCAGCGTGCCTTCCTCCATGGTGGGGGACAGGGCGGGCATGAGAATTTCAATGGGCATGTCTCTGTCTCCTTAGCGGTAGGTCACGGATTTCACCGCGTCGATGACTTCTTTCGTCGTCGTCAGCGCGAGTTTTTCGAGGTTGGCGGCATAGGGCATGGGCACGTCCTTGCCGGTGCAGTTGATGACGGGGGCGTCGAGATAGTCGAACGCCTCTTGCATCAGAACCGCCGAGATATGGCCGCCGATGCTGGCAACCGGCCAGCCCTCTTCGACCGTCACACAGCGGTTGGTTTTCATGACCGATTTGATCACCGTTTCCGTGTCCATCGGGCGCAGGGTGCGCAGGTCGATGACCTCGGCGGAAATGCCATCCTTGGCCAGCTCCTCGGCCGCTTCCAGCGCATATTTCATGCCGATACCAAAGCTGACGATGGTGACATCAGTGCCGTCCTGCCAGATGCGCGCCTTGCCGAACGGGATGGTGAAATCATCCATCACCGGCACATCAAAGCCAACGCCGTACAGCAGTTCGTTTTCCAGGAAAACAACCGGGTCGGGGCTGCGGATGGCGGTTTTCATCAGGCCTTTTGCGTCAGCTGCCGAATAGGGCATGGCGACCTGCAAGCCGGGGATCTGGGCGTACCAGGCAGCAAAATCCTGGCTGTGCTGGGCGCCGACGCGCGCGGCTGCGCCATTGGCCCCGCGGAACACGATCGGGCAGGACATCTGACCACCCGACATGTACCGCGTCTTTGCGGCCGAGTTGATGATCTGGTCGATCGCCTGCATGGCAAAGTTCCAGGTCATGAATTCGACGATGGGTTTCAGCCCGCCGAACGCTGCACCAACCGCAAGACCGGTGAAACCGTGTTCGGTGATCGGCGTGTCGATCACGCGCTTGGCGCCGAATTCGTCCAGCATGCCCTGGCTGACCTTATAGGCACCGTTATATTCGGCCACCTCTTCGCCCATCAGGAATACATCTCCATCGGCGCGCATTTCTTCGGACATGGCGTCACGCAGCGCTTCGCGCACGGTGGTTTTCTTCATTTCGGTGCCGGTCGGGATTTCCGGTGCGTCCGAGAGGATGGGTTTGATCGGGGCCGCGGGGGCAGGGGCAGCGGCGGGCGCCGGTGTCGCAGCAGGCGCGGCGACAGGTGCCGCGGCACTGGCCACGGGCACGTCTTCGCCCTCTTCGATCATGATGGCGATGGGGGTGTTCACCTTCACCGCTTCGGTGCCGTCAGCGATCAGGATCTTGCCCATCACACCTTCTTCGACCGCTTCGAATTCCATCGTCGCTTTGTCGGTTTCGATTTCGGCAATGATGTCGCCGGACGACACGGTGTCGCCTTCCTTGACCAGCCATTTGGCCAGCGTGCCTTCCTCCATCGTGGGGGACAGCGCGGGCATGAGAATTTCAGTAGCCATGTTTTTTTCCTATCCGTCCAGAAGGTTACGCGTAGATGTCCGTCCACAGCTCGGACAGCTGCGGCTCAGGGGAAGTTTTGGAGTATTCGGCGGCCTCGTTGACCACGGCCTTGATCTCCTTGTCGATCGCCTTCAGCGCGTCTTCGCTGGCATGCTTGCCCTGCAACAGCAGCTCGCGCACATGTTCGATGGCGTCGCGTTCTTCGCGGACTTTCTGAACCTCTTCACGGGTCCGGTATTTCGCGGGGTCCGACATGGAATGGCCGCGATAGCGATAGGTTTTCATTTCAAGGATATAGGGGCCTTTGCCAGCGCGGCAGTGTGCGGTGGCGCGCAGGCCTGCCTCTTTCACCGCGTCGACATCCATGCCGTCAACCGCTTCGCCGGGGATGGTGAAGGCCGCGCCACGGGTGTAAAGTTCGGGCGTGGCCGAGGAGCGTTTCAGTGCAGTTCCCATGGCATATTGGTTGTTTTCAATGACATAGACGACGGGCAGCTGCCACAGCTCGGCCATGTTGAAACTTTCATAGACCTGGCCTTGGTTCGCGGCGCCATCACCGAAATAGGTAAAGGTCACGCGGCCGTTGTCGCGGTATTTGTCCGAAAACGCCAGACCAGTGCCCAGCGGCACCTGGGCACCGACGATGCCGTTGCCGCCATAGAAGTGCTTGTCGGTCGAAAACATGTGCATCGAGCCGCCCTTGCCGCGGCTCAGCCCACCTTCGCGGCCTGTCAATTCGGCCATCACGCCTTTGGGGTCCATGCCGCAGGCCAACATGTGGCCGTGGTCGCGGTACGACGTGATGCGCTTGTCGCCTTCTTCGGCGGCGGCTTCCAACCCGACCACCACGGCCTCCTGACCGATATAGAGGTGACAGAAACCGCCGATCAGGCCCATGCCGTACAACTGGCCCGCCTTTTCCTCGAATCGACGGATCAGCAGCATCTCGCGATAATAATTCAGCAAATCTTCCTTGGAAGTATTTGGTTTCTTGGCGCTTTTCTTGACGGCCATGAAGCGTCCTCCTCTTCACGTCAGGCCCGGACCGGGCAATAGTTTAGTGTTAAACCATCTTATACAGGAGGGGGGTGGAAATTTCGACAAAAACTTACCCGACGTCACGCGGGGCAGCTATGCACCCGGTGCAAGCATGGTTAACGGCCGAATAGCAGGGGTGAATTTCCGTAGAAAACTCGGGGATCAGCGCAGGACGACTTCGTTCGACCGCACCATGCCCAGCATCTCGCGGGCCTGTTGGTCCAGAAGGTCCAGATCCAGATAGTCATCGGACAGGCGCAGGGTCTTGTTCGACAGGGCGGCGATTTCCGCCACCAGACGATCACGCTCTCCGGTCAGGGTCTGGGCTTCGGCACGAATTTGGACGCGGCGAAACAGACCGTAATCACCCTGCACGGATGCAAAGGTGAAATAGAGCCCTAGGCCCACGGTAACGACGAAAAAAATAACGCCGCCAAAGCCGGTCTGTTTGCGATGTCCGCTCATGTCTGCCTCATTTGCCACCTCGTTGCGGGTGACTTGCAGACACTATGGCACAGGTGATTCGCCGTGTGAATCCCAAAACGAATCATCAAACGAAAAAAGGGGACCATAAGCCGAAGCATGGGCCGCCTTTCGCCGATACATGGTCGGGGGCTCAGCCCGCGACAGAGGCGTCGTAGATTTCGCCGATGGTCGCGGCGATGGTCGTGTTGAAGTCATCGTCCGACTGTTGCGCCGACAGGCCTTCGGTCAGCGCGCGCGAAAAGCTGGCGATGACGCCCGCGTTCTGGGCCAGGCGGCTGTTCGCCTCGTCACGCGCATAGCCACCGGACAGGGCCACCACGCGGGCGACGCGGGGATGGTTCACCAGGGTGGCATAGTGGTTGGCGACCTCGGGCAGGGTCAGCTTCAGCATGACCTGCTGGTCATCGTCCAGCGCGTCCAATGCGCGGGTCAGGGTGGCCAACAGCATGTCTTCGGCGTTCGCCTTGTCGGCGATGGAAATCGTCACCTCGGGTTCGATGATCGGGATCAGCCCGTGGCCCAGGATCTGCTTGGCGACCGCGAATTGCTGATCAACCACGGCCTGGATACCGTCCGCGTTGGCGGCATTGATGACGGACCGCATCTTGGTGCCGAAAATACCAGCCGCGACCGCGCGATCGCACAGCGCGTCCAGATCGGGCATGGGTTTCATGACCTGTGCGCCGTTTTCTTCATCGGCCAGGCCTTTGTCGACCTTCAAGAAAGGCACGACGCCGCGGTCTTCCCACAGATATGCGGCGGTGGATTTGCCGGAGATTTCACGATCCATGGTCATTTCAAACAGGATCGCGCCGATCACCTGATCGCCTGTGAACGCAGGCGCTTGGGCAATGCGGGCCCGCATGGCGTGGATCATGTCGTACATCTCGGCCTCGGAACCATAGGCGTCTTCTTCGACGCCATACAGGCGCAGCGCCTTGGGGGTCGAGCCGCCTGATTGGTCAAGGGCGGCGATAAAGCCTTTCCCGGCGCGAATTTTGGTCAGTTGGTCCTGGTTCGGCATCTGTGCCCCCGTGGCTGAAATGGATTTTGTCCGTGTTCTAGGGCAGGGGGGCACAGGTTTCAATCGGGGTGGCGCTAACGGGCGGCGCGGCGGCGATCATTTGGTCAGGATCAGCTTGCCCGCTTTGGTGATCGACAGGGTATAAACCATGTCATTCAGCACGATCTGCGCCGACTTTCCCATGTTGGTCAGGGTCAGGGCATCATGGGTCGGGTGAGATTGAAAGTCCTGCGGACGGGTCGGCACTGTCATCGGGCGCTCCTTGCTATGCGAGATGTGGAGTCGGGCGGTGGCTGGACAGCTTTAATCTGATTAAAATAATCAGGTATGTCAAGACGCAAAGAAAAACCCCACCCGAAAGGGGCGGGGTTTGGTCTGTTTCAGCCTTCCAGAGCGGCGACACCGGGCAATGTCTTGCCCTCCATCCATTCCAGAAATGCGCCGCCTGCGGTCGAGATATAGGTGAAATCATCGCCGTGGCCGGACATGTTGATCGCCGCCACCGTGTCGCCGCCTCCGGCAACCGAGGTCAGCATGCCCGCCGCCGTCTGTGCCGCAATCACGTCCAGCATGGCGAAGGTGCCGGTCTGGAACGGCGCCATTTCGAACACCCCCAACGGCCCGTTCATGATCAATGTGCGTGCGTTTTTGACCACGGTCTGGATATAGGCGATGGTATCGGCACCCGCGTCCAGGATCATCGCATCCGACGGGCAGGCATCGGCGGCGACAGTTTCATGCGCGGCATTCGCTGCGAATTCGCGCGCCACCACGATGTCGCGCGGCAACACGATTTCACAGCCCGCGTCCTTGGCTTTTTCCAGGATCTCCAGGGCGGTCCCGGCCATCTCGTGTTCGGCCAGAGATTTGCCAACGTCGATGCCCTGAGCGGCCAGGAACGTGTTGGCCATGCCACCGCCGATCACCAGATAGTTGACCTTGCTGACCAGGTTGCCCAGCAGGTCCAGCTTGGTCGACACTTTCGCGCCGCCCACAACGGCCACCACGGGGCGTTCGGGTTGGCCCAAAGCGGCCTCGAGCGCGGACAGTTCGGCTTGCATCAAGCGGCCTGCGCAGGCGGGCAACAGGCGGGCGATGCCTTCGGTCGAGCCATGCGCCCGGTGCGCCGCAGAAAATGCATCGTTGCAATAGATGTCGCCAAGGGCTGCAAGGGATGCGGCGAACATCGGGTCGTTCTTGGCTTCTTCCGCGTGATAACGCGTGTTTTCCAGCAAAAGAACCTGCCCGGCTTCCAGATCGGACACGGCCTGTTTGGCGGGTGCGCCGATGCAGTCTTCGGCAAACAACACGGGCAGGCCAAGGGCGGCTTCAAGCGCGGGGCGCACGATTGACAGCGACATCTCGGGCACGCGTTCGCCCTTGGGGCGACCGAAATGGGCCAGCAGAACGGGCTTGCCACCCTGGGCCACAATATACTTGATCGTCGGAAGGATGCGCTGAATGCGGGTGTCGTCGGTGACGCGGCCATCTTCGACGGGCACGTTGATATCCACACGGGTCAGCACGACCTTACCGTTCAGATCCATATCATCGAGGGTTTTCCACGCCATATCACACTCTCCCATGTCTATTTGTTCTGACAGACACAACAAAAGTCTGCTCGGGTCAATGCGTCATGGCGTTAAGGCCTTTTAACTTTTCCTTTGCACCACTAGGTTCTTGCCAAATCTCAAGATAAAGGAGGCCCTGATGGCCGAGTATAAAGATCCCGAAAACACCGTCCTGATCGAATTGCACAACGGCACTGTTGTGATCGAGCTTTTGCCCGATGTGGCACCGCAGCATTGCGACCGCATGAAGGAACTGGCACGCTCTGGTGCCTATGATGGTGTGCTGTTTCACCGGGTGATCGACGGGTTCATGGCGCAGACGGGCGACGTGGCCCATGGCAAGGATGCCTCGAACATGACGCGCGTTGGCACCGGTGGCTCGGAGCTGCCCGATGTGCCGGCAGAATTCTCGAAGCTGCCCCACTGTCGTGGTTCGATTGGCGCGGCCCGGTCTGCCAACCCGAATTCGGCCAACAGCCAGTTCTTCATCAACTTCTCGGATAATGATTTCCTGAACGGCCAGTATACCGTTTACGGTCAGGTGACCTCGGGCATGGATCTGGTTGACGCCATCGCCAAAGGCGAGCCGCCGATGTACCCGGACGCCATGGTGTCGGTCAAGGTGGCCGCAGATGTCTAGGGATCGGCTGATTGCCCTTGTTGCGTTTCTGGCCGGGGCCGGGGCGGTTGTGGCCTATGCGCTGTGGGCGGTGTTCTTTTCCGCGCCTCAGGCCATGGCCGAAACCCCTGCGCCAGTGATGGACGGGGACCTGCCGCAGATCGAACTGGTCATCGCGGGCGAGGGCGCCAATGGCACCGTTGTTTTGGACCTGTTCCCTGATTTGGCACCCAAACATGTTGAACAGATCATGGCTCTGGCGGCTGACGGCCAATACGATGGCGTAGTATTTCACCGCGTGATCGAAGGCTTCATGGCGCAAACCGGTGACGTGCAGTTTGGCAAGCAGGGCGGAGATATGCGCCGGGCTGGCAGCGGTGCGTCGGATCATCCTGACCTTCCTGCTGAATTCTCGGACTATCCGTTTGATGCGGGTGTCGTGGGCATGGCGCGGTCGCCAGACCCGAATTCGGCCAACAGCCAGTTCTTTATCATGTTTGATGCCGGTCATTTCCTGAATGGTGACTATACCGTCGTAGGCCGCGTGGCCGAGGGCATGGATGTGGTCATGGCGATCAAGCTGGGCACGGGGCCGAACGGGGCCGTTGTCGGTCAGCCGGACATGATGCAGACCGTGCGCGTCGTCGAATAAAACACGCGCGATCAAACACGCGTGAGAGGGGGTGGCATTGCCGCCCCCTTTTTTGTCAGGATTTTGTCAGGATAGGGAGACCCCAATCGGAGGACACCTCATGCGTATTATCCTGACCATCCTTCTTATCGCCGCAGGCCTGGTGGCCGAGGCGCGGATGCCAACC
>Ga0209345_10006865_pt1 | contig 10225 bp, 9 predicted proteins | sample Cruoilmetagenom7_FD_187294 | JGI IMG/M metagenome (GOLD analysis project Ga0209345, IMG submission 187294) | Oil polluted marine microbial communities from Coal Oil Point, Santa Barbara, California, USA - Sample 7 (SPAdes) (version 2) | ecosystem: Environmental > Aquatic > Marine > Oil seeps ... | reverse complement strand
CTGTCGCGAACGCGGCCGAGTGCGATGCGGACAGTGCTGCGGTCTCGAGGTGCGGTCCTCAAGACCCGCGGTTCCCTCGGCGTGCCGGTGTCGGAAGCATTTTACATGCGGTTGCTCGTGACACACCCATCGAATCGGCAGCATGCGCGACCTGCCAACCTTCTGCTCAATACGATTCACGAGCAAACGTCTACCCGGAGGGGAAGCCGTGCATTACGATGCCCCATAAGGGCCTCCTGGACTCTCGGCCTGGATTCTTTGTTACCCAAACCGCATCAGGAGGCCCCTCTCATGTCAAGAACCTACCTGGGAACGACAACTAGATGTTGTTGGAGGACAGAGAATTTTCTCACAGATTGTTAGGTAAAGGCGTTATTTTTGCGACGCAAGATCGGATTTTTCTTGTTTTTCGCAAGCTGATGGAGTGAGTATGCGTGGTTTTGGCGGTGGGAATTCTTGCCTCTCCGTCTCTTTCGTCTTGTCGGGCTTATGAGGGGACTTTTCGGTTGGGGAGCAGACCGGGCGAGGGGTTTCTGCTTCGAGCTTCGGTACGCGCTTACGGGCTTCCCCTTTGCTTGTGTGTGTCGAGTTTTTGTGTCGAGGAGGTGCGCTGTTTTTGTGGGGTGTGCGTGATTACCAGTGCAGGTCGGCGCATCCTGTGTGCGTATCCGGCTCTACTTGGAAGGTGCTGTGCGCGATTTCATAGTTGCGGGTAAGAAGGTTGCGCGCCTGGTCAAGCACGCTGTGTGGGTCAATGTTTTCGGTGATCACAAGGTGTGCCGAAACGGTATGCATTTCCGAGGTGAGTGTCCACACATGCAGGTCATGCACGTCGACAACACCGGGGAGGCCGGCCAGGTCGGTTTGCAGCTCTTGCAGGTTGAGATGGGGTGGGGCAGACTGGATCAGGATCCGTACGGCTTGTCGACCGAGATGCCAGGTGCGGGGCAGTATCCAGAGGCCGATGGCAGCCGCAATGACCGGGTCGACCCAGGTCCAACCAAATACTTGCAGGAGGATGGCCGCGATGATAACACCGGCTGATCCGATGCTGTCCGCGAGTACTTCGAGATAGGCGCCTTCCACGTTGAGGGATTCTTTTGCCCCCTCACGCAGCAGAAAGAATGCCACCAGGTTGACGATGAAGCCAAGGATTGCCACCACCAGCATGGGCGTGCCGAGCACCTCGGGTTTGTCAAATAAGCGCCGTGCGGCTTCGATAAAGATATACGCAGCGATCCCGATGAGCAGGAAGCAGTTCACGAAGGCGGCGAGGATTTCCAGACGGTAAAGGCCAAAGGTGTGCCGGCTCGATCTGCCGTTTTCTTTGACGCGCTGTTCATGCCGTGTCGCGAGCTCGATTGCGGTCAATGCCATACCGAGCCCGATCACATCGGTCAGCATATGGCCGGCATCGGACAATAGGGCGAGGGAGTTCGTGATGAAGCCGGCGATGGCTTCAACCAGAAAAAACGTGGCGATCAGCAAGAACGAAATAGACAGGCGACTGCGATGCCGTGTGCCGGCGCGCGCGAGCGACGGGCCGTGGGAATGGCTATGCCGGGATTCGTGGTCCCGGTTATTTGTTCCTTTTCTCGGTGGGTCCTGCACGGGAATACTCGTTCTCGTGGATAATTCTCCGCGAAATCCATGTATGGGAAGCGAAAATGAAGTTGGACCCTCCTGTCTGGAACGACAGGCTGTGCCCAGTGTCTGCGTCAGGTGAGGTGTTCGTGAAAGAAGGAGGAAATGCGGCGGCGCGCGTCTTGTGCTGAGGGGTCGTGGTAACCGCCGGAGAGTTTCATCATGACTGAGGTGAGCTTTGCCATGTCCTTTGGGTTGTGATCGTTGAGAAAAGAATGTTTTGCGTCAGGGTATTCTTTGACGTCATGTGCGACCCCGACTTTCGTGAGGGTATTTTCGAGACGTTGGGCCGCTCCCTTTAAGGACCGGTCTTTGGCGCCGAAACTTCCGACAATAGGACAGGCGCCTTCGAGAAGCTCGGCGGCGTTTTTCGGCACGCGTCCGTAGTTTACGCTCGATGCCGAGAAGCCGTGTCCAGGGGCAAGCAAGAGCGCGAATCCGCCACCCATGCAGTAACCAATCACACCGATCTTGCCGGTGCAGTCGTCTTGTTCGCTGAGCCAGTTGCGTGCCGCGTCAAGTTCGTCGAAGGTCCTGCCTTTGCGCGCCAAGGCATCGCGAATGACAGAGCGTACACAAGTACTCTTTCTCCCCCAGTGGAACAGGTCGGGTCCTACCGCGAGATACCCTTCGCTTGCGAGCCAGTCGGTCTGCTGTTTGAGGTCTGTGGTCATGCCGAGTATGTCGTGGATCACGACAACCCCTGCCCATGGTCCCTGTCCTGATGGTTTCGCGAGATAGGCGGGAAGCGTGCCTTTTTCCGTGGGAATAGCTATTTCTGTCATTGGGACATCCTTCTTCCGGCCAGTCTTTTGGCCAGTCTTTTGGCCAGTGGAGAGAATCTGCGATTGTCTATGACTATCGCAGATTCTCTGGTGAAATAGTACTTTCAGCCGGAAAACACTGATGTCTAGGTGTGTGTCACGAAAGCTCGGGAAGAAGACGATCCCAGGGGTTTGTTCATCTTTGTGCTTGGTGTGAGATCACCGCAAAGCAGGGAAAATTCTTGACTTCTGCGCGACTCGTTCTTGGGGTGTGCTCTCGTGAGATGTGGTCTCGCAGGGTGTGCCTTGTGGTGCGTCCGTCGTGTGCTACCGGTTGGGCACGCTCACGGGAGGGCCTGCTTCCAGGCGTTTTTGCGTTTCGTGCGCGCGTTCTTTTGCGTTGTGTTGTGAAAATTGCCAGCGGGTTTCGATCCACCAGGTGCAACCGGCCTCTTCCCAGGGTGTGACGAGAGCGGCTGCTGCACCGGCATCGTCTGCGGGTGTTTCACCGTCGGTCACAATGTCGAAACCGGGCGGTGTGCCGCCTTGTGCTTCGAGCCATTCCCGGAGGGCCCGGATGTCGTCGGGAACTGTTGGTCGGTAGCCGTTTTCGTCCATGCACATGGGAATAATGCCGTCGCAGCGCAGGACGCGTCGCATCGATTTTGGCTTTGGCCATGCGCCTACAACCCAGATGGGCACTCTTGGCTTTTGTATTGGCAGGCCGGTTTCCGGAAGATCTGTCCGTGCTTCCAGGTTGATCTGATAGTGCTTTCCCGTGAAGCAGAGGTTGCCTTGGGAAAGCGTCGTCATCAGGTCGATGCCTTCGTCGAGTTTTTCGGCACGCACGCGCCGGTCTGTTTCTTCGCCGAGACTGCCCAACTCCGGGTCGGTGGCGCCCAGGCCAACGGTCAGAATAGCCCGACCGTTTGACACCTGATCGAGTGTGACCACCTGACTCGCTACTTTCCAGGGTCGCCGCCAGGGGAGGGGAGTGAGCAGCGTGCCGAGCCGCACTTGCCCGGTCTGTGCCGCCATTGCGCCGAGTAGTGTCCAAGCGTCCACTCCGTACGCGTTTTCCCATACGAATACCCCGTCCCAGCCGGCCTTTTCCGCGATGGCTGCTTGTGCGAGCTGTTCTGTTGCTGTTCCTCCGGGAAGAACGAAACCATATTTCATATTTTTGTACTTTTTCTATATGTTTTCGTGCCTGCGTGTTATGCGAAGCGCTGCAGTGTGTGGTTTCTTTACTGTGGGGTGATGGGCTGGGGTGATGGATACCATGTGGAAATTGCAGTCACCGAGCTTTTTTTGTCGGACTATTTTCTTTTGCCTTTCATTGTCTTTCTCCTGTGTCGCGACTTGTGCAGCGAATTTGTGGGGTGGGCTCTTGTGACAGGGCTTTTATTCCTGGGTTTGTTCCTGAGAGTTTTTACTTGTCGGGTCCCCGTGCTGTGGCCTGAAGTGAGAGAAGTGAGAGAAGTGGGAGAAGTGGGTCGGGTCGGCTGAGCCGACAAACCGGCGGTGCAGCATGGTGTCGAGTGACCATTGTCCTGCTCCTGTGATAAATAGGTAGATCAGAATGAGGAGCATTGCCCAGTCTGTGCGTGACTGGTGCGCCATGTCCCACCAGCCCTCGGCTCCTGGTTTGTCAGAGGATCCGCCCCAGAGAATCGGGACTTTTGTGAGTGTGAGCGCAAGGGACATGAGAATAACGAGTGGGATTGCTGCGAGACGGGTGCAAAGACCAAGGAGGAGAAGGATCCCGCACACAGTTTCGGCTGTGGCGGCGAGAGGACCAAAGATCTCTGGTGCGGGGATGCCGATTTTCTCGAACCGACCTTCGGCGAGTCTTTCGGGGAAGAGAAATTTCTGTATGCCTTCCGAGAGGAAGACCGCGCCAACTGCGAGGCGTAGCAGGAGCGTTGTACCAGGTCCGTTTGTGTGGGTGAGGGTTTGAAGCCGAGGCGCCATGTTCTCCATACGGGATTGTTGTTTTGTTGTTCTCTCGGACACACAGTGCGTGTCATGCTGAGAGTAGCTTTTGTCGTGGGGCCATGACGGAGTCGTCTGTGTGGGGGTGTATTGCGGGTTTGTGGTGGGGTTTTACTTTCGGGTTTTTTCTGGTCGGGGTTTCGGCAATGGCACGATTTCTTGGGTGTGTGGGAACTGAATTTGTTTGGCCAGATCATGAGAAACCACGATCTGGCCAAACAGAAAGAGTCCTCGGTAGAGACCTTGCCCCTGCCCCGCCTGGAGCTTGCCCCGCCTGGAGCTGGGAGAGAGGACGCTCGGTCAATCAGGCGATTTGCTGGTTTTTCCTGAGCGATGGGCAGGAGAAGGCCCGAAGTATCCTGCTGCCTCACAAAGAAGGTCGAGAGTCGTGGACAGCAGCAGGATACGAGGGAGAAGCGGGAGGAGCAGATGGTCTTCCCGTGCTCTGATGCGCGAGCGCGCTACATGCCCTGGGCTATTCGCAGTTGACCATGCCGGCACCAGCGTTTATGCAGGTGTCAGTGTCATTTCCGCCATTGATTGCGTCGCTGTCGGCGCCCCCGTCAATGGTGTCGTTTCCATCATGACCGTTCAGCGTGTCATTTCCTGCGTTGCCGTAGAGCATGTCGTTGCCGACCCAGCCGTTCAGCATGTCCGCGTGGTCGCCGCCCCACAGGCTGTCGTTGCCGTAGCCGCCGTCAAGGGAATCATGTCCAGCCTCTCCGTACAGTTTGTCGTCGCCATTGTTGCCTTTGATAATGTCGTGGCCGTTTCCGCCCCTGATGGTGTCGTTGCCCTCGTCGCCATAGAGCCAGTCGATCCCATCCTCGCCATTCATGGTGTCGTCGCCGCCGTTGCCGATGAGGGTGTCGTAACCGTTACCGCCCATGAGCATGTCGTTGTTGTCTCCGCCATTCATGGTGTCGTCGCCTTCATTTCCGTACAACATGTCATTGCCGCTGTTGCCGTAGATTGTGTCGTTGCCGTCGTCACCGTAGATTCTGTCGTCACCGCTGTCGCCACTGATCGTGTCGTTCCCGACCCAACCGTGTAGGATGTCGTTCCCTGGACCGCCCGTCATTGTGTCGTTGCCGTCGTCGCCACCGATCGTGTCGTGGCCACTGCTGCCATGGAGAAAGTCGACCCCGTCGCCCCCGTTGAGTATGTCGTTGCCACCCCCACCGAAGAGCCGGTCATGTCCATCGTGTCCGTGGAGCCTGTCGTGACCGTCATTGCCGCTAAGCGTGTCATCGCCAAGGCCGCCGCCAAGCCAGTCGTTGCCGTCGCCGCCTATGATCATGTCGTTGTTGCTGTCGCCATTGAGTGCGTTGTGCCCTGTGCTACTGTAGATCCAGTCGTTGCCGCTGCCTCCGTTCACTATGTCATTGCCTGTTCCTGCACAGATCGTGTCGTTTCCGTCCAGGCCGTTGATGATGTCATCGCCGCCCAAACCCATAATGACGTCATTGCCGGCTGTGCCGGTGAGAGTGTCATTTGCCGCAGTGCCTGTGATTGTGGGGGTGCGTCCATTGCAGGTTGATGGGGCTGCGTGTGCCAAAGGAATGTTGCCGCCAATAGTTGCAGCAACAATGCTTGCTCCGGCGGCCCAGCGGTAGAGCGCAGAGGCGCTGTTTCGAGGTTTCATTTAGGTCTCCGTCTTTTGCGGTTGTGAGGTCCCTTGCCGGTAAGAAAAACGGCAGAATGCAGGGAAGAAGGGCTGTGGTTGTATCGGCGCGCTATTACGGATCTGAATCCTTCTTGTGCACGCTTTTTTGTGGTGTCGGGACTGTGCGTGGCGGGACTATGTATGAGCAGTGTGAGTGCGGAAAAATTGTCTGTTTGAGGGGAAGCGCGCGAGGGAGAACAGCTCGGGAAACAAGGTGGGCCATGGAGCAGCGGGACCAGGAAAGCGCACGCGAGAGCACGCTTGTGACAGGATCCGGAGGTCGGGGTTTTTGAGGTGCGCGAGGACCGTGTCTCGTAGAGGTTGATGGCGTCAAGGTCACAGAGGTCAGAGGCTGCGGGGAATGGGGTTTTCAGGAAGGTGAGCGGCGTTGCAAGAGCAGGAGAAGCAGCGGGGCGCCAAGAACGGGCACGAGGACGCCGGCTGGGATTTCGGTGGGAGCGGCGAGTACCCGACCGGCAAGGTCGGCTCCGACCACAAGGGTGCCTCCGACTGCGCCACTCACAAGGAGCAGGTCGGCAGTGGAGGAAGTGCCGAGGCGCCGGGCGATATGGGGGCAGAGTAGGCCCGCAAAAGCGACCGGGCCTGCGATGGCGGTTGCTGTGGCGGCAAGGGCCACGCCTGTTGCCAGCATGGTGATACGGGTGCGTTCGAGAGAGATGCCGAGCGAAATGGAGAGGTCATCGCCCAAGGTGAGGAGGTCCGCGCGTCGCGCGAGGGAGAAGGCCAAGGGGGTCAGCACGACAAGGGCTATGCCAATGAGCCTGGCGTCTGTCCAGTCTTTTGCATAGACGCTGCCGGCAAGCCACCCGACAATTCTACTTGCGTACACGATAGGGGCAGTGGTGATGACCGCGAGGGTGAGCGCCTGCGCTCCCGCGGTGACGCCGATGCCGGTGAGGAGAAGACGCGAGGGGCTTGAGGTTTTTTTCCAGGAGAAGAAGAAGACGAGGCCGGCGGCCATGAACCCGCCCATCAAGGCGGCTGGTAGCAGTGTTGCTGCGGGGAGTGAAGGGAAGATGTAGACAGTACTCACGACTGCAAGGTTTGCGCCTGCTGACACGCCGAGCAGTTCGGGGGCAGCGAGCGGGTTGCGTGTGAGGTTTTGCAAGAGGACGCCGGCCATGCCGAGCGTGATGCCAACGCCGATTGCGACGAGGGGGCGTGGCAAGCGCAACTCGACCACAATGAACCGGGCGCGTGCTTCGCCTGTGCCGAGGATCGCCTGTGCAACTTCGCGAGGGCTTAAGGGGTATTCGCCGTTGAGCAGGTGCAGCATCACGAGCAGTGTGCACAAGATGAGCAGACCGGCAGTGGCAAGGAGCGTGGAAACCCGAAAAGGGCCGATCCGCCGGTGTTTTCGGGGGTTTTGCTGGTTTCTTCGGGTGTTCTGACATGCTCCACTGTGTGTCGTGGCAGTTGTCGCAGTCGTGGCAGTTGTCGCAGTCGTGGCAGTCGTGGTGAGGCACGACGAGTTTTCTGCCCCAGGACCAGGACTTTCCTCGTGTGCGGGCGCAGCGAGATCTTGCAACTGTGTGGGCGCGGACGGGTTTCTGCCGGGTTGTTCGGTGGGACTCATCGAGGCGTTTTTTCTCTGCGGGCAATAATGATGAAGACAGGCCCACCCACGAGGGCGGTCATAATCCCGACGGGTAACTCGCGGGGGTGCAGGGCGACGCGGGCAAAAATGTCCGCGAGCAGCAGGAAAACCGCCCCACAGAGCGCCGTAAAAGGCAAAGACCAGGGATTTTGCGAGCTCACAAGACGGCGCGCCGCGTGGGGCACCGCGAATCCCACAAAGGAGATCGGTCCTGCTGCTGCCACGGCGCTTCCCGCGAGAAGCACAACCGAGAGAGAAGCGAGACTTTTCACGCGGGTACTGTGCTGCCCGAGTGCCTGTGCGACTTCTTCTCCCGTTGCGAGCAGGGAGAGTGGACGCGCGAGGCTGCATGCAATGGCAGTGCCCACCAGGATAAAAGGAAGCGTGGGCCACAACACGGAGGTTGGAACGTCCCCGACAGACCCTGCGAGCCATCGTCGGGATGCCTCCAGGCTCTCTTCGTTGAGGACCAGAATCATCTGAACAATTGACGCAAACAACGTGCCAAGCGTGAACCCGGCGACAGCAAGGTCTGTTGAGGTGTCTCCTGAAAGGTTTGCCGGGGGACGTACGGATCGTGTGCCCCGACCTCCCGCGGTGATCAGCAGGACAAGCGCTCCGGCAGCAGTGGCGCCGGCAAAGGCCGCGCCCGTTTGTGACCAGTTTCCTCCCGCAGCAAAGGTCGCCGTGACGACGACAGCGAGAGACGCCCCGTGGTTGATGCCGAGCACAGAAGGGGAACCGAGCGGGTTCCGCGTCAGAGCTTGCGTGACTCCTCCGGCGAGGGCGAGGGCTCCTCCTACCATGATCGCGAGCAGGGAACAGGGCAGTCGGGACGTACGTACGATCACATCAACGGGTTCTGTGGAGTCAGCCCCGTTCAGGAGGGCTGTGATGGCACGTGAGGGCGATACCGGTTTGTTTCCTGTGCAGAGACTGGCGACGAAGACGAGGAGGAGCAGCCCCAGCATAATGGCTATGGGTCCTCCCAAGCCCGGTCGTGTCGGGCCGCTTTCTTCCTGTGGGGGGAAAGCCGACTGTGCCGGTTTTTGTCTGTCTTGTGGGTGTGCGTGTTCGGGGGCCCATTGCCTGCAGGACTTTTGGTCAGGATGTTTCCACAAGGGCGGATCTGAGATCGTCGAGCACACGATTTGCGCCGAGTACCCCCATTCCGAGCATCCAGATCTGGTCAGAGACTTCGTAGACTTGCCCGGTTTGTACTGCTTCCAGGTTGTCCCAGAGTGGACTTGCCTGTAGTTGTTCGAGCCTGGGTTGACGATCACCCCATTTCGTGAGGAAGATCACAGTGCCGTCCATGTCTGGTATGCGCTCTATTCCGGCTTCCTCCATAAAAATGTTTTTGTCTTGGGATTTTGGGCGGGGTAGGCCGACATCTTGCAGGACGCTCCCGATGAAGGAATCGTTCATATACATGCGTACGGTGCCGCCGAGCGCGCGTATCACAGAGACTTCAGTTGTGGTGCGTTTTTCCCCAAGGTCCTGCCCCAGTGTCGCTGCTCGTGTTTCGTACTCTTGCACGAGACGATTGCCTTCCTCGCATTGTCCGAGCGTTTCGGAGAAGAGCAGGAAGTTTTCTTTCCAGGAGGCGCCGACTGTTTTGGCCATGACGGTGGGCGCGATTCTGGAGAGCTGTTCGTGGATGGGTTCGTGACGCACTGCACTCGTCAAGATGAGGTCTGGTTGCAAGAAGGCAATGGATTCCAAGTTCGGCTGCTGTATGGTGCCGACGCGCTCTGCTTTTTCGGCGGCCTCTCGCAGGTAGCCGGGAATGTTGACGCCTTCTCCTACCTCGGTAACGCCTACAGGTTGCACGCCGAGGGCCGTGACCGCGTCAAGTTCCGCGGTATCGAGCACAACCACTTGGGTGGGGTGCGCGCTGACACTGGTTTTTCCCAGCGCGTGTGAGACCAGGCGCTTGCCGTTTTCGACAATGCCGCAATTTGCTTTCAGGGCATTGTCGTCGGTGGTCCTTGTGCCAGTGTCACCAGACGATGTGTCATCGTCGCCACAGCTTGCGAGAAAGAGAACACAGACGAGCGGGAGCAGAAACCAAAGACGTTTTTTCAACAGTGCAGCAACTCAACGCTGTCACAAACCTCGGAGCAATGGTGGTGGGAGGCCTCGATGGCAGCTTTGTGCCATTGCGCGCTCTTCCTCCATGGGCCGAGACTATTGCCCCAGTTTCTCCGGCCTACTGGGCGATGCGTGGGTATCGATCTGTGCTCTTGCATGACGGTGGGGTCTCCACAGTATTTGTTCCGGTGGCAGTACTTCTCGCGGTGGCTGCGGCCGCTTTGGCGCTGGCCGCATGGCAATTCCGCCTCGACGACCCCAAGGCCGGTCACTGCGACTTGAGGCTGTGACCCCAGGAGGGAGCAGCCTGGAAAGCTTTTGGCAGTTTCTTTTGACAGGAGAATCGGCAGCTGCGCCAATTTCGCGTTTTGATGCGACAGCGTTGCCTGTGCAGTTTGCCTGCGAAGTCCGGGATTTTTGCCCCACTGATTATGTGGAACGGCA
>Ga0209345_10006864_pt1 | contig 10226 bp, 8 predicted proteins | sample Cruoilmetagenom7_FD_187294 | JGI IMG/M metagenome (GOLD analysis project Ga0209345, IMG submission 187294) | Oil polluted marine microbial communities from Coal Oil Point, Santa Barbara, California, USA - Sample 7 (SPAdes) (version 2) | ecosystem: Environmental > Aquatic > Marine > Oil seeps ... | reverse complement strand
CGGATTGTACTGCTCCAAAGTTGTGACTCCCTGACCTTCATCTTTATGCGCAATTTCGCCGATGCCCAGTGCTGCACGTTTTTCTTTGAATTTATCTATATATCGTTTATTTGCTTGAATTGGGGTGTGTACAGTATAATAAGATATATATAAGAAGAATGGCGTATCCCCAATGGTATCCAGGAAATGCATAGATTCATTGGTTAGTCTGTCTGTTAAATATTCTCCTTCCGGACCGTCAGACAATTTAGGATTTTTGTAAGGGCTATAATAACCACCCGGGGGACTTCCTCTGTGGTGACCTCCTTTATTGATTTCGAATCCCTGATCCTCCGGAAAAAAACCTTCATTGCCCAGATGCCATTTTCCAGCAAAAAAGGTGCGGTATCCATTTTTTTGTAATTCCTCCGCAAGGGTAAGCTCTTTTAAAGGAAGTTCGTTTAAAATTGAGGGCCCAATCAATTTTTCGTTTTGGGGCCTGGATCCGGGAATCCAATCTGTGATTTGCAACCTGGCAGGGTGTTTCCCTGTAAGTATTGATGCCCTGGAAGGAGAACACACAGAGCCTGAGGCGTATGCGTTTGTGAATCGTATACTTGCATTACTCAGGTCATCGATATGGGGTGTTTCGTAAAAAGTACTTCCCGAGTACCCTAAATCTGTCCATCCTAAATCATCTACCAGAATAAATACGAAATTTTGTTCATTCTTCTTACATGAGCAAAAAAGCATCAGTAATAATAGAGCAAGTGTGGTTTTTCGCATATTCTTTACTTTTTTGAATTAGCTGATAAGGGAAAGGATTTAATCATTTCTATAGTTGATTTGTAAGGTCTTCCAGCTGCCTTTTCGTAATCGGAATGAATATCATAAACTCCATCATTAATTCCTTGATAAATCCCAGTGATTACCCCTCCAATAAATTCCCCCAATTCTTGCTTTCTTTCTTTTGCATACTCATCAACGGATATTGAATTAAATACAAGTTGTGTATTATAAACTTGATTAATGAGTTCTGCCAGTTGTTTTTGGGAGATTGGTTCTCCAACCAGATTGTATGTCTTATTGTTATGTATGTCTTGAATGAGCATTTTTGCGTATGCATATCCCAGTTCAGATCTGCTGGTATAGGCACATTTCCCATCTCCTGCACAATTTCTGATTTCACCTTCTTTTTTGTAAGTATCCAGGTATTCTAAGTCAGGTTCAATATATATTCCATTTCTTCCAATAGACCAATCCAGTCCTGAATTTTTAACATCTTCTTCGGTTAAACGATTGCTTTGAACAACAGGGCTAAACGCATTTTTTTCTTCATCACCGACAATACTGGTATAGACAATCTTTTTTACTCCGTTTTCTTTTGCAGCTGCAATTACATTTCTGTGTTGCTGAATTCTTTTTTGCGGCTCATCCATTCCAGAAATTAAAAGGACTCTGTCGATTCCTTTTAAAGCTGTATTAAAATCATCTGGACTATTATAGTCTCCTTTTCTGACTTCAATTCCGAGGTGAGAAGCTTTTTCCGGTGATCTTACAAATCCAATAACATTTTCTTCACCAATCTGCTTTTTTAGTTCATTTACTACTGATGAACCCAGTTGTCCGTTTGCTGCTGTAACTGCTATTTTCATATTTTTTTCTCAATAACTCCTGCATCCAATAAGGGATTCAAGAGGTTGGCGGCACCGCCATGCTCTATAATCTTTCCATCCCGTACACGATCTACATTTACTCCAGTATAGGTGATTGGCTTTCCCGTTGGTTTCATACCAAACCAATCCTCCTTAAATGTGCCTGTAAGAGAGTAAGTGGTCACCACCCATTCTCCTTCAGATATCTGATGCTCAATTGTAAGCTTAAGATCCGGGTAAACCTTTCTAACGCCAAGAACATGGTCTATGGCTCCCTGGATCCCGATTTCATAACGCTGACCATCGTGAATTTCTACATAATCCTCAGATATAAATTCATGAATCTTCGAAACGTCTCCAGTATTCTCTACCTCATCGATAAAGCGCTGAATGATTGTTTTGTTATCGACCTGTTCCATGATTGTAGCGACATTAAGTATGAACGCATGTTATATGCATTAATTTCGGGCTTGATGATTCTCAGTTGCTTTCAAGAATCTTTTTTAAATATTCCCCTTCTTCTTTTGTGTGCCTTTTAGTTGCTTTTAATTTCCAGTCCATTTCTTTCTTTGCCATTTTTGAAAATAAATCTCCTGCATTTAAGTAGCTCACAGCAGTAAATATTGATGATGAATTCTGTGGCTCAATTTTCCATTCAAATTTTGGTGACACAAGAGATATTGGAAAGGAATAATTGAATACAATTTTTCTATGCGGAATCACTTCACCTATTGTTCCTTTTAGTTTAAATAAATGTCCATGTACTATTTCTTCTGCATACCATTTAGATCCTGAAACCATTGGATCTCCAGTCCATATAAATTTCTTATGATCAATTGGGTGCCAATCAATATAGTTTTGCTCAAGATTGACAAAAAAATTCCAAATTTCTTCAGGTGAAGAGTAGATTTTAATAGTATCCGTTAATACCCATTGTGAGAATAATCCCATGAAGTTTTCCTTTTAATTAGTCTTCAGTTATTATTGCGTATAACGCTGAGTATATGAAAAGTTGTAGCCTGCTATCCGATTATTGTATTATACAATTTTTCTTTGTAGTCTTCTTTACCCAATTGATTTCCAAGTCTTTCACTTCTCTCTTTGTAACTTTTATTGTTAAGTAGTTCTAAAACTTTCGGCTCGAGGTTTTTATGGGTCATTCTACTAATCTTGACACCTTTTGGTCCAAGACCCAACTTTGAAATAATTTCATCCCAAATAAATTGGTCAACGAAATGTGGAATTATTAATGTTGCACAGCCATATTTTAAGGCTAAATGTGTTGTTCCGGATCCGCCATGGTGAATAACGGCATACATTTTTTGAAAAATCCAGTCATAAGGAATCTGTGACACAAAATAAATCAAATCTGAATTGAAATTAGCGGGTTTAACCAGGCCTCCTGATGCTGTATTTATGATAGTCGCTATTTTATTTCTTTCAAGGATTTCAAGGATTATTTTTGTTTTTCGTTCAGGCTCAGGATTAGTCATTGAGCCAAAAGTGATAAATAATATTTTCTCATTTTTATCTATGAATTCAGTCAGTTCTTTTTTGGGTTTCCAATCTGTTTCTTTCATTACTGCATGATGACCTAAAACTTTAATGTTACTTTCCCAATAATCAGGTCGTGGGAACAAGCTTGGCGAAATGGTATAAATAAAGTTTCTGTTGCGTACTATTTTCTTTAATTCTGTTCGTTTGATTTTATCCTGTATATGTAGCCACTTTTTTGTAGTTAAGGCTACAGAAGCTGCCCCATAATCATATAGTTTGAATGTAAGTTTGTTAAAGAATTCTCCATAATTTTTACCAAAAACAAGTAATGAATGTCCTTTTACATAGTGCAAATATGGGAAAGGACTTAAAAAAGTAGTTTTTCCACTATTATTATACTCCCAGATTATTGGACAAACTGTTTTTGAATTATAAAGTACTCTATCCGGTCTTTCTTGTTTAATAAGTTCGTAAAGCTTCGTTTCTTTTTCTTTATTCGGGCCTGTTTGTTTCATGGTAAGTTTGATGAAAGCAAAGGTTTTTTTTAATCCCTTTCCTCCTCCCATAGCTATTTTACCTGCATCACTATTGTGTAAATCAGATAATTTGCTACCCAGAGAAGCGAATTCAAGCTCATTACTTTCTGTTAATTCTCTAAATGGTTCTGCAAATGCACAAATGACTTGATGTCCTTTTTCTTTCAGAATTTTCCCAACTGCTAAAAAAGGTTCAATATCTCCTTGGGTTCCTATTGCTGTTAAAATGATTTTCATTAGCTACTTCTAGATTTCAATCACAATCGGCTATTTAAAGATATGATTTTCCCAGAGCAAAGCACGTGAGAAGCCAATATGGTGTTTGCACAACGCCAGGCATATATTTTAACTTAATTGGGCCCAAGAAAAACCGTAAATCCCAATTTCAAACCAATAGTGCTAGCAACAAATCTTTCGTTACTCTCATTATCCTCTTTGTCTTTATTTACATAGGTATGATACCCAGCAACGGTATCAAAGGATACCCTCTCCCCGATAGGAACAGCCAAACCAAGACCAGCACCATACACCTTAATAGCGTATTTGTCGGTATATGGCTCGTTCCCATCAAACTCTGACTTGTAGGTACGGGAACCCATCGAGTAGTTGACTTCAGCGAACGGAAGAACTTTTTTAGTAGGCACATAGTATCGAACAAATGGACCAACAGCGAAAAACGTAGAATTATACGTATAATCAACCTCTCCTCCCGACGTAACTTTTTCTGTGGCTAAAAGAACATCAAGTCCAATCGCCAAGTTATCAATAACAAAGTAACCTGCTTGTGGAACGATATTTAGTGAAAACATTTTGTCTTTATCGTTATCGTTGTCTCCATCACTTTTATTTTGGAATGTCGAATAGCCAAGATTCGTTGAACCAAGGACTCCATTTCCCAATAATTCAATGTAGGACAATTCGCCAATTAGAAATTTACCCTTGCTCGTTTGGGCTGATAATGCAATACAGTTAACAGAGATGATAATAAATGCGAGAATCAGTGATCTTATTTTCATGGTGCTTTTTTGAGGGTGTATTTTTTTAATGCTTGGCGTACCGGGTAGCTTACGCCCCCTAAGAACCGTACGTGCGGCTTTCGTCGCATACGGCTCAAGCGCTTTTAAGGCATACCCCCTGCGGGGACACCCGGCAGTTAACGTTGGTTTCCTTACCACTAAAAGTAGTGATTTGTTTACATTCTTTTGCTAAGAGATCTCTGCATGCCCTGCGTTGGAAAAAGTACTTGTCATATTCCGGTAGGTAGGGATTGGCAAGGCTTCTAATCTTCACATGATACCGTATAGGAACATGGGCAATACGATAAAGACGGTAAACGTCATTACCCTTGTCCGATGTCCTGCTGTCAGTAAAATGTGTATTTAAGAAGTATCGCCTGTGTATCCAGCGACGGGTCTTATTTCCGTGCTGGTGTTTAGCCCACCGTTTTAATTGCCAGAAGATGAACGTCCCCAACTTGTAGAAGGTGAGTTTGGAACATATCCCTTTATGGTAATTCGTCCACCCCCTGATAACAGGATTTAGTAGCCGGATTAGCGCATGAGCAGGGATTCCCCTGTTTCTCTTGAGTATAGCCTTCAACTTATCTTTGAAGGACTGAACAGATTCCCTGGAGGGACGTATCAACAACTTACCCTTGTATTTTCGGATATTTTGTGATAAAAAGTCAAATCCATCGTTGATATGGGTGATTTTGGATTTATCTTTGGAGAGGGTTAAGCCTCTCACAGAGAGAAAATCCTTCACCAGAGGGATTACTTCATATTTCAGTGCTTCGTACGTGGAAGCAGTGATCACAAAGTCGTCCGCATATCGGATGAAGTTTACTTTTTGTCCTTTCCAACGAGGGAAGCGCTTTTTTAATAGCATTTCCATTCCATCCAGAACCATATTCATGATCGTAGGGGAGATAACTCCACCTTGCGGAGTACCCTGTGGGGTAGGGAACATCTGGTTATCTTCGATGAACCCTGCCTTCAGCCACTTTCGGAGTATGGTTCTATCCAAAGGGATATTTTCCAAGATCCAATCATGGTCGATTTGATCGAAGCATGACTTGATATCCGCTTCGAAGACCCACTGAGATGACGTTTTCCTGCACAGTGACAGAAAGCATTGTGCGATAGCATCAGCACAGGACCTTTTCTCACGGAACCCATATGAGTTCGGATCGGCTGTTGTCTCAGCAACAGGGTCAAGTGCTATGGCATACAGGGCTTGCATCGCCCTGTCATACATTGATGGTATGCTCAACGGTCTCTTCTTGCCATTCTTCTTCAGGATATACACCCTTCGAAGAGGCAGTGGAGTATAGCCTCTAGCTTTGAGGCTTCTGGCTGCATGGAGTTTGTCAATATCGTTTAACCAAACGATGTTATCCACCCCTGGGGTCTTACCTCCTTTATTGGAAGTTACCCTGAAAACAGCCAGTAACTTAGCATAAAATGATTTGGAGTCCAGGTACATCAAGGCTTTAGCTTTGCCCCAACGACCTTCTTTCACAGCCTTGGCGATCCTTCTTTGCAGCCTGTGCACCCTTTGGATAACCTGACGCCAGATAATGCTGTGCCAGTTATCGGTGTGGTCTGGTATTGCACACGAAAGATTTACATCCTCGTTCATTTGCTTTCTACCATTTACAGGTTCTATAAAGTTATCTTGCCATTTAGCACCGGTTGGAGGTCAGCAGAACTTTCGTCCGCAGCAATCTCTCAACTGCTATCTGCACCATTACAGTGCAGCTTTCGCTTATTCCAACTTCTCTGTCCGACGTTTCCCGATGCCTTGCGGTTACAGTTTTATCCCGGTTACCTGCACGAGGTAATTGGGAGAGAGCGTCGGGCTTCCACGTTCCGTATAAATGACAAATGCATGGGCTTAGGCTCATCCTGTCTGCCGACTGGGCTACGTTCCCGTATAAGCTGCGTCAAACGCTTATAACTTGCCAGCCTACCTTTTGGTGAAGAGCGTATCATTCTCTTTTTCGCTCCCTACGTGATCACGGCAGTTGCGGAGTGTTCAATTATTTTAGCCATACCCATAAACCCATGCCCTAAATCGGCTTTGAGACTCCGATGACTGTCCACCTCACGGTATTTAGCCCCGTTAAAAGGATACTCGATCCAAACGTTTGGTACAATTTCCCGGGAGCTTCAACCAATTATGGCTGCACCATACATCAGTTGTCCCGGTAGGGTACTGCTGGGGAAACAGCAGGTTTTATCAAAGAACTAACTCTCAGTAAAACTATCATTTATACGACTTCGTGTCGCAATAACGGTTAGTGTATGTGTAGTGCGGGATTAAAAGCACGAAACTTTCAAATACGCACTGAGCCAATTCGTATATCCGATATTTCAAATTTTCCGTCAATCGTCAAAAACGAATCGGCGGTGTTGCAACAACGGGCCGCAGCCCGAAAAACCGCAGAAACCCGCATTACATATACACTTTGTTGTGTGCTGGGCTTTCACTCTATTTTTTTACTGAAACAAGTTTATTTTCTGCCATATGGTTTACAAATTCATTCCTACCCTTTTCTTTTATCATTTGTATTCCGGCTTTTCTGCTTGTTTGTGATACAAATTCTCCAAAACGAATCAGTAAGGGATTGAAAATCTTGCATTCTGATACGCTCTCAAATTGCTTACAGTCAGTACAACTTGAATAGTTGTTTTCTACATTACACGGTTTCACCTTGCACCATGATGGATTATTGTCTTTACAAGCTTTACATTTTCCCTTTGTGAATCTCGGGCAGGCTCCACAGTATAATCCACAATAAGCAATTAACTTTTCATCTTTTACTATATTAATTAATTCTTTCACAATGCACCATTATTTATATTTTTTGAATCGTTTTTTATTCTCTTTATCCATTTTTTCGGTTGCATAACTGATAATTAGCCTTCCGCAATTATTCTTCCATTTTAACAGAAATGTTTCAGTTTCATCTTGATGTATTTTCCATAATCCACGAAGAAGGCTTCCAAGGCCTTTTTGAACATATACCGACTTATCAAGCATTAAGGGTTCAATTGCTGAGAGAATAGGCTTTAACTCAAAATCAGATTTAATAATTTGGGCTAATGTGACGGAAACTGAACGTCTTTTCCATTCTGAAGATGATTTTGTCCACTCTTCAAGTTGATTAATTTCTATTACACCATCTTTAATAAAATTCGCAAGAACAAGCATACATAAAACATCAGTGCTTCCCCAATTTTGAATCCCTATGTCGAACCAGCTTCCAATTCTTTGAAACACTTCAAATGAATAGTGTGGCCTTTGAAATGAGATAAAGTGAATGGCAAATGCTATTTCTTCAAATTTTCCAGATGCAACCAATTTATCTCCGAGATTCAGATAGTCAGCAATTGACATTTCATCCTTCCAGTCTTCAATCCATTTATCTCGTTGAGCAATAAGTTTTTTATCATCTACTCCATAGCCATCATATCCTTCTTTAAAGTATTTCGAATATTTATTTACAATAGTATTGTCTGAATTATTAATGCAGAAGTCCTTGATTTCCTTTATTTTTTGCTCAATCATTTTTCCCATTATGTAATTATAATTGTCTTATTCCAGCTTAACACACAATAGTTATGGGCTGATTAATCATTTCATTTTTATAAATCTTATGTTTCTTACTCTTTCATTGCTTATTTGAAATTCATTTATTTCCATATTAGCAGATGTCTCAAATTTCACCCAGGAAAAATACCATTTGTCCCCCTTAAAGAGGTTATCATCAATATATGTTAATCTGATATTACCATTAATACCATGCCGTGCTACCAGGGTGTTTCCATTTTGGTTTATAGTATAGTGCGTGTTTAATTCATCACTATAATATTTTCCTTCAAAGGATTTTAGATTTTGTGATTTTTCTGGCACTTTATCAATTTTCTCACAAACATTCTCTTGCTCCTCACCAAATATTGTCATCTTATTAGTATTGCCATGTTTATCTCTTGAGAAAGTAAACCTAACATCAATTTCCTTAATGAAGAAGGAGCTGTCCGACATTGCATATATTTCAGTTTTACCAAACCCAGGTGTATATATAAATATTCCATTCGATTCCCTGGAGATTGTTGTAATAAGCCCGGAATTGTGTGAATATTTACCCTCTATATCCATTAAAATTTTATCATTTACTTTAACAGGCTTATATGGATTCTTGTAATCAAAATATACAGGATCATTTAAAGTAAAAAAATCACTCAAATATATATCAGCAATCTGCCTTGCCCTGCTATAAACGCCCCCATATATAAAATTGCTTAGAACAATAGCTCCAAATTTGTATTCCGGGAAATGAACAATTTGCGCTGTATAGCCATATCCACCTCCTCCATGCCAATAGTATTCTAATCCTTTGTACTTACTCCGTACCCATCCAAATGAATATGAATCGAAGCCATCCCTATCCATTAGAATACTATCTCTCCCTAATCTTGATATTAATTGCTCATTACCTACTTCCGTATAATCAAAATTGATTAACCATTTACTCATATCCTCGACGGTTGAAAAAACATTACCGGCACCAACATACCAGTTTTTACGTAATTGTTCCTTCTGATAACTTCCGTTACTGCCTAATGTGTATGACCAGGCAAAATCACTAATGAAATTATTCGGATCATGATAAAAATATGTGCTATTCATTTCCAGCGGTTCAAGAATATTCTCTGTTATCCATTCAGTATAGGGTTTTTGGGTTATACGTTCGATTATCTCTGCAAGCAATATATAAGCGGTATTACAGTATAAATATTCGCTTCCTGGTTTAAAATTCAGTTCTCTTTGCCTATAAATGAGTTCCAGAACATCTTCTTTCGAAAAAGGGCCGTTTGATCTTTTTCCCGATATCTCAAGCATATCAGCAATTTCACGCAACCCGCTTGAATGATTGAGCAAATGTTGAATAGATATTTTGCTTTCAAAATCATGAATTTCCGGCAAATATTTACGGATATCATCATCAAATGATAATTCTCCTTTTTCTTCTAAAAGTGCTATAGCAAATGCTGTGAATTGTTTCCCTATAGAACAAATATTTAATCTGGTTGAAGAATTGATTAGCTCTTTATTTGAAAAATTTGAGACACCAAATCCGCCTTTAAAAACAACCTTTCCATTTTCGACTACAGCTACTGCAGCCCCAGCCCTGAAATCATTATTAAATTCAGCAAATAATTGATTGACGAGTTCATCTTTTGTATTTTTTGTTTTGATGTTCTTTTCAATCCTGATACTATATGTACCAGTTCCTGCTATCGGATTAAATGCTTCTAAAAGAATCTTATACTCACCTGCCTGTGTTGTTGCAAATGAGATAAATTCAGGACCGTTTTTTGACTGATCTATTTCTTGAATTATGTTATTTTGTGGATCAACAATCTTAACACATAGGTCAATGCCCATTTGAAATAAGCTCGCGAAAATATATCTGTCATTTTCAAGAGTAATAATAAGTGTATCAGTTTGACCGCCTGCTATCTCGTCAATAACGCTTTTTTCTGAAAGCAGG
>Ga0209345_10006863_pt1 | contig 10228 bp, 7 predicted proteins | sample Cruoilmetagenom7_FD_187294 | JGI IMG/M metagenome (GOLD analysis project Ga0209345, IMG submission 187294) | Oil polluted marine microbial communities from Coal Oil Point, Santa Barbara, California, USA - Sample 7 (SPAdes) (version 2) | ecosystem: Environmental > Aquatic > Marine > Oil seeps ... | reverse complement strand
CGGTCACCTTAAAAAGATATATGGGAATGTAACGTATGAAAAAGATGATTCACTCACGCCGAGCGAGTCTGGTGACGCTAGTAGCTGCGCTGGCACTTTCAGCCTGCGGTCAAGAACAAACCGAGGCACCTCAGCAGGGTGCCCAGCAAGAAGCACCGCCCCATAAGGTCGAAGTTGCCGAAATGGCGCGTCAGGATATACCGCTGGATAAGTCGTACCCCTCACTGCTGCGCAGTGATGATGAAGTCACTTTGGTTGCCCGTGTCAATGGGTTTCTGGAAGAACGCCACTTTGAACCCGGCCAGTTGGTCGAAGAAGGCGATCGTCTTTACACCATCGAGCCAGATCTTTATCAGGCAACGGTTAATCAGCGTGAAGCGGATCTACAGAGCGCTCGTGCCCAGCTTGCCCGCGCCCAGCGTGATGCTCAGCGCTTTGAGCAACTGCTAAGCCAAAACTCGGTGAGTCGTCAGCAGTATGACCAAGCGTTAGCCGACCAACGGGTCGCCCAGGCGAGCGTTGCGCAAGCCGAGGCGGCCTTAACCAGCGCCAATTTAGACTTAGGCTATTCCCAAGTTACAGCCCCTGTTTCGGGTATGATCGGTTTGAGCCAAGTGAATGTGGGCAATTTAGTGACTTCCGGTACTGAGTTGGCGACGATCACGCCACTGGATCCGCTGGAAGTTCGTTTTCAACTGCCTCAGCGTGACGCATTCGAGCTGCGTCGCCAATTGAGCGACGGCGATGATACGTCGGATATTCGCGCAAAACTGAGCATCCCTGGGGTGAGTGGCGGCAGCGATTCTGAACTGGAAGGCCATTTGGATTTCCTGGGTTCGCGTGTTGATAGCGGTACCAGCACCGTGCAAGCGTCTGCAACCTTCGAAAACCCCGATGCGACTGTGCTGCCTGGCCAATTTGTGCGCGTGCGTATAGAGGGTCTGAAGCGTTTTGATGTGATGGCCGTGCCGGAAATTGCCGTTACCCAAGGGTTGATGGGCCCGCAGGTGTTTGTCCTGGATGATGATAATAAAGCCCGCGAAAGGACTGTTTCATTGGGTGAAGTGGCTGGCCCGTGGCAGTTGATTCGTGAGGGATTAGAGCCGGGGGATCGTGTGGTAGTAGGAGACCCTGCTGGTTTAGAGCCGGGCATGACGATTGAGCCTCAACCATTTGATGGCAACGCTGAAAACATTGTTGAAAATGTGGAGCAAGAAGAGGCACAACAGCAGGCTGAAGCGGCAGAGACAATGGAAGATGGGGCGGCAGATGGTCAGCCCACTGAAGGGGAAGAGGGTGCGCAATAATGAACTTCTCTAACTTCTTCATCAGTCGGCCGATTTTTGCCACGGTACTGGCGATTATCGTGACGCTGGTGGGCGTGATGTCCATGCGCATACTGCCTATTGAACAGTATCCCAACGTGGTACCGCCAACGGTATCGGTACAGGCTCAGTTCCCCGGAGCGGATGCGGAAACTGTTGCACAGACCGTGGCGGCACCTATCGCAGAAGCGATTAACGGCGTTGAGGACATGCTTTACATGACCTCCAACAGCTCCGATAACGGCAGTATGAGTTTGAGCGTGGCATTTAATATCGGCACTGATGGCGATATTAATACGATTAACGTGAATAACCGCGTTCAAGGTGCGCTCTCTCAGTTGCCTGAAGCAGTGCAGTCGCAAGGCGTCACCGTTGAGCTCCGCTCCGACTCTATCTTGATGTTTATTGCGTTGACCTCGCCGGACGGCGACTATGACAAAATTTTCATGCAGAACTACGCTACCCTCAATGTACTTGACGAACTTCGTCAGGTACCAGGGGTAGGTAATGCAGAAGTACTGGGTGGCGGCGAGTTTGCCATGCGAATCTGGATGGATCCGGATAAGTTAGCCCAGTACGATCTCACTCCTAGCGAAGTAGCTAGTGCGATTAGAGCGCAAAATACGGAAGTGCCAGCGGGTAGTTTGGCATCGACACCGCAAAGCGATCCACGCGCATACACCTACACGATTACCGCTGGAGGTCGCCTCAATGATGTTGATGACTTCCGTAATATTTACCTGCGAACCAATAGCGACGGCTCTTCACTACGTTTGGAGGACGTTGCACGTATTGAGCTTGGGGCGTCTTCTTACGGCGTTGATGCGCGTTTGAATGGCTCCAGCATGGCGCCGATTATTATTAATCAACAGCCCGGTGCAAATGCGCTAGAAACTGCTCAAGGTGTGCGTACGGCGATGGAAGATTTGTCCACTCGCTTCCCGCCCGGGCTTGAGTATGTGGCACCTTACGATACTACGCTGTTTATTGATGCCTCTGTAGAGACGGTCATTCATACCTTCATTGAAGCGTTCCTAATCGTTATCGTCATTCTGTTTATTTTCCTGCAGAACTGGCGTTTTACTGTCATTGCGATGTCAGTGGTGCCGGTGGCGGTAGTGGGCACTTTTGCAGGTTTCTATCTATTAGGCTTTTCGATCAATCTGTTGACGCTATTTGCGCTGGTTCTCTCGATAGGGATAGTCGTCGATGATGCGATCTTGGTTGTGGAGAACGTCGAGCGCGTGCTGAGTGAAGAGGATGATATCAGTGTGCGGGATGCCACTATCCGGGCGATGAAAGAAGTCGGCGGGCCGGTTATTGCGACTTCGCTGATTATGGCCGCTGTGTTTATACCCGTGGCTTTCCTGGGCGGCTTTACCGGACAGATTTATCAGCAGTTTGCGATTACCGTGGCGATCTCGGTAGCGCTCTCAGCGCTGATGGCATTGACCTTTACGCCCGCCCTCTCTGCGATCTTTATCAAGCATAAAGTCGCGGGCGCCGGTCAATCCAAATTCAAGCGCGCGCTGAATACACCGTTTCGCCTGTTTGATCGGCTGTTTGCCGGTATTACCGCCGCCTATATGTGGATCGTAAAAGGCCTAGTAAGGTTTTGGCTGCTGGCGCTTGCGCTGACGGTGCTTACCGGTGTGGGGTCTTACTGGCTATATGCTAATACACCCTCAACGTTGGTGCCTGAAACCGATCAGGGGGTCGTCCTGGTGAGCGTGTCGTTGCCAGATGCGGCTTCACTTGACCGTACTCAACGCTATATGGCGAAACTCAGTACGGCAATTGAAGATATCCCTGGGGTGGAATACTCCTCGGCAGTGGCGGGTTATGACATTCTTTCAAGCGCCGTGAATACTGCTCGCGGTGTGATGTTTATCAATCTTAGCCCTTGGTCTGAGCGTGAACTAACCGCCAGCGAGCTGGTTGGGCGTATTATGGGGTTAGGCGCAAGTATTGATGGTGGCTCTGCTATGGCCTTTAACTTGCCGCCCATTATGGGACTTTCGACAACCGGCGGGTTCACTGGTTACCTTCAGTCATTTGATGGGGCGTCGACACGCGAGCTCTATGAGGCCTCGTTGCAAATAATGCAAAAGGCTAACCAGCATCCCGCCTTGAACCGGGTTTTTACCACCTTCAATGTTAATGTGCCGTCATATCGTGCCAATATCGACCAGCAGAAGGCGTTGAGTTATGGCGTGGCGCTGGAGAATATTAACTCGGCCTTAGGTAATACATTTGGTAATGGTTTTGTGAACTTCTTTAGCTATCAAAACCGTAATTTCCAAGTCTATCTGCAAAACGAAGACGAATTCCGTAAAACGCCGGAAGACGTTAGCAGCGTCTACGTGCGCGGCGGTAACGGCGAACGTATTCCGCTTTCCGAGTTTGTCGAGCTTGAGCGCCAAACCGGGCCGGCGGTAGTGTCGCGGTTTGGGGTTTATGCTGGTGCCCAGTTCCAGGGACAGCCTGCGCCTGGGTACAGCTCTGCCCAAGCCATTGAAGCGATGGAAGGGATCGTGCAAGAGACGCTAGGCTCTGACTGGGGAATGGGGTGGACCGGCACGGCGTATCAAGAGTCCAACATGGGCAGCGCAGCGACGCTGGCGATTGTCTTCGGCCTATTGATGGTCTTCCTGATCCTAGCGGCTCAGTATGAGAGCTGGTCGTTGCCCCTCGCGGTACTGACCGCTACCCCCTTTGCTTTCCTAGGGGGGGTTGGTGGCATCGCATTGCGCGGGTTGGACACCAGTGTGTATGTGCAGATCGGCATGCTGGTGGTGGTTGGGTTGGCGGCCAAGAACGCGATCCTTATCGTCGAATTTGCCGAACTGCAGCGTAAGGAGCAGGGTAAAACAATCCGTGAGGCGGCGATTACCGCAGCAGAACTGCGTTTCCGCCCGATCGTGATGACATCGTTGGCGTTTATCTTCGGTACGTTGCCGTTGGCCTTAGCCACCGGTGCTAGTGATGTAAGTAGCCATCACATCGGCACTACGGTGGCGGTGGGTATGGCGTCTGTTGCTATCTTGGGGAGTCTATTTATCCCCAGCTTCTACGCTATGATTGCAACTGTTTCTGACTGGCTAGGTCGCAAGATGAAAGGGAATAGACATGATGGCTCACAGCCGGCGCTTGAGCATGAAAAGCACTAGTCCTTAGCGATTAACCACGCGTAAACACAGGCGGGTGCCATCTTCGGATGGCACCCTTTTTTATTGATAATCAAGTTAGCTGACTAAGGTCAAGGTATAGGTGGCACCCCAAAGCTAACCTGGACTAAGCTGGAAGTAACAATACATCACCGGCTAAGTACCGGGAGGCATCATGAACGATCTACTGCACGCTGCTACGCAATTTCCGACCATCGTCTTTACGTTGCTACTCGGGCTGTTAGCCCTTTACTGGCTATTAGTGATTATCCGCTTAGCCCCTCTAGAGCTATTTGAGCGTGATAGTCTCAAAGAAGACCATCTTGCCAGCACGTTGGTTTCTCTAGGCTTTGCTGGGGTTCCCGCGACGTTGGCTTTGACAGTGATTCTCAGCATTGCTGCGGCACTCACATTGGCCATCGAACTACTGATATTGCGTTGGCTACCGCTTGGCTTGATACGTATTCCGGTAGGAGTGCTGGTGCTATGGGGTACGTTGGTGGTTGCTTCGCCCGTGGCGGCGATGCTCTGCCAGGTGTTGCACCGTGGGTTGCACCGTTATCGCCCCTTCACGCGGCGCTGTTTACTGGGTCAAACGGTGGTAGTGACTGAGCGCGAAGGTGCTGGTGAGCAGGCATTTGCAGTGATCGATAATGAGCCCAATAGCACGGTCAAACTGCTCAGCAAGCGTGATGCACTGCCTGTAGAGGGGGAGCGACGGGTGCTGGTGAAGTACTTACCAGAAGAGAGCGCCTACCGCAGCGTCTCTGAGAAGGCGTATCTTGAAACGCGAGTTCGTTTGAACAGGCTGCGTTTTAACCAGAAAAACCGTCATACAGCCCATTACTCTACTTCTCACTGATACGTCATTTTGATGAGAGGAGGCACCGGGAAGCACAAACCCTAAACATCCCGGTTATTTCCATCGCCGCCACTGCTGCGCCAGCCACTGCACTACACGCTGCCAGACAGTGGCGTTTTGCGTTTTATCAACGGAGGTAGGGCGAGGGGCGGGGCGGTTTAAAAAGTCGCGAATGGGGTTAACCTGTGCTGGCTTATCCAGCATGGGCGCGTGGCCGCAGTGTGGCACGGTAAGTGTCACAAGTTTAGGTTGCACTGCGGCCATCCGCGGCAGCGTTTCCGGGTCTAAAAGCGTGGACTCTTCGCCGCGTATCACCATCGTCGGGCAGCGAATATTCGCCCAGTCTGCCCACATGTCGCGTGGTGTATCGTGTACAAACTGCTCCCCAATGCGTGGATCAAAGTGATACGTCCAACTGCCATCCGGTAATCGACGGGCACTGTTGAGTGCTAGCTCGCGCCGTGCGGATTCATCGGTAATACCGAAGCTAGCGTAGTGCCGGTTGAGCTCTTGCTGGAGTTCGCTAAAGGTAGAGAAGCGGTGGGTCACGCCGAAATAGCTGGAGAGGCCGATAAGACCCTGTGTGTTCAGCTCAGGCCCAACGTCGTTAAGAATCAGCCGGGAAATACGCGCACTGTGCTGTGGATCAGCGGCGATCAACATACCTAGCAGGCCACCCATCGAGGTGCCCAGCCAATCAACATACTCGAGTTCAAAGTGATCGAGTAACGCGATCGCTACCGTCACATAATGGCTATAAAGGTAGTCGTGAGCAGGGAACAGTGACCAACTTGATAGTCCACGTCCAGGGGTGTCCGGGGCGAGAACCCGCCATTCACTGCCGAGTTCCTGCGCCAGTGCTCTAAAGTCGCCACCGTGGCGGGCAAGGCCGTGCCAGGCGACCAGGGTGCGGGGGGCGGTAGGATTCCAGATGCGTACAGCCACTTCTAATTCGCGTACGCGTACAAACTCCAAGGCATCCATAGTGTGCTCACACGGCTATAACAGTAGTGCCAGTATTAACACATTTGCTGCACTGCAGCGAGGATGGGATTAACTGTTTAACGCTGCATTAAACGAATAGCGGTATCAATCAGCTCACCACCGCGCTCACTGATGGAAAAAGCTTCGGGGTTACGTAGCCAGTCATGGAAAAGGCCGCCGAGCATGGATTGCATTAGCCGCGTCGCCATTTCGGGGCTGAGATCTTCGCGCAATATCTTTTGCTGCTTAGCTAGCACAAAGACATCGAGCATTTCCTCAAAGCACTCATTGCCGATCTTGTCCTGCATTTCTAACGGATTAATATCGCTAAAAAATTCGCAGCGATGCAGTAAAATCGACAGTATCCGCTGGTAAGAGGGTTGCTCAAGGCGCACCAAGCCCGCATGGCAAGCCAGTCGTATAGACTCCAGCGGTGATAATTCGGCGTCAGCTTTGTCGACTTCATCCATCAGCGACTGGAAGGGCATACGCACCTGTTCAACCAGTGCCATGAACAGGTCGCCTTTGTTTTTAAAGTGCCAATAAACGGCACCACGGGTGAGGCCTGCATGGCGAGCAATTTGCTCAAGGGAAGTGCGCGCCACGCCTTTGGCAAAGAATACCTCTTCAGCAGCGTCAAGCAGTGCTTCTCGGGTAGCAGCCGCTTCTGCTTTGGTCTTTCTTGCCATGGAAATACAACCTCATAATCGGACACAGTATGGTCACATTTTAACCTAAGCAGCAGAATATTTACATTCAAAACTGTATGGATAAATATTCCATCTCATAACGTGTATTAACAAATTCGTCATTTTGCGACTGGAAGCGTATAAACGGGCAATGAGACTGGCCCACATAGCACTAACGTCGTGAGCAAAACGAATTAAAAAAACAGGACAGAAAGCATGGCGCGAGCTCCTTTTCAGCTGGGTGAACATACCATTATGCCCGGCCAACGCTTACAAGTTGATGTGCCGGTGGCGCGCTTATATACCCATACCCCCCTGCATATACCTGTCGAAGTCGTTCATGGCCGCAAGGATGGCCCGGTGCTGTTGGTATGTGGCGGCATTCACGGCGATGAAATCAATGGGGTGGAGATTGTTCGTCGGGTACTGCGCGCGAAAGCGATTAGTAGTATCCGCGGGACCTTGATCGCTGTGCCGGTTGTGAACGTACTTGGTTTCTTGCAACAAACCCGCTATTTGCCTGATCGGCGTGATCTAAATCGCTGTTTTCCAGGCAGCGAGTCAGGGTCACTCGGCGGCCGTATTGCAAATTTGTTTCGCGAACAAATCGTCGATCACGCTACCCATATTATTGACCTGCATACCGGCGCAATCCATCGCACTAATCTGCCGCAGATTCGTGCACAACTCCGTCCTGGAAGCGAAACCGAGCGCATGGCCGATGCTTTCGGTGCGCCCGTGGTGCTGAATGCGGAACTGCGTGAAGGTAGTCTGCGCCACTATGCCCAGAACCGCGGGATTCCAGTGCTGACCTATGAAGCCGGTGAGGCGTTGCGTTTTGACGAGTGGGCGATTGCCCCCGGCGTTCGCGGGGTTCTGCGGGTAATGCGACGGTTAGGCATGCTGACCGGCGAACAGCGCCGCCGCACGCCAGCACCCGCGGAGCTTGCTAAAGGGTCAAGCTGGGCCCGGGCACCTATCGACGGCATTTTGCGGCCCAAGGTGCGCCTAGGCGCCCGCGTTGCCAAAGGCGAGGTGCTGGGCAAAGTCGCTGACCCCTTTGGCAATGACGAGGGCGAAGTGCGCGCCGTCGCCGACGGTATTGTGATTGGCATGAGTCGCTTGCCCTTGGCCAATGAAGGCGAGGCGCTGTTCCATATTGCCCGTTTTGATGAAATTGATGAGGCTGAAACGGCTATTGAGAGCTTTAACTCAAGCTTGGTGCCGCCACCTGATTCGTTTTATTAATCGTCATTAATAACTAAAAGCTATCGCTTTGATAGTTAAGGATTAGCTACTATAAATGGCAAGTTAGCAACCGTTTGACTATACCTAGGGGTGGGCTTTGTTAGCGGCTGTTAAAATGATAACAACTAAAATAGATAGCTAAGCTTTCATCGTACTCGAACGAGTGGCGATCAAACGCCACGTCTACCGTGACATGGAGGAAAAGCGATGACGAGCGATAAACCTAAGCACACCACAACGGATGCGGGCATAGGAGTCAACAGTGATGAACACTCACTCTCAGTAGGCCCCGATGGGCCGATTGTTCTGCATGATCACTATTTGATGGAGCAGATGGCTGCCTTTAACCGTGAAATGATTCCGAATCGTCAGCCCCACGCAAAAGGGAGTGGCGCCTTTGGTCACTTCCAAGTCACTCACGACGTTAGCCAATACACCAAAGCTGACTTTCTCCAACCGGGCAAGAAAACCGAGATGTTGGCTCGTTTCTCGACGGTGGCCGGTGAGGCGGGTAGTCCGGACACTTGGCGCGATCCTCGTGGCTTCTCGCTGAAGTTCTACACCGAAGAGGGCAACTTCGACATGGTGGGTAACAATACCCCTGTGTTCTTCGTTCGCGATCCGCTCAAATTCCAGCACTTTATCCACTCACAAAAGCGTCGAGCGGATAACGGCTTGCGTGATCACGATATGCAGTGGGACTTCTGGACGCTTTCGCCGCAATCTGCACACCAAGTAACCTGGCTAATGGGCGATCGTGGTATCCCCGCCACTTGGCGCCACATGAACGGCTATTCCAGCCATACCTATATGTGGGTGAACGCTGAAGGCGAGCGCTTTTGGGTGAAGTACCACTTCAAAACTGATCAGGGCATTAAGTGCATGACCCAGGAACAGGCCGATAAGATGGCGGGCGCGGATGCCGACTACCATCGACGTGATCTGTTCGACGCCATCAAACGCGGCGATTATCCTACCTGGACGCTGCAAGTTCAGATTATGCCGTTCGAAGATGCCAAGACCTACCACATCAACCCCTTCGATTTGACCAAGGTATGGCCGCACGCCGATTACCCGCTGCAAGAAGTCGGTAAAATGACCTTGGATCGCAACCCTGTAGATTTCCACAGCCAAATCGAACAGGCAGCGTTTCAGCCCAGCAACGCCGTACCGGGTACCGGTTTCTCGCCGGATAAAATGCTGTTGGCGCGGGTAATATCCTACGCTGATGCGCACCGTGCGCGTTTAGGTGTGAACTACCAACATATCCCCGTTAACGCGCCCAAGACCCCGGTTAACAGTTACAGCCAGGGTGGCAAGATGCGTATTAACCACTCCACCGACCCGGTGTACGCACCTAATAGCAAAGGGGGCGCGCACGCCAACCCTGAAAGGTACCCGGAAGATGCGGTATGGGAGACGGACGGCGAGCTGGTTCGCGCCGCCTATACGCTGCGCCCGGGCGATGGCGACTTCAACCAAGCCAATGATCTGGTCAATAAGGTGATGGATGATGCCGCCCGTGACCGATTGGTAAACAACATTGTTGGCCACGTTTCCGATGGTGTGGAAGAGCCGGTGCTATCACGAGTATTTGAGTACTGGAAAAACGTTGACCAAACTATCGGCGAGCGTGTCGAGCAGGGCGTAATGGCGAACCGTCGGGAAAACGGTCAGTAAGCTTACGCTAATAGAAAAACGAACCCGCTACGCTGGCGTAGCGGGTTTTTTATACGACGCACTTATACAACGAACTCTGTTTCGTTCACCAAGCTAAGCGCGTCATCAAATAGGCGCAATCCTGCGCCTTCTTTATGCGCGTATTCCGACAAATGACGCCGAAAACGCCTGCCGCCAGGGCAACCCTGAAACAAGCCAAGCAGGTGGCGGGTAATATGATTCAGCTTCGCGCCTTCATCCAGGCGCTGCTGAATATACGGCCGGAATGCAATT
>Ga0209345_10006862_pt1 | contig 10228 bp, 11 predicted proteins | sample Cruoilmetagenom7_FD_187294 | JGI IMG/M metagenome (GOLD analysis project Ga0209345, IMG submission 187294) | Oil polluted marine microbial communities from Coal Oil Point, Santa Barbara, California, USA - Sample 7 (SPAdes) (version 2) | ecosystem: Environmental > Aquatic > Marine > Oil seeps ... | reverse complement strand
ATCGACATGGCGAGCCTTGATCCCAAGCGCTATGGGGACTGGATGACCACCGAATTTGCAGCCCGTAAGAATGAAGAAGCTTATGAGCATGTCTATATCCTTCACCACCCAGATGAAGAACGCCCCGCGTGCCGTCCGCTGCGGACTTCTCCGGCTTATGATCGTCAGGCTGCGCGTGGGGCCCAATTCGGCTGGGTAAATGGCTGGGAACGGCCCAATTACTTTGCTCCTGAAGACTTCAATGACCATGACAGCCGCAGTTTCCGGCGCGGTGGCTGGTGGCAGTACGCGGTCGACGAAGCAAAGGCCGTGCGCGAATCCGTGGGCCTGATTGATGCGACTGCATTTACAAAACATTTGGTCAAAGGGCCGGGCGCCACGGCATTCCTTGACTGGTTTACATGTAACAAGCTGCCCAGCGTTGGTCGCATCAACTTGACCTATGCACTGACCGGCGCAGGTACCACACGTACCGAATATACCATCGTTCGGCTGGCACAGGATGAATACTATCTTGTAAGCGCAGGTGCGTGGACAGCCTATGACAGCGACTATTTGCGTAAAGCCATTGAGGATAAAGCGCCTGAATTCGGCTATATTGAATGCCACGATGTGACCACTCAGTGGGGCGTATTCGCCATCGCGGGCCCCAAATCGCGCGATGTACTGAACGAGGTCATCAAGGACGCTGATCCCGCGACTGCGCTCAGCAACAAGCGCTTTCCGTGGCTGACCATGCGCAACATCGAGCTGGGCATGGTGCCGGTGCGTGCGATCCGCGTTGCCTATACGGGTGAGCTGGGTTGGGAACTGCATCACCCGATCGAAATGCAGAACCATCTGTTCGATCTGTTGGAAAAAGCAGGCGAAAAGCATGGCATGAAGCTGGTCGGTGCGCGTGCGCAGAACTGGCTGCGTCAGGAGAAGTCATATCGCGCCTTCGGGAACGAACTTGGCCGCGATGCGACGCCGCTGGAAGCAGACCTGCCGCGCTTTGTCGATATGAACAAGGACTTCCACGGTAAGCAGGCGATGGCGGATCACGGCATCAATGCGAAATGTGTCACCTTGCTGATTGACGGGCCAGATGAAGCTGATCCTTGGGGTCGCGAAGTGCTGTATCATGGTGATACCCGCGTAGGACGTCTGACATCGGGCGGATATTCAGTCGCTTTTGGCAAATCCATAGGCATGGGCTACGTGAAGCCCGATACTGCTGTGGTTGGTACGAAGCTGAAGGTCAAGATGTTCGACCAACTCTGGGATGCCGAGATTGTCGAGGACAGCCCGTATGATCCAAAGAACACCACGATCCGCGTGGACGGCTAAACACTACTTCACCACCGCGTTGATTTTGGTCGCGGTGGTGTTTGCGCTGGGCGTGGCATTGTCGCCGCCACGTGTTCCCACGGTAATGGTCATAGGTGATAGGGCAGAAGAGGTCCGCGCGGCTTTAGGTATTCAACAAAGCGACGCGGCCACAGTGACGTTCGTCTTGCTGGAGCGTTGGGAAAGCCTTCGCCATCTACCAGACATAGCAGAGCTTTGCTGGGACGCCTGCCATACCAAAGCGGCACCTCAAATCGCGCTGACGCACATGCGCTTCGGTGCCACGCGCAAGGTCGTTGTCTTTTACTTGCCCGCCTTTGAGGAAAACCTCGACTGTCTGGTGGACCGTGCGCGGCATGAACTCGACGCTCTGCGCGCTCAGATGCCTGAATGCAATACCAATGCTTCACGCCTGCCGGTCTGGATTCTGCCGGCAGGCCTTGGCCGGATATCTTGAACCTTATTTCACTGCGCGCGACCCAAGCCATGCAGTCCATTCTTGGGGGCTGCCGGAAAATGCATTCAGGTCTACTTCGCCCTGAATCCCGCCGATCAAGCCTGTTGCAGAGTATTGCCAGAAGCGCCAGCTTTGGCCGGGGAAAGTTTCACGCGGAGCTTTGGCCGTGGTGCGTAGCCAGTATTCGTAGCCTTTGAAGCCCTTAAGGTTGTTCTCTTCGTAGAACCGCGGGGTTGTGTAAATGATCGGGCGCACGCCGTAGTATGCTTCGACGATCTTTAGCCAGCGTTTCATTTCGTCTTGTACCACCCGCGCATCAGGGCGCCGGTGTGCACAGGTCGGCGAGAATGGATTCCATTCCATATCAAGGACGGGGGGCAACATCCCTTTTGAGCGCGGAACATTGCGGATGAACCAACGTGCCTGCACCTCTGGTGTCGTGCAGAAATAATAGAAGTGATAGGCACCGCGCGCGACGCCTGCCTGACCCGCGCCACGCCAGTGGGATTTGAACATTGGATCCAGAAGATCCCCACCTTCTGTCGCCTTGAGGAAAGCAAAGCTGACGCCATTGCGCCGTGCAGTGCCCCAATCTATCTGCGTCTGAAAGCGCGCTGCATCAATACCTTGCACGCGGTAGCGTGCCGGATGCTGTCCTTTGAAATCCACCGGATCTGCATCACGGAAGTTGAGGGCAACGGGCGCACCTATCGGGATAGGTTTGTCGGAGCTGCACGCTGCAAGAAGGGCGAGGCCCAGAATGGCAAATCCGGTGCGTAAATTCATAGCGGCTCCCGTTGAGCGATAAGGCTGAGGTTGTTGGCTGGCATGTTGTGCACCATGCTAAGGGCAAGACCGCTTTCTGTCAGCATATCCTTGACCCAAACGTCGTCTTTGTATCCGATTTCCGGGTTGGCTGCCTGAAGATCAAAGTGGAATTTTGCATCACCTTCCGACGTCAACACGCCGCTGCGCATGAAGGGTCCGTAGACAACGACCGTTCCAGCCGGGGCCAGCGCACGTGCTGCCTGAGACAGTACCGTCTGCGCGGCGCTTTGTGGGATAAGGTGCAAGAGGTTTCCTAAATAGATCAGATCAAAGGGATCTTCTGCGTCTGCCCACCCTGTTTGTGTTGCGTCCAGAAGGCGGGCAGGCTGCACATTGGCCAAACCGGCGGTGTAGGCATCAATGCTTTTCAAACGGTCATGCGCGATGTCGCTGGGGTGCCACTCTAGGTCGGGCAGGGCAGTTGCCAGTGCCAGCACATGCTGACCGGTTCCAGATGCGATTTCCAACGCGCGCCCCTGCGCGGGCGCGATTTGCTGCACCATTGCGACAATGTCAGATGTGTTTCGCTGGGCCGAGGGATTGCACAGCTTGCCGTCTTCCAATCGTGTGGCAACGCTGGCATTAGGCGGAAGGCGGGTCATGCGCGCAATCTGTCCGGACGCAATGCCGCCACAGAGACCGCGTCGATTTCAGGTTCCCGCCCATTAACCAGATCCGCCAATAACGCAGAGGCAGCGGGTGAGGTCTGGAACCCGTATCCGCCCTGACCAGCGCACCAGACAAATTCAGGTACATGCGGATCACGACCAAGCACAAGCGTGCGGTCAGGAGCAAAGCTGCGCAAACCCGCCCATGTGGCCAGCGGCCTTGTCACTGGTTCGGTTACCATCTGTTGGTAACGGTCCAGACCTTCAGCCAGTGTCATATCGTCGGCGTAGGCATCATGCGGATGCGTTGCGACTTCCTCAGCGGGGGAGACAAGCAGGGCACCGGCATCCGGCTTTGCATACCAGCTTTCATTCGGACCGAAGAACATCGGCCATTTGGTGGTGTCGTGCCCGCCGGGGGCGGCCAGACGCGCCATTGATCGGCGGTGTGGTACAATGCCCAAGGGGGTCACACCGGCGATGCCCGCGATCAGATCAGCCCAGGCACCTGCCGCATTGACTAGCGTGCCAGCGGTGTAGCTATCGCCTGCGATCACCTCCCAGCCCGACGCATCCTGCCTGATGCCTGTGACGATGGCATCTGTGATTATCTGACCGCCGTTGGCGCGCAGAACGCGGATGAAGTCCTGCATCAAGCGGTCTGTGTCGATATCGAAGGCTTCGGCATGGTAGCCCGCAAATGCCACTTTTGATTTATCCAGCACGGGCACAAAACCGACGGCTTCGTCAGGACTAATCTGGTCGACGCCCATATGAACCAGATCGGCCTTGAAGGCGTCCTCTTGTTGATCATCGGCGATAATCAGAAGGCCCCTCTGGGACAAATATCCGCCATCCTGAAAATGAGCCATACCAGCATGATTGAGCGCCTGAACCGATGGTGCACCGTAGTTTTCCTCAATCAACGCGGCCGAGCGGCCAGAGGCATGATAGCCAGTCACGCTCTCCATCTCTAGAACCGTTACCTGTGCATCTGCCGAAAGACGGGCCGCTGCAGACAATCCGGCAATGCCGCCGCCTATGATGATGATATCGCTATTCATGCTTCTTCTGCCCTGTCTGTTGCCGGCGGCGGTGCTGGTATCAATGCAGTCATTTCTGTGTAGAGGTCGGGTGACATGGCATAGTCCATTGCGGCCAACGATGGCGCAAGTTGTTCATCCGAGCGGGCCGAGATGATCGGTGTCGGCGCTGTTGGATGGGCTGCGGCCCATGCCACTGCAAGGGTCGCGGGATGCACCCCCTCACGCGCAGCGATCTGGCTAAGAACCTCGGCGGCAGTGTGCATATAGTCAAATCGGTAGCGCGCCGCATAGCGGTCATCTTCGGACAGCCGGCCTGTTCCGCCGCCCGCGTATTTCCCGGTCAGTAGTCCACCGCCCAAAGGAGAATACGGCGCACAGAGCATCCCGAAGTCCTGCGCCATGGGGAGGATTTCGACCTCTGCCTGTCGTTTGACAACGTTGTACATGGGCTGGATCAAAGTAATGGTCAGATCGAATTTAGCTGCAATTCCGGCGGCTTTGGCGGCCTGCCATGCAGCAAAATTCGAGATGCCGATATGACGAATAATACCGTCTGCTTTTAGCTGCGCAAAGGTTTCAAAGCTAAGGTGCATGTCCGTGTCAGGATCAAAGCGGTGCAGATAAAGCACGTCGAGCACATCAATATCCATTCGCTTTCGCGACGTCTCGGCAGAGGTGCGGATATTCTCGGGGTTCGCGCCGCCCGTATAGGCCGCTTTGGTCGCTATGACCAGCCGCTCTCGGTGAGGTTTGATCATCTCTCCCAAGAAGGTTTCTGATGCGCCATCGGTATAGACATGCGCCGTGTCGAAATGGGTGATGCCCGCATCAAGAGAGGCGTCAAACATCGCTTGGGACGCCGCGCGATCAGCGCGACCGCCAAATTGCATTGTGCCAAAGGCAAGGCGGCTAGCCGGGGTGCCATCAAGGCTGGTAAGGGAGTGTGTCATTCCCTTTTGGTGCCACCCTAGCGGAGCCTTGGCAATGGCGCAGGCTGCTAGACGCCGCCTTTTTCTACTGCCCGCTGATAGGCAGGGCGTGCTTCAAGAGCATCCACAAATGCAGCCAGCTTCGGATAGGCGTCCCGCCGTTCAAGCCGCATCGCGATTTGCGCGGGAAAGCTAAGCATGATGTCCGCAGCAGAAAGGTCATCAAGCACAAAATGACCCGACGGGCGCAGCATCTTCTCCATATAGGCAAAGTGGTTGTCCAGCTCGGATTGGATGCGCGGATGCAGGGGCGCTCCGGCCTCTCCCAGACGACCTACGTACAGATTGAGCAGGATCGGTGTCATGGCTGAGCCTTCGGCGAAATGCATCAGTTCCAGATGCCTCAGGTAAGCTTGGGTGCCCACCTCTGGGATCATCTGTGGTGCGAATTTTGCGCAAAGCAGTTCGGTGATGGCAGCACTTTCACAAACTGTTTCGCCGTCCATCTCGATAACGGGCGATTTTCCCAACGGGTGCACCTTGAGCAAAGCGTCGGGGGCAAGGTTGGTCTTGCTGTCGCGTTCATGCAGGACAAAATCATAAGGCGCGCCGATTTCCTCCAATAGCCACAGAATTCGGAGCGAGCGGGACCTGTTGAGGTGATGCAATGTAATCATCGTTAAAGCTTAGGCGGTTTGTGTTGAGCTGCAAAGCATCCACTGACAGCGTGACGCAACGGGAGAGTGCTAGATGATTTCATCCTCATCGAACAAAGGCGCTTCTTCTAGCTGGCTGGCCAGCTCGTCCACTGCGGCTTCAGCCATATCGCCGGATTTGACATCGGCAATGTGGAACAAGGCATCGCCTTCATGCACGATGGGCACCACCGCGCGGCCAACAATGATACCACTGTAACGGGATTTGATCTCGATCTCGTCCTCACCAAAAGGATCAGAGATTGCAGCGACGACATCTCCTTCGGTCACGACATCGCCTTCGGCTTTGAACATCCGCAGCAGCCCGCCTGCAGAGGCACGCAGCCAGTGGCTGTCTGCACACAAAAGCGGGGCGGCTTTGGGCTTGGCGATGCCTGCCTTGGGCAACTGCCCGATGTCTTTGAGCACGCGCAAGATTCCGGCAACACCTGCGCGCACGGACATCTCGTCAAATCGCATGCCTTCGCCAGCTTCGTACAAAAGCACGTCGACGCCGATTTTCTTTGCCTCTTGCCGCAGGCTGCCATCACGTAGGGCGCTTGTCAAAATGACAGGGGCGCCGAACGCTTTCGCCAGCCGCATTGTGTTGCGGTTGTTGGCCGATACACGGATTTGTGGCAGGTTGATCCGGTTGATCGCAGCAGAGTGCAGATCAATACCCAATGAACAACGCGCGACAATCTCATTGAGAAAGATATGCGCCAAGCGCGATCCGAGTGATCCGTTCGGAGACCCCGGAAAGCATCGGTTAAGATCGCGGCGATCCGGCAGATAGCGCGAATGGTTAAGAAACCCGAAGGTATTCACAATCGGCACTACAATCAGCGTCCCACGCAAGGACTTCAGGTTTTTGGAGCGCAGCAACCGGCGCACGATCTCTACGCCGATTACCTCATCGCCGTGAATGCCGGCGCTGACGAAAGTCGTCGGTCCGTCGGAGCGGCCATGCACGATATGAGCCGATAACGTGACAGGCGTATGATCCGACAGGGTGCTGACAGGGATTTCTATCGTCTTGCGCGTGCCTGCTTTGACAAATTGCCCTGCAATCTCGAAATCAGGACGCCGCTTCATCCTTTGCCTTTTGTCTTTGTGGCGTTCGGCTTTGCATTCTTCTCGATGTATTTGATGATCATGCCTGCAATATCCAGATCGGTTGCCTTTTCTACTCCCTCAAGACCGGGAGAGGAGTTTACTTCCATGACCACGGGGCCGTGGTTTGATCGAAGCATGTCCACGCCGCAGACATTCAGGCCCATCGACTTGGCTGAACGCACAGCGGTTGAGCGTTCCTCGGGAGAGAGCTTAATCACTTCGGCAGAGCCGCCGCGGTGTAGGTTGGAGCGGAAATCATCTTTGGCACCGGTACGCTTCATCGCGGCGACGACCTTGCCACCAACAACGATGGCGCGAATGTCGGTGCCGCCTGCTTCTTTTATGAATTCTTGCAGCAGGATGTTCACGCCGGCGCCGCGAAACGCCTCGACCACGGAAACCGCAGAGCGCTTTGTATCCGCCAGAACAACGCCGATACCCTGCGTGCCTTCCAGAAGCTTGATGACCACAGGCGCGCCACCAGCAAGTTCAAGCACTTCGTCGGTCTGCTTGGGATCGTGTGCAAAGGTTGTGACCGGTAGGCCGATCCCGTCCCGCGCCAAAAGCTGCATCGAGCGCAGCTTGTCTCGCGAACGGCCAATGCCGACGCTTTCATTCAGCGGATAGACGCCCTGCATCTCGAACTGCCGCAGCACGGCGAGGCCGTAAAATGTAACCGAGGCCCCGATCCGTGGAATGATCGCATCATAGCCTTCCAGCTTCTCACCGTTGTAATAAACTTCTGGTCGGCGCGAAGCGATGTTCATGTAGCACCGTAGCGTGTTGATAATATCAAATTGGTGACCACGGGCTTCGGCAGCTTCCTTCAGACGCTTGTGCGAATAGAGGTTCGGGTTACGGGCGAGCATAGCAATTTTCATCGGTCGGATCCTTCAAATACGGGTTTGTCGCTCACCAGGTATGATTTGCCCGGATGCACAAGGATGTTGCGGTTGCGTAATGCGCGGCGCCCTAGAATTAGGGGAAAGCGCATGTTGCCGCGATCTGTCAGGGAAATGTCGATCTTCCAACGCCGTCCGGCCAATACCATAGGCGTCCTGATAACGATACGTGTCTCTGGCGTGCCGCTGGTATTGGTTATGGCGCGTTTGGTGTGGACGGGGAATTCACAGGTCTGCCCTGTGGCACCTGTCGGGGACGGAGCCGTGAAGCGCACCCATTTCTCTCCGTCTTTTTGAAACGTCTCGATGTTTTCGGCATGGAGCGCGGTCGTCTTGGCGCCGGTATCTACTTTGACCGCAAAGTCGTGCAGGCCCATTTCTGGCAGGCTGATGCACTCGTGCCAGCCAACCACAAGAAAGGATTGCAATAATTCGGTCGTGTTTGTCTTGGTCATCGAGATATCCATGAGAAAGCGGGAGCGCGTGCGCCGTCCTGATCCCGCGCGATGTAGCAGTGGTACGCGAGTCCCGAAAGGGTAACAATGAGAATGAAGCGTTAGCCCGTGGGTGACACGGCGAAAGCCGGTCAAGAGGGGGCGTAATCTAGCGATATTTTGATTGCTGGCGTGTTGAAAAGGCAATCATCACGTGTCATTTGATTTCCTGTGAGGACGACCTCTCCGAATGGATCATCGCCGGGACGGCCCGGTAACTGTTTTTGAGGTACCCATGCGCTCCCTTTATGATCGTTTACGTCACGCCATCAGTTTCGAAATCATCGGCTTACTTCTGGTCGTTCCTCTTGGATCATTGCTGTTTCATGTGCCCCTCGCAGATTTTGGTGTCGTGGGGTTAGTAAGTGCGACGCTCGCGACCCTATGGAACATCGTTTACAACTACTTTTTCGATAGGGCGCTCCAGCGTGCATATGGCACGACCCTGAAGACCCGCATGATGCGCGTTGTGCACGCCGCCTTGTTCGAGCTGGGATTGCTGGTTGTGCTGTTGCCGTTCATCGCATGGTATCTGGGCGTCACAGTATGGCAGGCATTCATAATGGATTTGTCTTTTGCGGCATTCTATATGGTCTACGCGTTTTGCTTTAATTGGGCATACGATACGCTTTTCCCGCTGCCGGAATGGGAAAAAGCCTAGCTCACCAGTTGCCAATGCAAAAAGGCCCCGCGAATACGCGAGGCCTTTTCGAGATCAACGGTTAAAGTCGCTTATTGCGGGATATCGCCCTCAATGCCTTCAACGTAGAAGTTCATGCCGGCAAGGGTGCCATCGTCCGCTGTTTCACCTTCCGCAAGGAACGGTGTGCCGTCCTGCTTGTTCAGCGGGCCGGTGAACGCATGGTAGGTGCCGTCAGCCAATGTTTCTTTCAACGCAAGAGCTTCTTCTTTCACGTCAGCAGGTACTGCATCGGAAATCTCGCCGATGCCAACCATGCCGGCGCCAATGCCGTCCCATGTGTCGGTTGACGTCCAAGTGCCGTCCATAACCGCCTTGGTGCGCGCAATGTAGTATGGCGCCCAGTCATCAATGATGGAAGACACGCGCGGGAAAGGAGCGTACTGGCTCATGTCCGAGGCTTGGCCGAACGTCACAACATTGCCAGCTTCCTGAGCCGCAGCCTGTGGGGCGGTGGAATCTGTGTGCTGCAGGATCACGTCAGCGCCTTGTTCAATCAGAACCTTGGCTGCGTCTGCTTCTTTGGCTGGATCAAACCATGTGTAGGCCCAGACGATTTTAAACTGCACATCGGGGTTTGCTTTGCGCGCGTGAATGAACGCAGAGTTGATGCCGCGAATTACTTCTGGAATCGGGTAGGAGCCGATGTAACCGATGGTGTTGGACTTGGTCATCTTGCCAGCGATGTGGCCCTGAATAGCGCGGCCTTCGTAAAAGCGCGCTGAATAGGTGCTGACGTTGTCGGCACGTTTGTAGCCAGTGGCGTGCTCGAACTTCACGTCCGGGAACTTTGCCGCGACGTTGATTGTCGGGTCCATATAGCCAAACGATGTGGTGAAGATCAGATCGGCACCGTCGAGCGCCATCTGCGTCATCACACGCTCGGAATCGGGGCCCTCTGCCACGCTTTCAACGAATACGGTCTCTACCGCATCGCCGAATTCTTCCTCAACGGCCACGCGGCCTTTGTTGTGCTCATAGGTCCAGCCACCGTCGCCGATCGGGCCGACGAAAACAAAGCCGACTTTGGTTTTGTCTTGGGCAAAGGCCGCTGTTGCCATGCCGGCAACCAGCACGGCGCTGGCCAGCAGTTTGGTGAAGTTCATTTGGTTTCTCCCCAGTTG
>Ga0209345_10006860_pt1 | contig 10230 bp, 9 predicted proteins | sample Cruoilmetagenom7_FD_187294 | JGI IMG/M metagenome (GOLD analysis project Ga0209345, IMG submission 187294) | Oil polluted marine microbial communities from Coal Oil Point, Santa Barbara, California, USA - Sample 7 (SPAdes) (version 2) | ecosystem: Environmental > Aquatic > Marine > Oil seeps ... | reverse complement strand
TTGGGTAAGACAACACTAAATGCGCGCCAAGTCTCCAAACGCGGTGGTGATATGGTTTGTACCTTAAAGGGGGACCGCGTCGAATTGTTCGGAAAAGCTGTCCTTTATATGAAAGGCGCAATCCATCTATAAGCCTCACCATCAGCCCTATAAAAAGCTTTGAAGACTTAGCCTTTAATCACTGCTCGTCCTGCTATGACAGTCCCTTAATCCATGCAGATTTCATGACGAGGTCACTTTAACTTATTCGAAAAAGACTTGTGCCAAGTCTCTCCATAGGCGATATCTGATAGGTAGTTAATAAAACAAAAACCAAGCTGAGATGGCACTAGGGGCTTTATGAGCGCGCTTGCATTAGACATATTCGGATCCAACTTTCAGATGTGGTTAACCTACATCATCATTATTTTGGCCCTGATCGCCTATATGATCGAAGAAATTCCAGTGGAATTGACTTCGTTAATGACGCTCGGCGTGATTATGGTCATCTTCCATTTCTTCCCCGTGTTCAATGACGCTGGCACAAACCTGTTGTCACCTCACAGCCTGTTGCTCGGCTTTGCCAATACCGGGCTCATCACAGTTCTAGCCTTACTCGTTGTCGGACAAGGTATGGTGCGCACAGGTGTGTTGGAGCGCGGTGCGCAAGCTCTGTTAAAAGTGGGAGGTAAGAACGCATGGGTGACAATCCTTGTGACTTTAATCGTCGGCATGTTGATTTCTTCCATGCTGAACAATATCCCCGTTGTTGTGATCTTCATCCCAATCATGCAAGCCTTAGCCGCGCGTATTAACAAATCAGCCAGTAAAGTTATGATGCCTTTAAGCGCTGCAGCAGTGCTTGGCGGTATGATTACATTGATCGGATCCGGTACAAACTTGTTGGTAAATTCCGCCCTTATTCAATTAGGTGAAGTTCCGTTTGGGTTTTTTGACTTCACCATTCCGGGTCTTATTCTGGCCTCATCTGGTCTTATATATGTAGTCTTTGTTATGCCACGCCTTTTGCCTGATCGCATAGGTGAAGAAGGCGAAAACAAACATAGCGGAAAGCATTTCATTGCACAGTTGACTGTGGCACCCGGTGCCAAATTGGTCGGCAAACGTTCAATGGGTGGTTTTTTTAAAGATTTGCCAGATATGACTGTGCGTATGATACAAAATCAAGGGGCGACCATCTTACCGCCCTTTGAAGATCATCGCATCCAGCCCGGTGACATTTTGGTGGTTGCAGCAACCCGTAAAATTATAACAGAAACCCTCACTCAAAACAGAGGGTTGCTAGAACCTCACCACCCAGAGCTCATCCAAAAATCTTTTGCTTCTATGGAAGGTGCAGATGAGATTAAGGTTGAAGACGAAGTAGAAGAAAAAACACAAGATCGGATGCTGGTTGAAGTCATGCTGCCCCCGACTTCTCAGCTTTCAGGGCAAACCTTGCAAGGCACAACGTTTGCCCAAAAAACGGCTTGTAAAGTCATTGGCATTCAACGACGCTCTCGTATGATCCGGGCACGTATGGATGATATTCGCCTTCAATCGGGTGATGTTTTGTTGGTTCAAGGTCATCCAAGCGACATTCATTCACTACGTTTAAACCGTGATGTCATTTTACTGGAATGGTCAAAAGAAGAATTACCCGCCGTCCACCATGCACGCCGCGCCCTTTCGATATTCCTAAGTGTTGTCCTGCTTGCTGGTACAGGGGTTTTACCAACTGTAACATGCGCCTTACTCGGGGCCACAGCCATGGTTGCCATTGGCGCGTTAAGTGTACGTCAAGCCGTGCGTGCAGTTGATTCCAAAATTGTAACCATGGTAGGTGCAGCCCTTGCCTTAGGGACAGCCATGCAAGCAACTGGGGCCGCAAATTATTTGGCTGAAGGCGTCGTCAGTATGCTGGATGGGGCGGGACCACGTACCGTTTTATCTGTTCTGTTCCTCCTCATCGCCATCTTGACCAATATTCTATCTACACAAACTTGTGCCGTTCTATTCACCCCTATTGCGATCAGTATGGCCAATGAATTGGGTGTTGATCCGCGTGCCTTTGCTGTTGCTGTTGTCTTTGCGGCAAACTGCGCCTTTGCCACACCTATTGGTTATCAAACTAACCTGCTGGTCATGGCCCCTGGACGATATGTCTTTAAAGACTTCATTATCGCAGGGACGCCATTGGTCTTTATTATTTGGGCCGTCTTTAGCCTCTTCATCCCGCCATTCTATGGCTTTTAGGTATTTTGAAAACGTAAAAGGCGTTTTTCAACACGCATCCATACTTGAATAAAAATAAATGTCAGGATCAAGTAAATCACACCTGCTGTGAAATACATTTCAATCGCTAAATAATTACGTGCGATAATCGTGCGGGTCACCCCTGTTAAATCCATCAATGTAATGGTGTAAGCAAGGGCCGAGCTTTTCAGCATTAAAATGATCTCATTCCCATAAGATGGAAGCGCCATACGAAGGGCACGTGGCAAAACGATGCGGCGATACAGTGTGGATTTTGTCATACCCATAGCCACGCCAGCTTCGACTTCACCGTGGGGGACCGTTTGAATAGCCCCGCGAAATATCTCAGCAGTATAGGCCCCGGTGTTCAATGCAAAAACGATCAGGGCACACCAGTAGGCTTCTTTGAATACGATCCAAAGAAAACTTTCACGTACCACATCGAACTGTGCAGCACCATAATAGAACAAGAACAATTGCACCAATAACGGTGTCCCACGGAAAAAAAACGTGTAAATCAAAGGTATATTGCGTAACCACCAATTTTGCGACGCTCGCATCATGGCAACAGGGACCGCAATAACAAAGCCAGCCAAACAAGCTAAAATGACCAATTCCATAGTCAATAAAGCACCACCCCAAAATTTAGGGAGAGCGATAATAATTTCTTCCCAATTCATGAGTTCGCCTGCCTTACGCCTTTATTTGCCCAACGTTCACCATACAGCTGTCCCACCAAAACCACACAGGTGATGGCTAGGTAAATAAGGGCTGCAATGAAATAAAAGGTAAAAGGTTCTCTCGTATTAGAAATCGCAATCGAAGAGTTGCGCATCAATTCAGGCAAGGCAATCAAAGAAACGAGGGAGGTATCTTTCAGCAAACATTGAAACAAGTTTCCAAGACCCGGAATGGCAAGACGCATGGCTTGAGGCAATGTAATTCGCAAAAACACTTGACGTGACGACATGCCACAAGCCGTCGCCGCTTCGATTTGACCAACAGGAACAGATTGAATGGCACCGCGAAAAACTTCTGTCGCATATGCGCCAAAAGACAGGCCAAGGGCCGTTATACCCGCAATGAAGACATTGATCTCAATATAACCATCATAACCAACAGTTTCAGCAAGACGGTTTAGAATATCTTCCCCACCGAAATAAACCAATAACACCATCAAAATTTCAGGAATACCGCGCACAACTGTGGTGTAACCCTGCCCTGTCCAGCGTAGAACTGGATTGGCTGACAGCTTTGCAGCAGCACCCATTAAACCCAAAATGAGCCCAATCGCCAGACCACCCACAGCGACTTGAACAGTCATCCATGCGCCAAACGCGATCTGAGGGCCAAAGCCTTGGAGGTCTAACATTTGTGTCTTTCGATAGTATAAAAGGCCCCCCTGTTTTCACAGGGGGGCACAATTATGAACTTAAAAGATTGAGAACGGGAAATATTTCGCGTTAATCTCAGCATATTTACCATTGGCGACAATGGCCTTAAGCGCTGCATTTATCTTCATGCGAAGTTCATCATCTTTTTTGCGAACAGCAATTCCGATTTTATCATTTACGTCGATGGCTTCACCAACGAATTCAAACCCTTTGCCTTGTTCTGAACGCAACCAATCATAGGCTGGAAGCTTATCTGAAACCAAAACTTCAACACGACCAGAAGTCAAATCAAGGTATGCGTTTTCTTGTGTGTCATACAGTTTCGCATCCACACCTTTTAAAGTATCCGTCACATAGTTCGCAGCAATTGTTGCACGTTGTGCACCAACAGCTTTGCCCTTTAAATTTTTAGGGTCAACGCTAGAGCCTTTTTTCGCAACCATGGTCAGGTTATTTGAATAATATGGATCGCTAAAGCTTACCGCTTTCAAACGTTCTGGTGTGATCGACATAGACGCAACGATCGCATCATATTTCTTTTTATTAAGACCAATGATGATTGAATCCCAATCAAGTGGTGCAACAATTTCACAATCCGCCTTCATTTCTGCACAAAGTGCATTAGCAATATCAACGTCAAAGCCAATCGCTTTTCCCGCTTTATCGATATTGTTGAACGGAGGGTAAGCCCCTTCCGTTCCAATGCGTATTTTATCACCTGCGTTCGCCATGCCAACGCCTAGACCTAAAACAGCCACAAAGGCCAATGCTATTTTTTTCATAAAAATTATCTCCCGTAACTTGTTAACTATGTTTTCCCTAACCAGTCGAAATTTTATAATTCCGTACTGATAAATTGTTTCATCCGTTCAGATTTCGGATTTTCAAAAACATCCTTAGGTGATCCAAATTCTTCAACTTGGCCTTGATGTAAATACATAACATGTGACGACACTTCACGCGCAAAGCCCATTTCGTGGGTCACAACCAGCATGGTGCGGCCTTCTTCAGCCAACATTTGCATAACTTTTAAAACTTCCCCAACCAATTCTGGGTCCAGCGCCGATGTCGGTTCATCAAACAACATCAATTCAGGCTCCATCGCCAACGCACGCGCAATGGCCGCGCGTTGTTGTTGTCCACCAGATAATTGAGAGGGATAATGATCAATGCGATCATAAAGGCCGACTTTGTTTAAAAGTTCTTTGGCCTTTTCTGTAGCTTCTTTTTTGGACTCGCCCTTAACTTGGACCGGCCCTTCTATGATGTTTTCCATCAAATCCATATGCGCCCAAAGATTGAAACTTTGAAAAACGAACCCTATTTCTGCGCGAAGACGAGTGATTTGTTTTTTATTTGCGGCGCCTAATTGACCATCTTTTTCGCGCTTCAACAACATCTCTTCGCCAGCAACACGGATGCTTCCTTGTGTCGGGCGTTCTAACAAGTTGAGACAGCGCAAAAACGTACTTTTGCCCGATCCACTTGATCCAATGATTGAGATCACATCGCCATATTGAGCTGTTAATGAGATGCCCTTAAGCACTTCAAGCTCACCAAAGCTTTTGTGAATATCATTGACCTCAAGGGCTGGAATATCTTTGTTCATAAAATCTTTTTTAATTCTTTATTGCTGCAACCCAACTGATTGCTTCCCAAACTGTTCACCACTTTGTTGTCTCTTAACCAAGAAGTCAAGAAACTGTCATTTATTGTTGTTAAATATGCCTAAAATAGCTTCTTAAAAAAGGATAAGACCCAAATGTTCTTTATGACGACACGAAATTACTTTCTAAAAATTAGATTTTCTAATCAAGCATAAGGAATCGAGATAGTTCATTTCTTATTGATCGCCTACCGAACAATCTATATCGTTTCAACCCAACACCAACCTTCATTCAAAATGAAAGAGACCCCTTATGACTTTTAATGCGCTTTTACTCGACAAAAATGAAGAGGGATTATCCCTTTCTGTAAAACCTATTAGCGTTAATGACCTGCCTGAAGGTGACGTACTTGTTAAGGTCGATTACTCCACACTTAATTTTAAAGACGGTCTCATCATGAATGGTCTTGTAAAGTTGGTGAAAGAATACCCTCACATTCCCGGTATTGATTTTTCCGGTGTTGTCGAAAGCTCCAATGACAAACGTTATAAGCCAGGTGAACGTGTTGTCTTAAATGGTTGGCGCGTTGGGGAAATTTTTTGGGGAGGCTACACACAAAAAGCCCGTGTCAACGCCGATTGGTTAGTGCCTTTACCGGATGCAATTTCAACCAAACAAGCCATGGCAATTGGGACAGCAGGATACACCGCCATGTTATCCGTCATGGCATTAGAAGACCATGGGCTTAACACCAAGCAAGACGGTGAAGTTCTCGTCACAGGTGCCTCAGGTGGTGTGGGTTCCATCGCTTGTGCAATCCTTGCAAAACTTGGTTATGATGTAGCCGGATCAACAGGCTCGCTTACCTCTCATGATTATCTGCAAAGCATTGGCGTATCTCATATTGTTTCGCGTGCTGAATTAGAAGAAGCACCACGCGGGCCCCTTGGGGCTGAAAAATGGATTGGGGCAATTGATAATGTTGGAGGAACAACCCTTCATCACGTCCTTGCCACTTTGAAGTATTGGAGCTGTTGTGCCTCTGTCGGCTTGGCGGCCTCAAACGAGCTGAGCACCACTGTTCTACCTTTCTTAATGCGCGGGATTACTTTGCAAGGTATCGACAGCGCAACATGTCCTTATGATCGCCGGGTTACGGCTTGGGACAGGTTGGTGACTGATCTGCCTATGGATAAATTAGATACCATGAGTACAACAATTGCCCTGTCAGAATTGCCTAGTTACGCCAATAAAATCATTAAAGGGGAAACGCAGGGGCGCATCATTGTTGATGTAAATTCGTAAACCTTTTGTTAAGCTTTTGAATCTTAAGGGGTTGTTAACTTTTAACAGCCCCTTTTCATTTTTGGCATCCCCCTTGCAACGTCCTTTAACAGAAGCCGATTAACGGCTCAGGTTATAAAGAGGACTAGAACACATGAACATCGCGATAAAGCTAGGACTATCCATAGTCAGCCTTACAGTCTTAAGTGCCTGCGGGTACGTTGATAAATATGAAGAAGCTGTCTATGAATTTGAGCCCACCTATTGCTACCAGCAACTTGGCTCCGTTCAATGTTATCGTGAACCTGTACACCGGGATGCGGCACGGTTAGTTAATTACTATGGCCCTCACCCCAGCCGATACGATACGCCCTCACCTCCTGATCGGTTGGAGCCAACTGCGCCGTCCCCGGTGGCCTTTTATGTACGAGATGATGAGCCCATCCCAGATGATGCGCCCCAACATAAGGCCAACTGAAATTCCCTCTCTTCATAACTCTGCCACAGGAAACAAGGTAATCCCCTGCCTCAAATTTCCCGTAACCCAGCCAGTATTTATGAAGAGAGTCTTTTCTTATTCAACCCCAACAGTTGCCAAAACAGCCTCTGCTTCAGCACCAACTTTCTCCAAAGTTTCCAGGGCTTGTGCGGCCTCTTGCTGTTTTTCCCACATGGCTGCATAGGCGCCAGTTTGTGCCAGCAGTCCTGCGTGGTTCCCGCGTTCTACGATCTCACCTTTATCCAGTACGATGATCTCATCTGCATCTACAACTGTGGATAACCGGTGTGCAATGACCAAGGTGGTTAAGCCACTGGAAACTTCGCGCAAAGACACCTGAATTTCTTTTTCCGTATGGGTGTCAAGGGCCGAGGTTGCTTCGTCAAATAACAAAATACGCGGTTTTTTCAAAATGGTCCGTGCAATGGCAACGCGTTGTTTTTCCCCACCCGATAATTTTAATCCGCGTTCACCCACAATCGTGTTGTAACCATCTGGTAATTCCATAATAAAATCATGAATGCGGGCTAATTTTGCAGCCTCTTCCACATCCATCGGCGTGGCATCTGGTCGTCCATAGGCAATATTATAATAAACAGTATCATTAAACAGGACTGTATCTTGAGGAACGATACCAATGGCACCACGTAACGCATTTTGTTTAATGGCGCGAATGTCGCTGCCATCAATTTTCACCACACCGTCTGAAACATCATAAAACCTGAACAACAAACGAGACAAGGTCGATTTACCAGCCCCGCTTGCACCCACAATCGCGCATGTTTTTCCGGCAGGCACATGAAAGTCCACTCCCTTCAAGATCGGGCGACGCACATCATATGAGAAAGATACATTTTCAAAAATAATGTCTCCACCACCCACAGGAAGATCAACGGCATTCTCATCATCCGCAATTTCTGCTTCTTGATTTAACAATGAAAACATATGCTCCATATCGATCAAGGATTGTTTGATTTCTCGATACACAAACCCAAGGAAATTAAGCGGCATATAAAGCTGGATCAGATAACTGTTCACCAGAACAAAATCACCTAAGGTCATGGAACCATTTTGCACGCCATAACCCGCCATAACCATAACGGCCGTTAAACCAATGGAAATGATCGCACCTTGGCCGATGTTCAAAAGGCTTAAAGTTACTTTCGATTTAATCGCGGCTCCTTCGTAGGAACGCAAGGCAACATCATAGCGCCGTGCTTCATGGTCTTCATTAGTGAAATATTTGACGGTTTCAAAATTTAATAAGGAATCAACAGCTTTCGTATTGGCTTCATTATCACTCTTATTCATGGTTCGACGATATTTGATGCGCCATTCCGTAACGATGAGTGTCCAAGCGATATAACCTGCAATGGTACCAAACGTCACAACCGCAAAGCTCCATCCGTATAAGGCCCATAAGATTCCACAGACCAAAACGATTTCTAAAAGCGTTGGTAAGATGTTGAACAGCATAAAGTTCAACAAAAAATCAATACCCTTGGTCCCGTGTTCAATCGAACGGGTCAGGCCGCCGGTTTGACGCTGCACATGAAAGCGCAAAGCAAGGCGATGCAGATGTTTAAAAGTTTTCAGCGCCACATCACGAATGGCGCGTTGGGCCACACGGGCAAAAACCGCATCGCGCAATTCCCCAAACGCTTGCGCCATAACACGCGCCAACCCATAGGCCACAAGCATCATAACCGGTACAACAATTAAACCCGTTGCACCATCTAGGCTTAGGCCATCAATGGCTTCTCTATAAAATAAGGGAACAGAAACATTAGTGGCTTTAGCTGCTGCTAAAAGGATAAGAGCCACAACAACACGAAAACGTAAATCTTTGGCACCTTGAGGCCACAAGTACGGCAACAGCGTTTTTAAGGTTTTCCAATCGTTGCGCGGCCCTTGATGATCTGGCGCATCTTTCGTTAATGAACGCATGTGCTCGGACTTTCTTTTAAAACAGTTATAAGCTTTGTTTTAATATAGCCAGTAGGCCGAGCAATGCTAGATTTTAAGAAATTTTCTTCAAGGCCTTTTTAACAGCTGCGATTTGTTCAAACGCATCACATGAAAGTTCCGAAGTGATATCTAAGGCACGGTCTTCAAAAACATTTTCACCTTCATGCTCATCTTGATATTTTTTTATGGCCTTATCACGTTGACGCAATAAGTCACAAATTTGCGGGTGGAACAATTGAACCATTGCACTGATCCACTGGTTTGCAGGCCAAGAAGGACTGGCATGGTCAATTTCAAATTGATCCAGCATCTTGATTACATCTTCACAATCGTACCAATATTCAGCCGTTACCCAGCGGTTTGTCGTGAACAAGCTTTGAGCGCAACCAAATGCATCCATTGAAATAGCAATCAGATGGCTTAACGCATCATTGTCGCCTTCCGGTTCAACGTAATCTTCCACCTTTACAGGTGAAATCTCGCTAGGCATGCCTTTGGGGCGCAAAAATAGATGGAAATGACCATGCTCGCCACCACGATGCGCGTGGTAATAATATTGCCCGTGGGTGTCATGATCGTAAACATCACCTTCCGGATAATGGGTCATTTGGAAAAATTGCCCTGTGTCTTTCAATACATCGGCAACGATGTTTTCACCGACTTTTGCCAATACACGGTGGCATTCTTCAACCACATGACCTGCCGCTTGCATCTTTTCAAGGCGTTCTTTTGAGAGATCTCTCAGTTGAGTTGACATCTTATTCCTTCCCATTTCCCCATAGGATAGCTTCTAGTCTTTTTCTTCTTCAAATACTTATCACATTTTGTTGATGGGGTGTGATGGCTTTGTTTAAAGACCTTATTAATCGAAGGGGCCATATTGAGTACCAGACAACTGACACATTATTTTGAATTAATCGGAGGCATCATGACTTTTCGCAAAACACTTTTCTGCAGTTCCCTCGCACCTATGGCACTCGGGCTCGGCATTGGCGTTGCAACACTCGGCACTATTTCAAATGCCCAAGCCGCAAACCCTTGTTCTGCAAAAGCATGTGCACAGAACCCATGCTGTGCGAAAAACCCTTGTGCAGCTAAGAACCCATGCGCTGCAAATCCTTGTGCAGCGAACCCTTGTGCAGCTAAGAACCCCTGTGCCGCAAATCCTTGTGCAGCGAACCCTTGCGCCGCAGCTGAACCTGCTGAACTAACAGATGCGCAAGCCACTTCTGAATGGGATCGT
>Ga0209345_10006859_pt1 | contig 10231 bp, 10 predicted proteins | sample Cruoilmetagenom7_FD_187294 | JGI IMG/M metagenome (GOLD analysis project Ga0209345, IMG submission 187294) | Oil polluted marine microbial communities from Coal Oil Point, Santa Barbara, California, USA - Sample 7 (SPAdes) (version 2) | ecosystem: Environmental > Aquatic > Marine > Oil seeps ... | reverse complement strand
GGAAGCAGAAGGAAATCCTAAGATGTGGAAGCGAATAAGCCTGCGCGGTCGAATTTTCTTAATTTTAGCTGCTTTGGTTATTATTACCATGATAGGGGGTGTTGTCATGGTATGGTACACCTATCGCATGGAAGGGCAGCTTACATCTATTATAGAAAAAGACATGACAGCCTTCCAGACGGCCGAGGCTCTGGCAAGCTCCCTTATAAATCAGAAAGGTTTTGTTTCCTATTATTTTATTGATGGTGATAAGCAATGGCTGAGACAACTGGAAATATACAGGCAGGTTTTTAATGAGCGGCTTAATGAGGCTAAAAAACTGGCCGAAGGTAAAATTGTAAAAAAGACTGTTGGCAGGATAGACTCAGAATACACGCTTTATATTAAAAACAAAGACCGGGTAATTGCATATTATAAAGCAGGAGAACGTAAAACCGGTGCTGGACTCCACAGAGAAGTTAGGAGTCAATTTTTTAAAATTCTTTCCCTTTGCGAACAATATAAGAATATCCATACAGAGAGGATCAGGCAGGCTCGAAAGGAAAGCAGTATCCAGGCTGAAAGGCTAAGATATATTGCTGTGGCTGCAGTTTTAGCTGCTTTTTTTCTGGGTATCTTTCTGGCTTTTGTCATGATTAACCATATCCTGGGTCCTGTTCAAAGGTTAACGCTTGCGGCTGACAGAGAAGGAATCAGACACCCTGCAGAAAATGAAATTAAAGCACTAAGCCGCAGTGTTGGAAGTTTGATTAAAGATTCAGATCAAATCCATCTGGAACTGGAAAAAAGCCGTGAGCACCTGTTGCAGGCTGAAAAGATGGCCCTCGTCGGAAAGCTGGCGGCAGGCATGGCCCACAGCATACGAAATCCTTTTACTTCAGTAAAAATGCGTCTTTTCTCTCTGGACCGCTCCCTTGAACTGACCACCACTCAGCAGGAAGATTTTGAAGTCATTTCCGAAGAAATCCGCCATATTGATAATATTGTCCAGAATTTTCTTGAATTTTCCAGGCCCCCAAAGCTGAAAATGCAGCAAACAAGTCCGTCTGTTGTAGTTGATCTTGTAATACAACTGCTGGAACACCGTTTGAAATCATATGATGTCACCATAAAAACCATACGCAGTCACACTCTTCCTGAAATTCAGGTTGATCCGGAGCAGTTAAAGGAAGTTCTTGTCAACATTGTGATGAATGCCTGTGAAGCCATGGAAAGAGGAGGTAAGGTTGACATTTATGAAGAAGAAACTTTTGTAGAACCGCTTGGCAGAGTAGCTGTTATCCGGCTTAGTGATAATGGTCCCGGAATTCCCGAATCGATAAATAAGAAAATATTCCAGCCTTTTTTTACAACAAAGGAGGCTGGAACCGGTCTGGGGCTTAGCATTGCCACCCGAATTGTGGAAGAGCACAAAGGCTTGCTGGATGTTACATCAAAAGAAGGTGAGGGAACTACATTCATTATTACCCTTCCGGTAAAGGAGTCAGACGTTGAGTAGTATTCTGATAATTGATGACGATGATCAGTTAAGAAAAAGCTTTCAAAAGGTTTTGGCCGAAGAGGGTTATAATGTTCAAGGCGCTGCTTCAGGTGAGGCAGGTCTTGATATAATACGAAAAAAAATTCCCGACCTTGCTGTTCTGGATATACGTTTGCCGGGAATGAGCGGTATGGAAACCTTTCAGGCTGTTCGTGAAATAGATGGCAAGCTTCCTGTAATTATTATGACTGCATACGGGACAACTGAAACTGCTATTGAAGCCACTAAAATGGGAGCATTCGACTATATGCTCAAACCTTTTGATATTCCGGATATGCTGACCGTTATCGAACAAGCTCTGGAAGCAGGTCGTTTTATGCGTACTCCGGTGGAGATGGACGTTATACCTGAACAGGCTTCTAAAGAGGCTATTATAGGCCGCTGTAGGTCGATGCAGGATGTTTATAAGGCTATCGGTAGAGTTTCATCAACTGATGCCACAGTCCTTATCAGGGGGGAATCGGGAACAGGCAAAGAACTGGTGGCAAGGGCTATCTATCAACACAGCCTTCGCGCGGATAAACCCTTTCTTGTAGTCAACTGCGTGGCAATTCCGGAAAATCTTCTAGAAAGTGAACTGTTCGGTTATGAAAAGGGGGCATTTACAGGGGCTGCCCATCGTCGTGTGGGAAAGATAGAACAGGCTCACAAGGGGACTGTCTTTTTGGATGAAATTGGTGATATGCCCTTTTCAATACAGGCTAAAATCCTGAGACTGTTGCAGGAAAGAAGCATAGAACGTCTCGGAGGGAGGGGTACAATTCCGGTGGATGTTAGAATTATTGCAGCTACCAACCGGGATCTTGAAACGGCTTTAAATGAAGACAGGTTTAGAGGTGACCTTTATTACCGCCTTAAAGTAGTCACCATTTCACTTCCTCCCCTGCGTGAACGCACAAGCGATATACCGCTTTTGACCGAATATTTCACTTCCCGCTATGCATCCGAACTCTCAATGGATAATCCGGGGATAACTAAAGAAGCAATGGATTTACTCACCAGGGCTCCCTGGCCGGGCAACATTCGAGAACTTGGTAATGCAATTCAAAAAGCCCTGATATTCAACCGAGGGACTCCAATTCATACTGAAGAAATCGCGCAGGCTATCAGCGGTGAAAACCAGAGCACATTATCTGATAAAACCACAGACCAGGTGGTCCGAAAATGGGCGAGAGAGGCCCTAAGCGTTAAAAACGAAAAGAATCTCTTTGATTCATGCATGGACAACATAGCGAGTATTTTAATAAGCGAAGCACTTATCCTTTCAGGAGGTAATCGCTCACGTGCCGCAAAGCTCCTTGGTCTTTCCAGACCAACCCTGCATTCAAAAATAGAAAAGTTCAATCTAAAAATCGAGACATCTGTTAAAGAAGACCGGTCCTAAAATTGAAAATTGGATATTGAGGATTGAAGATTTAGGGATAAAAATCATTCTAAAAAAAATCGATTGAGCGTAGCGGTACCACAAATCGTCAATATTCAATCGTCAATATCCAATTTAGTTCCGGCTTGTTCAGTTTAAGTTTTACATCCTGTAAAATAATCCGACATATATCCGGCTTACATTCTTTCCTTATCACATCCTAAACAATAAAATAAAAAGTATATTCAAATAGTTATAATTATTACCTGGCCGATGCCTATCTTGGCACGGTGGTTGCTCTATAAATAGTTAAATCATCTAAAGCGAGCAGGTTTTGAAAAGTAATAAATTATTGAAAAAATAAGGAGGAAAAATCATGTTGGTAAAAAATTGGATGAGCAAAAATGTTATAGCGATCGATATCAACGATTCAATGTCGGATGCTATAAAACTGTTAAAAGAAAATGACATTAGAATGATGCCGGTTTTGAAAAATGGCAAGCTTGTGGGTATAGTCACAGACCGGGATTTGAAAAGGGCTTCTGCTTCTGATGCCACTACTTTGGATGTTCACGAACTCCTTTTTCTTGTTTCAAAGATAAAGATCAAGGACATCATGACAAAAGATCCAATTATGATTCCCAAGGATTTCACTGTAGAGGAAACAGCCGAAGTGCTTCTAAAAAACAAAATATCCGGTGCGCCTGTTATAGATAATGAAGGAAAGGTTGTGGGGGCCATTACTCAGACTGATTTGTTCAGGGTATTGATTTCCCTGACAGGTATTGGAACAAGAGGTATACAGTTCGCCTTTTTGCTCGAAGACGCTCCGGGTTCAATTAAAATCGTTGCCGATATAATAAGAAAATACGGCGGCCGCATTGTCAGTATTCTGACCTCATACGAGAATACCACCCAGGGATATCGCAAGGTCTATATCAGGATGTATGATATTGATCGCGAAAAACTTGAAAACATTAAAGAAGATTTACGCGATAAAGCAATCTTGCTTTACATGGTGGATCATCAGAAAAATAAAAGAGAGATTTATTAAAATTGTCGTAGAGAGGGAGTTTTGCATGGAAAGGGTTGGCAGTATAATAATTCAGCCGGCCAGGAATAAAGCAGCTTGGATTGTTACGTAAGATCGGGAGGCGCAAAATGGAAAACATAAAAAAAATTATGGTGGCTTTTGACCTTTCAGAGTATTCAAAGGAAGCTTTGAAGTATGCCTGTAAATTGGCAGATAACTTTAAAGCCGACCTGATTGTTGCAAATGTGATACACCAAAGAGATGTAGAAGCTGTCAGAATGGTCGAACTCGCAAGTAGTGTCTTTACATCAAATGAATTTATTGAGACTCAGAAAAAAGACAGATCTCGTGAAATTGAAGAAGTTATTAAGGAATTTTCTTGCGGTAACATTTCAGTTAAGAAAGTATTCAGCATCGGTATTCCTTTCCATGAACTGATCCAGGCGGTTAAAGATGAAGGTGCAGATCTTTTAGTGATGGGGCCAAAAGGAAGGGGCAATCTTAAAGGCATTCTTTTCGGTTCAACAGCGGAAAAAATGTTTCGGCACTGCCCTGTACCGTTGCTGAGCGTGCGTATGAGAAATAAGTAAAAGGAAAATGAAGCAAATGGAGGCTGCAAATGCTGGTTAAAAACTGGATGAGCAAAGAAGTTGTTACCGTCCATGTAAATGATACATTGCAGGATGCCGTTAAACTGCTGAGAGAGCGTGGCATTCGCATGCTACCCGTTGTGGAACAGGGCGAGCTTGTTGGAATCGTTACAGACAGGGACATGAAAAGGGCTTCTGCATCAGATGCCACAACTCTGGATGTTCACGAGCTTATTCATCTTGTTTCTACTATTGAAATAAAACACATAATGACAAAAAACCCGATTACGGTTCCATTTGATTTTACGGTGGAAGAGACTGCCGAGGTACTTTTAAAAAATAAAATATCCGGTGTGCCTGTGCTTAACCATGATAAGGAAATTGTGGGGACAATTACTCAAACAGACCTTTTTAAGGTGCTGATTTCACTGACCGGTGCCGGGGCAAAGGGGTTGCAGTTCGCTTTTGAGGCAAAGGATCGTCCGGGATCGATTAAGGAGATTGCAGATATTATAAGGAAATACGGTGGACGTATTGTGAGTATTTTGTCTGCCTATGAAAATGTTCCACAGGGTTATCGCAAGGTTTATGTTCGTATGCACAGTATTGATCGTTTTGAGCTCTCACGTATGAAGAAGGAGCTGAAAGAAAAAGCTACCTTGCTGTATTTGGTGGACCATCGTGAAAACTTAAGAGAAGTTTATTAATAAGAAATTATCCGGCTTTAATTTGGCCAAAGGAGGAATCATGGCTATTAAACAAATTGCATGTTGTACTGATTTTTCGGAAAATGCCAAAGAGGCAGTTATCACGGCCATCGAAATGGCGGAAAAATACAAGGCACATCTTTCCATTATCCATGTGCTGCCGCCCGTTATAAATCCAATGTTTGCGGAAGCCGCATTGATGTTGTCCGATGAACCTAAGGAATCCTTGATTTTAAAACTGGAAGAACAAATGCAAAAAGAATATGGTGCCGGGATAGGAGAGCGTATAAAGCATAACCTTGTTGTTCTTGATGGACATGTTTCCACTGAAATTTTAAAATATCTGGAAGAGAACCAAACGGATGTTGTGGTAATGGGATCTTACGGGCTTTCGGGCATGGGTCTGGTGGTTTTCGGTAGCGTGGCCAAAAGACTAACACATAAGGCGCCATGCAGCGTAATGATTGTTCGCAAAAGTTAAAATCCGAAATTCGACTATCATATACCGTAGTTGCTAATAATGTATAGTACCATATATAGTGTACTAACCAAAGTTTTAAAATATTTAACGAATTCATAGGTAATTATTCAGAGACCTTTGAAAGAAAAATACAACATATTAATAGCCGACCGAAATCCTCATGTCAGGGAGTTATTAAGGCGCGAGATGACGCTGGAGGGCTACCATGTTCAACTGGCAAAAACAGGCCGTGAGGTCATTAATTATACATTACGGCAAAAGCCCTTCGACCTTTTGATTCTGGATCCTGATATGCCCGATACAGATGAAGCATCTTTGTTGAAGAAACTCGGAGAAGGTATTCCACTCCTGCCTGTAGTGCTTCACTCTTTTCTCTCAGAAAATAGTAAGCAGCAGGAAATCCTGAAAACAGTGACCTTTGTGGAGAAAAGAGCGAGCAGTATCGATCATCTCAAAAAGATAGTTTCAGAAATCCTTGAAAAGATATAAGTTTCCTACTGCAATAAAGTAAATAAATAAAACTTGACGGTTTTGTAAATCCCGCTATGCGAGACTGCGTTGTGCTGTATTTTGTAGTCATTCAACGTACGATAAGTACGCTTCATGATTATCCCGCTTTAGAGGGACACGCCTTGAATTTGATTTTACCAAGTGCCGGGCCCATTTTTATTTTTTGCGCTCGTTTTTGGGGAACACCTCAAAAACCGAGCCGGGAGATTCCACCACCTTGTGAATTTTTTCTTGGATGTCCTTTTGTTCCGCATCATCTTTCTTCTCCCAGGCACCTTCGATTTTAGCCACCAGCTCATCAATTTCACAAGGTTTGGTCAGGTAATCATAGGCACCCAGTTTGATGGCTTCCAGAGCCGAATCGATGGACCCGTGACCGGTCAGGATCAGGGTTTCAGCAAACAGGCCAAGTTTTTTAATTTCTTTCAGGGTGGTAATGCCATCCATTCCCGGCATCTTCAGATCCAGCACCACCACATCGAAGCGTTCTTCCTCAAGGGCGCCGATGGCGCTGTCGCCGCTGTTCACCGCCTTGACACTGTATCCTCTGCTCGTCAGCAGCTTTGACATATTTTTGGTGAAGACAACTTCATCGTCCACCAGTAGAATTTTTGAACCTATCATTTTAATACTTCCTTTTTGTTTGAGGATTTAAGAATAAGTAACAATTTGGTTCATCTGATCATCTTACCCAGGTCGTCCAATTTCTCGGTGTAATGCTTTTTTTTCGAAGCCATTTCTATCATATCCAGCAGGTCGTCCAGGTCACACGGTTTGTTCAGATAGGCGTATGCACCCAATTGATCGGCTTTTGCTTTGGTGCCTGACGAACCATGTCCGGTGAGAATCAAAGTTTCGGTAAAGAGGCCAAGTTGTTTGATTTCCTCCAGTGTGGCGATTCCGTCCATTCCCGGCATTTTTAAATCCAGCACAACAACGTCAAATTTTTTTTCGCCGAAAGCCCGGAGGGCACTTTTTCCGTCATTGGCGATCGTCACTTCATATCCTCTGACCTCCAATAGTTTTGAAAGGTTTCGGGTGAAAATGACTTCATCATCAACCAGTAGAATTTGGGTTTCTTTCATGGCATTTCCCCCTTAGTTTTAGTCATAATGCTTTCTTTTAACTCCAAGGGCGGTTCAAACGGAAGAAACATCGTAAATTCGGTTCCCTCACCGGCTTCACTTTTAACACTGATATTTCCTCCCAGCCGCTTGATAATACTGTAGCAAATCGAAAGCCCCAGTCCGGTGCCTTTGCCAACCGCCTTAGTGGTAAAAAATGGATCAAATATTTTAGCCAGGTTTTCCGGGGCAATGCCCAAACCGCTGTCGGAAATACCGATATTTACCCCCTCCTTATTTTTATCGGATCGGGTATGAATACGGATGTTGCCGTATGACGTACCGTCGTGGGCATCCATGGCATTGGTGATCATATTTAATAATACCTGTTGTAGCTGGGACGGGTCGGACCGCAAAACCGGCAGGTTTTCTTCCAGGTCGGTGAAAAATTTGATTCCGCTGGTGCGGGCCTCTCTTTCCATCAGTTCGACGACTTCCCCGATAAATTCATTGATGTCCACAGTTTCAATCACCGAATGGGTGCGGCGCGAAAAACGAAGCAGATTGTGGGTGATGCGTTTGCAGCGTTGTATTTGGGAATCTATCTGCTCCATGGAATCGAGAAATTGTATTTTGAAATCCGGGTTCAAGTCCGACAGTTGCCCCGCCACATCCAAGAGAATCTGTCGTTCGGTGAGAATGATCGCCAGGGGATTGTTGATTTCATGGGCCACACCGGCCGAAAGCTCACCAATGGAAGCCAGTTTGCTGGCCTGCATGAATTGTCTGTTCAAATAATCCATTTCCAGATCGCGCTTTTTAATCACCGCAATCATATGGTGTGTAACTACAATGGTTGCAATCAGAATGACCAGGGCGCTTAGATGAAGAAAGATTAGCGTTACCTTATTGGCATGGTTGACCTCATTTAAGGCCTCGGCATAATCCTGTCGGATCATCAACAGCCAGCGGGGTTCCGCCAGCCAGGTCTGAGCGATGATCTGGCGCGGAAAACGTTGGGTTTTCTCATTCGTGATGCTCTCTGAGACATATATTCTGACGCCTTTTTGGATTTCTCCCACCGGAAATGGAGCTTTTCCCATGATTTCTCCGCTAAACCTGGGGGCTGCCTGGAAAACACCCTGCCGGTTTAACAGCAGGATCTCGCCGGATTTTCCCACCTGCACACTTTCCACCAGGGAGCTGAATACTTTGGTGTCGATGGTGGCTCGCAAAATCCATTTTTTTTCCTTTTCAATGCGCAAAACGGCAATAATAAAATGCGGGACTTTGCGAAACCCCATGAACATATCGCTGATGAAAATGCCCTTTTCCATGACCTTCTTGAACCAGAACTCGTTTTTGTAGTTTTTGTCCATCAAATCGTAGGGACCGATGTAGGCCAGATGGCGGCCGCCGGCATCTATGACGCCTAAATCCGTATATGATCCGTCTTGCCGGTTTAATATCTCAAAAACAGTGTCAAGATTTAACATGCTGCTCAGATAATCTCGCGAATGAGTCTGGGCGATCAGACTGAGTCTTGAGGTGCGCTCCAGCAAAAACAGTTCAACGATTTTGCGATGATCCGCCAGCTGGGTTTGAAGCGAATTGATCAAGCGGGATTTTGCAAATCGGGTATAATGGATATTGATGCCCCAGCCGACCAGCAGAAGCGGTACCAGCGAGCATACCACGGTCAACAGTATAAATCGGCGAAATAACTTGCCGTACTGGATTTTTTGTTGAGGGTTCCCATTTTTTTCAGCAGTGTCACCATTTAATGTTGCACGATCCTGCATAATTACGCTTCTCCTCTCAATTTTAACGCGTCTGCTTCGCTATACTTTTACATATTCAAGAAATATGCCAAAAATTATCTGCCGAACTCAGTTATAAAAAAGTTATTTTAATATTAATTTCAGGAGGTTAAATATTATTCATTTTGAGTGGGATTAAGGAGTGTAAACTGGCAGGTGACAACGACTGGTCATTAATGTGTTCGGTAACATTCTTTTTTTCACCCGGCACAGCCACCGGCAAGTCAAAGACGGCCTCTCCGGGACCCGGCTATAATTTTGGGTCGTCAAACCTGCATGATAGTGAAATCATGTCGTCTTCTGCAGTGGTATGAGATTTGTAGGGCAGGCTGTTAAACAGCTGTGTCATTCTTTTGTTTTCAGGAGAGGTAAGTGCCACCAGACCGGCAATCCCATTTTCACGTGCCGCCTTGACAAGTTTACGCAGGAGAATTTTACCGAGGCCTTTTCCCTGGTAGGCTTTTCTTACGGTAAAGGCGATTTCGGCAATATTTTCTCGGGTAATCAGGAAATATTCTCCCACGCCGATGATTTTGCCGAATCCGAATTCACCCACAACGGCAACAATGCTTAAATCCTTTATGTAATCGATCTGGGTACGTTGTTCGATCTCATCCCGCACAAACATGCTTTTCTTATGAAAAAACCGGCTAACAATATCATCTCTGCCCATTTCATAGAAAAATTCCTGAATTCTTCGGGTGTCAACCGGCTTTGCGGGGCGTATCGTAACCGACTCATCATTGATTTTTACCGTTTCTTCAAGCTTCAATGGATAGATGCCTTTTATCGAATCCTTAAAAACGCGGTCGTTGCCAAGAAAACCGATTGCTTTGGCTTCACCGAAGAGCTGATCCCGGAATTCCGGGTGTGCGATGCTGATAAGGGCCAATGCCCGCTCCTGGATGCTTTTACCGAGCAGGTTCACCGCACCGTACTCGGTGACGACATGATGGATATCCGACCTTGGAACCACAACGGGAATTTTTTCAAGAAGCGGAACAATGTTGCTCGTGCTGCCGTCCACGGAAGTCGCAGAAAGCACGGTGATCGCCTTGCCGCCCTTTGATTGAATTGCGCCCCTCATAAAATCGAGCATTCCGGTGACCCCCGAAAATAAATG